>Ga0153915_10002665_pt1 | contig 16243 bp, 17 predicted proteins | sample Opewatmetagenome_2_FD_107003 | JGI IMG/M metagenome (GOLD analysis project Ga0153915, IMG submission 107003) | Freshwater wetland microbial communities from Ohio, USA - Open water 3 Core 3 Depth 3 metaG | ecosystem: Environmental > Aquatic > Freshwater > Wetlands | place: USA: Ohio, Lake Erie...
CTGCGATACCGTCGTCGATCGGGGTGCCCGACATCATCAGCTTAAGATGCCGAGCCCTGTAGCCGATATTGAACTTGGGGCGGAACGCCGTCCGCTCGTGCCATTGGCCATCCTCGTAATAGTGAGTCCCCCCGTATCCTCCTCCGTTCATAGCCGCGAACCCTCCGCCAAGGAAGAAGCCGCCGAACTTGAGGTTGAGCACGGCACCGGCGGCGATGGTCAGGCCTAAAAATGAAGCCCCGAGAAGCCGGGTTTCCGTGCCTTGCGCGCCGCGCCGTTTCTTTGCCCGCTTCAAGGTCGATTGAGGCCCTTCGATCTGGTATGATAGAGCGGAAGTTGGCTTTTCCATGTTCGTCCTGGCCATAGAGACATCCTGCGACGAGACGTCGGCGGCCGTTCTCCGCGGCGGCGCGAGCCATAGGACGAGCGCGGAGACGAGCCCGGGGACGTGTGACGAAGGCCCGTGTCCCCCCGCGTTAACCGCCGCGCCTGAAATCCTGAGCAATATCGTCTTGTCCCAGGATGAAATCCACGCACCCTACGGCGGGGTCGTGCCCGAGCTCGCCTCCCGCCAGCACATCAAGACGATCACCGCCATCGTCGACGAGAGCCTATCGCGGGCGGGCGTCGGGCTCCACGCGATCGATCTCTACGCGGTCACGCAGGGACCCGGTCTCATCGGCTCTCTCCTCGTCGGCCTGTCTTTTGCCAAGGGGCTTGCCTACTACTTCAAAAAGCCTCTGGTTGGCGTTGACCATCTGGCCGCCCACCTCGAAGCCGCATTCCTGGAAAACCCCGACGTCCCGCTCCCCGCGCTCGGTCTTCTCGTTTCCGGCGGCCACACGTCCCTTTTTCATCTTGAGAACCCGCTCTCTCATAAGCTCCTCGGCAGGACGCGCGACGATGCGGCCGGAGAAGCCCTGGACAAGGTTGCCAAGTTTCTCGGCCTCGGATACCCGGGCGGCCCGGTCATCGAGCGTCTGGCGAACGGCGGTAATGCTGGAAAGTTCCCCTTCGGCATCCCCCGGACCAAGGACCGGAGTCTCGATTTCAGCTTCAGCGGGCTCAAGACCGCGGCCCTCAAGCTCATCCGGGAGCACAAGATTTCGAGGGAGAGTCCGTCTCTGGCCGATTTCCTGGCTAGTTTCGAAGAGATCGTGGCCCGCTCGCTCGTCGATAACGTCCGCCAGGCCGCCGATGAGGTCCACCCCCACTCCCTTATTTTGTGCGGGGGCGTCGCGCGGAACAGGCGCCTCCGAACACGGTTTCAGGAATTCGCTCGAGGATCGGGCCTGCCGGCGTTCATCCCCTCACCCAAGCTCTGCACCGACAACGCGGCCATGGTCGGCGCCGTGGCCCTCAGGAAGTTCATCCGTCGGCCGGTCGCCGCGCCGGACCTCGACCTCGACGCCTACCCCCGTTGAGCCCGGTCGAAGGCGGTCTCTCTCAGTCCGCCGCCGCCTTGGTTTTCAGTCCGTATTCATACCCGCGGTCGAAGGCGTCCAGGTTCAACTTTTCCGTTCCCTTGGGAACCGAGACCTTCACGGCGCTCCGCATGGCCTCGCAAGCAACGATGCCCGTGACCGCCGCCATGAAGCCCATCATGACGATGTTGAGGACCATTTTCCTTCCCAGTTCCTCGGCGATCCGTGTCGCGGGGATGGCGAAGTGCTTCACGTCCTTGCGAAGGTTATGGGTCTTCACGAGTTCCTCTTCCGTGATCAGGGTCCCGCCTGGGGCCAGTTCCTGGACGAACTTCGTGTAGGCCTCCTGCGACATCAGGATCATGATCTGGGGGGACGTGATGTAGGGATAGGCGATCGGGTCCGGCGAGACGACGACTTGGGCGCTGCAGGCGCTCCCCCGCGCCTCGGGGCCGAAGGCCTGGATCATCGTCGCGTGCTTGTTGTCGAAGATCGACGCCGCCCGGCCGATGATGTAGCCGCTCAGGATCACGCCCTGTCCGCCGAATCCGCCGATTTTGATTTCTGTCCTGGCCATGGGAGTTCCTTATCCTTTGTACGGCGCATACCGGTCGCCGAACTTCTGGACATAAAAAGTATTCATGGCATCGAGATACGTCGGCTTGTCCTTGTCCACGAACTTCCCGACGACGATCTTGCCCTGGAAGCTCAGGCCGACGGCCTTGGTGTCCGCGTCGTTCTGAATTTCGCTCGCGGCGGCATAGAATTTCATCTGATCGAGGCCGTCTCCCAGTTTGTTCCTCCGGCTGTACAGCGTCGGGCAGGGCGCGAGGATCTCGACGAACGAGAAACCCTTCTTCAAGAGGGCGTCCTTGATGGCCTTGGCCGCGTGGCGGACATGGTAGGCCGTCCAGCGGGCCACGTAGACGGCCCCGCACGACTCCGCCAGGTACGGCAGGTTGAAGGCCTCCTCGAAGTTGCCGTACGGCGTCGTCGAGGCCGTCGCGCCCACGGGGGTCGTAGGCGCCACCTGACCTCCGGTCATCCCGTAGATGAAGTTGTTGATCAGGATGACCGTCATGTCCACATTCCGTCGGGCGGCGTGGATGAAATGGTTGCCGCCGATGGCCACGAGGTCGCCGTCTCCACTATAGACCACGACCTTGAGCTCGGGATTGGCCAGCTTCAGCCCCGTGGCGAACGGGATGGCCCGGCCGTGCGTCGTATGGAAAGAATCGAGCTTCAGGTAGCCCGCGACGCGCCCCGTGCAGCCGATGCCGGAGACGACGGCCACTTTCTTGAGGTCCAGCCCGCTCGCTTCGAGGCCGTGGACGAAACAGTTCACCGTCGTCCCGATGCCGCAGCCGGGACACCAGATGTGCGGCATCCTCTCCATGCGCAGGTATTCTTCCACCGTGTTGGTGGGCATGCTGACGTCGACGTCCATGGACTCTTCGGTCATCGTTGTCATCCCTTCAGGCTGTTGACGATCGCACCATAAATATCTTTCGGATTGTGAACGGACCCGCCGCCGTGCGAAACGGGCACAACCGGGACCGTTCTGCCGAGGGAACGCTCGACCTCGTGGACCATCTGGCCGTAGTTGATCTCCGGAACGACGAAGGCTCTGACCTTTGCCGACAGCTCTCGGATCCGCCTTTTTGGGAAGGGCCAGGCCGTGATCAGGCGGAAGTGCCCCACTTTGAGCCCTTCCTGCCGGGCCTGCTCGATGGCCGGGATCGCGACCCGGGAGGTAATTCCATAAGAGACGACCATGACCTCGGCACCGTCCACCTGGTCCTCCCTGAACTCGACGATGGCCTCGGCGTTGAGGCGGATCTTGTTGACGAGCCTGTGGACGAGTTTCTCCTGGACGGCGGCCGTCATCACCGGGTAACCGCGCTCATCATGGGTTAGCCCCGTCACATGGACATTGTACCCGTCCCCCGCCTTCACCATGGGCGGGACACCATCCTTGTCGGGCTTATACAACAGGAAGCCCTCTGGGGGGCCCTCCCAGGACCTGCGGGGAGTGATTTCGATCTGGTCGGCAGGCGGGATAACCACTCGCTCGGTCATGTGGCCCACGCACTCGTCGAGCATGACCAGGACGGGCACGCGGTACTGCTCCGACAGGTTGAAGGCCTTGATGGTCAGGTCGAAGCTCTCCTGCGGTGAGTTGGGGCAGACGGCGATGATGCCGTAGTCCCCATGGGAGCCCCAGCGAGCCTGCATCATATCGCCTTGGGCGGGAAGCGTGGGCAGGCCGGTTGATGGCCCCGCCCGCTGGACGTCAACGAAAACGCAGGGGGTTTCCGTCATCGCCGCCAGGCCGATGTGCTCCATCATCAGCGAAAACCCTGGACCCGAGGTCACCGTCATCGCTTTCTTGCCCGCCCAAGCCGCTCCCTGGATGGCGATGGAGGACGCGATCTCGTCTTCCATCTGGATGAACAGCCCTCCGATCAGGGGGAAGCGCTCCGCGATCCGCTCCACGACTTCCGTCGAAGGTGTGATCGGATAGCCGGCCACGAAACGGCAGCCCGCGGCGATGGCCCCCTCCGCGCAGGCGTGATCGCCGTCGATGAAGAACGCGCCGGTCATGACGCCTTTGGGATCAGCTTTCACGTTCGCCTCCTACTTTTTCTTTTTCTTGAACATAAAGCCGTAGATGGCGAAGTCCGGACAGAGGAGGCCGCACATGTTGCATCCTGTACATTTTTCAGGGGCGGCCAGCACGGGTGGGTGATACCCCTTGGCGTTGTACTGTTCGGAAATCTCCAGGCAACGGGCCGGGCAGAACTCCACGCAGAAGGCGCAGCCTTTGCACCGCTCTGCGTTGACGACGACGGATCCGAGACCCTTTTTCTTCGGTGTTGTTTCGGCCATTTGTCCCCTTTGAGGACGAACGTCGGTGAGAGCGGTCGTCCAGACGATCGGCCCGCATCCGGGCCGGCTATTCTCCTAACGCCGGGGCCATGGGGTTGCCCTTCCTCGGGCTCTCCTCGGGCTCGTAGTACTTGGCTTTGTATACCCGGTCGGCCTCCTTGACCCACTGCAGGAGGAAATAGACGAGGACGGCAATCGAAAACCACAGCCAGAAATAGAAGACGATCACGGCCGACCTCTGCCTGATGTCGGAATAGGCGGGGACGACCGGCTCGGTCCTTTTCTCCTCGCCCTTTTTGGCCGCCGGTTTCGCCGCGGGTTTGGCTTTCTGCGCGGCAGGCGGCGCGGCCTCTGGCTTGACCTCGACCTTCGCCTGCGGCCCGGGGGCGGCCTGGGGAACGGCCGGCCGGGCCGCCGCCAGGGACGACAGGACCAGCGAGGCCATTGCGACAAAAAACAAAATGCGGATTCCTCTCATAGCAGGCTCCATATGCTGAAGACGATCGCGTAGATCACGCCGAGGATGCTGAGATACGTGATCACGCGGCCCTTTTTTGTCTCCGGTTTATTGTCGATGAAGGGCAGGAAGAAGACCGCCATGATGCCGATCAGGATGATCACCACGGCCACGAACTCTCCCGTGACGGGACCCATGTTGGCCGGAAAGATCTTCAACGTCTGGAACAGGAACAGGAAATACCACTCGGGTTTGACCCCCTCCGGCGCCGGGGCCATCAAGTCCGCCGAGAGGCCCAGCGAGGGGGCGAAGACCAGGGAGACAGTCAGCACGGTGCCGAGGAGGACGAGCCAGATGATGACCTCGCGCAGGACAAAGTTCGGCCAGAACGGCAGGACTGGCACCCTCCTCTTGGCGACTTCGTCCTTGAGGGGAACGCTCATGCCCTCTTTCTGGACGAGCAGGATGTGGAGGATGAGGATGGCGAAGATGACCAGGGGGAGGATGCAGACGTGAAAGATGAAAAAACGCGTCAGCGTGTCGCCGGTGACGTCATCGCCGCCCCGGAGAAACTGGGTCACCCACTTGCCGACGACGGGGATCGCCGCGGGGATGTTCGTGCCGACCTTGGTCGCCGAGAGAGACAGGTCGTCCCAGGGGAGGAGGTAGCCGGTGAAGCCGAAGACCATCGACACCACGATGAGCATCATCCCGGTCATCCAGGTCGCCTCGCGCGGTTTTCGGTAGGATTTCGTGAGCATGCTGGCGACCATGTGGATCATGACGATGGCGATCATGAAGGTCGCCGACCAGCTGTGGATAGAACGGATGAGCCAGCCGAGCGGGAGCTCGGTCATGATCCGGGCAATGCTGGCGTTGGCGCCATCGAGCGTGGGCTGGTAGTAGAAGGCGAGCATGATTCCCGTGACGATCTGGATCACAAGGAACAGAAGGATCGAACTTCCCGTGTAATACCAGATCGAATGGCCGTGCTGGGGAACCTCCTTCTTCGTCATGTACTTGAAGATGGGGGTTAAGGCTAAACGCTCGTCGAACCAGGCCGCGAACTTTTTCATGTCGATCTTCATGCTTTAGCTCCCGCGCCGGGCTTGCGGACGAACAGGTCCTCACCCTCGACAGCCACCTCGAGCCGCCGGAGCGGCTTTGGCGGCGGACCGCTGATGTTCGTGCCGTTCTCGTCATACCACCCCACGTGACAGGCGCAGTAGAACTGCTTCTTCTCGGGGAGCCAGGTCACGTTGCAGTCGAGGTGACTGCAGACACCGACCCAGGCGATGAAGCTCCCGTCCGCGACCCTTTTGAGGAGGCCGGGCTTGTTCCCCCAGGCGAAGTTCTTCACGTCGCCAGGCTGCATCGAGGAGTAATCCGTCAAGGCCAGCTGGACCTCGTCCGGCTCCTTGTAAGGCGGCCAGACGAACTTGACGATGGGGCTGATGAACGACACGACCACAACCCCCAGCCATCCGCCGAGGATGGAATTCAAAAACTTGCGACGGGTGAAGTAGGCGTTTTTGAGTTTCATTTTTTCCGTCCAATTAAACGTTTGGTTCGCTCGATGACCATTTTCCGGCGCAGGCCTTCAATACAGTGGGCCGGTCGGACGTCCTTGGGGCAGACTTCGTTGCACCTGAATACGGTGTCGCAGCCCCAGATGCCGGTCGGAGTGTCCACCCTCTTCAGGGTTTCATAGGAGCGTTTGTCGCGCGGGTCCTGGACGAAGCGGTGAAGCTTGGCCAGGGGCGCCGGCCCAAGGTATCGCTCCTCCCGGGTGACCACCGGGCAGGCGGCGTAGCAGCTGGCGCAGAGGATGCACGTCGTATCCCGGAAGACCTCTTCGAGCTCCGATTCTTCAACGCGGTGGCCCTTCTCGGGAATGTCTCCCTCCGGCTGGAGGTAGGGCTGAATGTATCGGTAGGCCTCCCAGAATGGTGCAAGGTCTACGATCAGGTCCTTTTGGATCTCCAGGTTGGGCATCGGCTCGACGACGACCACGTCCGTCTTCAGGGCTGCGAACAGGGTTTTGCAGGCCAGGCAAATCTGGCCGTTGATCGCCATGGCGCAGGAGCCGCAAACGGCCTCCCGGCAGCTGTAGCGGAAGGCCAGGGACGGATCCTGCTGGTCCCGGATGTCCTTCAGGACCTCGAGCAAGGTGTCCTGGGCCTTCGGCGTGTGCTCGAAGATCTGAAAGTGGGGCTGATCGTCCGCGGCCGGGTCGAACCGGAGAATCTTGAATTGTGTGCTCATGGGCGGCGCTCCCTCAATATTTCCTTTCCTCGAGCTTGTATTTCTTGATCTCGACGGCCTCGTAGTCGATCCGCGGCCCTTTTTCCGTCCAGGTCAGGAGGGTGTGCTTCAGCCAGTGGTCATCGTTCCGGACGGGGAAATCCGTGCGGTAATGAGAACCGCGTGTCTCCTCCCGTTTAAGGGCGCCCAGGAGGATGGCCTCGGCGACGTCCAGCATGTATTCGAACTCGATGTTGACCAGCAATTCCTGGCAATAGCGCGGACCGGCCCCGAAAATGGAGGCCTTTTGGCCGGCCTCCCTCAGCGACGGGATTTCCTCGAGCGCCTCCCGCAGGGGCGCTTCCTTCCGGAAGATGCCGGCCTTCTCGCTCATAATGACCTTGAGCCGGTTGAGGACCTGGAAGATGTTCTCTCCTTGGCTTCTTTGCCGGATGGCCGTGACCTTGTCGTGGAACCTGCGGGCCTCGTCGTCGATCGGGCGCTCGGCCGCGCCGACAGCGCCCCCGCCGGTGATGAACTTGGAGGCGGACTGGCCCGCGATCTTGCCGAAGACGATGGAATCCAGGAGGGAATTCCCACCCAGGCGGTTGGCCCCGTGGACGCTGACGCAGGCGCATTCGCCGGCCGCGTAGAAGCCGGTGACCGGAGAGGCGCAGTCCTTGTCGACGTCGATCCCGCCCATCGAATAGTGCTGGGCGGGCTGGATGGGAATCGGCGCGTCGGCGGGGTCGATGCCGGCGAAATTGATGCAGATTTCCTGGATGCCGGGGAGCCTCTTGTGGATCTTTTCCCGGCCGAGATGGCGCAGGTCGAGGTGGACGTATTCGTTCTCGAAGCCGTGGCCCTTCTCGACCTCTCTTTGGATGGCCCGGGCGACGATGTCCCTCGGGGCCAGCTCCATGGCCTTCGGGGCGTAGTCCTCCATGAAGCGCCGGCCCTCGTTGTTGAGGAGGTAGCCACCCTCGCCGCGTGCGGCCTCCGTGATCAGGACATTCTTGCCGTAGAGGGACGTGGGGTGGAACTGGACGAATTCCAGGTCCTTGAGAGGGACGCCGGCCCGGTAGGCCATGCCGATCCCGCTGCCCAGATTGATGTAGGCGTTGGTCGACTTCTGATAGACCCGGCCGTAGCCTCCGGTCCCAAAGACCACGGCCTTCGCCTGGAGGGGCATGATCTTGCCGCTCGCCACGTCCGTGGCGATGAGCCCGAGGCACTTCCCGTCCCTGACGACAAGGCTCGTCACCAGCCATTCGTCGTAGAAGGTTACTTTCTTCCGCACGCATTGTTCGTAGAGCGTGTGGAGCAGCATCTGGCCTGTCCGGTCGGCTGCGTAGCAGGTCCGGGGGAACCCGGCCCCGCCGAACGGGCGCTGAGCGATGACCCCTCCCGGGAACCTGCTGAACGGCACGCCCCAGTGATCGAGCTCGTACATGGTCGGGATGGCCAGCTGGCACATGAGGTCGGCGGCGTCCTGGTCGGCCAGGAAATCGCTGCCCTTGACCGTGTCGAAGGCATGTTTCTCCCAGGTGTCGTCCTTGGCTGCCGGGTTGTTGCCCAGGGCGGCGTTGATGCCCCCCTGGGCGGCCACGGAATGGGACCGGATCGGGTGGACCTTGGAGATGACAGCGACCTTGAGCTTGGGGTCAGCGGTCAAGGCCGCGGCCAGGCCCGCCAGCCCTCCACCGACAATCAGGATGTCGTGGCTGATCATTGCTCAGTAGTTCCTGGTGAAATAGATGACCAGCAGGGCGGCAGTGAAGGCCGAGCCCAGGCCCGTGAACACCCAGAAGAGGAGCTTTTCCTTGCGAACCCCCAGGTCGATGATGAACGTCCTCAGCCCGTAAAAGGCGTGGTAGACCCCGGCGACGATGAGCAACGAGTCGGTGAGCGGGTTGGCGTGGAGGAGGAGAGCCCAGTCCGGCTTCTGGGCCTTGGTCATCAAGAAAAAGGACGTCAGGAACTTGATGCCGATAAGAAGAATCAACAGGAGGCCGCTGACGCGGTGAAAAACCCAGACAAACATGATACCCTCCCCTTGTTTTGGTAATGGCGGCTGTTCCGGAACAGCTTTGACATGGCGAAGGGTTTTTATAGCACAGGCGTCCGCGAAACACAAGAATTGCCGGGCCGGCGCAAAACTTTTTTTCCCCGCCTCTCTCCGGAGCGAACGGGTCGGCGCCCGGCTACGTCCCGAGGATTGAAGAGGCGGCGAACTCCCCGAGGAGCGAAGGAAACGCTCCCAGGACGAGCAGGGCCAGGGCCACGGCCGCCAGGATGAGTTGCGGATTGAGGGACCGGTCGAGCGGGGTCCCGTCGGGGTCGGTCTCGAAAAGGATCGCCTTGCCAATCCGGAAATAATAGAAGAGGGAAATGACTGAATTCAAGGCCCCGGCCGTGGCCAGGAGGAGCATCTTCTTCTCGACGGCCGCCGCGAAGAGGAAGTACTTGCCCATGAATCCGGCCGTCGGCGGGATCCCCGTGAGCGAAAGGAGGAGGACGAGAAGGGAGGCGGCGGCGAGAGGAGATTTCGCAGCCAGCCCCCGGAAGTCGTCGACGCTTTCCCCGAACGTGCCGCCCTTCCGGATGAGCAGGATCATGCCGAAGGCGGCGGCGTTCATGAGCACGTAGACGGGAACGTAGAACAGGATGGCCATGCGGGCCGTCTCTCCCCAGGCCGCGAGACCGATGGCGATGTAGCCGGCATGGGCGATGGAGGAATACGCCATCAGGCGCTTGACGTTCTTCTGGATGAGGGCGGCGATATTCCCCCAGAACATCGTGAGGATGGCAATGAACTGGAAGATCTGGGTCCAATGGACCTCGTTTTGGGCAAAGAGGGCGACCATCGACCGGACGAGGACGGCAAAAACGGCCATCTTGGGCGCGGTCGACAGGAAGACGACGAGCGGAGTGGGGGCTCCCTCGTAGACATCGGGGGCCCACATGTGGAACGGGACGAGGGCGGCCTTGAAGAAGAGGCCCGCGAAAAAAAGGATCATGCCGGCGAGAACGAGACGGCCACTCGCCCCTCCGAGGAGCCCCGATATCGAGGCGTATTGGGTCTCTCCCGTGAGCCCGAAGACCAAGGCCATCCCGAGGACCATGATTCCGGAGCTCAGCGTCCCGAGGAAAAAATACTTGATTCCGGCCTCGCCCGACCGGCGGTCCTTCTTGAAGATGCCGGCCAGGATGTAAGAGGGGATGGCGAAGAGCTCGAAGGAGACGTAGGTCGAGACGAGGTCGACGGAGGCGACCGCGACCATCATCCCGACGACGGCGAGCGGTATCAGGTAATAGACCTCGCCGGGCTCGGACCCCTCGACATCGAAAAACCGGAAGGAGAGGAGGACGGTCAGGATGCCGGAGACGAGAAAGCTCAGCTTGAAAAAGAGGGCGAAGCGGTCGACGGCGAGGCTTCCCGAAAAGATATCGCCTGCGCCCCGGGGGGCGAAGACGAGGAGGGCCGCCGCGGCGAGGAAGCCGGCGAGCGAGACCAGTCCGGCCCAGCGGTGGCCGCGCTTCCGGAAGAAGAGATGGGTGAGCATGGCGGCCGCCGCCGCCGCGAGGAGGAAGACCTCCGGGACGAGGTATCTCAGCCCTGAAACGAGAGTCGCTTGATCCATCAGCGGACCTCAAGGGCCGGCGTCGGGCTGGAAGGCCGCCCGGCCGCAGGAGAAAAAGGGAAGGCCCTTTCCGGAACCGCAGCGGGGTTGACGATCCGGACGATCTTCTCGACGGGCTTGTCGATGAGCCCGATGAACGGCTTGGGGAAGACGCCGATCCAGAAGGCTAAGAGGATCAGGGGCAGGAAGGTCGCGAACTCCCGGACGGTGAGGTCCTTCAGGGTCTGATTGGCTGGATTTTCCAGCCGGCCGAACATGACGCGCTGGTAAAGCCAGAGCATGTAGGCAGCGCCCAGGATGATTCCGGTCGCTGCGACCGCGGCCCAGACCCAGTTGACGTTCCAGGTCCCCATCAAAATCATGAATTCGCCGATGAACCCGTTGAGCCCGGGCAGGCCGATGGACGACAAGGCCATGATCAGAAAGACGGCGGCGTAGAGAGGCAGCCGCGACGAAAGCCCCCCGAATTCCGAGATCAGCCGGGTATGGCGCCGCTCGTACACGATCCCGACGATCAGGAACAGCGCCCCCGTGGAGATCCCGTGGTTGATCATCTGGAGAACGGCACCCTTGACCGCAAGCGGGGAAAAGGTGAAAAGCCCCAGCATCACGAATCCCATGTGCGAGACCGAGGAATAGGCGATGAGCTTCTTCATGTCCTTTTGCATCAGCGAGACGAGCGCCCCGTAGATGATCGAGACGAGGGCCAGGACGACGAGCAGGGGGACGAATTTCCGCGACGCGTCCGGGAAGAGCGGCAGGGAAAAACGGATGAACCCGTAGGTTCCCATCTTGAGGAGGACGCCGGCCAGGAGGACAGACCCGGCCGTCGGGGCCTCGACGTGGGCGTCGGGAAGCCAGGTGTGGAAGGGGAACATCGGGACCTTGATGGCGAAGCCGAGGAAGAAGGCCAGGAAGACCCAGGACTGGAGGGCGAGCGGAAGGACTGAGCCGCTTTCGAGCATGGCCAGGAGGTCGAAGGTGTGGTACTGAAAATAAAGGACCAGGATGCCGACGAGCATGACGACCGAGCCGAAGAGCGTGTAGAGGAAGAACTTGATGGCCGCATAGAGCTTCCTCTCGCCGCCCCAGATGCCGATGAGGAAGTACATCGGCACGAGCATGACCTCCCAGAAGACGTAAAAGAGGACGAGGTCGAGCGAGACGAACACTCCGATCATCCCGACCTCGAGAAGGAGCATGAACGCGTAGTACTCCTTAACCCTCTCTGCGATAGCCTTCCAGGAGCTGAGGGTCGCCAGGAACGTGAGGAGCGAAGTCAGGAGCACCAGGAGAAGTGAGATCCCGTCGATCCCCAGGAGATATTGGACGTGGAAGGCCCGGATCCAGTCGGCCCGTTCAACGAACTGCATGTCCGCCGAGCCGGGATTGAAACGCAGGAGCAGGCTGAGGGTGGCCAGGAATTCGAGGCCGGTGACGATGTTGGCCGCGGCCTTGACCGCGCCCGTCCGGCGGCCGGGAATGGCCAGGAGGAGGAGGAGGCCGGCGAGGGGGAGAAAGACGACTCCCGTCAGGATAGGAATTCCTAGAATGGTCATGTCCTCGCTCCTTCTTAGAAGATCGTCACCGCCAGTGAAACCAGGATGACGAGCCCGATGACGATCGCCAGGGCGTAGTTATAAACATATCCCGTCTGGAGCCTCCGCAGCCCCCGCGAGACGGCCCGGTGGGCCCGGCCGATCCCGTTGACGGCCCCGTCGACGACCGCCTCGTCGAAGGCCATCGAGGCCGAGGAAAACTTCCGGACGAGCCAGCCTGAGCCATCCACCAGACCGTCGATGATGCGGGCGTCGAACCAGGCGGAGAGCCGGCCGAGAGCCAGCGTCCCACGGACGGCCACCCGGTCGTAAATCTCATCGATAAAATACTTGCGGGAGACAAGGCGGTAGACGGCCTTGAACCGGGCCGCCAAACGCTCGGCGGGCAGGCCTTCTTTCTTCACGTAAACAACGTAGGCCGCCCAAATACCCGCCAGGCTGACGCCAGCCGAGAAGAGCATCAACATGATCTCCGCACTCGCGGCGAGGGGGTGATCGGAAATGCCCGTGCTCGACCGGAGGAAGGCGGCGAACCAGTTCCTTCCGCCGAGGACGTGCGGCAATCCCGCGTATCCTCCGACGATGGCGAGGAGGGCCAGGACCTGGAGGGGGGCGGTCATGATCCGGGGGGATTCGTGGAGGTGGTGCCGGGCCTCAGGCTCCGCCCGTTCCCGGCCGTAGAAGGTCAGGAAGATCAGCCGGAAGATGTAAAAGGAGGTCATGCCGGCCCCGGCCAGCCCCAGGACCCAAACGGCGTAGTGACCCGAGGCAAAGGCCGCCGCGAGGATCTCGTCCTTGGAAAAGAAGCCGGCCAGCCCCGGCACGCCCGCGATGGCCAGGGCCCCGGCCATGAACACCGGATAGGTGACCGGCAGACGGGCTTTCAAGCCGCCCATTTTCCTCATGTCCTGCTCCCCCGAAAGGGCGTGGATGACGCTTCCGGCGGCCAGGAAGAGGAGGCTCTTGAAAAAGGCGTGGGTCATCAGGTGGAAGATCCCCGCCGAGTAGGCGCCGACGCCGAGCCCGATGAACATGTAGCCGATCTGAGAGATCGTCGAGTAGGCCAGGACCCGTTTGATGTCGTTCTGGACGAAACCCATGGTCGCCGCGTAGACGGCCGTGAGCGCCCCGACGAGGGCCACGACGTCGAGGGCCGTCCCCGAGAACGAATAGAGGACATGCATCCGGGCCACCATGTAAACGCCGGCCGTCACCATGGTGGCCGCGTGGATGAGGGCGGACACCGGTGTCGGACCTTCCATGGCGTCCGGAAGCCAGGTGTAGAGCGGGATCTGGGCGGACTTGCCGGTTGCTCCGAGAAAGAGGAGCAGGGCGGCCGCCGTGGCCGTTCCCCGGCCGAGCAGCCCGCCCCCGATGCCGGCGGCGATCTCCCCGATGTCGACCGTCCCCAGGGCCGAGACGAGAAGCCCGATGCCGAGGATGAAACCGAAGTCCCCGACCCGGTTTGTGATAAAGGCCTTTTTCCCTGCGTTGGCCGCCGTGTCTTTCGAGAACCAGAAGCCGATCAGCAGGTAGGAGCACAGCCCGACGCCCTCCCAGCCGATGAACATGACCGCCAGGTTGGCGCCGAGGACCAGGATGAGCATGGCGAAGGTGAAGAGGTTCAGGTAGGCGAAGAACCGGGCGTAGCCCCTGTCGCGCGCCATGTAGCCGACGGAATAGATGTGGATGAGCAGTCCCACGCCCGTAACGACGAGCGTCATCACGGCAGCCAGAGAGTCGTAGCGGAAGGAGAAATCGATGGCCAAGGACTGGAGCCGGCCGCCGAAGACGCGGACGAGGCTCGCGGGAATCCAGGTGAAGTAGGCCTTGACCACGACCGGCTCGGTCGACCCGAGGAGCCGGACGAAGCTCGCGACGGAGGCGGCGAAGCTCAGGCCGACCGCCCCCACGGCGACCGTCGAGACGGCCCGCTTCGAAAAATACTTGATCCCCAGCAGCCCGTTAAGGAGGACGCCGACGAGGGGGAAAACGGGAATCCAGGCGAACATCATGTCATCCTTTGAGCTCGTTGAGTTCGTCCGCGTCGGCCCTTTGCTTCTGCCGGAAATAGGACAGCACGAGGGCGAAGCCTACGGCTGCCTCCGAAACGGCCATGACGATAACAAAGAGCGCGAACACCGATCCCCGCGGCGACTTGAAGTGGCACCCCAGCCCGGCCAGGATGATGTTGACGCCGTTCAGAAGAAGCTCGAGCGACATCAGCATGATGATGAGGTTCTTCCGGACGAGGACCCCGACGAGGCCGATCGAGAAGATGAGCAGGCCCAGGCCGAGGACGAGATTAACGGGAATCATGAAGGGACCTCCTCCGGGCGATGATGACGGCGCCGATGAGAACGGCCAGGAGAAGAATGGAGGCGATCTCGAAGGGCAGGAGATAAGTGGTCATCAGGGCTTCGGCGAGCGCGCCGAGCTCCAACCCTCCTTCCGGTCCGGCGGCCGCGGCGGGCCGACTCTTGAAGACGGCCAGGGCGATTTCCGCCGCGAGAAGAGCCGGCATGGCGACGATGAAGATCTTCGGGAAAAGCTTCCTCCTTTCCGGAACGGCCTCTTTTAAATTGGCAATGACGATGACAAAGACGTACAAGACGACGATCCCGCCCCCGTAGACGAGGATCTGGATCGCCCCCAGGTATTCAGCCTGGAGACAGAAGAACACACCGGCGATAGCGAGCACGGTGAAGGCCAGATAGAGGACGCTGCGCATGGCGTTCTTCTGAAGGACGACGAGAACGGCGGAGACGATTGCCAGGGCGGCGAAGAAGAGGAAGATGGCTAGGGTGACCGTCACGGGCAGCCTCCGCACAGGAATTTTTGAAGGTCCTCGCCCTCCCGGTACATGTCGGGGAGTCTGAAGAGGAGGTGCTCCTTCCCGACGAGGGACATCCTGAACTCCCGGGAGAAGCGGATGGCGTCGGTCGGGCAGACCTCGACGCAGAGCCCGCAAAAGCTGCAGCGGTGGAGCTTCCAATCGTATTTGGCCGGCCGGAGGACCTTGCTCCCCTCGGGGCGGGCGCCCTCGATATCGAAGCAGTTGGTCGGGCAGATCCGCTGGCAGGCCTTGCAGGCGATGCAGAGCGGCACGCCCTCCCCGTCGCGGTACAAACGGAGGATCCCGCGGAACCGGGCGGCGGGCGGCTTGACTTTTTCCGGATACGGGATCGTCACCTTCCGGGAGAAGTAATACTTGAGGGTGACCAAAAGCCCCTGCAGGATGTCGAGGAGGAACACCTTTTGGAGGAATTGTTGAACGCGTTTCACCTTCATGTTCATAGGAGATACCAAGCCAGGGCGACGATGACGAAATTCAAGAGGGCCAGGGGGACCAGCCACTTCCAGACGAGCTTGATCAGGACGTCGAACCGGTACCGAGGGAGGGTGCCCCGAATCCAGATATAGAGATAGAGGAAGAACATGATCTTGATCAGGTACCAGAGGAACCCGGGGACCATGCGGAGGAAAGCCAGGGCCTTGACGTTAGGGAAGGGCGGGAGCCAGCCGCCGAAAAACAGGATCACGACGAGAGACGAGACGAGGACCATGTGGGCGTACTCGGCGATGTAGAAAAAAGCGAACTTCATCCCCGAGTACTCGGTGTGGTAACCGGCCACGAGCTCCGATTCCGCCTCCGGCAGGTCGAACGGGGCCCGGTTGGTCTCGGCGATGCCCGAGATCCAGAAGACGACAAAGGACACCGGCAGGAGGAAGCCGAACCAGACCCTGGCGTCCTTTTGATTGTTGACGATGGCCACGAGGTCCATGGACCGGCTGAAGAAGATGACAGTCAGGACGGTCAGGCCCAGGGGGATCTCGTAGCTCAGGATCTGGACGACGGACCGCAGGGCCCCCATGAGCGGATACTTGGAATTCGAGGCCCAGCCGCCGAAAATGATCCCGAAGACGCCGATGGACGACAGTCCCAGGACGAGGAGGAGCCCGACCGGGCTGGCCGCGATCCTCAGGTCGATCGCGTAGCCCATGATCTCAAAGGACTCGCCGAGC
>Ga0153915_10002666_pt1 | contig 16241 bp, 11 predicted proteins | sample Opewatmetagenome_2_FD_107003 | JGI IMG/M metagenome (GOLD analysis project Ga0153915, IMG submission 107003) | Freshwater wetland microbial communities from Ohio, USA - Open water 3 Core 3 Depth 3 metaG | ecosystem: Environmental > Aquatic > Freshwater > Wetlands | place: USA: Ohio, Lake Erie...
ACGCATATCGCAGATCATGTCCCAGTGGATGACGCTGGTATTCCGGCTGCCTGTCTCAGGATAACCCGCTCCCAAGGCAATGTGAAAGGTCCCACCAAGTTTCTCATCGAATAAGATATTCCGAGTATAACGGTTGATCTCGTAATTAGTGCCGATCGCAAATTCACCCAAGTAATGTGATCCCTCGTCAGATCCAATCATGGCTAATAGCAGCTGCTCACCTACCTGCGCCTTCGCAGAGACCACCCGCCCTTTTTCGAACTTTAATTCTACTCCTTCCACCACCTGACCTTGATAAATCGCCGGGTAGGTAAATTTCACCCAACCATTCACTGAGCCTTCTACCGGACCTGTATAAATTTCGCCATCTGGCATGTTATGGAGCCCGTGTGAATTGTTGAATTTGCGTCCTTTTACGGATAGACTCAGGTCTACATAAGGTCCAATCAGCTTGACTTCATCATGTCCTTCTATGCTTTTGATCATCCCGAGCTGCTGCTTGCGGATATTTTCCCAATGTGTCACCGGGTCGGGGGTGTTTTCATCCGCATGGCAGGCAGAGAAAGCGAAATCCGTGTACTCTGCAACGCGCATCCCAGCTTCCCTGGCATAGCCTGCCGTCGGAATTTGAGTTAGCACCCAACGCAATGAATTGGTTGCACCCCGTTGGAGCATCATATTCCGCACGGGTGCCATACCTTTTTGCCTCAATGACTGTTTCTTACCAGGCACACCACTCAAACCATGCGGATCGATATCTGCCCTCACGCGGATATAAACCTCAAATTGCTCTGTCACAAGCTTCTGAAATGCTGGCGTATAGATCAGCTGGTCATCATTGGCATATTTGAACAGTAATTTATCTTGCTCGGGGAGATTTAACAGCACATGCGGGTGACCACCCCGTTGAAGAACTAGTTCGTATAGTTCACTCACCAAAGCTTTAGCATTGGTGGTTGTCTCGATAGCTACACGATCACCCGGCTTTACCTTGGTGGAATGGTCCACCAATATTTGGGCTAATTTCTGAAATGGGTGGGATGCCATAATTATTCCTATGCGCATAAGTTGTCTGACATTTAACCTGCAGAAAATTATAACATGCCGGTAAAATCCGCGCTATAATCCTTTCTATCACCTTATAATGCATGTCCGCAAGGCAGGGTATTGAATGAAACAGCTTCTTCAGAATATAAACAATGGTGAAACTGTAATCGTTGATGTGCCCATCCCTCAGGTTCAAGCTGGGATGGCATTGGTTCACACCCGGGCATCTCTGGTCTCCGCAGGGACTGAACGCATGCTGGTGGAATTTGGAGGCAAATCCCTGCTCGGGAAAGCCCTTTCGCGACCCGACCTGGTGAAGCAGATGACGGATAAAGCTCGTCGTGAGGGGGTGTTATCCACCATTGAAGCGGCCTTCAATCGATTGGATCAGCCAATGCCGCTCGGATACTCTTCATCAGGCGTGATCGAGCTGCTCGGTGAGGGCGTGCAAGGGTTCAAAGTAGGTGATAGGGTCGCTTGCGCTGGGGGTGGTTATGCTGTCCATGCAGAATATGCCCTCGTGCCCCAAAACCTGTTAGCCTTACTTCCCGAACAAGTTGATTTTGATTCTGCCGCTTTCACGACTCTGGGTGCGATTGCTTTACATGGCTTCCGGCTTTCCAAGGCTCAGCTGGGTGAGTCGGTAGGTGTGATCGGCCTGGGGTTATTGGGACTTCTGGCAGCTGAAATTGCTAGCGCTGCTGGTTGCCAGGTCTTTGGGGTGGACCTCGATGAAACCCGGGTGAAATTAGCCAGTCAAATGAGTGCAACCGCGGTACTCCGCCCGCAAGCTGTGGAAGCTGCCCTGGCATTCTCTCGGGGGCGGGGGTTGGACAATATCCTCATTTGCGCGGATACTTCCTCTGCAGACCCCGTTGAATTAGCCGGTGAAATTGCGCGCGACCGCGGGCATGTGGTTGCTATTGGCGCAGTTGGGTTGACGCTCCCCCGCAAAATCTATTACCAAAAGGAGTTATCTTTCATAAATTCCCGCTCCTATGGGCCGGGTCGGTATGACCCTGCCTATGAAGAGGCAGGGCAGGATTACCCCATCGGTTATATACGCTGGTCTGAGGGGCGCAACATGGAAGCGTTTGTGGATCTGCTGGCGAAAGGTCAAGTGGATGTCAAAGCTCTCATTACACATCGCTTCCCAATTGAAAATGCACCCGAGGCTTATGATTTGATCACCGGAAAGACAAACCAATCCTTTTTGGGAGTTTTGCTGAACTATCCGGAAGCTAAGTCAAGTAAGGTCATCATTCAAGTAGCCAATGAACCGGTTAAAAAGACAAGCTTACCGATAACCGGCGTGAATGCCGTTCGTTTGGGCGTACTCGGCGCAGGTAACTTCGCCAACGCCGTCATGCTACCGGCTTTAAAGAAGATTCCCTCGATTGAGCTGGTGTCGATTACCTCAGGTTCCGGTTTTCACGCTGAGTTCGCCTCAAGAAAGTACGGCTTTAAATACACTGCTACAAGTGAAAATGAGATTCTCCAGGACCCTCAGGTGAATACGATCAGCATACTCACTCGTCATCACATGCATGCAGAACAGGTAGTTCGTGCTTTGCAGGCTGGTAAGCATGTGTTTTGCGAAAAGCCTTTGGCTACTACACCCGAGCAGTTGGCTCAAATTAAGCAGCAATTACTTACCCCTGAATATTCACCCCTGCTCACGGTCGGTTTCAACCGCCGGTTTGCACCGATGTCACGCAGGCTTTATGAATTTATCGAGGCGCGTCAGGAACCTCTGATAGCAACTTATCGGATAAACGCAGGGAGCATCTCTCTCACCCATTGGACCCAGGACCCTGTTCAAGGTGGTGGGCGAATTATCGGCGAGGGTTGTCATTTTGTGGATTTTCTAACCTTCCTGGTGGGTGCAGCCCCCGTCTCTGTGACCGCCCAATCTCTTCCGGATGACAGCCGGTACAGGGAAGATAATGTTGTGATGACATTTACATTCCCTGATGGCTCTATAGGGACAGTGATCTATCTGGCAAATGGAGATAAAGCCTTTCCAAAAGAAAGAATTGAAATCTATGTGGGAGGCAGGGTGGCAGTATTGGATGATTTCCGCACCCTTGAGCTAGTTTCTCAGGGCAGGCGACATGTAATTCATTCACGCCTGCGACAGGATAAAGGTCATCGAGCAGAATGGGAATCATTCTCACAGGCAATGATTGCGGGAGGTCCTCCTCCGATACCCTATGAGCACTTATTTGGCGTTTCAGAAGCCACTTTTGCAGCTATGGATGCTATCCGGAGCAGACAACCTGTTCATCTTAGAGCACCCCACAACTAGGTCTGCCCAGTGATTTTTACCCGATGAAGCTTACTTCCCGTTTTTTGCTGGTTGTAAAAGCTTTCCGCGAGCTTGACCCCAGTCAGCTGGGGCTTTATGCTTTATACCAGCTCGGATTGTACACAGGGCATTATCAACGCAAGCTCAGCGCTTCCTTAAAGAGGTTGAATTCTCTAAATCGTGGACTGCATCTCAAGCTCCACGCTTGTCTCCCTGGTTTGCCCGATCGTGAAAGCATGCTCGAGCTGCTCGGGGATCAAATCGCTCTGGTATACCAGCAGGCAGATGAGATTGTCAATGGAGAAGTACGTTTATTCGGCAGTCATCCAGTGCCTTTAGTGCTGGCCCAACCAGAACCGCTCAAAGATTGGACGAAATATGAACGAGGGAATAACCGAGTCGGTGACCAGGATATTAAGTTTATCTGGGAACCCGGCAGGTTCGGTTGGGCTTGCAACCTGGCAATGGCTTACCATTTATCACATGAAGAGCGCTACGCTAAAGCATTCTGGCTATATACCGATCGTTTTTTAACCTCCAACCCACCTTTCGTTGGACCTCATTGGTCCTCCGGCCAAGAGGTGGCTATCCGTCTCGTCGCCTTCGCCTTTGCACTTCAAATCTTCACCCAATCCAATCAGGCTACCCCAGAACGGCTTGAAAGCCTCGCCAAAGCCATTGCGATCCATGCTGAGCGCATTCCTGCCACTCTTGCGTATGCCCGCTCGCAAAATAATAACCACCTGATCACCGAAGCTCTCGGTCTCTATACCGCCTCGGCGTTGCTTCCTGAACATCCTCTGGCACCCAAATGGCACGAGCTGGGTTGGGATTGGTTACAGTATGCCTTCCAGACTCAAATAACACCTGACGGCGTATATACCCAACATAGTACGAATTATCACCGTCTCATGCTGCAAGCTGCATTGTGGACATTTGCAGTGCACGACCACTCATTTTCCGACGAGCTAATATCCCGGGATATTATTTACCACCTGGAGGCTTCAACCAAATGGCTATGGAAATTGATTGACCCGGAAACCGGACGTGTCCCTAATCTTGGACATAACGATGGAGCATATATCCTTCCCCTGACCGTTCGCCCATATCACGACTACCGCCCTGTCATTTATGCCGCTGCTCAAACATTCCTTCATTCAAAACTGGAACCTGCAGGCTCCTGGAATGATATGGGCTTTTGGCTGTGCTCTCCCCCTGATCCGAACCGGACGGAAATTGGATTAAATTTCTGGCACGAAACACAACAACTAAAGAGTATGACCACCCAATCCCCTTACATCATCCAGAATCAGGTAAACGCTTCATGGGCTTATTTCCGCGTGGCAACATTTCACACTCGCCCTGCTCATGCAGACCAACTCCACCTGGATCTATGGTGGCATGGATTGAACCTCACTCAAGACCCTGGAACTTATCTCTATAACTCTCCCCCTCCTTGGGAAAATTCACTTACAAGCGCTTTTGTGCATAATTCGGTAACCGTCGATGGGCAGGAATTCATGCGACGAGCTGGTCGTTTTTTGTACCTGGATTGGGCTCAAGCCAAAGTAATCACAGCTCAAATCAATCCCGGCGGCAGCTACGAAAGCCTGACTGCCCAACACAATGGGTACCGCAAGATCAAAATGCTTCACTCACGTAAGGTGACCACCTATTCCGATGGTCATTGGGAGATTATCGACCATTTGGATGGACCACCAGGACCCCTACATTCGACCCGCTTGCATTGGTTGTTGCCGGATTGGGAATATGAAATCCTGGCGGTACCCGATAAAACTAATTTCCCCTGGTTTGAAATTCGCATCCGTTCGCCCTATGGATGGATCTCACTAAAAATTAGTTGGTCCTCTCCACTTGAAAATTTGCGTAAGATCACAAAAGTTAATATACAGCTTGCACACGCAGGAACTATGCTCTTTGGCACAGGAACAATATCCCCAATTACTGGCTGGACATCCCCAACATATGGGGATAAAATCCCTGCTTTGGCTTGCATACTAGAGGTTTCTCAATCTTTTCCAATTGAACTGAAGAGCGAGTGGATCCTTCCCGGTGAAAGCTAGAGCAGCAGTCATCCTCATCCAGAATGATAAAATTGCCCTGATCGAACGGCATCGTTTAGGTAGACATTATTTCGTCTTTCCTGGCGGCAAAATCGAGGCTGGTGAATCCCCAGACATTGCAGCTGCACGTGAAACAAAGGAGGAGCTTGGGCTGAATGTAAAAATCGGACCCATGGTTGCTGAAGTCTGGTTCCACGGTTCGCCCCAGTATTATTACCTGGCTGACAGGCTTGATGGGCAGTTCGGTCATGGCACTGGGACCGAGATGAGCAGCCTGACAGACTCAAAAAAAGGGACATACCTACCAGTCTGGATGCCGGTGAAAGAATTACTCAACCAACAGGTGCTTCCGAAATTGATGGCGAAATATGTTTGGAAATCACACCACACCAGTTGGCCTGAGCATCTACTGGTCGTGACCGAAAGTCCACCCGATGAGCTAGTCTAGGCATGCGATCACCAACCCAACCTCCCTTCGGTAAAGAAAGAATCAATCCGTGCATATCTTATTAATCCATCAGGCATTCACAGCCTTAGATGAACCCGGTGGGACTCGTCATCACGAGCTCGCCCGCTATCTTACTTCCCAAGGTCACCGGGTGACAATCATCGCCAGCCCAATCAGTTACCTTACGGGAAAAGCCCACACTGCTAAAATGTCCTGGGTCGAAAAGCAATCTGATGGCGACTTCATCTCCATCCTGCGCGCATATACCTATCCAGCCTTGCATCGTAGCTTTGCATTCCGCGTGATCAGTTTCTTCAGCTTTATGGTTTCATCATTCCTTATCGGTCTGAGGGTTAGTAATGTTGATTTGGTGTGGGGCACTTCGCCCCCCATTTTTCAGGGGTTAACTGCCTGGGCTCTAGCGCGTTATAAACGTGTCCCTTTTCTATTCGAAGTGCGAGATCTTTGGCCAGCTTTCGCGGTTGCGGTGGGCGTGCTGAAAAACCCTCTGTTGATCGGGCTTTCTGAATGGCTTGAGAGCTTTTTATACCATCGCGCTAACCTGGTTGTGGTCAATTCACCCGGTTTCATCCAGCATGTCTGCGATCGCGGTGCATCTCGCGTGGAGCTCGTGTCGAATGGTACCGATACCACCATGTTCAATCCTAACGTGGATGGTACAGCTTTTCGCCAGTCTCATGGACTCGAAGCGAAATTCGTGGCGCTTTATGCTGGAGCCCATGGGCTTTCCAATGACCTTGGAATAGTGCTTGAGGCAGCAAAAGAGTTGCTACCCCGAAAGGATATCTCCCTCGTCATGCTTGGCGATGGGAAGGATAAATCCACCTTACAGGCCCAATCCGCCCAGGAAGGCTTAGATAATATCCACTTCCTGCCTCCAATCCCCAAAGTTGAGATGCCATATGCATTAGCAGCTGCTGATGCCTGCGTTGCCATCCTTAAGCCAGTGGATCTGTACAAAACTACTTACCCTAATAAAGTTTTCGATTACATGGCATCAGGAAAACCGGTCGTATTAGCCATTGATGGGGTCATCCGAGAGGTGATCGAAAATGCAGGTGGGGGGATACCCGTTCCTCCAGGTGATCCGGTTGCGCTCTCCAAAGCCATCCTTTTCCTTGCTGATAACCCAGAATTGGCACATCGCATGGGACGTCAAGGCCGGATTTATGTGGAGGCTCACTTTGACCGGGTCATCTTGGCATCGAAATTGCTGGAAATTATGCTCGGAATGGTAGCATGAGCACTACCATTCAGCCATCTGCAAACAATGAATTAAAGCGGATTGATACCCAGGAACGCAACAAACGTTACGTTCAAATCGATGCCATTGGTGTAGGAACTGCCAGCTCTGCGGCTCCATTTCTTCCAGTATTTCTTACTCGCCTTGGCGCAACGCCAGTCCAGGTCGGTTTATTGACGTCCATGCCTGGCATCACTGGATTATTCCTGGCATTATGGGTTGGGCGTTTCCTCCAGAGACAGCGTAATGTTGTTCCTTGGTTTAGCTTATCCCGGCTGATGGTCATTTCCGCCTATGCCTTGACGGGATTAGCCCCCTTTGTAGTACCAGATAATTTCCTCATTCTAGTCGTGCTGATTATTTGGGCAGCCGCGACTTTACCGCAGACCATGGTCGCGGTGGGTTTTTCGGTGGTCATGAACGCAGTCTCCGGACCCGAAGGTCGGTATGATCTAATGAGCCGCCGTTGGTCCATTTTGGGTATAACCACAGCCATCACCGTTGCCATTGCAGGCCAGGTATTGGATCGGATCGGTTTCCATCTCAATTATCAGATCGTTTTCTTAGGACTCTCAATGGGTGGCTTGATAAGCTATTATTTTTCGAGCCGCATCCAAATTGCGGATTCCGAGCCAGTTCAAAACTCCTCCAAAGGTTCGCTCAAATCTACCTTGCACGAATATTCACAGCTGATTCACTCATCACCTGATTTTGTATCATTTACCCTCAAACGCTTTGTATATCTTTTTGGAATTACCCTGGGCACACCATTGTTCCCCCTGTATTTTGTGCTCCAATTAAATGCTAGTGATGCGTGGATTGGGCTACTATACACCGCCCAGACTGCCGTCCTGGTGGTAGGCTATTACTTTTGGTCCCGCCAATCCCGCCGTAAAGGATCTCGTTTCGTATTGCTGATCACCACTTTTTGTGTATCCCTATATCCTGGTCTGGTAGCGTTAACGCACAACCAAACCACAATATTTATTTATTCGACAGCTGCAGGTATTTTCCAGGCGGGTATAGACCTGGTCTTTTTCGATGAGTTGATGAAAACCATTCCACCACGCTATAGTCCAACCTTCGTTTCACTCGCACAGAGTATTCAATATCTATCCTCAATCCTCGCACCTTTAATGGGCACTTATCTGTCAGAGCAAATTGGATTAAGCAATGCCCTGCTGTTTAGCACTGGAATACGTCTGGTTGGTTTTATCCTTTTTGCCCGGCAAGACCATAAAAAAATAAAATTACAATCTTCTCCCACAGCTGTTACTTCCCTCGAAAACCCGCCAGAGTAATCGGAGTATAATCTCCTCGTGCGCAAGGTAAAAACCCCTGAAGATTTATCCATCGAGGAACTCCGAGAGCTTTTAGTGGAAAAGAGGCGGAAAGTCCGCATGGAACATCTCGAGCGGTTCCGCAACACTGGTAGGGTGGTTACCTTGGCACCCGAGCTCGAAAACCCCCCTCTTGATCACCTGCACTCAGACACTCAAGCAGATACAGATCTTGATGACCGCCGGGGTCCTGGGCGGGAGCGCGCCAAGCACACCCTGGATCGCTTCTTACTCGCTATTGAGGTCCTGGCGGTAATAGGACTGATCTTCGTCATCTACAGTGGCATCCAGATCCTGCGCGATCTAAACACTCAATTTGCGGAAGCATTAATTCCATCTACACTCACTCCCACTCCCCTTATTGTGCCAGTGATATTGCCATCCGGGCACACTCCACCCAACTCCCCAGGTGGTGCTCAGCCCAATGAAGCTGAAATACCGGCCCATTTGCTCCCACTTTACCAATCGATGGCAGTTATTCCCATCCCCACCCCTGGACCCGAACAGGCCATCCAGATCCAAATTCCAAGCCTGAGCGTCGATGCGCCTGTTGTTCAAGGGGATGGATGGGAACAACTAAAAAAGGGAGTAGCACAGCATCCTGGTTCAGCCGACCCTGGTCAAATTGGGAATATGGTCTTGTCTGCCCACAATGACGTATTCGGTGAGATTTTCCGCTATCTGGATCAATTAGAACGCGGGGATCAAATCATCATATACACACCCCAACATTCCTTCACCTATATAATCACCGACATCCAAATCGTCAAGCCAACGGATGTAGAGGTAATGGCATCTACACCCAATCCCACGGTCACATTAATTTCCTGTTACCCATATATGGTAGATAACCAGCGGATTGTCGTTCAAGCCAGCTTACAGAGTGGCAATAAATAAGATATATAATATGGGTCACATGAATACAGGGTGATGGATAAAAATAACCCACCATCACACCAAGAAATTCGTGGAGAGCAATTATGGCAAAAAAATCAAAACGCCAGATCCGCCGTGACGTGAATCCTGTTACAGAAAAATCGATGCCTGATGCATTGTCAGGTAACCGCCCATCTGGGTTCAATCCCGATTATCATTTTGTGATCAGGGATATCCGTCGGGTTGGAATACTGGCAGGCTCATTTATCGTTATCCTGGTGGCACTGTCATTCTTCCTACGTTAATAATAGAGCAGCTGAGCTAATTTCCTGGACGATGCTCAAAAGGTGGGGAAGTGGAACGACCACATTGGCCATATGCAACCAAACTGACCATTAGCCTGCTTTTGCTGGCATTTTTCATTTATCTCTTTGCGCGTTTCCGCGAGATTATCCCTCCTATCATTATTGCTGTAATCATCGCCTATATTCTCAATCCAATTGTAAACTTCATGCAAAACCGGTTACATCTACCAAGGACTTTGACAATCCTATTTACTTATATTATTGTGATGGCGATCCTGATTGGAATCCCCATTTTAGTTATACCCGTAATGGGAGCGAACTTTGAATCTCTGCAGCTCAACCCCCAGCAAATCGTCACCTCCATCGAGAATGCTCTGGCACAGCAGTATATAATTGCCGGATTTACCATCCATCCCAGTGCATTGGCAGGTCAGGTGATTAGTGCTTTGCAAGGGTTGGTGCAACCCGTTATTGGTCAGACGATGAATTTGGTTAAGAGCATTATTACCTCCATCATTTGGATCATAATGATTATCCTTGTCTCTTTTTATCTGATCAAAGATGGGTCGAAGCTTGAAGAATGGTTCACTTCCCACCTACCACCTGCTTTGTTAACGGATTACCAATGGATCCGAGATGAGATAAATCAAATCTGGGGGGCATTTTTCCGTGGGCAGCTGCTTTTGAGCACCATTGTATCCATCATTTTTATCATCGTAGGCCTAATCCTGGGATTACCCTTTGCCTTAGCCATGGGTTTCCTGGCAGGAATCCTGGAGTTCCTCCCAAGTATTGGGCATGGCATCTGGTTGGTCACTGCCTCATTGCTGGCATTTTTCCTGGGCTCATCCTGGATTCCCCTGCCTCATTGGGCGTTCATGCTGATCGTCATTGGGCTACACTTGTTCTTCGAACAATTTGATTTAAATTATTTGATCCCTCGCATCGTTGGGCGCAAAGTACACCTTCCCCCTTTGGTGGTCATCTTGGGTATTGTTACGGGTGCTATCTTGGCGGGAATTCTGGGTATTCCATTGGCAGCACCTACGATCGCCTCCATGCGGGTTATTGGGCGATATATATTCGCCAATCTATTTGATTTGGAATGGACACCTGTCAGTGCAGTCCAGCCACTTTTACCAACCAAAACATACTGGTGGCAACGAGCACAAAGAAGAGAGAAATCACCATGAGTGTGGAAAAGACTAATCCAAGCTCACCAAAATGGAGCTCCACCTTTAAGATGGTCATTGGAATAACGATTGCTGGTTTACTCATAGCGTTGTTGATTTACTTCCGGTCCATCATCGGTCCATTGATCCTGGCTTTTATCCTTATTTATTTGCTTCACCCCTTAGCTGCCTTCTTGAACACCCACACCAGGCTATCGTGGCGTGCATCGGTTAACGTCATCTACATTATTCTTCTAATTCTCTTGATTACTTCATCCACTCTGACTGGTCTTGCTGCAGTACAACAAATTCAATCTCTGATTAAAGTCATTGAACGATTTGTAAATGACCTGCCCAGTCTGATTGATAAGTTATCCAGTCAGATTATCATCATTGGACCCTACAGGATCGATCTCAGTCAGTACACCGATCTGGGTCAGCTCGGCAACCAGGTGATCAACGCATTACAATTAATTATCGGAAGAGCTGGGACATTAGCCGGGTCTTTTGCTAGTGCCACAGCCACTACCATCGCTTGGGGTTTCTTCGTCTTGATCATCTCATACTTTGTTTTGGCAGATGCTGGTAAAGTGCCCAGCGCTCTCGATTATATTAACATTCCAGGATATTCATCTGATATTCAGAAGATGAGCACTGCTCTTGGTCGCATCTGGAACGCCTTTCTAAGGGGGCAGCTCACGATTGTGATCTTGGTCATCTTAAGCTATACGGTCCTTCTTTCGATCCTGGGTGTTCGTTATGCTTTTGCCATCGCCATACTGGCTGGGTTGGCTCGTTTTGTTCCTTATGTTGGTCCATTAATTGCTTATATCGTATTGGGCTTGGTGACTTTATTCCAGGGGGGTAATTACTTCAACTTAGTGCCAATTTATTACACGTTACTCACCATCATATTGTCAATCCTCATGGATCAAATATACGATAACCTGGTATCACCTCGTATCATGGGGAAAAGCTTGGGAGTCCATCCGGCTGCAGTACTGGTGGTCGCCATCATTGCTGCCAACCTGATCGGACTGATCGGATTAGTCATGGCAGCACCAGTGTTGGCCAGTGTAAGTCTCGTCGGACGATATACCGTCCGCAAAATGTTCGATCGGGACCCTTGGGCTGATATGAAGGAAGTGTACGAGCCAATGGGCTTTCCCTGGTTTGGGAGATTGCTCAAGAATATCGGTGTTTGGTGGAATTCCAGAAAAAGAAACAAGGTTATTTAATAAAAACAGCGTGGGTGGGGAATGCAATCCATCCACTCTGATTATGAGGGGAAATAAATCAACCCACCCATCTAAATTGAAATCTTTGATTGTCCGTAGATTTGTTCTCGGATTTTGATTACCTGCCGTCGCAGCTTGTCATCCCGCTCGAGCATATCCGTCACTTTTTGACAGGCATACATCACCGTAGTGTGGTCCCGTCCACCCATTGCTTCACCAATCTTTGGTAGTGAGTATTTGGTTTCCTCGCGAAGGAGATACATGGCAATTTGTCTTGGCAGAACCACTTCCTGTCTCCGGTCGGGTCCGATCAGGTTCTGAACAGTCACACCAAAGGCTCCTGCCACCTGGCTCATCACTTCTGAAGGTTCAATCGAACTGGGTTTGGGTAACAAATCAGCCAGGGCAACATCCACCAGTTTTCCGTTCAGAGGCAGGTTGCTTAAATCACTCAAGGCAAGCACCCGCGTCAGGCTGCCTTCGAGCTCGCGAATATTGGACTGCACTCGGCGCGCAATGATTTCCACAATTTCATTGGGGATGATACGACCCATCCGCTCTGATTTCGACCTCAGAATCGCCACCCGCGTCTCGAAATCAGGAGGCTGTATATCCGCAGCCAGCCCGCATTCAAAACGAGATCGCAGGCGTTCTTCCAATGTCACTAATGCTTTGGGGGGGCGGTCGGAGGTGATGACGATTTGTTTCTCCTGACCATGCAGTGAGTTGAACGTGTGAAAAAATTCTTCCTGTGTGGATTCTTTGCCGGCGATAAATTGTATATCATCGATCAGCAAGACATCAATGTGCCGGTATTTTTCTCGGAAAGTTTGGGTGGTATGCGCTCGGATGGCATTTATGAGATCATTGGTGAATTCTTCGGATGTGACGTATAGCACACTTTGCATATGGCTCAAACAATGGTTGCCTATGGCATGTAAGAGGTGGGTTTTCCCCAGTCCCACACCACCATATAGGAAAAGAGGGTTATATGCCTGTGCTGGTCGTTCTGCTACTGCTAAAGATGCTGCATGTGCTAGCCGATTGGACGATCCAACGATAAAATTTTCAAATGTGTACCGGTTGATGACCGCTGTGGGTTTACTCTGAGATGGAGGTATCTCAGGCTCCATTTCTTGAAGCCCTACATCTGCGACGGATTCTTCCATTCCCGCCTTCCAAACAATAAAGCGTAAGCTTACTGTCCGGTTCATTATGCCGCATAATAGACGTTTAATTTTACTGGTTAACCGGCTTTCCAACCAATCACGGGCATAAGTATTGGGTACACCAATAATAAAAACATTGTCCTCATAGCTAACTATTTCTGCATTTCGCACCCATGTATCAAAAGAAGCTTTGGGCATATCCATTTGTAACTGGCCTAATGCCGCTTGCCATGCTTGCTCAGCTTTCATGCAAACCCTTCCTCTCCTCGATCAGGGTGTGAAAACAGCGAGGTATCTAACCCCTGCCATCTATTTGGCGGGAGGTTTTACCCCATATTCACCTACCAGTATTTTTACGGAAAAGCCAGCCGAGATCTTGCATAGTTAGGCTGGCTAACCATACCAACGAACATCTATTATGTTCTGATTTCTATAACATTCTAGCAGAGAATCGGGTGGGATTGCAAGACCTTTAACCTACGGTAACTTTAAAATAACGAATTATTTAAGATTCGGAATGTTAAAGCAAACTTTCCAAATGACAGTGCAGGATTAATACTATTGGCAAAAGGGTACGGAATAAAATAGCCTGGAGATTGGGGAACATATGTTCGCATCCCTATATATGGCATAAAATTCAAAAAAATGCTAAAAAATCCAATATATGGTACTAATTCTATCAGAGAACGCTCACGGAAAATTAGTATTCCAGGAAAGATTATTCGCCAAAATTGGCACGTTTTTGGGGTGCCTTTTCAATATACACCTAAAATACTAACCTTTACCCTACCAAACCCGAACACGGACTTATGTATTTTTTATCTGAATAGTTCATAAATCCATTTTTCGAGATCTGTGCAAAATAATTCTTAGTTCGATGTTTTATATAACTTTCCTATATCTCGTTAATGTGATTCTTGCATAAACAATGTAACCTTGACATATCAATCTATTTATAGATATCTGTATGTACGTGTTCATAATATACGAGGTGAACATATAGAGGAGAGAAAGAAATGTCAAAAATTATAGGTATCGACCTTGGAACCACCAATAGTGTGGTTGCTGTAATGGAAGGCGGAGACCCAACCGTGATCCCAACGGCTGAGGGTCCACGCTTGTTGCCCTCCGTGGTGGGTTTCAATAAAAATAACGAGCGCATGGTAGGTCAAACTGCCAAACGACAGGCTGTCATCAATCCTGAGAATACAGTCTATTCGATCAAGCGTTTCATGGGAAGACGTTTCGATGAAGTGGAAACGGAACGTAAGATGGTATCTTATCAGGTCATTCAAGGACCTTCCAATGACGCCCGGGTAAGGATACCGATCATGAAGGTCGATTATACACCCCAGGATATTTCAGCCATGATCCTCGCCAAACTTAAGCAGGATGCTGAAGCATACCTGGGAGAGCCAGTAAAACAAGCTGTAATCACTGTTCCAGCCTATTTCAATGACAGTCAACGGCAAGCGACCAAAGATGCCGGGAAGATCGCTGGTTTGGAGGTCTTACGAATAATTAACGAGCCAACTGCTGCCGCACTGGCATACGGTTTGGACAAAAAAGATAACGAGACCATTTTAGTATTTGACCTGGGTGGCGGTACTTTTGATGTCTCTGTCCTCGAGGTGGGTGGCGGGGTGATCGAGGTCCGTGCAACCAATGGTGATACTCACCTCGGTGGAGATGACTGGGATGAGCGCATCGTCAATTGGGTGGCCGATGAATTCAAGTCGGACACGGGCATCGATTTACGCAAGGATCGGCAGGCTTTACAACGCTTACGCGAAGCTTCTGAAAAAGCAAAAATCGAGATTTCGAGCGTAATTGAAACTGAAATCAACCTGCCCTACATCACTGCTGACGTCAATGGACCGAAGCACTTGCAGATGAAATTATCCCGTGCGCGCTTCGAACAACTAACGGAGGACCTGGTTGCTCGCTTGCGCCCGCCCTTCCAATCCGCTCTTAAAGATGCGAATATGACTACCTCCGAATTGAATGAAGTCGTCTTAGTGGGTGGTGCAACGCGTATGCCCATGGTCCAGGACCTTGTCCGCTCCCTAACAGATAAAGAACCTCATAAAGGGGTCAACCCCGATGAGGTAGTCGCAGTCGGTGCTGCCATTCAAGGAGGTGTATTGGGTGGTGAGGTGAAGGATGTCTTATTGCTGGACGTGACACCACTTTCGATAGGTTTGGAAACATTGGGAGGTGTGATGACAGTTCAGATTGAACGCAACACAACCATCCCTGTGAAGAAGTCTGAAGTATTCTCAACTGCCGAAGATGGCCAAACAGCGGTGGACATCCACATTCTTCAGGGAGAGCGGCCGATGGCTGCTGATAACATGAGCCTGGGTCGCTTCCGCTTGGAAGGAATCCCTCCTGCCCCGCGCGGCACGCCTCAAATCGAAGTTACCTTTGATATTGACGCCAATGGTATCTTGAATGTTACTGCCCATGATAAGGCCACCGGAAAGGAACAAAAAATAACCGTCACTGCTTCGACTAACCTGAGCAAGGATGATATCGAGCGCAAAGTGCGCGAAGCACGTGAGCATGAATCTGATGATAAGCGCCAGCGTGACCTCATTCAAGCCAGGAATACTGCCGATAGTTTAATCTATCAGACCGAAAAAACCTTGCGTGAGCTCCAGGATAAAGTTCCTTCCAGTGATCGAGAGAATATAGAGGCCAAACTGAATCTGCTCCGCGAAGCAATGAAAGGAAACGATACTAGCCGGATCACTAATCTCACCAACGAGGTTCAGAACGCCTTTTACGCTCTCAGCCAGCAGCTATATGCTGCCCAAGGCACTAGTCAGTCAGAGAACGGGAAGTCCACAGGTTCTTCTTCCAGTGGCAATGGACGTAAACCCAGAAACCCTGATGATGAAGGTGAAGTTCTGGAAGGTGAATTCCGAGAAATGTAACCAGGAAACTGGTGTTGACAGGCGAGCGGATGGTACACTCGCCTGTTTTTA
>Ga0153915_10002667_pt1 | contig 16241 bp, 12 predicted proteins | sample Opewatmetagenome_2_FD_107003 | JGI IMG/M metagenome (GOLD analysis project Ga0153915, IMG submission 107003) | Freshwater wetland microbial communities from Ohio, USA - Open water 3 Core 3 Depth 3 metaG | ecosystem: Environmental > Aquatic > Freshwater > Wetlands | place: USA: Ohio, Lake Erie...
CGGACCTTCAAAGAGGACCGCATCTTTAAACCTCACAAACTCGGCTCCGAACTTCCTCAGTGCAGAGGCGATCCGAACATCCCTCTCGATTGTAGGACTGTCATACACCCGAACCGCGTATAGAGCGCCGGCCCCAGAATTGCGGACAGCGGCAGGAATTTCCTTCTCTGGATCACCCGCACAAATGAAGAGTCGAGATCCGATTCGCCGGAGATTCGTGTCGCAATCCCGCAGTAGTGCGCGCAAGAACTGGCGACGGACAGTGTTCTCCCTGTACCGTGGCGCATCTCTCAGGCAGAATAGAGGAATCACTTCATCGGCATCCTGGACCGCTGCTCTGAGCGGAGTGTTGTCCTGCGCACGCAAAGCTCGTCGCATCCAAACAATAATGCGTTTGTGGTCCTTGGCCATCAGGATTTACTGCTCTCCAAAGAGATCTGATGAATCAATGCTAACAGTTTCTAATAACGAGGATTGCCAGAGGCGGGAGTGTAAGAGAGACGGAATGCGGTCTTCCGTGGTAGGGTATCGGTTCAGAAGCGACGAGACCGCTATTTCCCATATTTCCACCTCCATAGGCCGCACCGTCTGTGTTCAAAAGTTCGGCATACATGCCTGCTTCGCGAACGCCAATCCGGTAGCCATAGCGCGGAACCGGCGTGAAATTGCAGACGACGGTCACGATGCTTCTGCGATCACGCGCGAGTCGATCGAAGGCAATCACGCTTGACGCGCTGTCCGAGAAATCGACCCAATCGAACCCCTGGTACGCAAAATCAACTTCGTGCAACGCCGGCTCCTCGCGGTAGAGTTTGAGAAGGTCTTTCATCAGCCGCTGAATCCCCTGATGTGTCTCATATTGTAGAAGATGCCAATCGAGGCTCTGCTCATGATACCATTCATTCCACTGACCAAAATCCCCTCCCATGAAGAGGAGTTTCTTCCCAGGGAATGACATCATAAGTCCCAGCAGCGCGCGGAGGTTCGCGAACTTCTGCCATGTGTCCCCGGGCATTTTAGAAAGAAGCGCTGACTTGCCGTGGACCACCTCATCATGCGAGAGCGGCAACATGAACCGTTCGCTGAAAGCATAGAGGAGAACAAACGTCAGGTTCCGCTGATGGTATGGCCGATGCACGGGGTCTTTGCTGAAGTACTCCAGGATGTCGTGCATCCACCCCATATTCCACTTCAGGTCAAATCCCAATCCTCCGTGCTCGGTAGCGTTCGTCACCCCCGGCCATGCAGTTGATTCTTCAGCGATCGTGAGCACACCCGGATAATACTGGTGAACGATATGGTTGACCTTCTTGACGAAATCGACCGCTTCAAGATTCTCTCGTCCGCCGAACTGGTTCGGCAGCCATTCTCCTTCTTTCCGAGAATAGTCGAGGTAGAGCATGGAGGCAACTGCATCGATGCGGATCCCGTCGATATGATAGCGGTCGAACCAGAAGAGTGCATTGCTGATCAGAAAATTGCGGACTTCGTTCCGGCCATAATTGAAAATGTACGTTCCCCAGTCCTGCTGGACTCCCTTTCGCGGATCAGCATGTTCATAGAGGTGAGTGCCGTCGAATTCTGCCAGCGCGTGGGCGTCCATCGGAAAGTGCGCAGGAACCCAGTCAAGGATGACGCCGATGCCCCGTTGGTGGCATAGATCCACGAGGTACATGAAGTCCTGTGGCCGGCCAAAGCGGCTCGTGGGAGCAAAATACCCTGTCACTTGGTATCCCCATGACGCATCGAAAGGATGTTCCATCACTGGGAGGAATTCCACATGGGTGTATCCCATCTGGGCTATATAGTCCACCAGCCGATCGGCGATGTCGCGGTATGAGAGCCACTCACCATCCTTTCCGCGCATCCAGGAGCCAAGATGGACTTCATAGACGGCCATCGGTCGGGAAGCATGGTCCTGCTGTGCCCGCGATTCGATCCACGCTGCGTCGTTCCAGATGTGCCCACCAAGAAAATTGACGCGCCCTGCGGAGCGGGGGCGCACTTCCATTTCAAACCCGTATGGATCTGCCTTGTCTGTCACATAGCCACTCTGGGTTTTGACCTGGTATTTGTAGAGCGCTCCTTCCGGAAGTCCGGGGATGAATATTTCCCAGATTCCCGACGATCCGAGAACGCGCATCGCATGATACCGCCGATCCCACCCGTTAAACTCACCAATAACGCTCACGCTTCGCGCAGCCGGAGCCCAGACTGCAAACTGGACTCCACCGATGCCGTTGACTTCTGTGTAGTGGGCACCCAATTTTTCATAGATCCGATGATGATCACCGGCGTTGAAGAGATAGATGTCAAAATCGGTGAGCGTCGGCATGAAGGAATAGGAGTCGTGAAAGACTTCCGACCGGCCATCCGCCAATACCTTTTTCAGTCGATAAGGAAAGATCTCAAACGCGCCAGGAATGACAGCCTCAAAAAATCCCTCTGCGTGTACTTGTTCGAGGGGAAATTCAGTTATCCCGTTGATCGGTTCCTCGGGAAGAACCGAAGCCTTATGCGCGCCCGGGAAAAACGCACGAATGACGACTGTTGGTTTGCCCCTCTGCTCAATGATGTGGGCCCCGAGAACCTGGAAGGGATCGTAGTGATCAGTATGAATGATGCGGTAAACGTCGTCTACGGATGCAGTAGTGCGCATAGGATTCACTCGGTATCAGAAGCAGGTTCGTCGGTATCTAAGAGCCGCGTAGAAAGATCGGACGGGAGTTCCTGAACATCTCTTAGCTTCCTCTCGATCTGTCGGGAGCGCGTCGCAGCACTCTCGATGGTGTTGCTTGCCTCCTGCAGCTTCTTCTGTGTCTTGTCAAGAACTTCTCCAAACCTGCCGAACTCCGTTTTGACTGCCCCCAGCAACGACCACACTTCGCTGGAGCGCTTCTCAATGGCAAGTGTCCGGAACCCCATTTGGAGGCTGTTGAGGACGGCCAGCAACGTGGTCGGGCCGGTTAGCAGGACATGATACTCGCGCTGGATGGTCTCAAAAAGCCCGGGCCTGCGGAGAACTTCAGCGAAGAGCCCTTCGCTTGGGAGGAACATGATCCCAAAGTCCGTGGTGTACGGCGGATCCAGATATTTCTCCTTTATCCCCTTCGCCTCAAGCTTAATCCTTGTCTCTATCATCTTCGCGGCTTCTTCGAGGGCGGCAGGGTTGGCCTGTTCTTGAGCGTCTATGAGGCGCTGGTAATCCTCCTGGGGGTACTTCGCATCGATAGGGAGCCAGACCGGTGCACCTTGCGACCCATCCTTTCCGGGAAGGCGAATCGCAAATTCCACCCGTTCGTTCGAACCGAGACGTGTTGCGACATTTCGTGAGAACTGCTCCGGCGTAAACACCTGTTCCAGCAAATTCCCAAGCTGCACCTCCCCAAAAATACCACGGACTTTGATATTTGTAAGGACTTTTTTCAGATCCCCCACTCCACTCGCGAGTGTCTGCATCTCCCCCAATCCTTTGTGGACCAGTTCAAGTCGCTCACTCACCAGCCGAAACGAGTCGCCAAGCCGCTGTTCCAATGTCGCGTGGAGCTTCTCATCCACCGTTTGCCGCATCTTCTCAAGTTTGGCACTATTATCCTCTTGCAGCGTCTGAAGGCGGGTCTCAACCGTTTCCCGGACCCTCTCCAGTTTCTCCTCGCTGCTTCGTGTGAGGGATGAGAGTTGCTGTGCGAGTGAATCGCCAAATCCTTTGAGACTGTTGCCGAGCTCGTTCCGGTTCTCCTTGCCAGTACCTGCCACTTCATCGCGCACTCGGGCGAGCTCTTCTCTCAATGCTCGTTCGATCCTCTCCATCCCTTCCTTCAGTGAACCCAGCTGCGCTTCCAGGCGCACAAAACTCTCATTCTGCTTCAGCTTGCCGGGGAGCATCAAAAGCAGCAATAGTACAGCGATCAGAAGGACAACCGTGAGACCCAACAGCAATTCTATCATGGGGATCTAGTTGCTAAATTGGCTGCAATATACTCGGAAAGCGGTGAAAAGGAAAGGGCTTTGGAAACACCACTGCCGGTCCCGAAAACCGGAGCCGGCAGTGCATTCTCTCTGCGACAGGGCAGGCGGCTGGCAGTTAATTAGTCTTCTCGTTCTTCAGAAGGATTTCGTTGATGGCCTGGTCGAAGCTCTCTTTCGGCATCGCACCCATTGCCATTTGTGGCTTACCACCTTTCGGAATGAAGAGAAGCGACGGGATACTCCGGATGCCGAACGCCGCAGCCAGTTCCTGTTCGGCCTCGGTGTCGACCTTGTACACGTCGATCCTACCTTTGTACTCTTCTGAGAGCCGTTCCAGGATCGGGGCAACCATCTTGCACGGCCCGCACCAATCCGCATAGAAGTCTACTATGGCAGGTAACTCCCCCTCGAATTTCCATTCTTTATTGTTCTCGTAATCGAAAACCTTCTTTTGAAAGGTTTCCTTCGTCAAATGCTCCATACCCTTGCCCTTCTCGTGAGTGTGGTAGAAAATGTCCCTCGTCAGGGTTTACACCTTTCACCTTATGAGATGCACCGAGATGAGGAAAGGGTCATGAAACGAAGTTGTAGGCCGGCTCACCAGCCCGACCTACAACCGGGAAGCCATCGTGCAGCTGCCTAAGAGCCGACGTTTGCCGCTGCCTCGTTGACCGCCAGCCGGAACGGCTCAACCGATTCGCCAAAGACCCGGACCGTGGAGCGCTGACGCTTTTCGTCAGCATCCATCCGGCTCTCGGAGATCGAGAGAAATCGGTTCCCGTTCTTCGCCTCCCGCACATCGACAAAATAGGTAGTTCGGCCAGAACGGACCATCGTTGAAAAGATGGAATTATTGGTGTTCGCCATCGAGATCCTCCCTCGTGTAGAACGATAGTTGAAAGGCTACCCTGGATATTGAGCGCCCTCCTAGTAGTATTTCACTTGAAGGGGGATTTTTCCGATGGAGTCGAGGAGAAAAAGAAGGGGATTACAGCCCTTCGTCGGAAATGAGGTAACAGAGGAATGCAGTAGCTATAGCTCCAAGTTCCAGCTCGCGCGCGCTGACGCTGTTGATTGTATCATTATCAGAGTGGTGAACGTCAAAGTAGCGATCATCGGCCACATCGAGCCCGAAGCCGGCAGCGCCCTTATCAACAACCGACGCGACATCAACGCCGCTAGATCCTTTGACAAATCGGCCAGCTGCAATTCGCTCGAAGAGGGGCCTCCAACGTAGGACACGCTGAAAAGTGGCGGAATCGGTCTGGACGGTGAAGCCACGAGGAACGAATCCCCCGCGATCGGACTCTATTGCGGCAATTGTCTTCTCCCGCTGTCTTGCGGAGGCATCGCCGTATGCCTTGCCGCCCTGAGAGCCATTCTCCTCGTTCATGAACATGACCGCACGAATTGTACGTCTTGGAACGATCTGAAGGTGTCGGAAGAGATTGAGAACTTCGATGGCGTGAACGCAGCCAGACCCATCATCGTGTGCGCCTGCCCCCTTGTCCCAGCAATCGAGATGTCCGCCGACCAGGACAATTTCGTCCGGTCGTTCCTTTCCTCTAATCTCACCGATGACGTTGGCCGAAGGAACACTAGGCAGGGTCTCACAACTCAGCACGATCCGCACCCTGGCATGCGGGTCGCGTTTCAGCAAATTGCCAAGAGCGTTTGCGGCCCTGGTGCTCAATGCAACAGCAGGGATTCTTGGAGCGTCAGCGAGATAGTTCAGGGCCCCCGTGTGCGGGACATCATCCGTGGCAAGTGTCATCGAACGGACAAGCACCGCAACAGCGCCGACCTTTGCCGCCTCGCTTGCGCCCGCGCTCCGTTGATCAACGGCTGCGCCATAGGCTTCAAATGTGCTCAGCTTGCTCCGATCCATTGGACGATTGTAGAAGATGATCCTCCCTTTCGCCTTCTCTCCAAGAGCTCTTGCCTCTTGAAGGCTCTTCACCTCGAGTACTTCAGCCGCAATCCCCTGCCTCGGGGTGCCAACACTTCCACCCAAAGCGCAGGCAGAGAGAGGCATTCGCCTTCGGCGGTCCTTCGAGGGGAGCACAGAGACCAACTCCACCGGCCCGCGGATCCAATGAGGAACCATGCACGGTTCGGTCCAAACGCTGTCACAGCCAATGTCAACCATCAATCGCTTCGTTACTTCCACAGCCGTATCGGCTCCGGCCGATCCACTCAACCTGTGAGGAGCACGATGGGTCAGCTCCGAGAGCATTTCATACGCTTTTTCATCGCGCAACCCGACCGTAATGAAGCGATCCAACAGCTCACGTTGTCTGCTGAAGTTGTCCTCCTGTGCGGAAGCAGTAAAGACAATAAGCGAGGCGGTAAGGACTGTCCTCAGGCGTGTCAGGCGCATCGTACATCTCCCGCGCTTTGAGAGAAAGTGATCTCAGAGGGTTGTGTCGTTCGATCGGAGAAAGTTCTTCTTAGTGGGCGTACCGCTTTCGGATCGTTGGGATCAGATACTCGTCAAACGCACGGCGCAAGTCATACGCGGGCTTCTGCCCCCAGTCGCGCTGTGCAGCGGAATCGTCGACATCTTCAGGCCAGGTGTCGACGATTGCCTGGCGCTTGTCGTCCGGTGTAAATGTGATGGCTATCCCAGGGAATGCCCGGAGGACGATCTCCCGGATCTCTCCTGCCGAGGGGTTGAACGCTCCGATATTATAGACGGGCCTGGAAAGCCGTTCCGGCGGAGCCGCCTCGAGCTTCAACATTGCGGCTATAGCATCGGGCATCGCCATGAAAGGGATGCGCACATCTTCCCGAACAAAGCACGCATAGGGTTTTCCCTGGGCAGCGGCATGAATCATCTCGGGAGCATAATCGCTTGTGCCTCCGCTCGGCACGGTAATAGCACTTATGAGCCCCGGGAATCGGATGCTACGGAAGTCGACTCCCCCCTTTTCAGCATCGGCCGCGAGCTGACGATAATGATGGGAGTAGTAGCGACCTAAATGCTCACAATAGAGCTTGTTGCAGCCGTACATGGTGATCGGCGCGTTCCAGGAAGTTTCCTGTACCTTTCCAGCCCTCTTCTTCTCGGCAGTCGTGGGTAGGCCGTACACAGCGATGGAACTGGGAAAGAGAAATTTGACGGGCTTGCCATGCCATCGAGATTGCTCGATTGCAAGCTTCAAGAGCTGCATCGTCCCTTCCACGTTCACTCTGTGGGCTGCTTCCGGCGTGAATTCGGCGCGCGTGGAAAGGAGCGCCGCGAGATGATAAATAGTCTTGATGTCGAACTCGCTCTGAAGGCGTTCGAGAAGACGGGTATCAAGTATGTCGCCAATAACGGTGGTGCTACATTTCGGCCGGAGGGATTCGTCGATCGGACGCACATCCATTGCGATGATGGTATGCGAACCTGACTGAGCGAGCTGTTCAATGAGGCCGTGGCCCATTTCACCGTTGGCTCCGGTTATAAGGGTGGCAGAGGTGCGAATGGAGTTCGTCATAGGCTGAGCCTGTGAATTCTTCCCGCGAACAGAGAAGCGCCGCCTCCCGGAGGTGGCGGCGTTGCAGACTGATGGAGATGGTTTCTAGGAGAGTCTTGAATCACGCGATGTAGACCGACCATGGCCGGTCGGTTTCGGCAATCTCGGTCCCGGGGGAGTCTTGGGTCGATCCTGCACCGGCGTCGTCAAATACGTGATCCACTCGAGCATCTCCTCCACCGGCCGCGCCTTCCGCAGGAAGCCTTCGTTGTGGGGATCACGTATGGCGTCCAGTGTGTGCTGATCATCGAAAGCCGAGACAAATAAGAACGGTATCTTTTCGAATTCCGGGAATGCCCGCGCCGCACGATTGAACTTAATACCATCCATCACGGGCATGTAGATATCCGTAATGACAAGATCCACATGTATCTCTTTCAGCATATTCAGCGCCTCTTCGCCATTCTCCGCCACAACAACATCATACCCTTCCCCCGTCAGCACACTCCGCACAATGAGGCGATACTCGGGTTCATCATCAACAACCAGAATTGTCACTGCGTTATTCCTCCGGTATCATTATTTCCAAGATGCACAGAAGCATTACAATAATCAAGATGTAGTGTAACGACGTACCGATGTCGTCACTTCATCCATGCCGACATTTTCTATGCCTCCAGGCTTCCCTTTTCAAGCGAACGTTCCTTCAGGATGCGAAGAGGACTGGCGGCATCATGACGAAAATTCTGCCAATGGCGTTGAATGTTGGGGTTCTTCAGAGAGCTGCGCGATTACTTGGCGAGCGACGTGATTGCCAAGTTCGCGATCCCCTCCGTGAAGGGGCTGATCAAAGATAGCAAGAGCGGATCTATGGGCTTGTTTTCCGTCAGGAAAGTCTCAAGAGCTTTGCATTGATTGCCACGACACTCGTGCTGAGAGACATCAGCACTGCCCCGGCTGCAGGACTCAGCAGGATACCCAAGCTCTAAAGCACCCCGGCGGCCAGCGGCATTGTAATAGCGTTGTAGCCGGTTGCCCAGGCAAGGTTCTGCACCATTTTCCTATTTGTCGCCTTCGCGAGCCAGATCATCGAGACAACATCTTGTGGATTATTCTTGACAAGTATCATGTCGGCAGGACGGGTTTGTTAGTTTGAGCAGTAGCGCTTAAAGAGACGAGAATGGCCACCTCAAGAAACCGGATGAAGCGCATGTGGACCTCCTTATCATGGAACTAGTTGGCTAGCGCTTAGTTTTCGAGAAATGTCCCTTGAGCAGATAGACCCTTCTTCAGTGACCACCTCTTCCAGAGGAAATAGATCACCGGGTATACCAGGAGCTCGAGCATGACAGAAGTCACAACACCACCGACCATAGGGGCAGCGATTCGTTTCATCACGTCGGCACCGGTACCGTGGCTCCACATGATTGGGAGAAGACCGGCGATGATCACCGAGGCAGTCATAATCTTCGGCCGGACGCGCTGGACGGCACCATGGTGGATTGCGTCTTTCAGGTCCTTGAGACCGCGCATCAGACCTTTCTTTTTCCAGTCATCGTACGCATGATCGAGGTAGAGGAGCATCACGACACCTGTCTCGGCATCCAGTCCAGCCAGTGCGATAATCCCAACCCAGACTGCTATGCTCAGATTGTATCCGAGGAAGTACAATAGCCAGAAGGCCCCGACAAGTGAAAATGGCACAGCAAGAAAAACGATCGCGACTTTTGTGATCGATCGCGTATTGAGGTAGATGATTATGAAAATGATGAAGAGCGTCATCGGCACGACGTACATCAGCCTCTGTTGGGCGCGCTGCATCGACTCATATTCTCCGCTCCAAATGATATTGTATCCCGTCGGCAATTTGACTTTCTCTGCCACCACCTTTTTGGCATTGCGAACATAGGTGCCGACATCGATGTCCTTGATGTCCACGTACACCCATGCATTCGGTCTGGCCCCCTCGCTTCGAACGACCATAGGTCCTTTCCGAGGGGTAACGGTCGCAAGCTGACCGATCGGTATCTGTTCTCCCGTTGGCGTAGGTACGAGAACGCGCTGGAGACCCTCGAGATTGTCGCGTAGTTCACGACTATACCTGAGATTCACCGTGTAGCGCTCCAGTCCCTCCACCGTGTTGGTGACACTCATACCTCCCATTGCGGTTTCGATGACATTTTCAACATCTCCCACGGTCAAACCGTAACGGGCAGCCTCGTCTCGGTTGATGTCAAAATCGAGGTAGTTGCCACCCACAGCCCGCTCAGCAAACGCACTCAGCGTTCCTGGGATGGTCCTCATCACAGATTCAACCTCCTTGCCGATCTGCTCGAGCACCTGCAGATCCGGCCCGGAGATCTTGATCCCAACGGGAGTCTTGATCCCTGTGCTGAGCATGTCGGTTCGCGTCTTGATTGGCATCGTCCAGGCGTTCGTCACTCCGGGAAACTGTATCGCCCGATCAAGTTCATCGACAAGTTTGTCCACCGTCATTCCGGGCCGCCACTCTTCTTCAGGCTTCAGCATGATCGTTGTTTCCACCATATCAAGTCCGGCCGGATCCGTCGCAGTTTCAGCGCGGCCGATCTTTCCAAACACATGGTGGACCTCGGGGAATTGCCGGATGATCTTGTCCGTCTGCTGGAGAAGCTCACGCGCTTTGGTGATGGACATGCCCGGAAGCGTCGTGGGCATGTAGAGGAGATCCCCTTCGTACAGCGGAGGCATGAATTCAGAACCAATCTTCATGAATGGGAAAGCGGTGACCGCGAGGAGTACCAGAGCTGCGACGATGATCCATTTATTGTACTTGAGGACGAAGTCCACGACCGGCGTATAGATCCGGATCAGAAATCGGTTGATCGGGTTTCTCTCCTCGGGAAGAATCTTCCCTCGGATCCAATATCCCATGAGGATTGGAACGATAGTTATTGACAGTATCGCAGCCGCTGCCATTGAGTACGTCTTTGTGAATGCAAGCGGGCGGAATAGACGACCCTCTTGGGCCTCTAATGTGAAGACTGGAATAAAGGAGACCGTAATCACAAGCAGCGAGTAGAAGAGGGCCGGACCGACTTCCTTTGATGCATCCAGGATAATCTGCCAATGCTCTTTGCGCTGGTCGGGCGGCTTAAGCGCCTCGTGCTCGATGTGCTTGTGGGCATTCTCGATCATGATAATCGCAGCGTCCACCATGGCTCCGATGGCAATCGCGATGCCGCTGAGTGACATTATGTTGGCATTGATCCCTTGCATCTTCATAACAATAAAGGAAATCAAGATTGCGGTGGGGAGTGTGAATATGGCCACAAATGCGCTGCGAGCATGGAGCAGAAAGATGATGCAGACGATCGCGACAATGATGATTTCTTCCGTGAGCTTATCCTTTAGCGTACCAATCGCTCTCTCGATGAGGCTGGAACGGTCATACGCGACGTTGATCTTCACGTCTTCCGGGAGGCCCTGTTTCAACTCCACGAGCTTATGCTTGACGTTCTCGATGACATCAAGAGCGTTCTGACCGTATCGCATCACAATGATGCCTCCCACCACTTCGCCTTCACCGTTGCTCTCAGCGAGTCCCCGCCGCATAAGCGGACCGATGGCGACGTCGGCCACGTCTTTCAAATAGACCGGCGTACCGCTCTTTTTGTCGACCATGAGGGGGATGCTTTTGATGTCCTCAATGGATTTGATATAGCCAAGGCCCCTCACCATGAACTCCATCTCACTGATTTCGATGACTTCGCCACCGACGTCATTGTTGGAATTCTTGATAGCCATTTCAATCATATTCAGCGGGACTTTGTAGGCGAGCATCTTGGCCGGGTCTACCGTCACCTGGTATTGTTTGACGAACCCGCCAATACTCGCGACTTCCGCAACACCGCTGACCGAAGTCAAGCCGTATTTCAGGTACCAGTCCTGGTAGGAGCGCAGTTCCTGAAGGGAGTGCTTGTCGGACGTCAACGTGTATTCGAACACCCATCCAACACCTGTCGCATCAGGTCCAAGAGTTGGTATCACTTTCGGGGGCAGGCGCTTCTGTGCATAATTCAGGTACTCAAGCACCCGGCTCCTCGCCCAATAGAGATCGGTGCCGTCCTCAAAAATGACGTAGACAAGCGAATACCCGAAGAAAGAATACCCACGCACTACCTTGGAACCCGGGACCGAGACCATTGCGGTTGTGAGCGGATACGTTACCTGATCCTCGACAATCCGGGGTGATTGCCCGGGATATTCACTGTAGATGATCACTTGAACGTCGCTGAGGTCCGGTATCGCATCAATAGGAATGTTAAGCATGGAATAGATGCCCCAGCCGATCAGAAAGGCCACGGCAAGAATCACCATGAATTTGTTGCGGACGGAAGCTTCTATGATTTTCTGTAGCATTGAAGTTCTCCACTCTCTGAATGGGATTTCAGTTCACGCCTGGCATGTGATGGTGAACGCTGTCGGGCTCGGTCTTCTTGCCTTCCATGTCGTGCCCTTGATGCGATCCAGCCTCGCTTTTGCTTTTAGTGTCAGAAGTGGACATCTCCATCCCTTCGTGGCCTGACATCTGGTCATGCTTCTTGCCTGCTCCCGCCCCACTCGAATCCGTCATCTTGTGGCCTTGGTGTTCCTCCCCTGCGGGGGGTGGTTCTTCCATTGGCTTGGACATATCCCCGCCTGCCTCGGTGGCACCTTCTGGGCGGGCAGGCATTCCGGAGTGTCCTGACATCTGACTTACGGCGGCTCTCAGGTTACTCTCGGAGTCGATGAGGAACTGGGAGGATATCACGATTCTCTCCCGTTCCTTGATCCCGTCAAGAACTTGCACGTAGCCATCAGACTGAACTCCGAGCTTCACCTCCCGTGGATCGAAATAGCCACCGCCAAGCGCGATGACTGCAATATTTCGCTCTCCCGAGCGGATGATGGCCTGTTCTGGAACCACAACCGCTTCAATGGAAAGTGGGGACACGATCTTGACCGTCGCGAACATGTCGGGCTTCAATTCGATGGAGGCGGTGTTGCGCACTTGAATCCGTACCTTTGCTGTCTTCGTCTCCTCGCTCAGGTATGGGTATATATATGTGATTGTTCCCTTGAAGCTTCTGCCGGGAAGATACGAGAGCTCGATGTCGACCGACTGGCCCAGCTTGATCCAAGGCAGCTCGTATTGGTAGATATCTGCAAGAACCCAGACTGTGGAGAGATCGGCGATCTTGTACAGCTCCATCCCGGCCATCACATTCTGCCCAGAGCGCACCGTTTTCTCCATCACGATCCCATCGGCGGGAGAGTAGATTGTCATGGTTTTCTTCGGTGCGCCACGCTGCTCAAGTGCCCGAATTTCGCTCTCCGGAATGTCCCAATTCAAAAGTCGGCGTCGAGCACTCTGGATCAGGTCATCGGATCCTTTTTTCGCCTCTTCAAGACTACTCTGCTGGAGCTTCCTCTGATAGTTGAGTGCCTGGAGGTACTCTTCCTGAGTCGTGACAAGCTCGGGGCTGTATAGCTCCATCAGCGGCTCACCTTTGCGGACCAGCTTGCCCGTGTAGTCTACGTTTAGCTTTTCAACCCAACCCATGACCTTGGTATTGACCGAGAACACCCGGCGCTCGTCATAGTCGATCTTCCCGACTGTCCGAATGACTTTGTTCAGTTTTCTCTTCACAACTTCCTCAACCTTCACGCCGATATTCTGCACGGTGGCAGGGTCGATCTTGATCCCTTTTGCGTCGCTCTCCCCCTCGTAGACGGGCACGAGGTCCATGTCGCAGTCAGGGGCTATCCCGGGCTTGTCCGAGGTATACCACGGGTGCATAGGATCTCTGTAGTAGGCGATCTTCCGCTCACCCGCCTGGCCGGATTCTTCTGCGTAGACCGGCACAAAATCCATCCCATCGGAAGACTTCTTGGGGGATTCCGAGGTAATCTGGGGGTTCATCGGATCACGATAGTAGAGAACCTTACGATCCTTTGACCCTCCTGATTGGGTTGATGGACGGAAAACAAACCAGCCGATTGCGAGGCCAAGCACGATGCTGATGGCTGCAGTGAGGACCACTTTCTTCATTGTTCTGTACTCCTTCGAAGCCTGTTAGTGAACTCTTGCTGCGATGTCGCTCATATCCAGCCCTACTGCCTGTTCAAGCTGAGCCTGACTTGACATGAAATTCATCACAGCCATGTAGTAATCGAGCTTCGACATGAGAACCATTCGATAGGCATCGATTAACATGAGAAACTCCGTCTTCCCAGTCTGGTACGAGGCGGTGGTGCTCTGCAGCGTCTGCTCGGCCTGCGGGATGACTGTGTTCTTGTACAGAAGCACGAGATTTCGATTGGTCTGGACATTCACGAGGGCTTGCTGCACATCGAACAGGACCATATTCTTCATGCTCGCGAACTCATCTTCTGCCTTTTTCACATTCAGTTCGGTCTCCTCTGTCTTCGATGTGTACTTTCCACTTGACCAGGGGGCCAGCGGAATGGTAATGCCGACCATCACTGACCAGAAGTCGTCCTTCGTCTGCGCCATATCTTTGTAGGACAGTTTCGTCATGAAATCCGGTAGGTACTCTCGCTTTGCGGAGGTGACCTCGGCCTTGTTCATTTCAATGCCGTAATTCATTGCCTTCAGTTCAGGGCGATTCTCCAGTGCCACGGGCTCAATCTGATCGAAGTCCCATTGCGGGATGTCGCTTTCAATATCTGGAACCCGCCCCAGAGGAGAGGCTGGAGGGCGGCTCAGGATCGTGTTGATCATTGACTCTACAACCCTTTTCTCCTTGTCCAAGCTGATACCCGCATTCACGAGCGTAGAGAGTTCAGTTTGTGCACGGAGGACATCGGCCTGTTTCCCCATTCCGACTTCGTACTGTTTCCGGGCGATATCGACGAAGCTTCTCAGGAGGTCCTGGTTTTCAGCGTTGACCTGGATTTTGCGTTGTACCAAATAGAGCTCGAAATACGCCGATTTCAGGTCGCGGATGATCTTGCGCTTCAGGGCACTGTAGTCCTGTTCAGTCATCGCAGCCTGGTTTTCGGCCGCCCTACCCATCGCCGAGAGCTTTCCCGGAAACGGGAACATTTGTTGGATGAAGTAGTCATTCTCCATCCAGTCTTTCACGGGGTTCGGAAACGATTTGACGGGAGTCTGAAAGAACTCCACGCCGATTTGCGGACTCTCCCACGATGTGACCTGGCTAACGCGTGTGAGCAACGCGCTGGCCTTGTTGCGTGCGGCTCGGAGCTGCGGATTACTGCGTAGGGCTTCCGCAACGAGGCTATCAAGCACTAGCGGGCTATTCACCTGTGCTGATGACGTCGCGTAGACTCCAAGACCGAGAAGAATGAAAAGGAAGAACCTGAGCGTGGTTCTCATCGAAGCTTCACTCCTTTTTGACAGACATGCCGAAGATCCCCGCAGGGAGCGGGCGATCAGCTAAACGCAAAATGATAACGGCCTGCGGCGGAGCATGATACAAATCCGCGCAAGCAGGGCTTCAAAAGGGGTGGAGCTTAAATCAAGAAGGTCGAGTTGAGGACGTACGTTTCCACCGTAGGTGGCGAGACGTCTCGCACAGCAGTAAGAGAGAAGGACTGAAATTGGGAAGTATCTGTGGACAATGAACGATCTAGAGCGAATGCAGCAGTCAGGTCCACCTTCAGCAAACGAGGGGCAGACTCTTTCTCGACGACTGTCGGGTCTGTTTTCAGCCCGCCGGCGATGATCACGGATTGGCAGTTGATGCCCGCTGTAATTGATGGCCCACTTGAAGTTTGCGGTGGATCCATCATACTGCAGGCACCTGACATTTCATCATCTGACCCAGCGCAGCAGTCCATCTCCCCCATCGTGCAGTGGTAGAGAACTACCGTGAAGCCCGAATTGGCCAGGAAGAAAAGCAGGACGAAAAGGCGCCCGATGGTGAGAATATGTCGGTTAAAGAATCTCATCGATTAAGGTATCCACAACTCGCGTGCCATACTGAATCACTCTAAGTACCGCCCCTCATGCCGGAAAACCCGGCTTTGAAATTCTACCTGGCGATTGCTCGCTCGCAGCCTTTTCCCAAGGCTAGAAAAGAGCGCCGCAGATCTGGGAAAGGCTACTGATATCGAGAACGAAAATCAAGTGTGTTTTGTTCCGAGGTCGCGAGTCTCTAAAGAGCGCTACACCACAGCTAGTAAGAGCTCGGATTCCCGGGCCCTTACATCATTTCGAGAATGGACATTCTTACCTCACGACTGCTACCTGCGTGAAGTATCAGCTGATATTTGCCTGGGGTTCCTTGTGGTGTTCTACGGGAGCGAGAAGCGTGCGGCAGGGCGGGATTGTCAGACTCGTGTCGCCGTCCCGGGAAGCCCTCTGGGGGGAGCAGCACTCCCTGGCACATGAGCACTCACTAGTATGCAGAAATCGAGCAGAGGTTGAGACCCAACGGAAATCCAGAAGTCCCCAGTGCAAGTATTGAGATCAGCACAAGGACAGCGATGTCACTACGGAAGCTTTGAACCATCTAGTGCCGATCACATATCGCTGCGGGGGACATGAATCAAGTCGGGGTGAGTTCCTGGGGGTTACATCTGTTGCGGGGCCTGTATTCCAAGGATGGTAAGACCGTTACGGAGAACGATTCTTGTCGCCTCGCAGAGCCCCAGTCGTGCGGCTGTGAGCTGAAGATTGCCCGACAGAACAGTGTGTTTATGGTAGAAAAGGTGAAATTCCCCCGCCATCCGATGGAGGTAGTCTGCGAGCCGATGAGGCTCATTTGTGGCAGCGCAAGATTCCGTTATCTCGGGAAAATC
>Ga0153915_10002668_pt1 | contig 16239 bp, 12 predicted proteins | sample Opewatmetagenome_2_FD_107003 | JGI IMG/M metagenome (GOLD analysis project Ga0153915, IMG submission 107003) | Freshwater wetland microbial communities from Ohio, USA - Open water 3 Core 3 Depth 3 metaG | ecosystem: Environmental > Aquatic > Freshwater > Wetlands | place: USA: Ohio, Lake Erie...
AGGTGCCGCGAAAAACGTGGGTCCGAATGACACTGCCATCGGCGATCGCCGTTTCGATCGTCGCCTCGGTGGACTTCGGCGTTCTGAGGCCGAGCCCCCAGAGCGCCGCGAGATAGTCCTGCGCCTGCATCGCGCCCAGCCAGGCAACGACCTCCGCGGGGGTCCGGAAACGCTGGCGGGCGACGAGCTGCCGATCGAGTCGGTGTGCCGGGATGCGCATGTCCGCAGATTACGCAGATTGCGGAGATTGCTGCAGGGCGGGGCAGTGAGGGCCGAGCAGCGAGCGAAACAACAGGAAGGAGTAAGGAGTAAGGAGTAAGGGGTAAGGAGTAAGGAGTAAGGAGTGAGGGGTCCCCCTCACTCCTTACTCCTCACTCCTGACTTCTCCTGCGGACCCCACCCGACGATCTATCACATCACGCCTGCGCCCGGGGGTCACCGCCCGCCGAGCGCCTTGTACAGGGCAGCATAGGCCGTGGCGGCTTCGGTCCGGCCCTGCGCCAGCAGGTCCTGAGACTCGAGCTGAGTACGCTCGGCGTCCAGCACCTGAAGAAAGTCGGTGACCCCTTCGGAAAACCGCATCCGGGCGAGCTCCGCGGCACGCTCGCTTGCGGCGCTGGCCTGCTCCAGCTGTTCCAGCCGGGACCGGGAGGCGCGATACCGCGCCAGGGCGCTCTCGACCTCCTCGACCGCCGCGAGCACCACCTGCCCATACTGCGCCCGGGCTTCCTCCTCCCGGGCGCGGGCGAAGTTCACGCCGGTCTTCACCCGCCCGAGGTTCAGGGCGGGCCAGCTGAGCACAGGGCCAACCGCGTACCGGAAGGTTCCGGCATCGCCCAGGCCGCCGAGGTCACCCGCGGTGTAGCCGGCGTTCGCGCCGAGGGAGAGGCGCGGGAGATACTCCGCCCGGGCCGAGCTCACCAGCGCCGACTGGGCCGCGGCGAACCGCTCTGCCGCGGCAACGTCCGGCCGGTGACGGGTTACCGAGTCCGGGTTCCCCACGGCCACGCTGTCCGGCAGCGAGGGCCGACTGTCCACCGGGCCCAGCTCCGCCGCGATTTCGGTCGGAGCCCGGCCGACCAGCACACCGATCCGGTACTGCGCGGCCGCCACCGCCGCTTCACGGGTTGGGATGGAAGCCAGGGTTACGCTCAGCTGGGCGTAGGCCCGCTCGGTGTCGAAGGCGGTGCCACGGCCGGCATCGAGCCGGTCCCGCGTGAGTTCCAGGGTGTGGCGCTGGTTCGCCGCGTTGCGTTCGGCCACCGCGAGCTGCTCCTGCGCGCCCCGGAGCTCGAAGTAGGACCGGGCCAGCTCCGCAGTCAGAGTCACCAGCACTCCACGCAGGTCCTCCTGGCTAACGGCGACGAATGCATTCTGGGCTCGCACGTTTTGCCGCAGGCGGCCGAACAGGTCGATCTCCCAGGCGGCGTCGAACCCGGCATCCCAGATGTCCTGGTCGGGCAACCGGCCCGAGGCCCCGGGGAAGCTCGCGCTGGCAAACCGGCGCCGGGTGTACCCGCCACCCACCACCGCGTCCGGGGTCAGGTCGAGCACCGCCCGCGCGCGAACCGCTCTGGCTCCACGCACTCGCGCCTGGGCGGCGCGCACGTCGAGGTTTGCCCGAAGCGCCTCGTCCGTCAGGCGGGTAAGAGTCGTATCTCCGAGCCGGCGCCAGAACTCGGTGTCGAAGTTGACCGGATCGTTGCCGCCGGATCTGCGGGCCGCGGACAGCGGTATGGCCGCCGTCCGCTCGGGCCCGGTTTCACGGTAGGCCGCGGGGAGTGCCACGGGGGACGGCTGGTAGGCCGGTGCCCCCATGCAGGCGGCGAGGACGAGCAGGATCAACGGGAACGCCTTACGCATGGACGGCCTCCCCCACGATCAGATCAGGGAGTGGCCGCGCCTCGGCGGCCTCCACCGGGTTGGGCTGGTGCTGGGCCGCGATGAGCGAGTAGAACACCGGGACGACGAACAGGGTGAACACCGTTCCGACCGTCATACCTGTCACCAGGACGATGCCGATGCTGTTCCGGGCCTGCGAGCCCGGCCCGGACACGAACACCAGCGGAAGGTGTCCGAAGACCGTGGCGGCCGAGGTCATGAGCACCGGCCGCAGCCGGGTGAGCGACGCCTCGCGCAGCGCCGCGAGTTTTGTCATGCCCCTCTGCTGGAGCGTGTTGGCAAACTGCACAATCAGGATTCCGTTCTTCGCTATCAGGCCGACCAGCGTGATCAGGCCGACCTGGGAATAGATGTTGATGGTCGTCAGGTCCAGGAAGCTGAACACCAGCGCGCCGGAGATCGCCAGCGGCACCGAGCCCAACAGGACGATCAGCGGGTCGCGGAAGCTCTGGAACTGTGCCGCGAGCACCAGGTAGATCAGCAGCACGGCGAACCCGAGGGTCACGGTGAGCGCCGAGCCCTCCCGGCGGATCTGCCGCGATTCACCCGCGTAGTCGAGGATCGTTCCCGGAGCGCCGGTGGCACTCGCCGCCGCCTCCAGCACGCTGAGGCCTTCCTCCTTCGTCACGCCCGGCTTGACCCCGCCGAAGATCCGCACCGCGTTGCGCTGCTGGAACCGCTGCAGCGTGCGCGGGGCGGCGCTGGTCTCGATCCGGGTGAAGGTCGACACCGGCACCAGCTGACCACCCGGCGTCTTGATCTTGAGGTCGAGCAGCGGCCCCACCGTGGCCCGGTCGTTGTCCCCGATCTGCGGGATGACCTTGTAGCTCCGGTCGAAGTAGTTGAACCGGTTCACGTACCCGCCGCCGAGCAGGGTGCCCAGCTCCCGGCCGACGCCGGCCAGGTCGAGCCCGAGGTCGGCCACCTTCTCGCGGTCGATCACGACCCTCGCCTCCGGCAGATCGATCTTCAAGTCGGTGTCCACGTAGAGGAACTTCCCGCTCTGCCAGCCGGCGCCCACCACCTGGTTGACCGTCGACAGCAGCTGTTCCGGCGGGGCGTCGCTCTCGAGCACCAACTCCACGTCGTACTGGCCCGGCGTCGGCAGCGGCGGATCGAGCCGGGGGAACACCCGCAGCCCGGGCACCTGCGACACCGCGCCGTAGACCGCGCCATACATCTGCTCGGTGGAGCGGGCACGCTGCTTCCAGTCCTTCGTCACCATGCCGCCGAAGGCGCCCCAGTTGGCCGTCAGCGACCACATGAACTTGGCCTCGGGAAACGCCTGGATCGCCCGCACCACGTCCAGCGACGCCCGGTTGGAGGCCGCGAGCGACGCGTCCGGCGCGGCCTGCATGAACAGGCTGATGTGGCTCTGGTCCTCGACCGGGGCCAGCTCCCGCCGCGAGTACTGGTACAGCGGCCACGCCGCCAGCATGACCAGGAGCGAGGCCGCGACCACCGCCCAGCGCATCTCGAGCGCGCCGTCCAGCAGGCGGGCATACCCCCGGCGCACGGCGTCAAAGCCCCGGTTCACCAGACTGGTCAGCCGGCTCTCCTGGCCGTGCTCGTGCACGAAGCGGGAGCTCATCACTGGCGACAGCGTCACGGCGACGATGCCGGAGACCACGACCGCCGCGGCCAGGGTGATGGCGAACTCCAGGAACAGGCTGCCGGTGAGCCCGCCCTGAAACCCGATCGGGGTGTAGACCGCGGCCAGGGTGACCGTCATCGCCAGCACCGGGCCGACCAGCTCCCGCGCGCCGATCAGCGCCGCCTGGATCCGCGATTTACCCTCCCGTACGTGTCGTTCGACGTTCTCCACCACCACGATCGCGTCGTCCACCACGAGGCCGACCGACAGCACGATCGCCAGGATCGTGAGCAGGTTGAGACTGAAGCCGGCGGCGTACATTACGATGGCCGCGCCGACGAGGGAGATCGGCATCGCGACCAGCGGCACCAGTGCCGTCCGGATCGAGCCCATGAAGAGGAACACCACCAGCCCGACGATCAGGATCGTCTCGGTCAGGGTCTTGGTGATCTCCTTGAGCGCGTCCTCCATGAACACGGTGGCATCGTAGGCCATCTGCATGTCGATGTCCGCCGGTAGCGTGGGCCGGATCCGGTCCATCTCGGCGCGGAGCCGGTGCGCCACCTCGATCTCGTTGACGCCCACCAGCGGCCACACACCGAGATAGACCGCTTCCTTCTCGCCGTACTTGGCGACCATGTTGGCCTCTTCTGCCCCCAGCTCAACCCGCGCCACGTCGCTGAGGCGCACGAGCGCGCCCTTGCGCTCGGCCACGATCAGGTCGCTGAACTCCTGGGTGGAGCGCAGGTCGGTGTTGGCCAGCAGGTTCACCTGTACCAGGTTCCCCTTGGTCTGGCCCACCGCCGCCAGATAGTTGTTGCGCTGCAACGCCGCGTACACGTCACCGGGTGCCAGGCCCAGGGCGGCCAGCCGCGCCGGGTCGATCCACACCCGCATGGCGATCTGGCGGCCGCCTTCGAACGTCACCCGCTGCACCCCGGGCAGGGTGGCGAGCTGCGGCTGCAGGGTGCGCAGCAGCCAGTCCGTCACCGCCGGCACATCACGCTTCGTGGAAGTGAAGCTCAGGTAGAACGAGGCGTACGGCCGGTCGGCCCGCTGCACCTCGACCACCGGCGGCTCGGCCTCGGATGGGAGCTCGGAGCGCACCTGCTGGAGCCGGGCCGTGACTTCGGCCAGCGCCGCGGTGCTGCTGTGATTCAGCTTGAGCCGGACCGTCACCGTGCTGACGCCTGCGCGGCTGGTCGACTCCAGGTAGTCCACGCCGCTGATCGCCGACACCGCGCGCTCGATCGGGGTGGTGAGGAAGCCCCGGACGGTCTCGGCGCTGGCCCCGGTGTAGACGGTGGTAATGACCACCGAGGAGCTCTCGATCTGCGGGTACTGCTGCACCGGCAGGCTGGCGAGCGCACGCCAGCCGACCAGCAGGATCACCAGGTTGACAACCGCCGCCAGGACCGGGTGCTTGATGAAGACATCGGTGAACGACCGCATGGATGGTCTCTAGTTGTTGAGGCCGGCTGTCGCCGTCACTTGGTTGTGTTGACCGAGGCGGTCGCGGGGCCCTGGATCGCGACCTGCACCGACTCGCGCAGCTTGAACGAGCCCGACGCCGCGACCTGCTCGCCCACCGAGATGCCGCTGAGAATCAGGACGGTGTCGCCCAGCACGGGGCCGCTCACGACAGCCCGCTCGTGGGCGCGCCGCGTCCCGCTGCTGTCGGCCGCGATCACCCACACCTGATCTCCGCCCGGTCCCGTCCGGAGGGCGCTCACCGGAATCGCCACCGCGGTGCCCATCGGCCCGACCGGCACCTGCACCCGGACCGAAGCGCCAGGTGCGGGGTTGTGACTGCTGCTCGCAAGCCGGGCGCGGACCGTGGCATTCCGCGTGGTCGGGTCCACCCGCGCGTCGACGGCCACAATCCGCGCCGTGTGCGGGATCGCGTCGTCGTCGGTGAGGACCTGGACGCTGGCTCCCTCGCGGAGCGTCGCGGCGACGTCCTGCGCCACCTCGAAGTCCACGTTGGCCGCGTCGGACACGCCCTGCAGGGTGGTCAGCTCGACGCCTTCGTTCAGATACTGGCCGATGTGGACATCGGCGATGCCCACCCGGGCGCGGAACGGGGCCCGCACCGTCTTCTTGGCGATGATCGCCCTGGTGCGGGCGATCTGCGCCTGGGCGACGTCACGCTGAGCCCGCGCCTGGTCCACCTCCTCCTGCGAGGTGGCCTGATGCTCGCGCAGCCGCTCCAGTCGCTCGAGCGTGGTCTGGGCCAGCTTGGCCTGCGCCTCCTGCGCCTCGAGCTCGGCTTCCTCCACCGAGACGTCGAGCGCCACCAGCACGGTGCCGGCTTCCACGATCTGCCCCGGAGTGAGCGACACCCGGCGGACGGTGCCCGCCAGCTCGTTGCGAAGGGTGATGGACTGGAGCGCCAGCACCGTTCCGATCGCGGTAGTGGTCTGGCGATGCTGCCGCGGCTCGGCGGTGGCGAGGGTCACCAGCTCCACCGGCTCGGGCTGATGCGCCGCGGCGGCTTCGGCGGAACGGTTGGCGCTGTGCTTCCACGCCGCGAGGAGGGCGCCGGTGCCGAGCACCGCTCCGATCAGGACGGCAGACCCAATCCAGCGGCGCGAGGCGGCGAGGGACTCAGGACGCATTTGACGAAGACTCCTTCAGGGTTTGCCATCGTGCGACAGTTTGACAACTATCGAACACCAATACGAAAAAAAAGGGACCGACCCGACATCACGATCTATTGTTCGCCCACTCGCGCCACCCGTCGCATCAGCTCAGCGGTATAGGCTGCAAGCACCTCGCGACGCACCTCGTAGAATCGGTACTGCCCTTCCCGGCGTGATTCGATGAGGCCTGCCCGTACCAGCTCCTTCATATGGTGGGAGATCGTACCCTTCGACACCGGGAACTCCAGACACAACTTGTGACAGGAGTACTCCCGCTCGCTGCCGATCGATTCCAGCAGCGCCATGCGTCGCGGATCAGCCAGCGCCTTCGCCACCAGATCGAACTGCCTGGCTGAGAGAACGGGCTGGGCGGTCTCAGGTTTCATGGTTTGATGATTATCAAACTACTTCCCCCTGTCAAGAGTGACGGATTTCCGGTCGCCGGTCGCCCATCAGGTAGCGGGGCCCGGAGCCGAGTCGGGCCGCGCGGTCGCCCGGATTGGCGAACTGGCACCGGTCGAGGGAGAGGCAGCCGCAGCCGATGCATTCAGTGAGCCCGGCCTTGAGCCGCTCCAGCTCGGCGATACGTCCGTCGATCCTGGCCGCCCAGGCGGAGGAGAGCCGGGCCCAGTCGCGACGGGCGGGGGCATCGTCCGACGGGAGGCGGGCGAGCTCGGAGCCGATCTCCTCCAGGCTCAGGCCGATCTTCCCGGCAAAGACGATGAATGCGATGCGGCGGAGCACCGGGCGCGGAAAGCGGCGCTGGCCGGAGCCGACCCGCTCGGAGTGGATGAGGCCCCGGGCCTCGTAGTAGCGGAGCGCAGATGCCGCGACGCCGCTCCGCCGCGCGACCTCGCCGATGGTAAGCAGGGCACCCATGGGCCGAACCCTAGCCGAGCGGGGGGTTGACTTCAAGTTCACTTGAACTTGTAGTATGGGCCCGCGATCTTCGGCCGCCAAGCGATCCGGTCCGGGCGACCACGGAGAAACACGACAACGATGGGGAGGCAGGGCAATGACTTCGGAATCCACCTCGCCGCTTCACGGCCTCCGGGTCGCCCTCACGGGGGGCACATCGGGTCTGGGGCTGGCGCTGGTCGAACAGTTGCGGGCCCGAGGGGCCGCTGTGGCCTTTGTCGCACGCCATGAGCCGCGGATACGAGAAGTGGCGGACCGGTATCCGAGCACGCACGGCATCAGGGGCGATGTCTCCCGCAAGGAAGACATCTATCCGATCGCCATGCAGATCACCGGGATGCTGGGCGGGCTGGACGTGCTGATCAACAATGCCTCGAGCCTGGGACCCGTGCCCCTGGCGCCCCTGGCCGATACCGAGTGCGAGGAGCTGGAGCAGGCCCTCGCCACTAATCTCGTCGGACCGTTCCGTCTCACGCGAGCCCTGCTGGGGGCGCTCGGCGCGTCGGCGCGGCAACGCGGACAGGCACTGGTGATCAACATCATCAGCGACGCGGCGGTGACTCCCTATGCCGGGTGGGGGGCCTACGGGGCGAGCAAAGCCGCGCTGCTGCACCTCAGCCGGATCTGGGACGAGGAACTCGCACCGCAAGGAATCCGGATCAAGGCAGTCGACCCGGGCGACATGGATACTCCGCTCCACGCGTTGGCCGTCCCCGCGGCCGACCCCGCGACCCTGAAGTCGCCCGCCGCGTCGGCACTGGAGATCATTGGGGCAATTGAGGCCTTCGCGAGCCGGAGACTGGTCGCCGCATGACTACTGCCACGATTCCGATTCAACGACGGCCGGACGCGCGGCTGCTGGTGGTGGGGTCCGGCGGCCGTCTCTGCCACAGCACACGAACCGGGCTGCCGCGTCATCTGTACCCGGGCGATGTCCTTGTGGCCAACGACGCGGCTACCATCCCGGCCAGCCTCCGGGGCGTGCACGAGCCGAGTGAGGAGCTCGTCGAGGTTCGCCTGGCGGGACGCCAGTCCCTGAGGGCGGAAGACGTGCGGGGGTTCGTGGCGGTGGTGTTCGGCCCCGGAGACTTCCGCACCCGCACCGAGGATCGGCCGCCGCCTCCCCCGCTCCGGGTGGGCGACACCCTGAGGCTCGGCCCGCTCCGGGCGACGGTGACGCATCTGCTCGACCACCCGCGCCTGGCCGTCCTCCGCTTCTCGGGTGACGCGGACACGATCTGGGCGGGAATTGCCGCGCACGGCAGACCCATCCAGTATGCGCACGTCGACCGGCCGCTTGCACTGTGGGACGTGTGGACGCCGATCGCGGCGCTGCCTGCGGCGTTCGAGCCGCCCTCCGCCGGCTTCGTGCTCGACTGGAGCGTCATCCGGACACTCGCGGAGCGTGACATCGACTTCGCCACCATCACGCACGCCGCGGGGATCTCGTCGACCGGGGATCCCGTCCTCGATGCGAGGCTCCCGTTCGCCGAGCCCTATGACGTGCCCGCCGCCACCGTGCGCGCGATTGCCCGCGCGCGGGCACGGGGCGGGCGTGTGGTGGCGGTGGGGACGACGGTGACCCGTGCGCTGGAACACGCGGCCACGGGTACCTGCCGTCTCCGCGCCGGCCCCGGGCTCGCCACCCAGCGTATCGGTCCCGGCACCCGGCTGCGGGTCGTGGACGCCCTCATCACCGGTGTGCACGAGCCCGGCACCAGCCACTACCAGCTGCTCGGTGCGTTTGCGCCGGAGGACCTGCTCCGGCGGGTCGACGCGGCCATCGAGCAGCACGGGTACTTCCCGCACGAATTCGGGGATGCGATACTGATCGAGAAGCAGCCCCCGGTCGACCGTCATTCGGTTGCGGTCTCCGCTCTGGCGGAATCCCTCGTGTCGCTGGAGCCTGGCTGCGTCGCAGGCGCCGCCCGGGGCCCATTGTGGCCCCGGCGTCGCACATCCATCACCACATACCCCGCTCAATCTCCAAACCTGCCATGAATCTCTTTCACCTCATCCTTCGCCTGATCCACATTGTGGGTGGCACCCTCTGGGTTGGATTCGCCCTGTTCCTCAGCTTGATGTTGACGCCCGCGCTCGGAGAGCTGGGGCCCGATGCCGGAAAGGTGATGGGCGCCCTGCAGCGCCGGGGGCTGACCACGCTCCTGCCGTGGCTGGCAGTCGCGACAATGCTCTCCGGCTTCTGGCTGTACTGGAGAGTCAGCGGTGGAACCCTGGGTGCGTACCTTGCCTCTCCGCAGGGGCTGGCACTGGCTGGGGGCGGGGTGGTCGCGGTGCTCGCCTACGCGGTGGGCATGACCGTTACCCGACCGGCCACGATGCAGGTCACCGCGGCCATGCAGGGCCTGGCGGCAGCCACGCCCGAGGAGCGGGAACGCATCATGGCCACCGTCGCCAGGTTGCGGGCGAGGGGGGCGGTTGGGTCGCGGTGGGTAACGATCCTCCTCTTCTTGGCCCTGGGCGCTATGGCGGTGGCGCGGTACGTGTAGTTGAGCTATGAGCTGTGAGCTATGAGCTAGGGATTGGGACAGGTCATAGCTCACAGCTCATAGCTCATAGCTCATAGCTCCTCGAATCGATCTCAGGTCGCCACGGGGGTGAGCAGCCGGCGGAGTATTTCCTCGACGTGGATGACCGCGGTGTCGAGCAGAGGGACAGGCGACTGCGTGTTCGCATCGAGGAGCAGGGGTAGTTCCGTGCCGCCGAGGATCACGGCCTCCACTCCGCTGCCGGTCTTCAGCCGTTCGATGACCGCGAGCATTCCGGCGCGGCTTTCGGGCAGAAAAGTGCCGTTCACCAACTCGGTCGAATAGACCCGGTGTGCGTACTCCCGGTCCGCGCCATCGGGTGCGTGCACGGCAATCCCGCGAGTGGCCAGCACGTCAGGGTAGAAGCGGGCCTCCATGGTGACTCGGGTCCCGAGCAGTCCGACGCGGCTCAAGCCCAGCTCCTTTGCCCGATCCGCTGTGGCCTCGACGATGCTGACCAGCGGGATGGGAGAGCGTCGCTGGACGGCATCGAACACGAGGTGCGGGGTGTTCGAGGCGAAGAAGGCGAGCCCGGCTCCTGCCCGTGCCAGGCGTTCGACTTCGGCGCCCAGGAATTCGGTCAGGGCGGGGAGGTCGCCGGCGCCGGCGAGCGCCAACAAGCGGGCGAGATCGATACTGTTGATCAGGATGCGGGGGTAGGCATCGGGCACCCGCGCGCGGTAGCCGGCCACCAGCAGGCGATAGTACGCGATGGTCGATTCCGGGGCGATGCCGCCCACCATGCCGAGTAGCGTCATGGAAGGGCTGTGCTCCTGGTGTCGGGCATGGCTTCACTCATACGCTTGTCCAAAGGTGATGCGATTCCCCTCCGGGTCCAGCACCTGGAAGTCGCGCAGGCCCCAAGGGTAACCCGACCGTTGGCGGGCCGCCCCCTCCACGAGGATGCCCGATCTCCTCGGCGGTCACGAGCTCCCGACAGTAGATTGGCGCCATGCGGTTCGATCCCGTCGGAGGCGGCCCGTGGAACTGAGTGAGCTCGAGCCCGGCCCGGGCAGGTTCGATTCCGGGTTGGGCGCGTGGATCCTCACGAGCCATGCGGATGTGGCCGCCGCGCTGCGCGACCCGCAGCTGGCGATCCCCGGCACTCCGATCGAAGGACACGCTGCCCACCTCGCGGTTCGCGAGGCAGGCGCGCAGGCGTTTCCTCCGGCGCGGCTGGCAGAATGGCGAACCAGGATCGAGACTTCGGCCCGCACCCTCGCCCGGGGCCTCGACAGCGACGTGCCGATCGATCTGATCAGTGCCTTCGCCGCGCCCTGGTCGCTCGCGCTGGCCATCACCGCGACCGGGGCCTCTCCCCGTGAAGGGGAGCGGCTCAGCGGGCTGGCCCGGCAGGTCTTCCTGGCGGCGGCCCGGTCCACCGATGGGGAGCCCGAGGCGGAAGCACAGGGCGCCGCCGCCGAATTGGCCCGCGAGTTTCCGGGCGAGGGCGCCTCCATCGCCGTGCAGGCATTCGTCGCGCTCACTCACACCCTGCCTTCGTTCCTCGCCGGCGCCTGGTATGTGTTGTTCCGGCATCCTGAAGAGACTCTCCGCCTGCGTTCCGACCCCGGGCTCATGCCGCAGGCGATCGAAGAGCTGCTGCGCTACGCCAGTCCCGCGCGGGCGGTCTTCCGCGTGGCACGCGCGGCGGTCTCGATCGGCTCCGCGGAGATCGGGCCGGGTGAACGCGTGGTCCTGATGCTCGCGGCGGCAAACCGTGATCCGGCCCAATTCCCGGACCCCGGCCGACTTGACCTGCGTCGGGGCGCCCAGGGTCATCTCGCCTTCGGGAAGGGGCCGCACTCCTGCTCCGGTGCACAGCTGATTCGCATGGCGGCGGCCGTCGCGACCGATGCCTTGCTCCGGGCGGCGGACCTGGTGGAGCCGACCGGCCAGGTGGACTGGATCGGCGGGTTCGCCATCCGCGCTCCCGGGAGGCTCCCGGTGGTCCTGCGGCGCGAGTCGGCACCTCCTCAGCCGTAGGTCACGCGGACTGAGGCCGGGAAGATCGACAGCCCCTCCCGGGTCACGCCCCTCGTGCCACTGAGCGTGATCTCGCGTAATCGTGGCAATGCGGCCAGCGCGGCAAGCCCTTCATTGGTGATCCTGGCCACCTCCCAGAACTCGAGCCGCTCGAGCGAGTCAATTCCGCCCAGGACCTCCAGGCTCCGATTGGTGATGCTCGTCTTTCCCGCATAGTAGGTCCTGAGCCGGGACAAGCCGGCAATGTGGCTGGTGGCGACATCGCCGGTCTCCCGGCAGTACATGCACCACAGCGCTTCCAGGTTCTCACAGCGGCCGACGTGACGAAAGCCGTCATCGGAGACGTCCATCGGCATGAGCTCGCGGAGCGCCGGGAAGCGCGGCAGGAGTGAGAGGGCGGTGTCGTCAACGCCTTTGCAGCTCACCGCCAGGCCGCGCAGGGCCGGCATCGCGGCTAGCGCGGCGAATCCGCGACTCCCGAGGTTGGGACACTCGCGGCCCCAGATGTATTCGATGGTTGGGGAGCGACTAAGGGCCGCGAAGCCATCATCGCCTGCGATCGTGCCCTGCGCCATGAGCATGCGGAGCCGGGGGAGGGCGCCGATGTGGCGCATGGCCTCGTCATCGCACAGCTCACCCTGACACCCGAGGAATCCCAGGTTGGGAAGGTCGGCCAGCGGCTTCAAGCCGGCGGCCGAGACGCCGGAGCAATGCCAGAAGAGAGTCAAACCGAACAGGCCGTCGAGTCCGGCAAGACTGGCGAGCCCCTGGTTGCTGAACGGTCCGTCCACCAGGAGATGGTTGGGTGAGGCGTCGGGGCTCATCAGTGAGTATTCCGCCTCGCTCCCATGCCAGCGCTTGAAGACCGGAAATCGGTGCAGCAGTGCAAGCCCGGCGTCCGACACGAGCTTCCCGCTCTTGAAGCGGCGCAGGTGGCGCCGGTCGGCAAGGGCGCTGATCGCGCCATCACCTGTGGGCGTCCCCAGCAGGTCGACACTCTCCAGGTGCTCGCAGAACGTCAGATTGGCCACGCCGGCATCGGTCACCTGCTGGGGCCAGCACATCTGGAACCGCCTGAGCTGCTCGAGGTGGCGCAGGACCTCGAGCCCGCGGTCGGTGATCCGGCTGTGCCACCCGCTCAAGTCGAGTTCCAGCAGCTGCGGCATTCGGGCCAGGTGCATCAGGCCGGCATCACTCAGCCGTTGTGATCCTCCCAGATTGAGGCGGGTCACGTGCCCCAGCCGGGAGACCCGCGTGAGCGCCGCGTCGGTCATCTGCCCGCCGGCGTCGATGCCGGTGAGCCCCATGGACTCGACTAGCTCGATGACTTCGTCCCAGTCCCGGTCGGTGAGGGGCGGGCGCAGCTCGATGGTCTTGTTGCGCCAGTCGATGCGGTAGAACGGCGGGACCGAGCTCAGGCCGAGCGGTGCCGTACGCGGGTGCACCGCGGGGGCGGTCATGGCCTCCGCGAACCGTGGCCAGTCCTCGAAGCCGTACTCGCGTGCTACCAGGTGCCGGGCATCGGAGGCGGTAAGGTCCGTGCGGTCCTCGCCGCCCGGCAGGGCCCTCAGCTGTCCCTCGATCAGCTCCCGCAGACGCTCATGGGCGTAGGAGCTGCCGGAGAACTCGCTGAGGCGCTGCATGGCCCCGGCATCGCCTCGGACGCCGGCCAGGATGTCCTGGGCCAGGCGCTCGAACTGTTCCAGGCGCTCGGCGCGGAGAACGGATTGGAGGTGATGAACCAGGGCGGCCCAGTTGCGGAACCCCAATTCCCGGGCAAGGACAAAATGGGCGTCGGCCAGCAGTACCTCCGCCTGATGATCCGGATCGGTGAGACGGGGACTCGCGGCGCGAATGCGCTCCCTGGCGACGGGATCGCCGGCCCGAAAGGCGCGCAGCAGGTCCTTGGCTTGCGTGCGGAGCTGCGTGAGCGAGGGACGCGGGGGCAGCAGGTGGGCGGGATCAGACATGACGATCTCCTTTCACTGACGCCCGGGTCCGCGCGAACGGGCTGAAAGAAGATCGGGATTGTACCGCCAGTCGACTCAGGTGGGCTCGGCCCTTTCCGCGGACGGGATGCGCCCTGGTGCGCGAGGGCAACGCTAACCCCGCCGCACACACCGGTCAATCTCGGTCGCTGGTGAGATCGGCCCACCGGCCCTCGTCGCCCTGCCCCGCGGCCTCGAGCTGCCGGAGCACCATCTGGTAGTACGTGCCGCGGGCCGCCATCAGCTCCTCATGGGCGCCGCGCTCGATGACCCGCCCGTCTTCCAGCAGCAGGATCAGGTCGGCGCGCCGAATGGTGGAGAGGCGATGCGCGATCACGAAGGTGGTCTGCTCCGCCAGGAGGTCCGCCAGTGACTCCTGAATGAGCTGTTCGCTCTCGGTGTCGAGATTGCTGGTGGCCTCGTCCAGGATGAGGATCCGCGGTTGGGCCAGGATCGCCCGGGCGATGGCCAGGCGCTGGCACTGACCACCGGAGAGCTTCACGCCCCGCTCTCCGATAAAGGTCTCGTATTGCTCCGGCAGCCTGACGATGAACTCATGGGCATTGGCCCGCCGCGCGGCGTCCTCGACCTCTGCGGCGGAGGCATCGCGCCGGCCGTACGCGATGTTGTCCCGCACCGAGCCGTCGAACAGGAAGACTTCCTGCTGCACGATGGCCAGCAGGTCGCGGTACGAGCGCAGCCGGAACTCCCGGATGTCGGTGCCGTTGAGCAGAATGCGGCCGTTCGTGGGGTCGTGAAACCGGGCCACCAGGTCCGTCACCGTGGTCTTCCCGGCGCCACTGCGGCCCACCAGGGCAACCACCGTGCCCCCGGGAACGGTGACGCTGAAGTCGCGCACCACCGGCTGCCCCTCGCGGTAAGCGAACTCCACGTCCTCAAACCGGATTTCCTCCACCACGCGCGGCGCCGGCCGGGCGTCGGGCCGGTCGGGCTTGTCGTCCTCCATGCCCATGACCTCGAAGACCCGCTCCATGGCGGCGAGCGAGCGCTGCAGTTCGGAGAACGAGTTGACGATCTGCCAGACCGGCCCCAGCAGGAGGTAGGTGTACCACTGGAACGCCATGATGTCGCCGATGGAGGCGCCGCCGGTCAGGTTGAGGTATCCGCCGTACCAGACGATCACCACGTTGACGCCCGCCATCAGCAGGCCCCACGAGGTCCACAGCACCAGTTCCCGGCGCTGGGCGAACATCTCCTTCCTGAGCACGGTGTGGCGCCCGATCATGTAGTCGAGCAGCTCCAGCATCTCCCGCCGGAACGCCCGCACCACCCGGATCCCCGAGAACGTCTCGCCCACCCGCCCGTCGATCTGCTCGGCATCCTTGCGGAGCGACCGGTAAATGGGCCTGATCCGCCGCGCAAAGACGAAGCTCATCAGCATGGCGCCGGGGATGATGGCCATGGCCGTCAGCGCGAGCCGCCAGTTCAGGGCCAGCAGCACCGCCACGGCGATGGCGAGGCGGATCAGCGAAATGGCCGGTGACACGATGGCCATCTGCAGCAGTCCCGTGGTCGTCTCGACGTCGCCGGTCAGCCGCGACAGGATGCCGCCGGTCTTCATGTCCCACAGCCGCGGCAGCGGCAGGTGCAGCAAACGGTCGAACAGCGACCGACGCAGCGACAGCATCACCCGGACATTCAGGAGTCGCTGCCGGTAGTCCTTGAGGGCGCCGAGCAGGTTGGACAGGACGATGACGCCGACGAATGTCGCGCCCGCCAGGTGAAGGAGGGTCAGGCGGGACGCGGAGTCGAGCGTGCGGGCCAGGAGTACGCGGTCGATGATGAACCGCATGAACAGCGGTTCGACCAGCTGGAGTCCGGAGGTGACCAGCGCCAGGAGGAACACGAGGCCGAGCGCGTAGCGATGCGGCCGGAGCCAGCGAAGGTATTCCCGGAGATACTCGCGCCGGCGGGCGCGCACCGGGGGACCCGCCTGTGTCGGCGGCTCCTCGCTCCCCTCGGTGGCGTGATCGAGCCGCCGCTCGCGGTATTCCCGCAAGAACCGGTTGAAACGCTCGCGCGAAGAGACGGACATACCGGTTCCTGCCTCACTCGAGGATCTGAGACTCAGCGCGGACAGATCACTCTAGGTGCGGTTGGAGCAGATCGTCAACCTCGGCATAGCCCGACCGAAACGCGACACCGGTGGCGGAGGCCCCGGCCCGGAGCAGCGCCCTGCGTGGCACTCCCGGGATCCCGAGCCACGCACTCACGCACCCCGGCGTCGTCGCCCGGAACCGCCGCCACGTGAATGCCGCTGTCCGCGACCTCGGGATGCCTGGCCAGGATCGCCTCGGCTCGCTCTAGCGAGCCGTGCCAGGTCGCCGCCTGGATGAAGGCGACCACTGGATCGTCCGATAGGGTCATCGAGAGACTGGTGCGGGCTTTTCTGTGCCGCGCCGCGTCTCTCCGGTAAAGGGGCGCGCGGCTTTCATCCCGATATTCCCCATTAGGGGGCGGAGGCCCCAGGCGCCTGGTCACGCGGGAGGCCTCACCGGGGCAGTCTCGCGACCGGAGCGCGCCCCGGCATGCCTCGATGCCGGGATTTCGACTCCCGATCACCTGTCCTCCGGCTTCCCGGTCGCAAGCGGTCCGAGCGAGCGCGCCGGCCCGATGCGCCGAGCCTCGATCTGGAGGTA
>Ga0153915_10002669_pt1 | contig 16238 bp, 14 predicted proteins | sample Opewatmetagenome_2_FD_107003 | JGI IMG/M metagenome (GOLD analysis project Ga0153915, IMG submission 107003) | Freshwater wetland microbial communities from Ohio, USA - Open water 3 Core 3 Depth 3 metaG | ecosystem: Environmental > Aquatic > Freshwater > Wetlands | place: USA: Ohio, Lake Erie...
AGCCCGCAATTCCTGGACGGCGCGTTCGGCGATGCGCTTTTGAGTCCCCCGCCAGCCCGAGTGGACGGCGGCGATGACGGACTGGGACTCATCGACGAGAAAAAGGGGGAGGCAGTCCGCCGTTTTGATGATCAGAAAAATCCCGGGCAGCCGCGTCGCCAGGGCATCTCCTTTCGGCCGCCGGTCCGGAAGGCCGTCGATAAAATGCATCTCCTGAGAATGGACCTGGTCCAGCCAGAGCATCTTGAAATTTCGCCATTCCTGGCGCTCCTCGAAATCCCTCAACTGCCAATCTCTTGTCCCGAAACCGTGGCTGAGCCAGGGAATCCGGTCGAACCTCGGGATCGTCAGGTATTTCTCCGCATTCATCTTTTTAGATGTTACATAACGGCGACTTTTTTTCAATCGTCAAGGTCGCGTTACCCCTTTCAGAGTCCTTAATCTAGATAGTTCTCTGCCAATGCATACGGGGAAAATTGAACGGGAAATGATCCGGAAACAGCCTCGCTCCCGATCCGGGTTTTTCACGCCGTTCCCGGGCCCTCCTTCTCGGCGGCGAAGAACTCGCTTCCCGGCCTTGGTTGTACGGATGTTCGCCGGGAAGCTCAGACAACTTCGCCGACCGGCCGCTTCCGAGCCGGATGCCCTCGAAGGAGCACCCGGGAAGGCTAAACCCTCCCTGGTCGCTGCGGCCGTCTCCGAATCATTTCCCTTTCCTGCCCACACGAATGGGAAGAGAACCATCTAGATTTATTCGTGATATAATTTGGTCCAAATCCTATGGCTGAAAAAAACGCTCCTAAAAAGCTTGAAGCGGCCTATCTCGAAACGTACCGGGAGGGCCGGTTGCAGAAAAAAATCGATAAGGCTTTTCAAATCCTCGAAAGCTGCACGATCTGCCCGCGGCGGTGCAACGTCAACCGCCTTCGGGGAGAAAAGGGCGTCTGTCAGGCCGGCCTCGAGCCCGAGGTCTCATCGTACAGTCCCCATTTCGGCGAGGAAAGTCCCCTGGTCGGCCAGCACGGCTCGGGGACGATCTTCTTAACACACTGCAACCTGAGGTGTTCTTTCTGCCAGAACTATTCGATCAGCCATCTCGGCGAAGGGCAGAGGGTGTCCTATAAAAGGCTGGCCGGGATGATGGTCGAGCTCCAAAGCCTCGGCTGCCACAACATCAACTTCGTCAGCCCGTCCCATTACGTCCCCCAGATTCTCAAATCGCTCCCTCCGGCTATCGAAGCGGGGCTTTCGATTCCCCTCGTCTATAACACCGGCGGCTACGATGCCCTCGAAACCCTGAGCCTCCTGGAGGGCGTTATCGATATCTACATGCCCGATTTTAAATTCAGCCAAGGCCCGCCGGCCGAAGAATTTTGTCATGCTCCGGACTATCCGCAAGCGGCAAAAGCGGCGATCAAGGAAATGCACCGGCAGGTGGGAGATCTCGTCCTCGATGATAAGGAGATCGCCGTCCGCGGTCTTCTCGTTCGGCATCTCGTCCTTCCGGGAGGGCTGGCCGGGACAGACGAAGTCATGAAATTCCTGGCCCAGGAGCTTTCTAAAAAAACGTACGTCAACATCATGGATCAGTACCATCCCTGCGGCGATGTCGACTGGAGTCCTCTTCTGGGTCGAAGGATTACGGCCAGAGAATTCCAGGACGCCTTTGACGCCGCTCAAAGGGAGGGGCTGACGCGCCTCGACAAGCGGGACCGCTTCCGGATCGTGTTTTAGAAAGAAGCGGAAGCATCCAAAAAAGTGATTTCAGAGAGGCATGGGGATCGCCCCACCCCGCGGCTTGCGATTTTGGAAAGGGGCATGTATCATGTTTTCTGAAATCATCCCATGCTCATGAATTTATTGAATCCAAGCTTCATTCTATGAGGGGAGACGGCATGAAAGTTTTTGCCCTAGGCTTCATTTTTTCTTTTATCCTCGGCGCGCTCCAGTTTTCCTCCCAGGAGCGGCCGCGGCTCCGGGAATTCGGGATCAAGACGGGCATTCTCGAACCGGGCCCGATGGATTCCATTACAGATGTGGCCGGCGTCATGGTCGGCCATGTAACTCTCATTCAAGGCGAAAGCATCCGGACCGGCGTAACGGCCATCCTCCCCCACGAGGGCAATATCTTTCAGGAAAAAGTCCCGGCCGCAGTCTACGTCGCCAACGGTTTCGGCAAAATCACGGGCACGACGCAGATCGAAGAGCTCGGCAACCTCGAAACTCCGATCATCCTGACGAACACGTTGAGCGTGCCCACGGCGGCGGACGCCCTCATCGATTACATCCTCTCCCTGCCGCAGAACGAGAAGGTCGAGTCCGTCAACCCCGTGGTCGGGGAGACCAACGACGGCTGGTTGAACGATATCCGCGGCCGCCACGTCAAAAAAGAGCATGTCCTCGAGGCCATCAAGAATGCCAAGACCGGACCGGTCGAAGAAGGCGCGGTCGGCGCGGGCACCGGTACGATCTGCTACAACTATAAGGGGGGCATCGGAACATCCTCGAGAAGACTGGCCGCCCGGCGCGGCGGCTTCACGGTGGGCGTCCTCGTCCAGACCAACCACGGCGGCGTGTTTCAAATCAACGGCATTCCCGTCGATCGAAAAGCCGGGGAATCTTCGACGACGAGCGCGGCCGAAGGGGACAAGGCCTTGGACCCGGTTTCCGAGGGCTCCTGCATGGTCGTCGTGGCCACCGATGCGCCCCTCGACAGCCGCAACCTGAAGCGGCTGGCCAAGCGGGCCCTGCTCGGGATCGCCAGAACAGGCGGATTTTATTCAGGCTCGAGCGGCGATTATGCCGTTGCCTTTTCCACGGCCAAAGACGTCCGGATTCCGCACCGCGCCTCCGGGCCGACCCAGACCGTGACGCTCCTCCGCAATGAACAAATGTCCCAATTGTTTTTAGCGGCGGCCGAGGCAGCGGAAGAAGCGATCCTCAACTCGCTGTTTAAGGCCACGACTATGAAAGGCAAGGACGGCCGCACCGCCCAGGCGCTGCCGCTGGAAAAAATCAAGAACCTTATAAAATAAAGGTTAGCCGCGATGAAAAAGACGATCGGGATATTAGGGGGCATGGGACCCGAAGCGACCGCCTATTTTTTCGAACTCCTCATAAAAAAAACTCGCGACGCATGCGACCAGAACCATATCCCCATTCTTAACTGGAACAACCCAAACATCCCGCCGCGTACCGATGCCATTCTCGGCCGAGGGAGAAGCCCTCTTCCCCTGCTGCTCGAGGGCATCAGGATCCTGGAAAAAGGCGGGGCCGGTCTTATCATCATGCCCTGCATCACCGCCCATTATTACGCTCCCAAACTCGAGGCCCGGGCTAAAGTTCCGCTCGTCAACCTCCTCGATGAGAGCCTGGGATACGCTCAAAAATATTTTCCCGCCATCAAAAGGGCGGGCCTGATCGCCAGCTCCGGCACCGTCGCCTCGAAGCTTTTTCACAAGACTTTCGAAAAGGCGGGGATCGAGGTCATCGCTCCCGGGCACGACGAGCAGAGGCATATCCAGAACGCGATTTTCGGGAAAAATGGAATCAAGGCAGGGTGCACGACGGGCGAGCCCAGAAAAACGATTATCGCCATAGCCCGCCTTCTCATCAGGCGCGGCGCCGAGGCCGTCATTGCGGGCTGCACCGAAATCCCGCTTGTCCTCGAGCCGAAAGATATTTCCGTTCCGCTCATCGAGCCGATGAAAATCGGCGCCCTCACCTGCATCAAGAAGGCCGGCTATAAGATTAAGGTATAAAAGGTATTAAAAAAATAGCATGGGAGGAAGTCATGAAGCTCAAAAAAGGCCTCGTTTTAGCGTCTCTCGCCATTTTTTGGCTTCGACGCTGGGCACCGTCTGCGCCTGCAAAGCCAAGAAAGAAAAGGCGGCTGAACCGGTGGCGACGCTCGTCAAAGTCCCGGATATCCAGCACCGGCTGGCAAAATTCGCGCCCACGGAAATCACCTTCGAAGAAAGCCTCCTGACGGCTGAAGACAGAGCCCTTCTCAACAAGTTTATCAGCGCTGCCCAACTCATCGACGATATCTTCTGGAAACAGGCCTATCCGCCGGGCCCGGCCATCAAGGTCCAGCTCGAAAAATCGACGCTTCCCGAGGACAAGGATTATCTGCGTTTTCTCACGATCAACTTCGGGCCGTTCGACCGCCAGGACGAAAACAAACCCTTTCTCGGCACGGGCCAAAAGCCGGCCGGCGCCGGCTTTTATCCGCCTGACCTCACGAAGCAGGAATTGGAAGACTACATAGCAAAAAATCCCGCTGAAAGAGAACAACTCGAAAGTTCGTTCACGGTCGTCAAAAGGCAGGACGGGAAGCTCGTCGCCGTCCCCTATCCGGCCGAGTATAAAGACGACATTGAAAGGATCGCCCAGACCCTCGGAGAAGCGGCCGGCCTGACCACCAATCCCTCGCTCAAAAATTACCTGACCCGCCGCGCCCAGGATCTGTTGAGCAACGACTATTATGAAAGCGACTGCCTGTGGATCGACCTCAAGGACAACCTGGTCGAGATCGTCATCGGGCCGTTCGAGGTCTATGAGGACGGGCTGATGGGGATCAAGGCTTCCTACGAAAGCTTCGTCTATGTCAACGACCGTGAGGCGATGAAAAAGATCAAGGGCTACCTGGACTACCTGGACGAGATGCAGACCAACCTTCCCGTCGAGCAGAAATACAAGGACCAGAAGGTCCGCGGCCTGGATTCGCCGCTCAACGTCGTCTATGAAGTGTTCACGGCGGGCGACACCAAGGCCGGCGTCCAGACGTCTGCCTTCGTCCTGCCCAACGATGAAAAAGTGCGCGAGAAAAAGGGAACCAAAAAGGTCTTCCTCAAAAACATGATGGAGGCCAAGTTTAAAAAGAGCCTGGTCCCGATCTCCGAACGGGTGCTCGGGCCGGACGACGCCGGAAAAGTATCCTTCGACGCCTACTTTACGGAGACGATTCTCCACGAGATCAGCCACGTCCTCGGGGTGAACTACGTCACGCTTCCCGACGGGACCAAGACAACGGTCAATAAAGTCTTAAAAGACCTCAATACCCCGATTTCCGAAGCCAAGGCGGACGTGGTCGGCATCTACAACGTCCCGCTTCTCGTCGAAAAAGGCTGGTTCCCTAAGGAAAAGGAAACCGAGATCTATACAACGTATCTGGCCGGAATGTTCCGTTCGATGCGATTCGGGGCTACGGAAGCCCACGGCCTGGGCGTCCTGCTCCAGTTCAATTTTCTCAGGGAAAAGGGCGCCTTCGCCTACGATGCGGCGGCCATGAAATTCAAGGTTGATTCGAGCAAGATCCGGGATACTGTCCGCGACCTGGCCCGCCAGTTCCTGACCCTCGAGGGGGACGGCAACTATGACAACGTCCGCAAGTTCATCGATCGCTACGGCAAGATGGATGAAATCACAAAACAGATGATCGAAAAGCTGGCGGACATTCCGGTGGACATTGCCCCGATCTTCAAGACGAGCTACTGACGATCGGGATCAAACCTCAACATTCAACACTTTAAGCTTTTAACGGAGGGAGTCCTTTGGTCGCCGCTTCGATCGAATTTTTTATCGTCTATTGATGTCTAATCCGCGAAATCTCTTCAGAAAATGAGGCGGACGTTGCCGGTTCATTGCTTGAGGACGGCGATGTTCAAGACAGGATTGACTTCATGCCACTCGCGGCCGGGCTGGGCATCGTAGCGGGCGACTCCATAGACGCGCACCCGGCTGCCTTCACGAGGAAGGGCCATCGAAATCGGAATGAGGATCTCGCACACGACAAAAGGCCCTGCTCCTTGCGGCATTTCGGCCAGCCTGAAATGCAAGGTCCCTTCCTCCTTGTCGACTCGAACGTCGCGCACATAGCCTTCGGTGGCGATGTGAGGCCGTGTGTTCGTCGGGAGGTCCGGGATGCTGAGAGGATGAAAGCCGCTGAAGTCCAGAGCGCTGGATTGAGCGGCGATGCTTTTACGTTCCCCAAACAAGACTCTCCGGTTTGAAACGACCACGAGCGCCAGCAGCGCGAGCACGAGCGCTATGAGTCCCTGGACCACACGCGGCGTCGCCAACGCGTAGAGCCAATTCTCCCAGGTGCGAATCCACCCATGGCGGGCCGTGGCCATTTCGCCCATATCGGCCATCATTGCTTCAAACTCCGGGATACGCTGATCCGCCTCCGTGCTGAGGTGAGGGAGTTGTTGGGCAAGCTTGTGACCTGCTCGAAGTCTCATGAACATCGCCCGGCACAATTCGCAGTCGGCCAGGTGCTTCTCCAACCGCTTCGCCTCGTCAGGCCGGAGCGAACCCTCAAGATAAGCCATAAACTTTTTTCGCAGCTTAAAACGCCAGCATCTCATGGCCATAACTCCTTGTTTTCTTTCCCCTTACAGAAACCGCCGGAAAGGTCGCAGCCGCTCTTCGAGCTCCCCCAGCGCCCGGTTCAGCCTCGAGGCCACCGTCCCGGGAGAGCAGCCGAGCACACGGCTCATCTCCTCGTAGGAGAGCCCTTCCAGGTACTTGAGGACAACCACATCCCGCATCTTGAAAGCCAGCTGCTTGACCGCATCTTGAAGAACGACCTCGCGCACCTCGTGGCCGTTTGGAATAGCCTTCGGATCGATTTCGTCGCGGCTGCCGAGAATCGCCTCCAGAGGCACATGCGGAGCGCGGCGCTGCCGTTGATGATTCCGACATTCGTTGAGGGCAATCCGATAAATCCAGGTAAAAAAGCTGGATTGGCGCCTGAAGCTCCGCAGGCCCCGGAATACCTTCAGGAAGATGGTTTGCAGGACGTCCTGGGCCTGAAGAGAGTCTCCGATCGAATAGACAACCAGGGCCCAGATCCGCTCGCGAAAAGCTTCATAGATTTCCTGAAACGCTTCCGAATCGCCGCACGGCAAGAGATGGGCTTCCCTTTCTTGTGAATGCGACACATCGATAGGAATGGCTAGGGTCCGAAGGGAATTTATCTTTTTGCGCGGCACGCTTGCCAATCCCTAACAGCAGCCAAAAACTCCTTGGCTTTGCGCCAAATATATCTCCGTCCGACATCCGGTGTCAAGAAAACTCAGACTCTGAGCTTATGGTCAGGCCATCCATCCATGTTCGTGTGTAGTCCGAAAGAAAGTGGATTCTTCATCCGCATCTTTTTGTTATTCAATGATACAGTGCCGATTCGGCTGTTTCTGAAGTATTCTATTTTCGCTCTTGGTTTTTAGCCCGTCCGAGGCCGCGAAGGCTTATTCCTACAGTATAAATTTTGATGTGATCGTTTATCAAGCAATGTCAGCTGCCTTTTCGTCTCGATTTCTCCCCCTCGGTATGCGGGAAAAACTTTTGCTTTGCTGTTTCCCACTTCATTGCCCCAATGATCCCAGCCTGGTCTTTCATGTCGAGCAAACAATTCAAGATAAGGGCCGGGGCTGCAATTTTCAATAATTTCATAGAGTTCATCAGGTTTCCTTGAATGCTCACGTTTTCGAGAACTGATTGCGTTAACCTGCGTTCTTCCGGGAGCCAGAGTTCGCATGTGGCCTCTGACCCCAAAAAGGACAAGCTCCGTAACGTTCCGGAAATAAAACCCCACTCCCCGACCGTCGGGACCCCCATCTTTCCGAATTTTATACCATACGATATTTGTCTTATAATTGAATCCCCACCTTTTCATGACTTCCAAACCTTCAAGGACAAGCGCATTTGGAACCCATAAATACAAATGGCAGGTGGGCTGAGCCAGCTGCGATACAGGAAGTTCCATGATTTCCTGAAAGCTCATCGTGGCATATCTCCTCAGTCGTTTATGCTCAGGTGCCATTTTGCCTGTACGGTTTGAAAATTGCCAAGGCGGATCGGCAAGAATAGTTTTGTACTTGCATAACCCCAGGGATAAGAGATCCTGAGCGGCTATTTTATTTGGCTCATTTTTCGCCGGAGTCATTTATCTGCCTCGTAAAGTTTCTTGGTTATTCCAAATACCAGGATCGGGCAGCCACCGCCACCGCCGCCTTCAATTCTTGGCAATAATTTCTTCATCCATGTTGTCGACCAGCCGTATTTATTCCAAATATCCTTTCCCATATTCAGAAAGATATCCCTTAATTCATCTGATTTCGTGATTATGATACCCACGCTTATAGCCCTCAGTTCAAATAATAAGCGGAAGTTATTTAGGTCTCTGTCAAAAAAGGGGTCTTTATTGCTCCACTCAACTTCAAGTGCAACGCCATTTTTAAAGCAATCCACTTCGTGCGTGGGACTTTCAAATTCATTAGTGTCGACGACGATTTTCGTTTCAAACGATTTTTTCTGCCACCCCAGACTAACGAATTCTCTATTAAACCATTGGGAGACCGGTGACAACCCGCCTCCAGGCGACCGAACATCGTTTTCTCGAAGTCGAAACCGACTAAGGATATGAATAATGTCGTCCCACTCTTTTTTGAAATCACCTCTTAATACGGCACACGCATGTTTCCATTCATGAATCTCGAAACATCTGCGAAGAGACTCTGGTAAAAGGTCAATTGCCGTATCTAATTTCGATAGTTTAGCCACAATAATTGTGGACGGAAGAAAGGAGCTTTCTTTCTCATGCAATAATCGTCTTATTTTTCTTGTTTATCTCAAGATTGCCGATCAAATAGATATATAACTTTAAGTTGAAGTCTATGTCAAGAAAAAGGCTTAGTTTTCGCTGGCCCTGGCCACAAAAAGGCAACTTTTCTGAGAATTGGAAGAAAATTTTTAATTCCTGTGTCTAATCTAAATGGAGGATATTATAATATCGATGAAAAAATCAATGTTCGGCTTGCTTCTTCTTGTCTTCTCCATTATCGTCCAGGGCGCCATGACACTGGAAATCAAAGGCCGAGTGGTGTCTCTCGACGGCCGTCCGATCGCGGGAGCGGTCGTCTCGGTTCGCCAGACCAACGCTTCGGCCGTCACCGACACCAAGGGAGACTTCACCGTCAACGTTCCGGACGGAGAACGGATCCGGCTGGCCGTGACCCACCCGGATTACTTTACCGAGGAACCGTCGTTTTCGGTCAAGGAAGCATCCCAAACCCTGATCGTCCGGCTCACCCCGCTCGTTCGCCAGACGGTCGAGGTCTCCGTGACGGCGCTCCGGTATCCGGAGCCGTCGACAAAAATCCCGGCCGCCCAGACGATCGTTGCGACCGAGCTGCTGGAAGAACGCCTGGCGCCGAATATCACGGAAGCCCTCGCTTTCACGGCCGGCGTCACACCTCTGGGTTCAGGCGGCTTTTCTCTCGTTCCTTCAATCCGCGGGCTCGCGCGACGGCGGATCCTCGTCCTCGTAGATAATGCCCGCATCACGAGCGACCGGAGAACCGGCCCCAACGCATCCTTCGTCAATCCCGAGGATTTGGATCGCATCGAAGTCCTGCGGAGCCCTTCCTCGATGTTCTACGGATCGGACGCCATCGGCGGAGTCGTCAGCCTATTCACAAAGAATCCTCCCCCCGAGGGTGGGCTTTCCGGACGCTTCCACGCCGGGTACGGAACAAACAACGCCGAAAAAGCTTACGGCCTGAGCCTGGCCGGCCGGAAAGGAGCCTGGGGATTCTATCTTTCCTACCAGGGCTTTGACGCGAACAATTACCGTTCGCCAAAGGCCGAAGTCCTTCAATCTCAGTATAACCAGGGCGGCCTCTTTGGCAAGCTCGTCTACGATAGCGACGCCCGCCGCATCAGCCTGAGCTTCCTCGGATCGCGGGGGACGGATATCGGCAAACCCAACCAGAACAGCGCCACCAAGCCGACATGGTATCCGCGTGAGAATAACAATCTAGTCCAGCTCGCCTGGACGGAGAAGTCCGTCGCTGGCGGCGAGCTGGCCATCAATGCTTACGCCAACCCGAACTTCCTGGAGACGAGGACCCAGACTCTGTCGGGGACGGCCGTGACCAAAGATTCATTCAGCCGGACCGAGAGTACGGAGTACGGTGTCCAGGTCTCCTTCGCCAGGATGATCGGCGCGTCCTTCCGGCTGACGGGGGGCGCCGACGTCTTGGGCCGGGCGAGCGTCCAGGCAACCCTCCATGAGGTTTCCTTCAACGCAACCGGCAGTGTCACCAAGATTTATGACGAGACGGCGTATAACCGCGGCCGAAGCATGGACGCCGGCGTCTTCATCAGCGGCGACTTTTCGGGCGTGCCCAATCTCGATCTCGTCGGCGGCCTGCGTTGGGATGCATTGTCGCAAACAGCCCATCCCGGGGGTGGAACGGAAGCGCTGGACAAGCGGGACGACGCCGTCACCGGCTTCTTGGCGGCCTCCTACCGTCTAACTCCTTCGCTCATGCTCTTCGCCAACGCCGCGCGAGCCTACAGGACGCCTGGCTTGGGGGAGCGTTTCTACTCGGGCATTACCGGGCGTGGGTTCATCATCGCCCAGCCGAACCTGGCCAACGAGCGCAGTTTAAATTGGGACGCCGGCCTGAAGTGGATCTCGCCCCGCCTCTATGCAGCGGCCTACGGATTCGTCTACACCGTCAACGGGCTCATCGACCGTTACCAGGTTGAGCCGTCGATCTACACCTACGGCAACGTGGATAAAGGCCGGATCAAAGGCGTCGAACTCGAAGCCGAGGTCTATCCGCTCTCAGGCTGGAAGCTGTTCGGCACCTTTGCCGCGCTGCAGGGCGAGAGCGCGACGACAGGAAATCCCATCAACGACATCCCGCCGCTGCGCGCGGTCGTCGGAACGCGGCTCTGGTGGGGAAAATTTTCGGCCGAACTGAGCGGCGTCTTGCAGGCGAAAAAAGACGATCCCGGCCCCGCCGAAATCCCCATCCCCTCCTGCCGGGTCTTTCAATTCAAGGCCAACTACTTCCTCCACCCGGTTAATTTCTATCTCGTCGTCGGCAATCTCTTCGATGCCAGTTACCTCGGCCGTCCCGATCCGGAAGCCGTGGAGGAACCAGGCCGCAGCCTGAGGATCGGCCTGAGTTATTCATTCAGATAGGATCCGCCGATGATGTTTTTAGCAGCAGCGTTTGCGTCGCGTCTTAATGATATAGGCAGAATGGAGTCAAAAAAAATTTAGAAGGTCAAACTCATTCTCGTGTCTAAAATACAGGAGGACGCCCTATGGAGAAATTAAGCGTTAAACACTTGCTCTACCGGTTCTTTATTCTTTTAATATTGGTTAGCCTGGCCGGCCCATCCTTCGCCTCGTCCGCCGACAAGAAAAATGCGGACAAAGCTCAGACCGCGCAGAAACAAAAAACTGACGAACAGACCTCCAAAGAGGCCAAACAGCATTTCGAGATCACGGTCACGGCGCCCCGCGTCGAAATCGCACTCAAGGCCGTCCCCGCCGCGACAACCGTTGTCGAGACCCAGATTTTGCAGACGATGCCCCGGACGATTGCCATCGATGAGGCCTTGAAGCTCACGCCGGGCGTCAAAGTGGATAATCAAGCGGATGGGGAGCGCGTCCATCTTTCGATCCGCGGCCAGGGGATCCTGACCGAGCGGGGCACGCGCGGCATCAAAACGCTTGTCGACGGCATTCCGCTCAATGACCCGTCGGGCTTCGTCTCCGATTTCTTCGACGTCGACTGGGCGACGGTCAAACGGATCGAGGTCCTGCGCGGACCGGCCGCCGCTTTCTATGGAAGCGGCTCGTCGGGCGGCATCCTCAATATCCTGACGCGCAACGGCGGTCCCCAAAAAATAGCGGGCACCGGATTCCTTTCGGCCGGTTCCTTCGGTTTTTACAAGGGATTGGCGGAGGCGGGCGGAACGACCGGCCCGATGAACTACCGCGTCTCGGGGTCGTATCTATCCGGCAACGGCTATCGCGATCACACGAAATACTGGGCCGACAATTTCAACGGCAAGTTCGGCTTCGATGTCTCGCCGGCCGTCAAGCTGACGGCGATCCTCGGCTGGACGGATTTCTACAACCAGAACGCTGAAGGGCTCAACCTCGACTGGTTTAGCGCCGATCCCAGCGAGGGCCGGAAAAGGGGCAATCCGGACTCCTATTCGCTCGATGAATACAAGCAAACTCCCGCCGCCTATCGACAAATGTTCGGCGAAGATCGAATGCCGTTCAACGAATATCAGAAGACAAGCCGGCTCACGAGCGGGATTTCGGGAACAGCCGAGCTCGGTCCGGATCTGGATCTTGCCTTCAGCGCTTATCTCCGCAAGACGAAATACACGGAGTCTGTGCCGTCCTCGCTCATCCACCGCGCCTATGACACGCCCGGGTTCACGCTTCAGGTCAACCACGCGAGCGGCGAGGCCTGGCTCAAGAACCATCTGAGCGTCGGCTTGGACCTCGGCTGGCAGACGATCGACGAATACAAAAAAGCGAACTTAGGAAATGCTGTCGAAGGCTCCGATAAAATCTCAGACCAGACCATGTCTCAGAGCGGGATGGGAGTGTTCGTCCTGGAACGCCTCGAACTCGGTCCCCAATGGGGCGTATCGTTGAGCCTCCGCTATGATACGATCACCAACAAGCTGGATGACCATCTCAAGCCCGGCGGAATCGATTTCTCGGGAAATGCCGCTTTCAATAAGGCGACAAGCCGGCTCGGCGTGACGTGGAATCCGCTGTCCGATTTCGGCCTCTACGCGAGCTGGGGAACTGGATTCCTGCCGCCGGGGACCGAGGAACTGGTCAACAATCCGTACGCCCTCAGCGGATTCAACACGCAGCTCGTACCGGCCACTTCGAGCGGCGAGGAGATCGGCGCGCGCGGCTCGATCAGCGATTCATTCACGTACGACATCTCCTTGTTTTATCTCGCCACAAGCCACGACTTCGGCCGCTATCGCGTAACTTGGCGGCCCATGGAGACATTCTACGGGAACGTCGGCTCGACCAACCGCTATGGCTTGGAAGCTTACCTCGCCTGGTATCCCGTCGAACCCCTGGCCACGAGGCTGGCCTATACCTATTCCAATTTCAAGTACGACACGGTTCAAACTCTCGATGCAGGAGTCACATACAGCGGAACCTGGTTGCCCAACTCTCCGCAGCATCAGCTGTATTTCGACGTAGAGTACAGACTCACTCCAGCCCTGACGGCCGGAGCGTCTCTGGAATACGTCAGTTCCTGGTATATAGACGCGACGAATAAGATTCTTCCCAACGGCTACGGCCGCACCGATTCTTACGCTCTCATTCATATCCGGCTCGGCTATAAATTCCAAATAGGGGAGATGCCTTGGGAACTCATGCTCTCCGGACGAAACATCTTCGGCGTTGAATACTACGGCTTCACCGAGCCCGATCCCGACGGGAATTCCTATCAACCTGCGCCGACCGCGGAATGGTCGCTCGGCCTGCGCCTTGGCCTGGGCAGAGCCCGCTAGGTCTCTTGACTTCGGCAGGAATATCGGGTATAAATTTGCTCGCTTTTCCAATGTGAGGAGGTGAAAGTCTTGGCCTTTGTTCTTGTTGAAGAAGGTGAATCGCTCGAAAGCGCGCTGAAACGCTTTAAGAGAAGGGTCCAGCAGGAAGCGATCATCAAAGAAATCAAGAAGCATTCCGTCTACTTTAAGCCCGGCGAACGGAAGCGGATGAAGGAAGCCCAAGCCCGTAAGCGGATGCGGCGGCGCATGAAGCGAGAAAAAGAACTCGAATATTGACGGTTCATCCTCTCCCTGGCTCACCTCCGGCAAAGAAGCCTTCCTGGCTCAAGGTCAGGTTCCCCTCTCACTCCAACTTTTTTGCCGTCTCTTCGCTCCTCCAGACGCACAGCCTGAACACGATTTGCCGGAGCGCGAAGTGCCCTAACATCGCCGAATGCTGGACGGAGAAAACCGCTACGTTCCTCATCCTGGGAACGACCTGCAGCCGGGAATGCACCTTCTGCGCCGTCCAAAAAGGAAAGCCCGAACCGGTCTCCGCAGACGAGCCCGGCCATGTAGCGGAGGCCGCGGCGAAGCTCGGATTATCCTATGCCGTCCTCACCTCGGTCACCCGCGATGACCTGACCGACGGCGGCGCCTCACAGTTCGTCCGCTGCCTGCAGAGATTGAGGAAGCGGATCGCCGGCGTCAAGATCGAAGTGCTCATCCCGGATTTCGGCGGGAATGAGACGGCCCTGAAGCAAGTGACGGACGCCGCGCCCGACGTCCTAAGCCATAACCTGGAGACCGCCGAAGCCCTTTACCCGCGCATCCACCGTCCCCGCTCGAACTATGCCCGGTCCCTGGCCATCCTCAAGAAGACGAAGGACTGGGGATCCATCACGAAGTCGGGGCTCATGATCGGATTGGGAGAAACAGAGGAAGAAATCGTCCAGACGCTTCAGGATTTGCGGCGGGTTTCGTGCGATCTTTTGACGATCGGCCAGTATCTGCAGCCGACGCGCACCCACGCGCCCGTCGAGAAGTACTATACGCCGCAAGAATTCGACCGCTGGAAAGAGATCGCCCTGACGATGGGCTTCGCCGGCGTCGAATCCGGGCCGCTTGTCAGAAGCTCTTTTCACGCCCACCGGCTTTATGATAAGGTAGTGAGGACCTTGAAGAACCTCTCATGAGATACTTGATCTTCACGGATATTCACGGCAACGTCGAGGCCCTAAACGCGCTCCTGAAATTTATCCAAAAAAGAAAGATCGACCATTTTATCTGCCTCGGCGACCTGGTCGGCTACGGCGCTTCCCCCAACGAGACCATCCAAAAGGTCCGCAGCCTCAGGCCGCTGTCGATGATCCGCGGCAACCATGACAAAGCCGTCAGCGGGTTCGATTCCATCGAAACCTTCAATCCCATCGCCGCCTCGGCCATCTACTGGACCAAGAAGAACATCCTGAAAAAGAACAACGAGTTCCTGATCAACCTCAAAAAAGGCCCCCAGATCATCCACAATCATTTCGTCATCTGCCACGGCGCGCCCTTCGATGAGGACTACTACATCTTCGGGGAATTCGACGCGGCCGAAGCTTTTGAGTACCTGAAGCTGCCGCTCTGTTTCTTCGGCCACACCCATTTTCCGTTCGTCTATACCAAGCGCGATACGGCGGTGGAGGGGACGTTTCTCGAGGGCGATGCCAACGAAGTCAAGCTCGAAAAAAACGTGACCTACCTGATCAATCCCGGCTCTGTCGGCCAGCCCCGCGACCGAAATCCGCGCGCGGCATTCGCCGTCTACGACTCCGACCTCCACGTCGTGAAGTTCTTCCGGCTGGAATACGACATCGAGGAAGCGCAGAAAAAAATCCTCAAAGAGAACCTCCCGCCCGCCCTGGCCGAACGCCTGTCGCTCGGCATCTAGGACATTTTTGGATTGGCGTAACAATACAGGCAACCATGGGGACAGGATTGGGTGTAGCTTCCGATGTCTATAGACTCCGTGCAGCCGCATTCGGAACGCTGGCTTCTGTCTTTGGCCGATGAAGCCGCTTCTTGACGCGGGTGAAGCTTCTGGAGCAGCCGGCCGTCAATGCACGAAGAGGCTTGAATTCCGGGCACGCGGGTTAAAAAATTCTGGCTGCACGAAAAGAGGCGGACTCCCCGCTTCTCGGCGATCTCGACGAGCCGCCGGGCCGCTTCGATCTTTTCATCTTGGGGCGGGTCCAGGTAAGAAAAACCGCCCTTCCGGGCCCGGCGCAAAGCTTTTCCATACCACTGGGTAAAGCTCGTCCTGATATCCTCGATGCCCTGCCGCCCGGCCTGCTCGGCCACCTCCTCGAAGAAATCGAGGTTGTTCCTCGAGCGGCCGCCGTCTTTCCAATAGACGACCGGGTCGAACCGGACTGAAACCCGCTTGGGCAGTCCGGCGATTTCGATCAGAGCGGGAAGCTGGGAAAGGGCCGCGGCGGGGCTTGGAGCGCCCGGCTCGATAAAAGAGCCGCCCAGGCCCGTGATCGTGAAGAGAAAATAGGGCTGGTCGTATTTTTCGAGCAAGCCCCGAAGGCCGTGTTCATTTTTAATCAGGTTCGAAAAATCCTTCGACCAGAGGACGACGGTATGGACGGAGGCAGGTTTTAGTTCCACCGGATAGACTCGGCCGGACGGGCCGTAGACCCGGGCTTCCTCCCTTTTGAGGACATCGGCCAACCAGTCCGGAAAAAAGGCGACGAGGTCCGTCCTCCGCGACGCGCTGACGACCTTTTTGAGCATGCCTTGACAGTCCGGGGATATGACCTTAGTATTGTAGCCGCCGAGGCCGCTTCAATCAATGTCACACCTGGAAGCCAAAAATCTTGTCAAGATCTACGGCAACCGTG
>Ga0153915_10002670_pt1 | contig 16237 bp, 16 predicted proteins | sample Opewatmetagenome_2_FD_107003 | JGI IMG/M metagenome (GOLD analysis project Ga0153915, IMG submission 107003) | Freshwater wetland microbial communities from Ohio, USA - Open water 3 Core 3 Depth 3 metaG | ecosystem: Environmental > Aquatic > Freshwater > Wetlands | place: USA: Ohio, Lake Erie...
AGTACCACACGATCGCCAGGGCGGCGTCAAAGGCCAGCGCCACCTTGATGAACGGCCATGCCTCCGGCGCGATCCTCATCGCTTGCCCTCTGGTCCGATGTCCGTAAGCCGGCGGAAGATCTCCCGATACCGCTCGCTCGTCTGCCGCACCACCTCGGCGGGCAGCGGGGGCGGCGGCGCCTCCCCGTTCCACGACCCCGCGCGCCTGAGGCCATCCAGGTAGTCGCGCACCGGCTGCTTGTCGAAGCTCGGTTGCGACGATCCCGGCCGATACGCGTCCGCCGGCCAGAAGCGAGAGGAGTCGGGGGTCAGCACCTCGTCGATCAGCAGCAGCCGGCCGTCGGGGGAGGTGCCGAACTCGAATTTGGTGTCCGCAATGAGGATCCCGCGCGAAGCGGCGAGCACCAGCGCTTCCCGGTACAGCTCCAGGGACCGGTCGCGGAGCTCCGCGGCCGCGCTCGCCCCGAGGGCGGCCTCCAGCTGAGCGAAGGTCACGTTCTGGTCGTGGCCGACTTCGGCCTTGGTGGCCGGGGAGAAGATCGGCCCGGCAAGCCGACCGGACTCGCGCAGCCCCTCGGGGAGCCGCTCGCCGGCCAGCGTTCCGGACTGGCGGTACTCCTTCCACGCGGAACCCGAGATGTAGCCCCGCACCACGCACTCGAAGGGGACCGGGACGGTGCGGCGGACTAGCATCGCGCGTCCCGCGATGGTGCCGCGATGGGGCGCGAGCGCCGGAGCCGCCGCAACGATCGCGTCCGCGTCCGCCGCCAGGCAGTGGTGCGGCGTGGCTGCCTGGAGCTGGTGGAACCAGAACGCGCTGAGCTGCGTCAGCACCTCTCCCTTGTGAGGTACCGGCTCGCGAAGCACCACGTCGAACGCGCTGATCCTGTCGCTCGCCACGATGAGGAGCCGGTCCGCATCGACCTCGTAGACCTCGCGTACCTTGCCGCGGCGCAGCAGGGGCAGGGGCAGCTCGCTCTGCGTCACGACCGTCATACCCGCACCTCGCTTGGCGGGGCCTCGGGCAATGTCGCCAGCAGGGGATCCAACACGTCGCGCAGGAACTCGTCCACCTGCTCCGGCGCGCGGCCGACGAATGCGTGCGCCTCAAGGGTGCGGGCCATCTCCGTCACCGCGACCCCGCGGAAGGCCGGGTCGGAGGCGAGCCGCTCCAGCACGTCGTTGCGCGCGCCGTCCTCCGCCATGACGCGGGCGACCTCCAGGCTGTGCCGGCGGACCACCTCGTGGAGGGCCTGGCGGTCGCCGCCGGCCTTGACCCCCAGCATCAGGCACCGCTCGGTCGCCATGAACGGCAGCTCGCGGTCGACGTTGCGGCGGATCACAGCTTCTCGCACCTCGAGTCCGCGGGCCACGTCCGTCACCAGGATCAGAATCGCATCCACCGCGAGGAAGGCTTCCGGCAGCACCAGCCGCCGGTTGGCGCTGTCGTCCAGGGTGCGCTCGAACCACTGCTGCGCGGCGGTCTCCTCCGTGTTGGCCGGCAGGTGCATCGCGTACCGCGCCAGCGACACGATGCGTTCGCAGCGCATCGGGTTGCGCTTGTACGCCATCGCGGAGGAGCCGACCTGCTCCGCCTCGAACGGCTCAAGTACCTCTCCCAGATGCTGCAGCAGCCGGATGTCAGCGGCGAATTTCGCGGCCGACTGCGCGACGCCGGCGAGCGCCCCGAGCACCTGCGCATCGGTCTTGCGCGGGTACGTCTGCCCGCTGATCGGCACGACGCGAGGGAGGCCCACCTTCTCGGCCACGAGCTGGTCGAGCCGCCGGACCTTCTCGTGGTCGCCGCCGAACAGGTCGAGGAACGAAGCCTGCGTCCCGGTTGTCCCCTTGCAGCCCAGCAGCACGAGGCTCGCTCGCCGGTGCGCGATTTCCTGTGCGTCGGCCACGAACCCCTGTGCCCACAGGGCGGCTCGCTTGCCGACGGTCGTGAGCTGTGCCGGCTGCAGGTGCGTGTACGCCAGGGTCGGCAGGTCGCGATGGCGGGCCGCGACGCCGCGCAGCGCCCGCAGCACGTCGCCCAGCCGTGCCTCCACCAGCCCCAGGGCCTCACGGATCACCAGCAGGTCCGCGTTGTCGGTAACGAACGCGGAGGTCGCCCCGAGGTGGATGAACGGGCGCGCCGTCGGCGCGACGTCGCCGAACGCGTACACGTGCGCCATCACGTCGTGGCGGAAGCGCGCCTCGTACTCCCCCGCCCGCGCGAAGTCCACGTCGTCCACGTGCGCGCGCATCTCAGCCACCGCCTCGGGCGGAATCGCCAGGTCCAGCTCGCGCTCGGCTTCCGCCAGCGCGATCCAGAGACGGCGCCACAGTCCCACCCGCGTGGCCGCTCCCCACAGCCGCTGCATCGGGGCGGAAGCGTAGCGCGTGTTGAGCGGCGAGACGTACCGGTCGTGCTCGCTCATGCGCCCGCCGTGAGGTCGGCGTAGACGATCCGGCCAGCGCGCTGCAGCACGAACCGCATCGACCACCCCTTGCGCCGGTAGTACGCGATCACCTGCTGGACCTGCTCCGCGGTGGTGATCGCGATGTTGTCGATCTGCAACACCACGTCACCCGCCTGCAGCGCGCTCGCCGGCCCGGCCGTGACGACCAGGGCGCCGTGCGCGCTCCCCAGCTGGCGCTCCGCCTGGATTGCGGGCGTGACTGTGACGAGCTGCAGGTCGCCCAGACTCACGCGTGTCGCGCGCTCGGACGGCAGCTCCACGGCGCGCAGCGACGCCAGCGCGGTACCCTCGCCGCGGCGCAGCGCCACACGCAGCGTGTCCCCGATGCCGAGATCCAGCAGCGCCGCCTCCCAGTCGAGAAAGTTGCGCACCGGCCGGTCCCCGGCGCGCGTGATCACGTCGCCCGCCTTGAGCCCCGCCAGGTCCGCCGGGCTGCCGTCCGCCACCGCCTTGATCCCGATGCCGCGCTGGCGGCGCCAGTTCTCGCTGTTCGCCGACTCGACGACCTCGACCCCGGTCCACCCGCGCCGCACCCGGCCGTAGGCGCGCAGGTCCCGAGCGATCCTCAGTGCACGCTCGATCGGGATGGCGAACCCGAGGCCGACGTTCCCCCCCGACTGCGAGAGGATGAACGAGTTCACTCCAACCACCTCGCCGGTCGCGTTGGCGAGCGGGCCCCCCGAGTTGCCGGGATTGATCGCCGCATCCGTCTGGATCATGTCCACGTACAGCCCCGGCTGGTCCCCCGAGGGAAGGACCGACCGCCGCACCGCGCTCACCACGCCCGCCGTCACCGAGGGCTCGCTGTTGCCGAGCACGTAGCCGTACGGATTGCCGACGGCCACGACCCAGTCGCCGGTCTCCAGCTCGGCGCTACGCCCCAGGGGCGCCACCGGGAAGCCCACCCCCTCGATCTTCACCACCGCGATGTCGGTGCGCGCGTCCTCGCCGAGCAGCCGCGCCTGGAAGTCGCGCCCGTCGCGCAGCGTAACCACGATGGAGTCCGCCCCCGCCACGACGTGCTGATTGGTGATGACCATCCCGTCGCCACTGACGAGGAAGCCGGAGCCCAACCCCTCGACGCGCTGCACGTAGCCGCCCGGGAACATGAACTGGGAGAAGAAGTCGTTGGGGACCGCACGCTCGCGCCGCACCACGTTGACGCTGACGACCGACGGCGCCACGCGAGCGGCCGCCGCGCTGATGGCGGAGTGCCGCCCCGCGCCGATCGGATCGGGGCGCTGCTGGCCCGACGCCGCCGGCGCGATCGCGCACGCCAGGACGAGCGCCCACGCTGCGCGCAGGCTCACCGCGCCGCCGCATAGAGGTGGGTGGGATAGCGCACGGCGACCAGGAACAGCCCGTGGGCTGGCGCCGGCGGCGAGGCATCGCGGTTGTCGGTGCCACCAAGCAGCTTCACGAGGTCCGCCTTCGGCCGCCGCCCGCGCGCGATGTCCACCATCGCGCCGACCAGGAAGCGCACCATGTGATGCAGGTAGCGGTCGGCCGTGACCCAGAACTCCAGCCCCGGCGCATCCTCCCGCTTGAGCCACAGCGCTTCGAAGACGCGGCAGCGGTAGTGCGGCCGCTCGACCCCCTTGGCCGAGAGCGCGCGGAAGCTGTGCTCGCCCTGCACGCTGGAGGCCGAGGCCTGAAGCGCGCCGTGATCCAGGGGGCCGGGAACGCTCCATTCATGCCGGCAGCGGAACGGCGACCGGGCGCCCGCATCGGTGCCGATGCGGTAGCAGTAGGTGCGCTCCAGCGCGTCGCGCCGCGGATTGAAACCGGGGACCATGTGCCGCGCCGATGCGACCCAGATGTCGGAGGGCAACAGAGCGTTCATTGCGCGCACCAAGTGCCGGGGCTCCCACTGCTCCGGGACGATCGCTGCCGCCGCCTGACCCGTGGCGTGTACGCCAGCGTCGGTGCGTCCCGCCCCGACCACCGCCGTGCGCCTGCCCACGAGCCGCGCCAGGATGTCCTCAACCACGCCCTGCACCGTCCGCGCCGCCGGCTGTCGCTGCCACCCTGCGAAGGACCCGCCGTCGTACTGCAGGACCAGGAGGGTCGGCCGCGCCGCCATGCGCGCAAAACCTAGCCTCGGGCGAGGGGGTGGTCAAGCGACGCAAGTGCTTGCCGTGATTGACAAAGCGCCGCTCTCCGCGGTACAATGGCGACCCCCACCCCAGGTGAACCGACCCGGCTCGCACGCGCGCCTCCCATGCCCCAGACCGACCCGGTGTCCCGCGCCATCGCCGCTCTGGCCGAGCGGCGGGACCTGCCCGCCACGCTCGCCGCGCAGGCGTTCGGTCAGGTGATGGCCGGCGAGGCGTCGTCCGCGCTGATGGCCGCCCTGCTGATGGGGCTTCGCGTGAAGGGCGAGACGCCCGAGGAGCTGCAGGGCGCCGCGCTCGCCCTGCGCGAAGCGATGGTGCAGGTGCGCCCGGGCAGCACCGATCGGCTCGTGGATACGTGCGGGACCGGCGGTGGAACGGTCGGCACCTTCAACATCTCGACGGCGGCGGCCTTCGTGGCGGCGGGGGCGGGGGCGCGCGTCGCGAAGCACGGCAACCGCTCGTTCACCACGCGCTGCGGAAGCGCCGATCTGCTCGAGGCGCTCGGCATCCACATCCAGCTCGGCCCGGAGCGCGCCGCCGCGTTGCTGGAGCGGTGCGGCATGACGTTCCTCTTCGCCCCCCTGTACCACCCGGCGATGCGGCACGTCGGACCCGTGCGACGTGAGCTGGGGCTCTCGACTCTCATGAACCTGCTGGGGCCGCTGGCGAACCCGGCCGGCGTCAGCCGCCAGGTGATCGGCGTTGGCGACCCGGCGCGGGCGCAGCTTCTGGCCGGGACGCTAGCGCTCCTCGGGGCCGAGCGCGTCTTCGTCGTGCACGCCGCGGCCGGTCTCGACGAGATCGCGCCACCAGGCCTCGGCCCCACGGAAGTGCACGAGGTTGCCGACGGCGCGGTGCGGCGCTGGACGCTCGACGCCGGCCGCTTCGATCTGCCGGCGGGCGAGCCCGCAGCCCTCGCCGGCGGCTCGCCGGAGGACAACGCGCGCCTGGTCGAGGCCATCCTCAACGGCACCGACCGCTCGGTGCGCAGGAGTGCCGTGGTGGTCAATGCCGCAGCGGCGCTGATCGTCGCGGGCGTCGCGCCGACATGGGAGGAGGCGGTCCGTCGCGCCGGGGAGTCACTCGATGCCGGCGCCGCCCGGGGTGTGCTGGACGGGATGCGCCGCGAAAGCCGCGGCTAGTACTTGCGGATGACGCCCACGACGACGCCCTGGATCGTCACGTCGTCCTCGTGAACGTAGATCGGCTCGAGGGCGGGGTTCGCGGGCTGGAGACGGACCCAGCCGCTCTTCTCGCGGTAGTACTTCTTGACAGTGGCGTGCGTGCCCTGCAGCAGCGCGATCACCATCTCACCGTTGCGCGCAGTGCTGCGGCCGTGGACGACCACGTAGTCGCCGTCCCTGATCTGCTCATCGATCATGGAGTCGCCCCGCACCCGCAACACATAGTTCGGGCCGGTGGCGGGGAGCATCTCCTCGGGAAGATTGATGGCCTCGTGCTCCTCGACCGCCTCGATCGGCTCCCCGGCGGCGACCGTGCCCAGCAGCGGAACCTCGCTGACACCCGGAGCCCGCGCGCGGCTCAACACCTCGATCGACCGGCTCTCGTTGTACGAACGCCGGATCACGCCCTTCCGCTCAAGGTTGGTCAGGTGCTCGTGCACCGTCGCAAGCGACGTGTACTTCATCGCCGACGCGATCTCCTCGAAGCTCGGGGCGAATCCGTGCTCGTCGATGTACCCGGTCAGGTAGTCGAGGATCTCGCGCTGACGCTTCGTCAGAGGCACCATTGATTCCTTCCGGGCGCTGGCGGATCGGGGCGTGCCCCGAAGATATGCCGAAAAGAACGTAGCCGAATGGAAGCCGAAGCGCAAGCCTCCGGTCTTCTGGCCGAGTTGGTCAGGAACGCCAAGCGGCGGGCCGCGCTGGCGCGTCCGCTCCGTCATGATCTGGAGCGCGCGGCCGCTGCGGCGAGCCCTCCACCCGACTTCGGGGCCGCGCTCGCGGCGCCGGGCGGCGTGGCCGTCATCGCGGAGATCAAGCGGCGGTCGCCTTCGGCGGGCGCGATCCGCGAAGCCGGGGAGGTGGGCGGGCTGGCGGGCTCGCTCGCCGCCGCGGGCGCCTCCGCGCTCTCGGTACTCACCGAGGAAACGCACTTCGGCGGCTCGCTCGACGATCTGTCGCGGGTCGCGTCGGCGGTCAGCGTCCCGGTGCTCCGCAAGGACTTCATCCTCGATCCCATCCAGTTGTTCGAGGCGCGGGCCCGGGGCGCCTCCGCAGTCCTGCTCATCGTCCGGATCCTCGGGGCCGGCCCGCTCGCCGAGCTGCTGGCGCTCGCGCGCGACCTGGGCCTGTCGGCTCTCGTGGAGGTGCATGGCGAGACGGAGCTGGCGACGGCGCTCGAGGCCGGCGCCACGATCGTCGGCGTGAACGCGCGGGACCTCGATTCGCTGGCGGTGGATCCTCCGCTGGTCGCGCGGCTGCTCCCGGCCGTGCCGGGGCGGTGTGTCGCCGTGGCGGAGAGCGGGCTCGCCTCACGCGCCGACGTCGAGCGCGTTGCCGCCCGCGGCGCGGACGCCGTGCTCATGGGCACCGCCATCTCCGGGGCAGCCGATCCGGCGTCCGCCCTCCGGGGGGTGCTCGCTGTGCCGCGCCAGCCGCGCTCCGGGGTGCGCTCGTGACGGGGCGGTTCGGCCGGTACGGCGGGCGCTACGTGCCCGAGACGCTGGTTCCCGCCCTGGACGAGCTGGCGTCCACCTACGACCGCCTGGCCGCGGACACCGGGTTCTGGAACGAGTATGAGGCGCTGCTGGCCGACTACGTGGGAAGGCCGACGCCGCTCTCCGAGGCGCCACGGCTGTCGCAGGCCGTCGGGGCCCGGGTGCTGCTCAAGCGGGAGGACCTGAACCACACGGGGGCACACAAGATCAACAACGCGCTCGGCCAGACGCTGCTGGCCATGCGCATGGGGAAGCGGCGCATCATCGCGGAGACCGGGGCGGGCCAGCATGGGGTCGCAACGGCGACGGTGTGCGCGCGGTTCGGTCTCGCCTGCGTGGTGTACATGGGCGAGGAGGACATGGCCCGGCAAGCGCTCAACGTCTACCGCATGCGCCTGCTCGGCGCCGAGGTCCGTGCCGTGTCGTCCGGCACGCGAACGCTGAAGGATGCGACCAGTGAAGCGATCCGCGATTGGGTCACCAACGTCGAGTCCACACACTATATTATCGGTTCGGCCGTCGGCCCGGATCCATACCCGCGCCTGGTGCGGGATCTTCAGGCGGTGATCGGGCGGGAGGCGCGCCAGCAGTGCCTGGAGCGGACTGGCGGGCTGCCGCGCACGGTGGTCGCGTGCGTGGGCGGAGGATCGAACGCGATCGGCATCTGGACCGCGTTCCTGGGTGATCGGTCTGTCGAGCTCGTCGGGGTGGAGGCGGCGGGGGAGGGGCTGGCCGGGCGACGGCACGCGGCGTCGCTGCTCGCCGGGCGACCCGGGGTGCTGCACGGCAGCTTGAGCTACCTGCTCCAGGATGCGGACGGCCAGGTTTCGCCGGCGCACTCCGTCGCAGCGGGCCTCGATTACCCCGGAGTCGGCCCGGAGCATGCGGCGCTCAAGGACTCGGGCCGGGCCCGGTACGTCGCGGTGACCGACGCCCAGGCGCTGGACGCGTTCAAGCGGTTGAGCCGGTTGGAGGGACTGATCCCGGCGCTGGAGAGTGCCCACGCGGTCGCGTGGGTGTTGCAGGAAGCCGGCCGCTGGCCGGGCGAAGCAGTGGTGATGGTGAACCTCAGTGGGCGCGGCGACAAGGACGTGGCCGCCACGTCTGCGGTCGAGGGTGGAACCACGTGACGATGGGTGCGACTCCCGAGATTGCCCTTCCCCCCGCGGCGGTCGAGGAGCTGATCCAGGCCCTCGCCAAGGGGTTGCGCGCCCACCAGCTGTACCTCCCGAACAACCCCGTCTACCAGCGAGCGCTCGAGACGTTGCGGGCCGCCTTCAAGCCCATCTGGGAGGCGGGGGACGAGCTGGTGCTGGACGTGGTCGAGCACGAGTTCCGGTGGGAGGGCAGCGTCGTCTACAGCCAGCCGAACCGCAACGAGAGCCTGGCGTGGGTCTTCTTCAAGGACGGCGTGCGCTCGCTCACGCTCCTGCCGGGGGTGGAGCAGGACGAGATCGTGGGTCTGCTCGACGTGGTGCATCGCGCCCGCACGCTGCAGCCGGAAGACAACGACGACCTGCTCACCCTGCTCTGGGAGAAGGACTTCCAGCTCATCCGGTACGTTTTCCAGGATCTGGCGAGCAGTGAGGCCGGGGGGATGCCGATTCCCTCTTCGGACGAGGTCGCGGTCAGCGCCGGCCAGCCGCGTCAGGTCGGGTACGCGGTCGAGGAGGAGGCGCCAACCCGCGCGGGCGTCGTGCGGGCGGACGACTTCGATTCGACGCTGTACTTCCTGGACGAGAAGGAGGTCGCGTATCTGCGCGACGAGGTGGAGCGCGAGTACGCGACGGACCTGCGCCGCAACGTGCTCGCGATGCTGTTCGACGTGCTGGAGCAGCAGCCGTATCCCACCGTCCGGGCGGAGCTGATCTCGATTTTCGAGAGCTTCCTCCCGTACCTGCTCGGGGCCGGGGACTTTCTCGCCGTCGCCTACGTGCTGCGCGAGGTCCGCGTGGTGCTGCAGCGGGCGGGCGAGCTGCTGCCAGAGCAGCGCAAGGCACTGGAGGACCTGCCCGGGCGGCTGTCCCAGCCCGAGCCGCTGTCGCAGCTCCTGCAGTCGCTGGACGAAGCCGCCGCCCACCCGTCGGCCGATGAGCTGGGCGAGCTGTTCGGCGAGCTGCGGACGGAGGCGCTGCCCACGCTCCTGGCCTGGATGCCGAAGCTCACCAACGAGCGGGTCAGGGAAGTGCTCGAGCAGGCGCTGCAACGGCTGGCGGTCGCCAACGTGCCCGAGCTCATCAATGCGGTGACCGGAACCGACCCGATGATGGCTCTCGAGGCCGTCAAGCTCGCGGGGAGATTGCGACTCAAGCAGGTGGTCGCGGCGCTGAGCCAGGTCCTCGGCCACGAGGAGACGGCCATCCGGGTCGCGGCGGTGCAGGCGCTTTCGAACCTCACCGTGCCGGGGGCACTGCAGGCGCTCGAGAAGGCGCTCGACGACCCGGACCGGGACGTGCGGCTCTCGACCGTGCGCGTGATGATGCAGCGCAAGCACAAGGGCGCCCTCCCCAAGATCACCGCGGCCGTGCAGGGCAAGTCGGTGCGCGAGGCTGACCTGACGGAGAAGATGGCGTTCTTCGAGGCCTACGGGTCGCTGGTCGGCGAGGAGGGGGTAGCCGGGCTCGACGCGATGCTCAACGCCGGAGGCTTCCTCAAGCGCAAGGAGGATCCCGAGACGCGCGCTTGCGCGGCGCTGGCCCTCGGCAAGATCGCGTCCCCTGCCGCCCGGGAGGCGCTGGAGCGCGCCACGGGCGCCAAGGAGGCCCTGGTGCGTAACGCGGTGAGCCGCGCGCTGCGCGGGCCGGGCGGGGAGCTAGGGTGAGCGGCCCGCAAGCACGCCGGCCCTCGGTCGTCGACACGATCCAGTCCACGGATGCTTTCATCCGGGGGGCGGGGCGCAGCTTTCTCGTAACGCTGTACACCGCGCTGCGCTCGCTCAAGCTCTATCCGCTCGAGAATGTCCAGGTCCAGAAGTCCCTCGATGACCTGGCGGGCTCGGTCGGGCAGATCCTGCTGCGCGAGCGTGAGATTGAGCTGCGGGTCACCGGCGAGTTCATCTTCGTCAACTCTACCCGCCTGCGCCTCGACCTCGACAACTACGCCTCCTTCTCCCATGTGCTCGGCATCCTCCGGGCCGTGGGCGTGGGGGTGGTGCACGCGACGGACGGGGCGGACCGCCGGGAGTGGACCAGCTTCCTGTCCCTGCTGCTCGCCGTCTCGTCGCGCGACAGCGCCAATCGGTCCTTCGAGCTGGCGAACCGGATGCGCGACGCCGGCGTGACCCACATTGCGGTCGAGCCGCCGATGGAGACGGAGGTCAGCGAGGAGGAGGAGGAGCGGGTCAAGGAACAGTCGAAGCGGACCTACCAGCGCTCGGTGGCGGTGACCAAGGAGGTCATCAACTCCGTCCGCATGGGCCGGTCGGCCAGCGTGAAGAAGGTCAAGCGCGCGGTCCAGGCCATCGTGGACCAGGTGCTCTCGTCGGAGACCTCGCTGGTCGGTCTGACGACGCTGCGCGACTACGACGACTACACGTTCACCCACTCCGTCAACGTCTGCATTTTCGCGGTCGCGCTCGGGCGCAAGATCGGCCTGGGCAAGCTCCAGCTCTACGACCTCGGCATGGCGGCGCTGTTCCACGACGTCGGCAAGTCGCGCGTGCCGCTGGACGTGCTCAACAAGGACGGGAGTCTCGACGAGGAGGAATGGCGCATCATGCAGGCGCACCCCTGGCTCGGGGTGCTCACCCTGTTCGGGCTGCGGGGCTACGGCGAGATCCCGTTCCGCAGCATGATCGGCACGTACGAGCACCACATGAAGCTGGACATGACCGGATACCCGAAGGCGATGCGCGCCCGGCAGATGTCCATCTTCTCGAAGATCATCGCCGTGGCGGACGGCTTCGACGCGGCCACGACGCGGCGCACCTACCAGACGACGCCGATCCAGCCCGATTCCGTCCTCAAGGAGATGCTCGAGAACCCGCGCCGCGGGTACGACCCGATCCTGGTGAAGGCCTTCATCAACCTGATCGGCGTATATCCCGTCGGGACGGCGGTCATCCTCGACAGCTACGAGCTGGCGATCGTCACGGCCGCGAATCCGGTGCCGGAGGCGATTCACCGTCCCATCGTGCGCATCGTCTCCGATCCCACCGGGACCATCATGTATCCGGGGCACGTCGCTGACCTGGCCGAGCAGGACGCGAGCGGCGCCTACCTCCGCACCATCATCAAGGTCACGAACCCCGACAAGTATGGGATTCGCGTCTCGGACTACTTTGTCTGACGGCGCCCTCGCGGCGCACTGGGCGGGGCTCAGGGCGGCGCGCCGGACGGCGCTCATCCCTTACGTGACGGCGGGATTCCCCACAGCGGTGGAGACGACGGCGTTCCTGCGCGGCGCAGCGGCGGCCGGAGCGGACATCGTCGAGCTGGGCCTGCCGTGGAGCGACCCCGTCGCCGACGGCCCCACCATCCAGGCCAGCGCGCACGCCGCGCTCGCGGCGGGGATGACCGCGGCGGGCGCGCTCCGGCTGCTGGAGGACGCGGCACCGGAGCTCCCGGTGGTGGTGTTCTCGTATCTCAATCCGATTCTCGCCCGCGGCGCGGCACGGTTCGCGGCCGACGCCAGGAGTGCCGGGGCCGCGGGAATCCTCGTGACGGATCTGCCGGCGGGCGCCGACGAGGCCGTGGAGGGGGAACTCCGCGCGTCGGGCCTGCCGCTGATCCGGCTGGTCGCGCCGACCACGCCGCTGGCACGACAGCGCGTGATCGCCGAGCGGAGCGACGGGTTCATCTACCTCATCGCCCGCCTGGGAGTTACGGGCGAGTCCCGCAGCGTCTCGACCGCGCTCGCGGCCAACCTCGCGGCCCTTCGCGCGGTCACGTCGCTCCCGATTGCCGTGGGTTTCGGCATCTCCACCCCCGAGCAGGCGGCCGATGTTGCCGCCCTGGCCGACGGGGTCGTGATCGGCAGCGCGGTGGTTGCGCGGATGGCGCGGTCCGGGGCCGCGGGTGCGCTGGAGTGGCTGGCGTCGGTGCGCGCGGCGCTGGACGCGCGACGCTAGGTCACGTACCCTTCCGCACCATGGCGGACGACGCAATTACCCTCAGGGGCATGCGCTTCCACACCCTGGTCGGCTTGCTCCCGCACGAGCAGAGCATCCCCCAGCCGGTCGAGCTCGACGTCACCGCGTACCTGTCGCTGCGCCAGGTGGGCGAGACGGACTCGCCGCGCGCCCTGCTCGACTACCGCAACCTCTATCAGCGGGTGGCCGACAGCGTGGGCACCAGCCACCACCGGCTGCTCGAGGCCCTGTGCGAGCAGATCGCGTCGAAGGTGCTCGAGCTCGACAACGTCAAGCGCGTGCGCGTCGCCGCCCGCAAGCCGCACGCCCCGATCGCAGGCCCGCTCGAGTCCGTGGAGGTCGTGATCGAGCGGTTCCGCGAGGCCTCGGGCTCCCCTCCGTAGGCCGCCGCTGGAGATCTGATGATCATGCGCCCTCGCTTCGCGTTGCCTCTCCTGTGCCTCGCCGCTATCCAGCCCGCTGCCGCCCGGACACCGCCGGCCGCGCCGCCGCCGCTGCTGCACACGCAGATCGACCTCGGTTTCGTCAACACCGCGGGGAACTCCAGCGTCCGCACGCTGAACGCCGCGGAGCAGTTCGTCGTCCAACCTGTGCCGTGGAAGTTCACGCAGACCTTCACCATCGTGAACGGGTACAGCGGCGGCGTGGAGACCGCGAACAACCTCAAGGCCGGCGTGCGCGCCGACTACGCGGTGGGTCCACGGCTCAAGCTGTACGGGTTCCTGACCTACTACCGCGACCGGTTCGCGGGCGTGGCGCGGCGGTTCGAGGAAGCCGGCGGCCTGGCGTACGGGGTGCTGACCGGGCCCACGCACCTGCTCGACGTGGAGGCCGGCGCGGGCCGCACGCAGCAGGCCGGGACGAGCGGCCCGGTGCAGCAGTACTGGATCTCGCGCCTGGCCCTCCTGTACCGTGTCAACTTCACGACGCTCGCCTACGCGGAGCAGAAGGTCGAGCTGCTCTCGGACCTCGAGGACCTCCCCAACGAGCTGCTCAATACCGAGAGCGCGCTCGTCGCGCCGCTCTCGCAGCACGTCGCCCTGAAGCTGGGGTACACCGCGCGCTTCGCCAACCGGCCGCAGCCGACGTTCCAGGAGACGGACACCGTTCTGTCGGCCGGGCTGCAGCTCCAGTTCTGAGCGAACGCGCGGCCGTCGCACTCGGCTCGAACCTGGGCGATCGCGCGGCCATCCTGGCCCGCGCCCGGGAGGCCATCGCTCTCCTCCCGATGACCCGCGTGGTCGCCGCGTCAGACGTCGAGGAGACCGCGCCCCTGGGGCCCGTTCCTCAGGGACCCTACCTCAACCAGATGCTGCTCCTGGAAACCGGCCTGACGCCGCGCGCGCTGCTGGACGCGCTGCTCGCGATCGAGACGACCGCGGGGCGCGTGCGCCGCGAGCGCTGGGGGCCGCGCACGCTGGATTGCGACATCGTGCTGTACGGCGACAAGGCGGTGTGCGAGCCCGGACTCGTCGTGCCCCACCGGGAGCTGCCCAACCGGGAGTTCTGGCAAAGGGAGCTCCGGCAGCTCGGTCTCGATCCGAAGTCATCAGCCGGGAGCGGCGCGGGCGCAGAGTAGTTGCGAGGAGTCGGGTTCCGTGTGGTCGCGCTCCATGGACTCCCCTCTGTTTCTCCGCGCTCCTCAGGGTTACCGTTCGGCCGTGTCCACTCCGCCGCCCAAGGAATCCCCGGTCACCACGCGCGATTTCCTCGCGTGGAAAGCCGAGGGTCGGAAGATCGTGGCGGTCACCGCCTACGACGCGCTGTTCGGTCGCCTGGTTGACGAGGCCGGAGTGGACTGCGCGCTCGTGGGGGACTCCGTCAATCAGGTGCTGTGCGGCGAGCCGTCCACGCTGTCGGCGACCCTGGATCAGATGATCTATCACGCGCGTGCGGTGCGGCGCGGCGTGAAACGCGCCCTGCTCGTGGTCGACATGCCGTTCCTCTCGTACCAGGTGAGCCGCGAGGACGCGCTGCGCAGCGCCGGTCGCGTGATGAAGGAGACGGGCGCCCAGGCGGTCAAGCTCGAGGGAGGCGCGCCCATGGCGGACGCCGTGCGCGCCCTGGTCGAGATCGGCATTCCCGTGATGGGGCATATCGGCCTGACGCCCCAGTCGGTCCACGCCCTCGGAGGCTACCGCGTCCAGGGCAGGGACGAGGAAACCGCGCGCCGCCTCCAGAGCGATGCGGCGGCGCTGGAGGCGGCCGGCGCGTTCGCGATCGTCCTGGAGCTGGTTCCCGCCGCGGTCGCGACGAAGATCACCGCCGCGCGCGCGGTTCCCACCATCGGCATCGGCGCCGGTGCAGGATGCGACGGCCAGGTGCTGGTGCTGCCCGATCTGCTCGGCCTGAACGACGGCTTCGCCCCGAAGTTCCTGAAACGCTACGCCTCGCTCGCGGACGACGTCCGCCGGGCGGTCGGCCGCTTCGGAGCCGAGGTGCGCCAGGGCGCCTACCCGGACGCCGACCACTCCTTCTAACCGGCGCGTGCTGGTCGTCACCGCGCTCGCCGATATGCGCTCGCGCGCCCGCCACGCGCGGCGTGACGGGCGCCGCGTCGGGCTCGTGCCAACCATGGGCTTCCTGCACGCCGGGCACCTCGCGCTCGTGGCTGAAGCGCGCCGTCGCTGCGATCTGGTGGCGATGAGCGTCTTCGTCAATCCGCTCCAGTTCGCCGTCGGCGAGGACTTCTCCCGCTATCCCCGCGATCTCGACAGGGACCGTGGCCTCGCGGCCTCGGCCGGCGTGGACCTGTTGTGGACGCCGGGAGGGGACGAGATGTATCCCCGGCCACCCCAGGTGACGGTGTCGCCCGGACCGATGGGCGAGCGCCTCGAGGGCGCGTCGCGCCCGGGACACTTCGTGGGCGTGCTGACGGTTGTGCTGAAGCTCTTCGCCGTGGCCGAGCCGGACGTGGCGGTGTTCGGCCGCAAGGACTTCCAGCAGGCGGCCCTGATCCGCCGGATGGCCGGCGACCTCAGCCTCCCGGTCGAGATCGTGGTGGCGCCCACCGTGCGCGGGCGCGACGGGCTGGCCCTCTCTTCTCGCAACGTCTACCTGAGCGCCGCGGCCCGGACCCGGGCGGCGGCGCTGCCGCGGGCGCTGGGACGGGGGGTGGACCTGTTCCGGGCGGGGGAGCGCCGCGCGACCGAGATCGTCGCGGCGGCCCGTGCGGAGCTCGAGGAGAGCGGCGCGGCGGTTGACTACGTAGCGTGCGTCGGCCCCGAGGAGTGCGAGCCGGTCGAGGCGGCGGGCGAGCGGTCCGTGCTCGCCATTGCCGCGCGCATCGAGGGGACGAGGCTCATCGACAACGTGGTCCTGGGTGAGGGGCTGGAGGGAGATGTCCGCGCCGACGGGTGAGGCCGGCCTGCATCTGCCCCCGTGGGCGCAGGTGGGCACGCGGCGCATCGCTCATATCCGGCGCGTGGTAGCGCTCGTGGACCAGTGGGGCATCGCGCGCGGCGCGGAGGCCGGCGAACGAGACCGGTGGCGGCGCGCGGCATTGCTGCACGACGCCATGCGGGACGCGCCCGAGGACGTGTTGCGGCGCTACGTCCCTGACTCCCGGTGGCCGCTCAAGACGCGGCACGGGCCCGCGGCCGCAGCCGCCGCGGAGGCGGACGGCGAGCAGGATTCCGGCGTGCTCGACGCCGTGCGATACCATTCGTTCGGGTACGCGCGGTGGGACGACGCGGGCCGCATGCTCTATCTGGCCGACTACCTGGAGCCCGGACGCCAACACGAGCGGGTGATGCTTGATACGCTGGCGCGGCGCGTTCCAGCGGAGGCTCAAGCCGTACTGCGCGCGGTCGCCGCCCTGCGCATCGGCTGGCGTCTGAAGGAAGGCGGCCCCATCGCGAAGGAAACGTGGGAATTCTGGAAC
>Ga0153915_10002671_pt1 | contig 16236 bp, 12 predicted proteins | sample Opewatmetagenome_2_FD_107003 | JGI IMG/M metagenome (GOLD analysis project Ga0153915, IMG submission 107003) | Freshwater wetland microbial communities from Ohio, USA - Open water 3 Core 3 Depth 3 metaG | ecosystem: Environmental > Aquatic > Freshwater > Wetlands | place: USA: Ohio, Lake Erie...
AAGCATGATACATTTTCGCCATACGATACTATTTCTTCAGTTTCCCGTACATCACATAATTGTTGTCATTCTCGTCGATGGAATCCAGTAGTTTGGTCAGGCCCTGGCGTTGTTTTTCGGATAGCGTCTTGTTTTTCAGCTGTTCGGAAATTTCATGCATCAGTTGACCGGGATCCACGTTCCGAACATAGTAGCCATTACTGAAAGAGGCCCAGGAAATAGGCGAATTACCCAAATAGTTGTTGTATAATTTGTAAAAGGCCCCTTTGAGCGTTTGTTTGTCGACAATGAACCTTGATGGATAGGCGGTTGTGGAAACAGTTTCAGAAAGTTGGACTTCGACTGTCACCTCGCCCATGAAATGGCGTGGTAATTCCTCGTACCAATGAATCTTGATAGGTTTGTTTTTAAAATTCATGGTGAATTTCGGGCGAAGCTGATTGTTATCATAGTCGAAGTGATACAATGTGTCCGGTCGTAATTCAAAGAAGGTGAACAGGAAGAAATCGAAACCAGCTGTGTTCCCGTTCGACGATAGTTCGTTGCTGAAATCTGGCTTGATGCTTAAATGATTGGCATTAATGGTTTTAATAACTTTTCCGTCCATATACTGTGACCAGGCCAATGATGAATTGTTTCCAAACGGCAATTGAACGACAGACAGGATAGACTTTTCCGGATCAATGTAAATCCGACCCTTAGGTACCCGGCATGGAAGGGGGATAGGAGTTAAAGCCTTGCCTGTAAAATCGAACACGAGTACTTTGTCGCTTTGCCAGGGTAGGATATAGATGCGTTTGGTTTTTTCATCCAGCCATTCGTCATACACGTTGAGGTATTCGTTCGGACCTTTTCCGTAGGAGCCGATGGTAGTCAAAAATTTGCCTTTCCTGGTAAACAATTTGAACGGATTCTGTTTATTGTTTCGCACCAGAATATAATTAGCTGTTACAAGGGTGGCTCCTTCGCTGACCAGGGCTTCGTCTTTGCCATCGAGTTTAACAAGATGTATGTCTTCTACCAATTCACTCAACGGCATATAGACGGTATCTTTCAGTTTTGTCAGATCACAGGTAATGAGTCCAGTATTTCGGACATTGGTTTTTGTTGCTACAACGTTCATGTTGTCCAATACTGACCGGGCAGATTTTTGTCCTGCAGCCAATGAGGTTACTACAAGTGCGAAGGCGAACATGAGTAATAATACGTGTTTTTTCATCATCTTTTGATTTTTTTTACGGTAAAGCTATCAGTAAAACCGGCCTGAATCAAAAAATATGGCGGACAAAAATGGAGTCAACTAAACGCTTAGATAATTGTTATCCAGCATTATAAATAAAATTTAACAACTAAATGGGTGGACAAACTGTCAACGTATTATTTGGCTTTGTTAATTATCAATCAAAAAGACCAGGAAACATATTGGAGTGAACCGGTATAAGAAGAAGGGTAATACAGGGTATAGTAATTGTACGGATAATAAAATTTTTGTACTATCGTTGAGCTGTCCGGGCTTAGAAAATAATCGATATCGGCTATGGAGTCTTGCTGAATCATATATCGTTCATTAAGGTGAGCGTCAAGTTTGTTCGAATACCAATCTGACACCAGTACCTCGGATTCAAAATACAATAAACTATCACTAAACAAATAGACGATACCTTCGTAATATTCGTTATCTGGTTCGTATAGGAGATAGGAAGTACCATCACTGAAAGTTCCTGATATTCGTAATGTCCTGGTTTCATAAGCTCTGACGGCAAGCTGATCCACGTAAAATGTCTGACATGGCTCACGGTAAAGTGTATTTGTGGGATTGACTGTTACCTGAACCTGTGCGATAAAACCACTGATGGTATCATGAACCGTAATGTCGGTGGTACCAACAAAATTTCCGGTGATGATACCGGATGTTGAAACAGACGCTATATTTTCGTTGGCAGAGGTAAATGTCCATCCGGCACCGGCTGGAGTAACTGACAAGGTGAATGTCTCATCAGGGTAAAAACTGACAGTCGACGTATTTACGGTATATTCCACTTCCTCGTTGCAGGCGCAAAAGAGGATTAGCATAGAAAGAAACAGGAGGAATTTTGTTTTCATAGATAGCGCTATTTTGTTAAGCAAAGATACATAATCTGACACATAAAGATACTTAAAAAAAATGTAGTAAAGAATGGGGGTAACTGGTTGTATAATAACAGGATTAGAAGTCTGTCAGATAATCATCCAGACAAATCGCCGGGTCTGTAATCGTCAGTTTGTCTTTTTTCAGCCGGTATTTCTTTTTGGTGATGCCGGCTTTGCTCAGACAATAGATGTCGGAAAGGTCCTGCAGGTTGACGTTAATTTTTACCAGGCAGCAAAAACGGATGTCGTCATCATCCAGCATGGGGAAAGCCTGGCGTAGCCGTACCGAAAACCGGGGATAAACTTCATCAATACCCCGTATCAGTTCATTCCAGTCATTTTCGGTAAACAGGATTTTATGGGATTGAGTATTCGGATAAAACGGATCGTTCTCTTTTTGATCAGAAAGAGAGGGCAGCTTATTGAAAAAATTGATGCGGCGGATGAGCGACTCGCGTAGGAGCGCTTCTTTTTCACGTAAGCGGCTGATTTCTTCGTTTTGTTTCAACAGCCGGTTTTCCTGTTCCAGCTGACAGGCTCTATTTCTTAGTAATTCTTCCTGTATAATTCTTTCTGATTCTGCATGTCTCTTTTTTTGTTTTAGATAGACGATGTATAGGCTGGCTGTTGTCACGATGATGACCAGCACGATGATGAGCAATAAAATGTCTTTTTCCTTCTGTTTGATTTTTAACAGGTTGTTTTCATTTTTCAGCTTTTCCCTCTCGTATTTTTGTTGGAGAGCAACCGAATGCAGATTGAATTCGAACGACCGTAAAAGCTCATCTATTTTATCCTGATAGGCCACCGCTTCTTCATAATGACGTTGTCGTTTTTCCCATTCCTTTAATAACGTGTAAGCTACATCGGCTACAAAAGGGTCATTGCCGTTAATGGCAATCTGTGCATAATGGCAGGCCGAATCGGGCATAAGTTGCTTGTCAAACAAGATGGCTTTGGTTAGGTTCCAGGATGGAATATCCCCTCGTCCAAGACCTGTTGCCCGTAGTTTTTCTGTACAGGCCAATGCTTCTTCATATTGGCGGTTTGATTTATACAGGATGATGAGCTGTTTGAGTATTATTTGCCGGTGGTCTGAAGCGGTTCGTTCTGATAAGGTTAATGCGTTATTTAATTGCTTGATGGCGACGTCATAGGACTTTTTATAACGATAGGCTTCCGCGAGGTTGATCAAATAAGTAATGGTTAAATCTGAATTGTTTATTTGACGTGAATACCTGATGGCTTTTGTAAAGTTTTCAATGGCTTTTTCAGGTTGGTTCCTGCTCAGTTCCATAGTTCCCATCATTTGATAGTCCAGCATGAGGGCCATGGTATCATGCAATGGAAGAGCTATATTAATAGAGGCTTCGATATCGCTTGTTCGATACGTAATGATCCCTCTGAAATAGAGTGCTTTGATTAGTAAGGCAGAATCGTTGGCTTGTTGGTAATAATCGATGGCTTTGTTGATGCATGAATCGGATAAACCAGGCAGGTTTAAATAGAGCTGGCATTTTGTAAGCTGTAAGTTGTATTCTGCCTGGAGGCTGTCCGGTAAAGCCTGGCTGTTTCGTATTGCCTGCAGCTTATTGAATGCTTCCCCTGGTACAGAATCAATCAACGATCTGGCTTCGTGCAACAAGTGTACATCTTTACTGGATGGCTGGCAGCCAACAGACAGTAACGTGATGAGCAGCAGGACAGGGGTGAAGCAGGATGCAAAACCTTTCATGACAACTTATTTTTGAGTAAAAGTAATCATTTTCTCAGCTTTCCGTAAATGACATAGTTGTTGTTACTATTTTCTTAGGTATTCATTATCCGGACAATCTCGTTCCAGCCGTGATTGAAACCCTGTTGTTTCAATTGGTAACCTATGGTTGAAACAACCCAATAGGCGAGTAATTCCAGATGAAGGTGAGCCATGGAGGCTTCAATGGTTTTCCATTTATTCGTGATTTCAGATTTACTTGAATTCCGCGAGCGCATTCCCCGCTGCTTGCGGCGGGGTTAGCGAGCAAAACACAGGATTCCTTTTTGGAATCGGAGATTCCTCGCGGCTTGCCGCGAGGAGCTTCAATCGAAGAATCATCAAGACAAGATTATCATCTTCATGAAGAGTAGAGGCGATTTGCTTGAGTTGCCCACTGAGCTCTCCCTTTTCCAGAGCGTCAACCAAAATGTACGCATTAATAGGCCTTGCCCCCATGTGTTTTCCAGCATCCTTTGGCGAAAAACTCTGTATTTTGTTGAATGATTTACAATTAGGGAAGTCTTTGTTGTAAAAATAAGGTTCAAAAATTTCGTTCTTATCAAGGTCTATCCCTAATATTGTACCGCTTTTAGAAAAGCCATTCATGTCTTTTGATTCAAGGTCGTAAACCGTTTTTTTCAAAAAAACATACTTATCGGTCTTTAAGGATACTTCAAGTAATATAGGTCGTTTTGTATTCGACACTGTTGGCGTTCTAACCAAAAAAGGCATTAACCGCCTATCCTTCTTTAAAAGAAAAATGGTGTCCGAGGATACATCAGAAATCAAAAAGTCTTCTCCATCCTTAATGATTGTGCCCATGGGTATTTTAACATTGATGGATTCTCCGTTTAATCTCATGATGAATGATGTGGGAACCGTTTTACGTACAGTTTTGACTGGAAAAACAATTTCCCCGTTTTTCTTTGAAAGGAGCACATAGTCGTTCAAGTCGATATCCTTTGAGTCTATATACTTATTATAATCAGTAATATCAGTTTTGAGAGCCAACAATGAGGAATCATCAAAATTATACAAGTAGTTATTAAACCAGCGATCCCGCGGAAATCTCATCTCGCGTTTGAACTGACCCGTAGCGGAATAGACAAGCATCCTTTTTTGTGAGAGGTTATCCAGCACATAAAGCTCTTGATTATCATCATCGTATAGCCATGTGGAAATCATCAAATACTCTTCTCCACTTCCTCCCATTCGATTGAAACGTGACCGGAACTTGCCTTTCATGTCAAAAAATAAAAAATCGCCTTTCATAGAGTTACACACAACAATACAACTGTCGAATACTCCCATTTCAAATGCGTCATCAACCAACACATTCTCCTTTGTTTCAAGGGCTACATATTCAACGTCAGCAATATCCTGCAAACAAAACCTTCGTTCCGAATAACTTTTTGTCAAATCAATGTTATAGCGAACCTTAACGTTTCCTGCCTCTGAAAGACCTTTTTTTGAATCTTTTTTCGTGTGATTTTGTCCACATGCCGAAAAAAGAACAACTATAACCATTAATAGGATTTTCTTTTTCATCTGATAATATTTATTTTTAAATTAAGGTAGTATGCACGCCGCATGCCCTAATTATACCACGCTTGGGCACTTTTACAAGCATGCTCGTTTCATCTGCTTGATAGTATAACTTTTGATTCACATTAAATGTTTAAAATCATTGTATCAGTCTGTTTTAAGGTGTGTTTTGTGACGCGTAACCGTAAATTTAAATAGCCGTCTTCCCGACTGTTGCCATAAAAGAACCGGGTCAATGTTTTAAGATAACATTGACCCGGGAAGGATTACTACCACTCCAAATAGTAAACCAGGGGAGGATTACCGTTATTCCAAAATTCTCAGTTTTTTCTCATTCGATAATTGAGATTTTCTGACAAAAGCGAATCATACATAAAATACATATTTCACTCCATCAATAATGTACGTTACTTTTACAGGATTTTCTCCTCCGTTTGCCTGTTTCATTTCAGCTTTGGTCAATTCGTAAAAGGTTGTTTTTCTGGCTTTCTTTTTCATGGTGAATAGTTTTAAAGAGTTAATAATCATGGCGATATATTATTCTCAATTTTCTTTTCATCATGGGAGGAGGCATGTATGGCGATCCAAAACCAGATGGATCACTCATTTTTTATCATTAACCGAAAGTTGCCATATAATTTCAAAATGTTGTCTCAAATATTTCTCATATATTTCTCATTGATGTGTTAAAAAAATCCCTGATTTATGCCCATTTAATTGTATATTTGTCACATCGTTTAGCTGGAAAATGAACATTGCCGGAAAAAATTATAAGGGATTGGCTCAATGGTCAATCACATTCATTATCCTGATTTTTATATCTCAGGCCTTTCTGATTACGCGGTTGTTTCTTGTTAATTATGGTTTTCTGGAGAAACTGGTCAACACGGTCAGCCAGGAGGTTTATACTACTGATTTGAACAGAAGGCTGCGGCAGGTGTCCCCGAATTCTAAGCCGAGGATGGAAATTGAAGACGTCAACACGAAATCGACAGGCAAATCGATTGATTATGTTCTTGATGGAATGCCTGGCGTGAACAATAGCAATGCCGTTACATTGATCAACATAGGAATGGAGTTGTATATGGATAGGGTGAATCCGATAGAACTTACCGCCATTGATAGTGCGGCTTATGTTTTATTGGCTCAGGAGAAAATTCACGCGAATGTTTTATCGCAGGTAATAGATGTGAAGGCGGGTAAGGTACTGAAGCAATCAAAACCAGCAGTACATATATCGAAAAAACGGTTTTCAACCATCCGATCAAAGACCATCCCGCTGAATTTCGAACAGACTAAAGTGCTGCAGTTGGTTATCCTGAATCCCTTATATGCTGTATTTTCTCAAATGGCCGGTTTGTTGCTATTATCTTTTCTGCTATGTCTTTTCTGTATTTGCTGTCTGTACATTTTACAGCGGACGGTTGCCCGGCAAAAACAACTCGCTCAGTCTAAGAGTGATTTTTACAATCAGGTGTCACACGAAATGAAACGGCCTGTTTCAGTGATTTATCAGGCCGTCGATTCATTGATGAACACCAGGGCTATCGATGATGTCGGCAGAAGGAAAAACTACCTGGCCATTTCAAAGGCAGAACTTGACCGGATGAGTAGTAAGATCGATATGATTCTGGCCATATCAATGGAAGAAGAAGGTATGTTCCGTCTGAACTGTACGGAATTTAATTTGCCGGATATGATGTCTGAGCTTATTGAACGGTTTCAGGTGGTTGCTCAAAAACCGGTTGAATTTATGCTGGATAGCACCCTGACCAGTCCTCTCATCGTTGCAGATAAGGATCATCTCTTTCAGTGCTTTTCCAATCTGCTGGAAAACGCCATCAAGTATTCCGGTGATAAAGTCCAGATTGCAATCCGGCTTTTTTTGGAACAGAGAAACGTCTGTGTGGCTGTCCGGGATGATGGGATAGGTATCAGTCCGAATGATCAGGAGCGGATCTTTGAGAAATTCGAGCGGGCGAAGATTGATAAAAAGGTATATGGCTATGGGATTGGCTTGAGTTATGTCAAGCAGATTATTGAGAAGCATGGAGGTTCTGTCTCTGTCTTCAGTGAAGAAGGGAACGGAAGTGAGTTTATTGTCCGGTTGCCGGTTTCACGGCTCTAAAGAATGGATTTATGGATACGCTATTGTTGGTAGAAGACGATCAGAATTTATCCTTTATTTTAAAGGAAAACCTGGAGGATTTGGGCTACACGGTTTATCTTGTCCGGAAAGGAGAAGACGCGTTGCAACTGCTGGAAGAACGTACTATCAGCCTGATTCTCATGGATGTGGGGTTACCAGGCATGATGGATGGTTTCGATACATCAGAGGAAATCCGAAAACAATATCCTTCAATACCTATTTTATTTACAACTGCCAGGAATACAAGCAAAGACATAGAGCGAGGATTCGGAATTGCCTACGTGGATTATATAAAAAAACCTTTTGGAATAAAGGAAGTAGCACTCAGAATCAATATGCTGCTTGGTGATTCCTCCAGTAAAAGCACTGTTACCTGTATCGGTTCATATCAGTACGATTCAAGGTTAGGCCAGTTATCAAGGCAGGGACACCTGGTTAATATGACAAAAATGGAAGCCTCGTTTTTGACGATGCTTTGCAAACAGCCTGGTGAATTGATATATAAAGAACAACTCATTCAAGGCTTGTGGGGTGACGTGGAAGACCCTAAGACCAAAGAGCGTTCTCTTCATAGCTTGACCTATAAATTGCGCCAGTATTTGAAAGATGATCCTGCCGTTTCGATTGAGGTGATATCAAAAAGTGGCTATCGGATTATTTGTCCTTAAGCTTAAGCATAAGAACAGTGTTTTTTGTACCTTTGCCCTCGGTTTTCATCTTCTACTATTTTTTTGTTTAAGGACAGATGGAACACCGCATGCCGATTATCATCTGCTTGTGTGCCTGGTACAGGCATGCTCGTTTCATACGTTTATTTAAGTTTGTATCAAGGTGCCTCATTCTGATAAGCTGTTTACGTCAAGCTTTATTTGTGCTTGCCTGGGGAATTTTCTGCTGTTTCTGGGTTTTTACATGTTGTTGCCGGTATTGCCGTTGTACCTGATTGACACGTTTAACACGCCAAAATCTGAGATTGGAGTGGTGTTGGCCTTGTACACAGTGGCAGCGTTGGCGGTACGTCCGTTTTCGGGTTTTTTGCTGGATATGTTCAACCGCAAGCCAGTGTATGTATTGGCTTATGCCGTATTCATACTCTTCTTTGTCGGTTACCCGTTGGTACAGTCAATCCTGTTGTTCGCTTTGCTGCGTGTGCTGCACGGCTTGTCATTCGGGGTGGTGACAACCGCGAACAATACCATCATTGTCGATATCATGCCGGCCTCCAGGCGAGGTGAGGGGTTGGGCTATTTCGGGATCGCGAGCAACCTGGCCATGGCTCTTGGGCCTATGTTGGGATTGATATTGCATGAACATAGTCATTCCTGGAACGTTATTTTTTACAGTGCTGTTGGCTGTGGGGTGCTTGGTCTCTTTTTTGCCTCCCATATAAAAGTACCCGTTAAGGAACGGCGTATCAGTGAACCATTATCGTTCGACCGTTTTTTCCTGCTGAATGGATGGAGGGCCGGACTTTGCCTGTTGTTGCTGGGTATCCCATACGGTATGGCAACGACTTACCTGGCACTCTATGCAGAAGAGCTCGGCGTATCAGGTAATATGGGCTTGTTTTTTTCGCTGATGGCGCTGGGTTTGATCGCGTCGCGAACGTTTGCCGGTTCGCTGGTCGATAAAGGAAAAACAACACAGGTCATCATGGCGGGGACTTTAATTGCCCTGGTGGCATTTCTTCTATTTGCCTCTCTGGGCTTTTTTACTTCAACATTTGGCCCCGTGCTGGTGAAGCTCGGTTTTTTTGGTGTGGCAATCCTGTTGGGAGTCGGTTATGGTACATTGTTTCCGGCCTACAATTCATTGTTTGTGGATTTAGCCCCTCACAACCGGCGTGCAACAGCCAGTTCCACTTACCTGACGAGCTGGGATGTCGGCATTGGTCTGGGCCTGGTGTTTGGCGGTAATCTGGGCGAAATGAGCGGCTTCACGCTGGCCTTCTTTGTTGGAGCACTGCTGGTGATGGTGTCTGTCGTTTTGTTTGGCTGGATGGCTGGCCCGCATTTTCACCGGAACAAATGCTGACAGGTGTCATTTTTTATACCTTTTTTGTCGTTTTTTTACGTCTTTTTGCCAGAGTCCTACCTTGTGCATTCGGAAAAGAAACCTATTTTTGTAGCGTTTCAAATACAATGCCATGCAAACCTACACGTTTTTGGCGTTCGACCTGGGGGCTACCAGCGGACGTTCGATTTTAGCCACGCTTAAAGATGGAAAACTGGAGACTAAGGAACTGACACGTTTCCCCAACCTTATTTTACCCATCAACGGAAAATCCTACTGGAATATTTTCGGGTTGTATGAATCACTCAAAGCCGGCCTGGTAGCTGCTGCTGCCGAGAATGTAAAGGTGGATGCCATTGGCATCGATACCTGGGGTGTTGATTTTGTGTATGTCGGAAAGGACGGAAGCTTCCTGGGCTGTCCGCGTGCTTACCGTGACCCCTATACGGATGGCATGCCTGAGGCATTTTTCAAGCTGGTTTCCCGCAAGGAGGTCTATGAACTGACGGGAATCCAGATCATGAATTTCAACAGCTTGTATCAGTTGTTCGCAGCTACGCGTGAGGGTGGTTCTGCCATTGAAGCTGCCGACAAGATACTCTTCATGCCGGATGCTCTTTCCTATATGCTCACTGGCAAAATGGTCTGCGAATACACCATCGCTTCGACTTCGCAGATATTGAATCCACGCACGAAGCGATTTGACGAGAAGTTGTTGCGTACGGCCGGTGTCAAACCATCCATCATGCCGGAAATCACTAATCCAGGAGTTGTTATTGGACCATTGACTGATGAACTGGCTGAAGAATCCGGTCTTGGTAAAGTGCCTGTAGTAGCTGTCGCCGGTCATGATACAGGTTCGGCCATTGCTGCCATTCCTGCCGAAAACGAGCGGTTTGCCTATTTGTCATCAGGAACCTGGTCGCTGATGGGTATTGAAGTGATTGATCCCATCATCAGCGAGGCTTCCTTCGAAATGAATTTCACTAATGAGGGTGGGGTGGACGGAACAACCCGTTTTCTGAAAAATATCACGGGTATGTGGCTGCTTGAACAATGCCGTAAGGAATGGGAAAAGGAAGGCGTTTTGTACACGTATCCGACTATCGTGGAACTGGCTTCGGCTTCGGAAGGCTTCAAGTTCCTGGTTGATCCCGATCATCCTTCGTTTGCCAATCCGCACAGCATGACCAAGGCCATTACCGATTATTGCGTGGTTACTGGTCAGCAAGTGCCTCAGAATCACGCCCAGTTTGTCCGTTGCATTTTTGACAGCCTTGCCTTGAAATACCGTAATGTGTTGTCCAAACTGCAGCAGGTGGCACCTTTCAGGATCGAAAAGCTACATATAATAGGTGGTGGTGCTCAGAACAAGCTATTGAACCAATTCACGGCCAACGCCATAGGCATGCCGGTTGTGGCTGGTCCATCCGAAGCAACAGCCATCGGCAACATCATGATGCAAGCTAAGGCTCTGGGCGCTGTGGCCGATCTGACCGATATGCGTAAGGTCATCAGCAACTCCGTGACACCGACCGTGTTCCTGCCTCAGGATGGTACTGCCTGGGAAATGGCGTACCAGAAGTTTTTACAGATCATCGAAAAACAGAAAAAACAAACATCTAATCAATAAATTATCATGGTAAAAAAACAAACAGTTCAGAGTGCCTATGAATTGGCTAAAGAACGTTATGCAGCCGTTGGTGTGAATACCGACGCCGTTATGGATCAATTGCAAAAAATCGCCCTCTCGTTGCATTGCTGGCAGGCGGATGACGTGACCGGTTTCGAAAATCCTAACGCTACCTTGAGTGGTGGTATACAGGCTACCGGTAATTACCCGGGGAAAGCCCGCAATATCGAAGAACTGCGCGCCGACATCATCAAGGCCGCATCCCTGATTCCCGGCAAACACCGGCTAAACCTTCACGCTATTTATGGTGACTTTGGCGGAAAATTTGTTGATCGTGACAAAATTGAGCCGAAACATTTCGAAAGCTGGATGAAGTGGGCCAAAGAAAATGGTTTCAAGCTGGATTTCAACTCCACCTCTTTTTCACATCCATTATCCGGTGAACTGTCTCTGGCCAATCCGGATCCGAAAATCCGTAAATTCTGGATCGAACATACCAAACGATGCCGTGCTATCGCTGAAGAAATGGGTAAGTACCAAGGTTCTCCCTGTGTGATGAACTTGTGGATCCATGACGGCTCCAAGGATCAGACCGTCAACCGCCTCGAATACCGTCGTCTGCTGAAGGAATCGCTGGACGAAATCTTTGCCACCAAGTATGAAAACATGAAAGACTGTATCGAGGCCAAATTGTTCGGTATCGGTGCTGAGAGCTATACCGTTGGTTCGTATGACTTCTATTTGGGGTACGGTGCCAGAAACAACAAGATTGTGACACTGGATACCGGTCACTTCCACCTGACCGAAAGCATCGCCGACAAGATTTCTTCTTTGTTGCTTTTTACACCGGAAATCATGCTGCACGTTAGCCGTCCCATCCGTTGGGACTCCGACCACGTAACTATCATGAACGACGATACGCTGGATCTGGCCAAGGAGATTGTCCGCAGCAACGCCCTTGACCGCGTAAACATCGGCCTGGATTACTTCGATGCTTCCATCAACCGCATCGGTGCGTATGTAATCGGTAGCCGTGCCACCCAGAAATGTTTTTTGCAGGCTTTACTCGAACCGCTGGCTATCTTGCGCCAATACGAGGCTGAAGGCAAGTATTTCGAACGCCTGGCTTTGTTGGAAGAAGGCAAAGCCTTACCCTGGAATGCTGTCTGGGATATGTTCTGCCAGAAGAACGACGTACCAGTGGGTGAGGATTTTATTGCCAATATACAGAAATATGAAGCTGACGTAACGTCAAAACGCTAATAACCTATGAATGAGGGTGTTTTTCAGGACATCCTTATTCAACCTTAAACTAATAGACAAATGAATACAGCGCTTGGTTTGCTGATTATCGCGATTGGCAGTTTTGGTCAGTCCAGTTCGTACGTGCCTATCAAAAAAGTGAAAAACTGGGCATGGGAAACCTTTTGGTTAACTCAGGGATTATTTGCCTGGCTGGTGTTCCCGTTTCTGGGTGCCTTGCTGGCTGTACCGGAAGGATCTACGTTGGGTTCAATTCTGGCGGTTGATAAAACATCAACCATCTTTGGACTTGAAATGACTCCGGCTTGGGGTGCCATGATTTTTGGTGTCCTTTGGGGCGTGGGTGGTTTGACTTTTGGTTTGTCCATGCGTTTCCTGGGAGTGGCCCTGGGTCAGTCCATCGCTTTGGGTACCTGCTCTGCTTTCGGAACCATCATTCCTGCTCTTTTCTTTGATAAACAAAACTTGTTGCATGGCCCTGGTCTCATATTATTACTTGGTGTATGCATCACGTTGGCTGGTATTTCGGTCATCGGTTTTGCCGGCGGTTTGCGCGCCAAAAATATGACAGAGGAACAGAAAAAGGCAGCCATAAAGGATTTCGCTTTGACAAAAGGTTTGCTGGTAGCTTTACTGGCTGGGGTGATGAGTGCCTGTTTTGCCTTGGGCCTTGGTGCCGGGCAGCCTATTGCCGATGCAGCAAAAGTCCTTGGGGCAAGCGACCTGTTTGCTACCTTGCCGGCTACTTTCATGGTGACGCTTGGCGGTTTCCTGACCAATGCCGTGTATTGCTTGTTCCAGAATTATAAAAACAAAACGTTCAGAGATTACACCAAAACACCAGGCAATGTTTGGGTGAACAATCTGTTGTTTTGCGCTTTGGCTGGTATTTTGTGGTACTCTCAGTTCTTCGGACTGTCCATGGGCAAGAGTTTCCTGGCTGATAATGCCATCATGCTTGCTTTCTCCTGGTCCATCTTGATGGCTTTGAATGTAACCTTCAGCAACGTTTGGGGTATTCTTCTGAAAGAATGGAAGGGTTGTTCCGGCAAGACCATCAGTGTATTGGTAATGGGTTTGGTTGTGCTCATATTTTCGGTATTTTTCCCGAATTTTTTCTGATTTTCAAGTAGTTAAATAAAAGCAACAAAGGCTGTCCCATTAAGATACAGCCTTTGTTGCTTTTAAAAAAACAGGTATAGTTATGAAGAAGTCCACACTCCTCGTGCTGTTAGTAGTTATCACATTGCCCGTTGCTTTTGCCCAGGCTGGAAAAACCTCAAAAACAGTAAACGTTACAGAAAGGCCATTGAGGGCTGATACGTGGGTGTCTGACAACGGTAACGGCACGTTCACCAATCCCTTGTTTTATGATGAGTTTTCCGATCCTGACCTGATACGCGTAGGCGATGATTATTACCTGACCGGTACGACCATGCATACTATGCCAGGTCTGCCGGTACTGCATTCAAAAGATTTGGTTAACTGGGGATTGCTGGGATATGTTACTGACAAGTTGGATTTTGGACCCGAATTTCGGTTGGAAAACGGTAAATCTATCTATGGACAAGGTATCTGGGCGCCTTCTTTCCGCTATCACGATGGAAAATTCATCATTTTCACCAACGTGAACGGCCAAAAAACGCAAGTCTACACAGCAACCAATCCCGCTGGCCCGTGGACACATCACACCATGAACGTTTCCCTCCACGATTTGTCGGTCTTGTTTGATGACGATGGGAAAATCTATGCCGTGTGGGGCTACAACGAAGTAAAAATGGTGGAACTGAATGAAAACCTGATTGATGTGATTCCCGGAACGGAAAAAGTCATTATTCCGGCTGGCAGTGGAGCAGGAGAGGGTTGCCATATATATAAGATCAATGGTAACTATTACATCACCAGTACCAACTATGATCCCTTATGCTATCAGGTCTGCTGCAGGGCGGACAATCCGTGGGGCCCTTATGAAATTACCGTGATCAGTGCTGAGGAAAACCTGGGCATCGGTACAGGTTATCGTATGTCTGGTGCCCGTCGTGACAATCCGTTTGATTTGGCACCGTTGAATGAAAATCATGTCGGTTCCATCACCCTTCACCAGGGAGGTATTGTCCAGATTCAGTCTGGTGAATGGTGGGGTTTCTCGATGATGGATCATAATTCGGTAGGTCGTCTGTTGTGTCTGTCACCGGTTACCTGGAAGGAGGGCTGGCCCTATTTCGGGCTTGAAGGTAACCTGACCCGATCGCCCCGCACGTGGGTGAAGCCAAATACCGGATGTTCCTCTGAACCGAAGGCACCGTATGAACGCACTGACGATTTTTCCGGACCAACCCTCAAGCCTGTCTGGCAGTGGAATCACGTGCCGGTTGACGGCAAGTGGTCGCTTTCTAAACGCAAGGGATACTTACGGTTGAACGCACTACCATCCGACGATTTCTGGCAGGCGCGAAATTCCCTGACACAACGGGCTGTTGGTCCTGTTTCGATTCCAACGACCGAAATTGATCTGAGAAACCTCAGGGAGGGCGATATAACCGGTCTGGCGTTATTGAATTATCCTTATGCCTGGATTGGTGTGGCCAGAACCAGGGACGGTCTGGTTGTGCAACAATATGACCAGCGTACAGACAAAACGTACAGCCAGTCTATTGGCGCTACAACCATCTGGCTCCGAGCTGTTTGTGATTACGATACAGAAAAAGCGATATTCAGTTTCAGCACCGATGGTTCGATATTCCAGCCGATGGGCGATGAAATGATCATGATTTACCAGTTGCGTACGTTTCAGGGTATTCGTTATACCCTATTTAACTATAATGCGCTGGGTATAGAGGGCGGATATGCCGATTTCAACTATTTTGAACTGGATGAACCGCGTTGCAAAGGGCTTACTCAACCAATTCCCTATGATAAGATCATTGCCCTTATCAGTTTGGGCGATTCAACAGTCCTGACTTCCTGGCGGAATTTTTTACGGCCTGTTGATACCCGTTCTTCATTTGCCAGGGGCAACGCCACGCACTTTAAAGTGCTGGACAGAGGTAATGGGCGTATCGCGTTGCAGTCTGTTCAAAACGGAGGTTTTGTAACCGTTACCGGGCTTGGCGGTATGGCAGAAGTACGTATAACCAAAGGAGATCAGGGTGATGCCTCTACATTCCAGTGGCAGGATATGTTGCGTGGAGACTTAATGCTCATGTCTGTAAAAACACATCGGTACTTGTATGTTGACCCGGGAGCCGGAAGCCTGTGTTCGGCTGATTCGCCCGGAGCAAAACCGGACAGGAAAGATGGTTCCTGTTTCGTCTGGAAATTGATTGAAATCCCCGTTCAGTAAGGGTTTGACAGCGTTTTTTATGTTGTTCAACAGGTTTATAACGGAAAGAAAAAGATTTTTTTCATAGTAAGTGTTTTTTTTACACTTTTTTTTTGGAAGTCTGAAAAAAAGTCTATCTTTACGGCGATTTGATGCCATAATTGTGTCAATTTTTCGACATGATGGTTGGCAAGGTACTGGAAATTTCCCTATATAATGAACCTTTGAAAAATACATCCTCCATAGTATTTTCTATCTCATTGACTTGCACGTCATCTTGTGCAGTTTTTTTCACGCCGATTATTGTTTTTAATTGCAATATATTTTAAGGATTCTATTATTAACCAAAATGAAAAGTAACATGAAAAAGAAAATCTACTTTTTTCTTATGGCAGCTTTCCTGGTCACTTCGTCGGTATTCGCTG
>Ga0153915_10002672_pt1 | contig 16235 bp, 13 predicted proteins | sample Opewatmetagenome_2_FD_107003 | JGI IMG/M metagenome (GOLD analysis project Ga0153915, IMG submission 107003) | Freshwater wetland microbial communities from Ohio, USA - Open water 3 Core 3 Depth 3 metaG | ecosystem: Environmental > Aquatic > Freshwater > Wetlands | place: USA: Ohio, Lake Erie...
ATCTGATATCTGCAAATCAGTACAATCGGCGGTTAAGCCGCTCCTGGTATGTGAAGCAACCCTCGGTGCAAGGTCACGACCAATTACTGTTGCCCCGAATAAAACTATTCTTGGCGTAAATTCTTCAATTAATTTTGTAAATATTCTGCTGTAAGGTACCGTTCTGAAATACTTCAATGATGGATGATCTATCAATAAAACTTCATCAGCGCCGTACCGGAAGGTTTCTTTAGCAATGGATTCAACTTTATCCCCGATAACCACCGCTTTTACAATCCCTTTCATAGTCTGCGCAAGTTTATGTCCTTTGCATAAAAGTTCAAAGCTCACATCAGCCGGTTTACCTGCTCTTTGTTCAATGAAAACCCAGACTTCATTTGAAAATTTCATTTTATAATCCCTTTAACCAAAAATATGATCAGTCATTAATTGATCTATCAATCCCGAAAGCGCCGTTTTTGTAGGCTCAATTTTAGTATGATTTCCTCCTGCAAGCACTACCGAATCAACCTTATAAACCTTCGTAGGCGAACCTTTAATTCCGCATCTGTCAGGATCTACATTAAGATCATCCGTGGTAATCGTTTTAATCAGGAGCCCCCTTTCCTCATATTCATTAACAAGTTTATCAATATAGAGGAGTGAATTTTCTTCAGTCATCTTTTCCAGATCCATTAGAGATTTAGCTCCTTTAAATGCCATTACTCTTTTTGCACTAAAGGGACGGGGATCGACAGATTCTTTCAGAACTGTCAGCAGTACCGGAATACTGCTTTCTACAATTTCATAACCGCCGTCAATTTTCCGTTTAACCGTTATCCGGTTTTTAGTTATATCCATTAACTCTTCAGTGTAGGTTATTTGGGGAACACCAAGTTTTTCAGCAGTCTGTGGTCCAACCTGAGCCGTATCGCCGTCTATTGCCTGCCGGCCCGCAAATATAAAATCGTAATTGCCGATTTTTTTTATTGTTTCACTTAGAACATAAGATGTTGCCAGGGTATCGGCACCGGCGAATTTTCTATCGGTAATCAGATAAACTTCATCAGCACCCATAAAGAGACACTCACGCAAAGTGTCGGATGCACGGGGCGGTCCCATACTTATTGCTGTCACTTTACCGCCGTATTTTTCTTTTATCCTGAGGGCAAATTCAAGGGCGACTTTGTCTTCAAAATTAAATATGGCGGGGAGTTTAGCCCTGTTAACCGTACCATCGTCTTTCATAACTTTCCCGGAGATATTTGCCGTGTCTGGAACCTGTTTTACCAGTACAATGGAATTAAACATAAAAACCTTTCAATTATATAAAGCAACACCCAGAAAACTAAAGTGAGAATACGGACAAATAATATTCCAGAAGCTTTTTTTAATCATTATTTTCACTTTTGCTGTTTATTTAGCTTAACTTTTCATTAATTAGAAAGCAAAATTTTTAAAATTCTAACTTATGAGAAGAAAAATACCCGAAATAATTATAAAAAGATCTCTTTTTTTGATAATTTTCATTTAGTCATTATTCGGGACTGGCAATGGAAGAGATTGAGCGGGAACATAGAAGAAACAGAAAGTTTAAAAAATATACTGCTGTTTCTATAATAATTTTATCAGTTTTTGTCTTTTATCTATCCGCAAGCGGATTTATGATAGAACTCACGGGAGGCTATCAATCGCTTTTATTTAATTGGTTGGGAAAAACGAATAAATGGAGCGGCAGTTATGGTCCTCAATCCCTTGTAGATACTCTGAGTGACATAACAGCTCTTTCCAGCGAAATATTTATTTCTCTTTTTTCCGTAGTCTTTGGGGGATATCTATTCTTAAGACGAAAATACCGAACCCTCTACACATATTTTTTTGTTGTAGTAGGTGCCGGTCTATTTCACGTTTTTCTTAAAAATTATCTCACAGGCGAAAAGTGGTATAACTGGTTTAACTTTTTTATAATCGAAGGAAAAGTATTTCCTAGCGGGCATGCCTTCATGTCAGTTGTTTTTTATTTTACACTTGCCAGATTGACTTATAGGGCAAATCCGGATCATAAAATAAATCGGTATCTTATGACAATAGCATTACTGATGAGTATTTTAATCGGGATTAGTCTGATAATAAAAGGTGCTCATTCGCCAAATGATGTTATCGGGGGATGGTCCATTGGAATTGCGTGGATATCTGCAGCATGGTTGATAGATCATTTAATCCGTAAGAAAATCTATCTTCATCACCATAATCACCCAGAAGAGACCGATTAAGAGCAGGGTTTATTTTAGGTTGTTCCTCTTGATTTCTCTCATGCAATCTGAACAATAGCTGTTACCCTTAATATCTACTTCTTCAATTATTGCAGAAGAATGCATCACACATTCCCAGCTTTTGCAGTGCAGTAGTCCGAAATTATGCCCGAGTTCATGTAGAATTTCTTTAATTGTACGGTTAACCAGAAGTTCTTCGTTTGTTTCCCCTGTGTAAAATTCTTCATGAAGTCTGCATAGTGAAACAATTGAATGTTTGCCGTTCAATTGAGCTTCACCAAAAATAAAAGTGAAAACAGGGATATAAAGATCGAAATCCACAAGTATCAGTACTTTACCCTCAAATTGAGAAGTATGATTTATAGCTTCTGCTAGCAGAAGTGTGGAAAAATACTGGTTTCGTTCCGGAGAGAACGATTTTTCATGTTCAAACTCCAGCCGGATTCTTTTAATCTTACCGGGAAAAATTTTTGAAAGTTCGTGAAGTACTCTTTGAACCAGACCAGTATTTGAAATCTTCAGAGGTGCAATATTTATATACTGCATTATTGTTTTCTCTGAAGACCATACTTATTTATTTTATTATATAATGTAACCCTGTCAATTTTTAATGCCTCCGCAGTACGGGATATATTCCAGTTCAATTCATTCAGAACAAGCGAGATATGTCGTTTTTCCATTGCTGCAATACTTTTATCGTCTTTATCAAAATGATTGTTGGCGCTTACCTGGAAAGGCAGGTCCTTTACGTCGATATTACTAGTTTTACTTACTACGACAGCTCTTTCAATTGCATTCTCAAGCTCGCGTACATTTCCAGGCCAGTTATATTTGACAAGGAAGTCCATTGCTTCGGTTGAAATAGTGTCCTTCTTTTTGTTCATCGCATTGGAAAATTTTTTAAGAAAATAATAAGCAAGCAATGGAATATCTTCAATCCTTTCACGAAGAGGGGGAATAAGTATTGTGAAAACATCGAGCCTGTAATATAAATCCTCCCTGAACTTCCCTTGTTTAACAAGATCTTCGAGTGGTTCGTTGGTAGCAGCAATAACACGGAAATCACTTTTTATCTGCTCATTACCGCCGACCCTTGTAAATTGCTTTGATTCAATAACCCTTAAAAGTTCTACCTGCATTTTAGGAGAAACTGATCCGATTTCATCAAGAAAAATCGTCCCTCCGTTTGCCATTTCAAATTTACCTTTGCGTTTATAATGAGCGCCCGTAAAAGCACCTTTTTCGTGACCGAATAATTCACTTTCGAGAAGAGATTCAGCTAATGCCCCGCAATTTACGGTAATAATCGGGAAATATTTTCTCCTGCTGTTTATATGAATTGCTTTTGCTACAAGTTCCTTCCCTGTGCCGCTCTCGCCGCGAATCATTACAGTAGTATCTGTCTGCGAAACTGTATTTATCAATGAAAATATCTTCTTCATTTCAGCGCTTTCACCGATCAGGTTGTCCGGTTTAATTATTTCATCAATATTTTCCTTAAGGGCCTCATTCTCGGTTTTCAGGATTTTCTGATTGAGAGCATTTTCGATGATATGAGATAATTCATCGGGATCGACAGGTTTGGTGATATAATCATAAGCACCGTCTTTTAATGCTTTAATGGCAGTAGGTACTGACGCAAAAGCAGTAATAAGTATGACGATTACCGACATATCATATTCTTTAACTTTGCTCAATAGTTCCAAACCGCTCATTCCCGGCATTTTCATATCAACAAGCAGTATATCATATTTTCCTTTTTCAAAATGTTTTAATGCAATCTCCCCGCTGTCAGCGGTTTCCACCTCATATCCGTCCTCCTCGAACCAATGCTTTAGAGATTGCCTGACGATTAATTCGTCATCGACTACAAGTATATTTGCTTTAGGTTTCATTTTTGACTTCTTGTATAGTTTTTTTAATAGGTAACGTTATTCTGAAGGTCGTTCCTTCAGCAGATGTATTTTCAACAATTAGTTTTCCATTATGTTGTTTGATGATTCCATAGGCTACTGCCAATCCTAAACCGGTTCCTTTATTATCATTTTTAGTCGAGAAGAACGGTTCGAAAATATACGGCAGATCTTTTTCGGCTATTCCTTTTCCTTGGTCGATAATCCTTATAACAGCTTCTCCATTAGTTTTCTCAAGAGTTACTTTTAACACATGTCCCTCGCTCATGGCTTCAATTGCATTTATTAATATGGCAATGAGTGCCTGTTCTATTTTTTGTGAGTCACACTCTGCATAAATATTGTCGGATTTATATTCTTTAATCAGGGTAATATGGTTTATTTCAAGATGGTGATTAATAAGAAAAAGACTTTTATCGATTATTTCTGAAAGTTCATTCTGAGTGAATTTCCCTTCATCTTTATGGGAGAACAGGAGAAGATCTTTAACTATTTTACCGCAGCGCGCAGATTCATCCGATATTAAATTCAGGAATTCAATGATATCTTTGAATTCTCCGTTGTTACCTTGTTTAGAAAGTTTTCTTGCTATGAGTTTACTGTAAGTCAGTATTCCTTCAAGAGGATTATTAAGTTCATGCGCTACGGTAGCCGATAATTTTCCTAGAGAAGCCAGCTTTTCAATCTGGGTGATCTGCTCATATATTTTTTTAAGTTCTTCATTCTTTTCTTCCACCTTTAAATTCAGAGTTTCTGACCATTCCTTTATTTCTTTATGCGCTGTATTGAGTCTGATCGACATAAAATTAAATTCATTTGCTACCTGTCCTAATTCATCTTTTAGACCAATCTCGATTTTATAGTCGAGATTACCGTTAGAAATTTCTTCGATTCCTTTTGAAATTTTTTTAAGCGGTCTGTTAACGAGGATTGTAATAAAAATTCCGGTAAAGGTGGAAATGAGAATCGTCAGAATAATAGCATTCGTAATGATATTTTTAGTATTTGATTCAATTATCTGGTTCATCATTTCGGTAGAAACTATTACATCAAGAACCCCGAGAATATTTTTATCTGATGAATGTTCATGACATGAACCATTCGAACAATCGGATTCATTCTTTATAGGATTTATTAATCCAATAACTTTTTTCCCTGTATTGGAAGTATACTCCCTTATCATCTCATTTTGAGGAAGATTAGTTGGAAGAGTCGGACGTGAATGGCAGACATAACAAGCTTCACTATTTGTATCCACAGTCTTATTAATTTCGGTGGAATCCGTGGAATAGCTTATCCTCCCCTGTTTGTTATAAATTCTTATTTTTTCAACGCCGGATTCTTTACCGATTGTATTGATAATTTCATAAATATCCTGTCTCCTGTTAAGAAGCATACTGTAGCGTGTAGACTTTTTAATCACATCGCTGAGGTTATAAGCATTCTGTGAAGATGCCTCTGTCAGGTCCTTTTTAAGAACTGAAAGGGTATAAAAAGTATAAATTGCTAAGTTTATTAGCAAAATACTCGAAATGACCAATATAAGCTTTACGCTTAACCTATTTATGAAAGAAGGACGCATATCCTCCCCGTATCTCCCCAGAAAATTAATTATTGATCAAAAGTACTGAACAAATCAATAATTTTCAAGGTCAATAGTTGAATATATATACACTCTTTTTATTTTTTCAACACTTATTGGAGAATAATGACTTAAGAAATTCATTATACTTTCTAATCCCAACCGCCTGATAGAGAAATTTCACCTCAATTCCTCCGTCTTTCATTCTGGTCCCAAGAAAGTCAAATTGGTTTTCAAATTCGTACAATTTAATCTTCAGGTGATCAATGTTACACATATATTCTTTTTCGGCAAACTCTGAGTTATTTATTTCTTCAGAATTTGCTTCAACAAGACTAAGCCAGGCGTTTACCCCCAAATCTTCAACATTATGTTTTAATTTATCGACAATTGTTAAGTCGATAGGGGAGAGTACCTTTGCCTCTCCCCACTCTCCAGTCAACTTCAATAAGGCATCACCTTTTTTAACTCCTGATTCTGAATTAAGAAATTCATAGCCCGTCATATTATCGAGAAAGAGGTAAGCAGGTTTATCAAGTCCAAGGTAATAGGTCCTATCAAATAGTTTTTTTAATACAATACTATTATTCAGATAGTGAATGCCTGGAGAAAATTTTATTGTCCGCAGGAAATCAGTTTTTTTTCTGATGATATTTTTTGGAATATACTTATTTTCATCAGGCACATTTTCTGGTGCGGTATAAATATTTCTCATACTCTTGTCGAATACACAATTGTCACAATCAAAATTTTTATCGCATAACTTGTATTCTACAGTATTTGAACTCATCCAGATACACTTCAGAGATTCATAATTTGCAGGGTCTATATTTTTATTTTCTGACATTCGGAATTCTCCAAATAATAATTTTTGAACTTACTTATTCTTAACGGGCATTGGCTCAAATACATGGAAATATTGAGTAATTAACCTGAATGCCCACATGCCAAGAACTACGAGCATTAAGGTAATGCTTATTTCATTTTTACTTGGGAAGTAATTCATACCAGCCTGCGTAGTTAAAGATGTAATACTGACATTCATTCTGTTTAGAATAAATCCTGCTATAATGAGTACAGTGGCTACATATAACCATTTTTTATCTTCCCTTAATTTTTTCTGAATAAGCAATCCGAAGGGGATAAACACTCCTAAAAGTATTTCGAGGAAATACAACAAAGATTTTTGATTGATTGAAAACAGAAGTGCAATATTCCCCGAGGTAATTAAATCAGTCAGCTTCAGCAGGAAACCGAACATTAAAATGCAGACGCATACCAGTCCGGCTTTTGAAAGCAGATCCATTTCCAGTTCTTTGTCAAATGCACGGGCACTCAGAAAAGACTCGAAAATTACCATGGCAAATCCTATACCCACAGCCGAGATAAAGAAATATACAGGCAAGTAAGGCGAATACCAAATACCGCTCATCCGGGTCGGCAGAATAAGGAATAATGAACCCAGAGAAGATTGGTGTAGGGTGGATAGCAAAATTCCGAGCCCCATTATAGGGATGCTGATTTTCTTTATAATTGATAGAAGTCTTTGCAGTTTGAATTTCTCTAGTACAACCGGGAGAAATTCAAGCGATAGTACGGTTGTATAAAGCATTACGCACCATGCAACTTCGAACATTACAGATCTTGTATTCCACATGATGATTGCATGCCAGATATTATATGGTTTTCCAAGATCGAATAAAAGCCCAAACACGACAAGCAGATAACCAAGGAATGCAGTTAAAATTGCAGGACGGGTAAGAGGTTCGAACTTACGAATGTGAAAGATATGCGTAACTGCGCATAGCGTAAAACCACCGGCAGCCAAACCTACACCACATAGTATATCAAATCCTATCCATAAACCCCAGGGATGGGCGTCATTTAAATTTGTTGCAGATTGTAATCCACCTGTAAATCTCAAATAAGTTGAGTATAGGCCGGTAATAACAATGATGGTTGCAACAGCCCTCCAGAATGTCAATTTTGGCAGATTAATTATTTTCATTGTTATCGCTCACTTTCTTATTTAGCATTTTCTTTTCTTTGGCAATTTGATTTTTTCGCTTGGTAAGCCAGTACATACTGCCCAGGAAAATAGTTCCTACAGAAACTACTGCAGGAATTTTTTCAAGCGCCCGCTCTGTATAATCTGGTAGTGCCTCTGTGGGAAGGTCGGCAAATCCAAGCTGATGGAATGGAACCGGTGACAGAATAAGTACACTTGTTCCTCCAGCTTCCTTCACACCGTATATTTCCGGGTAATAACTGCCCGGATTGTCGGCAATTCTTTTTCTGGCTTCTGCGATAAGTTCATCCCGGTCGCCAAATGTAGTAGCTCCCGTAGGGCATGCTTCTGCACAGGCAGTTGGCATTCCCTGCGAAATCCTGTCATAACACATAATACACTTGCGAATACGAGGATTGGTTTTATTCCATTCGTATCTCGGGATTTTGTGCGGACAGGATTGCATACAATACCGGCAGCCAAGACATTTGTCGGAGTCATAAATTACAGGACCAATATCGGTCTTTTCCAATGCTCCCACGGGGCAAACTGAAACGCACGCAGGATCAATACAATGCATGCACATCTTCCTTGTATACACCTCACCGTATTGTTCTAAAACAGTAAAGGTATTCGCCGAAAGATGATCTTTTAGATAATCTTTATTCGTCTCCGGAAGTTTGTTTTTTTCTTTACAAGCTTCATAACAGGTTCCGCAACCCACACATTGAGTTGCATCAAACAATATTGCTTTTTGTTTCCGCATTTTTCCTCCCCTTACATATAAAGAAATTCTTTTTCAAAATCTTTGACACCCTCATCTGCTACCAGCAAAAGAGCGCCTTCAACTATATTGCCGCCATCCTGCATTGTAACACCGGCAAGTTCAGGTTTTACTGAATGTCTTCCTAAAAATTCACTCAGACGTTTGAATTCCTTTTTCATCCAGATTTTTAGCTCTTCGCCTGAGAACAATTGATGTTTATTAGCTTCATATTCCGGAGCTAGAATAAGGGCACCCCAGTCATCACCGTACGGATCAGTCATTCTTTTACTTATGATCCCGGGATTGGTGAATTTAATCTCTCCGCTGACAGGGGATCTGAATTTGAAGTGATGGTTATTTGAATTTCCCTCAAATATTACATCACCTTTTTTTACAACTGTTCCGGGTATTAGAATATTGGAAATAGAAAAGTTACCTAGCGATTTTATAATAAAATCGTCGACCCCCACCTTTATTAAGCCATACTCGTTTTTCTTTGCCCAGGTATGTCCCCTGGAAAGATACACGTCTTCAGGAAGAGATATTGTCCTGTAATCGAATACAAGACGTTCTGCAAAATAATTGCTCGGCTTAAAAGCCGGATGTTTTTTCTTCTGTGCTTTTAATACTAAAAAATCTATTAAAATAAAGAAGAGAAATGTTAAAACAACAAATAATGCGACCATGTTATTTTCCTCTCAATTTTAATTGTTATCGCTGAATTGAAAGGGCAATTAAGATGCCGCTAAATTTGTAATCTCCCGATCTGTCCCTAGTTCTTTTTGAAATAAAGAGTTAGCAGCTTAATAAATACATTGTAGATAAAAACTAAACAGACTGTCTGTTAAAATATTAAACAGCTCTTTCTTGGAATTATTTTAAATATTCAGAATTAGATGAAAAATCAAAAGAATATGACTGTTGAATAATACAATAGTAATTTGTTCATATTATCAACAAATATTTTAGTTCAAGAATGTATTTAGTGATAAATACACAACACAGTAAGATAAACTGGTGTAGAGGAGTCGAAGAAATTTAGCAAGTGGATTGCATCGATCCGTAATGCCAGAGCAGGAAATTTTTTGGATTTTATTGAAGAATAGGATTAATGTTGTGACTTTACCGCTGCTTTAACTTTTAATTCACCGGCTCTTTTAAAGTACAGAGATATTTCTTTTATAGTATTCTCAGAGGCAGTTTCTTTCAGGTTCATCATCATTATATGATAACTTCCCGGTTTAAATATAAGCGAATCGTGTGGAGCAATTACAAGAAATTTCACCGGTCGCATTCCAACCATATCATTTTTCATATAAGTTTCGTGAATTTGAACATCATCGGAAATACCTGAAGCCGCCTTGTATAAAGTATCCGCAGTATCGTTGTTATTAATTATTGTGCAATAAAAAGCAGTGTTAAATGTCGCCGGAGCCGGACGTATCCATGCACTCCTTACTTCAATATTATTTCCTCCCTGGTAAAAAATCAAAAAAAACAGAAACAAATATTTCATTTATTTACTCCTTCTATTCCAAATATTTTATATCGTTGACTAATTCTTCCGGGTTAGCAGTACTACCCTTATAATTTTTTCTTAAAATACCATCTTCATCCACCAGTGAGATTCTGTCAGTGTGAATAATAAAATATTCGGGTTGTCCCTGCTTATTATAAACTGTATCATCATGGATTGCTTTAACGTTAAATTCGTTAAGCAGCGTATCTATAGTATTCTTGTTTCCTGTCAGGAGTTCCCAGTGCGTCATATTTATATTTCTCACTTCTGCATACTGTTTCAGAATTGAAGGTGTATCTCGTTCAGGATCAAACGAAATAAGATAAAATTTAACTTTGTTAAGTTCATCCTTTGATAATTTTTCTTCAACAAGCTGCATATTATGAGTTGTTAATGGACAAATATCGGGACAATGGGTATATAAGAATCCGATTACCGCAATTTTATTTTTAATTATTTCGGGATAAATGACTTTGGTGCTGTCCTGGTTAATTAAAGTCAGATTTTTGTCAGTTACGTTTTCGTTTAAGTTAAAATGATTTCCGCACCCGGAAATCAATAATATACCTGGTATTAGGAACAAATATTTTTTCATAAACACCATTTAATATTTATATTAAATTAATCTTAACCTTTGATGGATATCAACAAATCCATTTCCGGTTTCGCAGATTATTCCTGGAATTCAAGATTATTTGAATCGGTCACCAGGTTAAAATTATATAAAATAGCAGTAATATGTAAGTGTTGATCACTTTAGGATATCCTAAATTCTGATTATCACATTACTTAAAATCGATGCATACTTATCCTCAAAGTCAAATTTGATATGAAAAGAAATAAATTTTCGGTCAGCTGCCAGAGGATAGTTTATAAATTAAATGGCAGTTAAAAAAACCTTTAAACTTAAAAATTCTGACAAATAATCAAATCATTTATTAATTTGAAACCGGAATTTCATAATAATTGGATTTTGAAGATGGAAGAGAAAAAGTTTTCGAAGGATATGTCACCCGGGGATTTCAAAACTTATGGGTATAAGATTGTCGACTGGATAGCAGACTATTTCGAAAATATAGAAAAATTTCCTGTTACTCCATCGATTAAACCCGGCGATATCAAAAAACTGCTTCCTGCATCGCCTCCATCGTCATCTCAATCGATGGATGAAATTCTGAAAGATATAGATAATATTATTATACCCGGAATGACTCACTGGAATCATCCTGATTTTATGGCGTACTTTAATTCAACTTCAAGTTCCCCGGGAGTACTTGCAGAATTTCTCAGTGCTGCACTAAATGTAAATGCGATGCTCTGGCTTACCGGCCCTGCCTCCGTTGAACTCGAAAGAGTGACTTTGAACTGGCTAAGACAAATGGTGGGTATTCCGGATAACTTCTGGGGAATCATATACGACACTGCTTCTGTTAGTTCATTTCATGCAATAGCTGCTGCACGGGAGCAAATTCCCGGACTTCAAATCAGGGAAAAAGGAATTGCGGGCAGAAATGATATATTACCATTTCATTTATATTGTACTGATCATACCCATTCCTCAATTGATAAAGCTGCCATTACCTTGGGTATTGGAATAGAGGGAATACGGAGAATACCGGTCGATAAAAATTTTTGCATGATTCCCCATGAACTGCAGAGGATCATTACGGAAGACAGACAAAACGGCTTCCTGCCATTCTGTGCAGTGGCAACAGTTGGTACTACATCTACAACAAGTATAGATCCGGTCAAGGAGATTGGTGAAATTTGCACTGCGGAAAATATATGGCTTCATGTTGATGCAGCTTATGGAGGTACTGCCGCTATGATTCCCGGGATGGAGAGAATCTTTAATGGGATTGAACTTGCAGATTCGATCGTGATTAATCCTCATAAATGGATGTTTACACCAATAGATCTTAGTGCATTTTATACCAGGAAGCCACAAGTGCTCAAAAGAGCTTTTAGTCTTGTTGCAGAATATTTAAAAACTGAGGAAGATTCTGAAACAGAAAATCTCATGGACTATGGTATCCAGCTGGGAAGAAGATTCCGTTCATTAAAATTGTGGTTTGTCATCAGGTATTTCGGGGTCGAAGGTATTATAAATATTCTCAAAGAACACCTGCGACTTGCAAAATTATTCGCTCAATGGATTGATGCTCATCCTAAATTTGAAAGGATAGGTCTGGTAAACTTCGGAGTGGTATGCTTCAGGCTGCATCCTTTGGAAATAACAAGTGATGATAAATTAAATGAATTAAATGAGAAACTCTTAAACGTAATTAATAGTACCGGGAAGTTGCTCATTTCACATACAAAGGTAGGAGGTAAATACATAATCAGGATATGTATTTCCGGTTTGAGAACTGAAGAGAGGCATGTGAAGCAAGCCTGGATTTTAATCAGAAAAGAATCAGAACGCCTTTTAGGTTCGATAAAATTAGCTTGAAGGGAATTAACTCAATCTTCCTGAGAATTACTTTTAATAAATTTCAGGAAATGGCTGAGGGGCATATTTAACAGAATTTTTTATATTAATTAAGAAAAATTTTCTAAAATCTCTATTAGATAAATCAAAAAATGAACATTTTTTATTGGTCTGGTAATTGATTATGAAAAAGATTGATTTTGTAGTAAAATATGAAGAATCCGAAAAACAAGACTAAATTAACAGACACTGTTACTGGTAAAAAGGGTAAACAAATTTTTAAACAAACCGGTTTTGATTATAAAGCTATCTTTAAATATTCAATTGATGCATTCATTATACTCTCAGGAGATTTTTCGAAAATAATTGAAGTAAATGAAGCTGCTCTGAATCTTCTCGGTTATTCCCGTGAGGAATTACTGAACCTTAAAGGGAGAAACCTGTTGTTTCCTGAAGAATATAATAGATTAAAAAATATTTATAAAGATAATTTCTATAATTTTGATGCGGTTACTTTAGATGTTGAATTAAAAACAAAATCAAAAAATAAGATCCCGGTATCGGTTAGTGTAAGAAAAATCCGTAATGCTGATCAGCATCAGTACCTCCTCATTGCAAGGGATAATTCATATATTAAGCGAACTGAAGAAGCCTTGAGAAGGGAAGCTTTCATTTTCGAAAATCTTCACGATGCGGTGATAATAATGGATCTTGAGGGTTATATCCAAAGTTGGAATAAGGCTGCTCAATTAATTTTCGGATATTCGAAAGATGAAATCATTAATAATCATATCAAAACTCTGTTTGATAAATCTGATTTTAACCGACTTGTAAAGAAAAAAATTAATCAGATAAAAGAATGGACTGGAGAGATCGGCTTAATCCGAATTGATGGAGAAGAGGGTTACGCCGAAACTTCCATATTTCCCTTCCGGGATTCCTTAGGCGAACATATCGCAAATGTGGTGATTGTAAGAGATATCACCGAAAAGAAGAGGGCGGAGCAGACAATGAGAGAAAGAGATTTGATGTATCGGTCTCTTATTGAAACCTCTGCAGATGCAATTTATGTGTTGAAAGACCGTAGACTGCTTCTTGTGAATTCTGCCTGGGGTAAGATGTTTGGTTATTCCCGTGAGGAAGCTACCTCTGATGATTTTGATATTATGAATATTGTCGCTCCTGAAAGTAAAAATTTAATACTTAAAAAATTTTCCGATAACACTCCTTTTGAAGGGAGTTATTCTAATTATGAAATGAAGGGAATGACCAGTAGCGGCAGGATTATTGATCTTGATGTGAAGGTGATTAAAATATTATGGAAAGGTGAAACTGTTTACCAGGGAATATACAGGGATATAACAGAGAAGAAAAAAGTGGAAATAGTAATTAAAGAATCAGAAGAGAAGTTCAGAAAGCTTGCCGAAAAATCTCTTGTAGGTATTTACATTATTCAGAACACAGTTTTTAAATATGTCAATCCGAAACTTGCAGAAATATTCGGTTATTCAACCGGGGAAATAATAAATAAAATCGGTCCCGCTGATCTGACATACCCTGATGACCGGCAAAAAGTACGTGACAATGTGGCTTCCCGACTATCAGGTGAACGTGAATCAATTGCATATTCATTCAGAGGGATAAAAAAAGATGGGACTGTAATCTATGTTGACGTTTATGGCTCGGCTACCAGGATAAGCGGTAAGCCTGCAGTTATTGGGACTCTAATGGATATAACGGAACGGAAAATGGCTGAAGAGGCTTTAAAGGAATCCGAGAAAAAGTACAGAACTATAATTGAAGCTGCCAATGATGCAATAGTAATAATTGATTCGAAATCCGGTAAGATAATGGATGTGAATAAAAAATCTGAGGCTTTAACGGGACTTTCAAGGAATGAATTAATGGGGATGTCACACTTAAGCTTATATCCGGAGGAAAATAAAGAAGATTATGCTGCTACGTTTGATGGTATAGTTTCACAACATCCGCAGATAACTCCGAATGATGTTTATATTATGAATAAATCAGGTGACGTAATTCCTGTGGAAATCAGCTATAGCAAATATTTTCTGGACGGAAGGGAAGTAGTACAGGGGATGGTAAGAGATTTAAGGGATAGAAGGAAAATTGAAGATGATATCAGGAAGTTATCTCGTGCAGTCGAACAGAGCCCCTCTACAATTATGATAACCGATACCAATGGAGTAATAGAATATGTCAATCCGTATTTCAGCAGTGTAACTGGCTATACTGCTGAGGAAGTTATCGGTCATAATCCCAGAATATTCAAATCCGGTGAAACCTCCCATGAAGAGTATAGGAATTTATGGGAGACAATCTCTTCAGGAAACGATTGGCATGGAGAATTTCATAACCGTAAAAAGAACGGTGAACTTTTCTGGGAACAGGCTTCTATCTCATCTATACATGATGACAAGGGAAATATAATGCACTATATTGCAATAAAGGAGGATATTACATATCAGAAACAGATACAACGGGAACTTTTAATCGCTAAAGAGAGAGCGGAGGAATCAGATAGAATGAAATCTGAGTTCCTCTCACAAATGTCTCATGAGATAAGAACACCATTAAATGTTATTCTCAGCTATAATTCTTTCCTGCAGGATGAACTCTCTAATATGATAGCCGAAGATATCAGGCTTTCATTTAACTCTATCGACTCTGCCGGTAAGAGATTATTGAGAACGATTGACATGATCCTGAATCTTGCGGCTATTCAGAATGGGAAATTTGTAGTTAACCTCGATAAGATCGATATCGGGAAAATTGTGAAAAGTATAACTCAGGAATTTGAATTACAGGCGAAAGAAAAAAATCTCTACCTGAAAGTAGATATGCCGGGGGATGTAATCTATATCCCCGGCGACGAATATCTCGTAAGTGAAATATTCCAGAACCTTTTGAGTAATGCAATCAAATATACTGAAATGGGAGGTGTTAAGGTTGGGCTTTCTGTACTAAGCAATACTAAGGTTAAAGTTGATATAAAAGATACCGGTATCGGCATTTCGGAAAAATATCTGCCAAAACTTTTTGTACCTTTTACACAGGAAGAAACAGGGTATACCAGAAAATTTGAAGGGAATGGTCTTGGACTTGCATTGGTTAAAAGTTACCTTGACCTGCTAAAAGCTGAAATAAAAATCGAAAGTGAAAAGGGAAAGGGAACCGTATTTTCGATTATTTTTAATTCAATTAATTAGGGCTTAGAGTTCTAAAAATTTCTATTAAACCTTACCTTTCAAAGATTCGGTAAACTGTAAAGAATTGAGAAGACTGCAAAGAATACTTACTCATACAGGATAATTCAACCGGAACAAATTGCCGTATAGTATTTATGCGCCGCACTTATTTTTTGGAAGTTAAGGGATTTCTTTATCTAATGGAATTCTTTTTTAATATTACGCTCAGGCAATTTAAGTGTGACATCATTGCTGTTAATGCTTCTGATAAAGTCCTATGATATTTCCCTGCGGGTCTTTTAGTAAGGCATACCAACCCATAGCTGGGATGACGGTTTTTTCTTTGAATATACTCCCGCCGTTTTTTTCAACCGCTTTAAGAGTCTCCTCAATATTCGTGACGCTTACATGAAAGACCGTTGTATCTCCACTGTTAACTTTATTAACCTGCCTGATTCCGACCATTATTCCTTTGTGATTATTAAAAAGAAGATACCCGTTTCCGAAGGGTTTGAATTCCCAGTCGAAAACTTTTTTAAAAAATTCCTTTGTCTG
>Ga0153915_10002673_pt1 | contig 16231 bp, 13 predicted proteins | sample Opewatmetagenome_2_FD_107003 | JGI IMG/M metagenome (GOLD analysis project Ga0153915, IMG submission 107003) | Freshwater wetland microbial communities from Ohio, USA - Open water 3 Core 3 Depth 3 metaG | ecosystem: Environmental > Aquatic > Freshwater > Wetlands | place: USA: Ohio, Lake Erie...
GCGTTGTCTATTTCATCAGCCCTGTATGTAAATGCAAAGCCCGATATTTCGCTCAAAACATTTAATGCCTTATCTAATGGCATGTTTTGTATGGAAACCTTTAATTTTAGATTCTTAAGGTTCTGCCCTTCAGCCGGGGTTGAAGCCAATATAAGGCTCACCAATAACACTTCGAAGAGGAGACCGCGGAAAGAATAAATTGTTGCCATTTTTAATTTCCGTAAAATATAATTTTTCATATATTTGTTCCTATGACAGTTAGACACTTTGTTAGTTAGTTGCTTACACATTTAATTTTCAAGGTGTTTATGTTTTGAAAGCTGTGCCGGTCTGACCACCGGTACGGCTTTTTTTATTCTCATACATACCTCTCCTTATTTATTTACAGTTGTCTTTTTATAATAAATTACTTTTTTTGTTTTGCCTTTATCTTTTTCAACTTTGTACTGCAAATCCGTTAATCTTTTTATAGTTTCTATTACTGTCCATAGCGACGCTTTATTAAAGTTGGCTGTAATTTTGATAATCGATGAAGCTTTATCGGAGATTTCAAATTTAACTCCATACGCCCTTTGCAAAACAGAGAATACTTTTTCAATTGTTTCCTTTTCAAAGATAAGAATGTTGTCTTTCCATCCGGTAATCTTCTGGGTATCGAAGTCATTTATTTTGCTTTCCTCATAATTGAGATCAAATAAAAGCTGCTGGTTGGGTTCAAGAATAATACCCCCTTTCAAAATATCAGGTTTTTCATTTGTTACTTTTACTTTTCCTTCAACAAGAGAGATTGTAATAATCTCGTCACCGGAATAAGCGGCTACGTTAAATTTTGTTCCCAAAACCTGAGTTGATATTCCGCCGGTGCGCACAATAAACGGCCTGCTGGAATCATGCGCCACTTCAAAAAAGGCTTCTCCTTCAAGATAAATTTCTCTTCTATCTGAATTGAAATTTTGCGGATATTTTATTTTACCTCCTCCGTTAAGAACAATATTTGTACCGTCTGTGAGCGTTAAAGAAAATTTCTGCCCCATTTCCGTTATATTTTCATTCCATATTGTTTTTATATCATCTTTCTTCTGAGATTTGAAATAATAAAGTACCGAAGAACCAATAAGCATAAAAAATACAATTGACGCGGCAACAGAATAGATTCTGCGCCATTTTTTCTTTAATACTCTCTTTTCCCGGCTCAGCATTTTATCTATTTTCCGTTCAAAATCGGACGTTATTTCACTTATTGGATTCATTTTATCAATCAGATTAATATGAGCATCCAGAAATGAGCTCAATTCAGCTTCACTGAGGGAATTGAGATAATCCATCATAAGATTATACTCAACCGCATCGCACTGGTTATTAATGAACTTTTGAATAATTATTTCATCAGGTTTTTTCATAATATATCCTCATTGCCTATTAATACGTATTTTATATGAGGGTACCTCAGGTGTGGAAATAAAATATTTTATTTGATTCCTATTTTCAGACGCAATTCTTTTATTGCAGAGGATATGTTTTTTTCGACAGCCGAAACCGAAATGCCCAGCCGTTCGGCAATTTCTTTATAAGTAAAGTTTTCTACACGGTGCAGTTCAAAAACTTCTTTTTTACGGGGGGAAAGATTATTTATAGCTTTATTAATTCTTTTTTCCTCTTCGCTATATAATACTTCTTCCTCCCCCTTGTTACCTTCCGAATATTCTTTTCCCTGTATAATATCAATCGAGAATATCTTTACTCTGTTTTTTCTTATATGGTCAATAGCGTGGTTTCGGGCAATAGTATAAATATAGTTTACTATTGATTGGGATGAATAAATATTTTCCCTGTTATTCCAAAGTTTCAGAAATACATCCTGAAGTAATTCTTCGGTAATTTCATTATTATGAGTATATGCGTTTATAAAGAAAAATAACCGGCTGTAATAAAGTTTATAAATTTTTTTAAGCGCGGACGGATTCCCTTCCCGTAAATCTTCAATCAATCTTATTTCAAGTTCATCAACCATAGATTTATTTTATTTTAAGGCGCAATTATAATCATTTATTCTGTACTATTGCAAATTCTATTCTAAAATAAATAATTTTTGAGCTCACCCGACATACAGTCTTTTTAAATAAAAAACGAAATCCGGTAATACTACTTGCAAAAATAATTTTATATTCTTAATATACTTAAGCTTTAATCAAGACATTCCATTTCAGCGATTTTACCTATATAGATTCTTCGAAAGCATTTTCTATTTCAGTCCTTTTACGGAGGTGAATTTCTATAAATTATTATCATATCAGCCTGCAGGGCTGTTATGCATATTTTTAGAAAGGAGGTGATAACAAGGGGGACAAATAATTTAATTTCAATTCATTCCACAATTAAAATAATTTTATAACAAACAAAAGGAGCTTAAAATGAATTCGGGGATTGAAGTATTTTTTACGGAAGTAAACAAACCATGGTCGAATGCCGACCCGGGATCGATGTACCATGTTAATGTATTCAGTCCTGACGGGATTGAAAAACATGCAGTTCATGCGCCAAACGGTTATATATCTATTGATCTGCCGCCGGGACGATACCTTGTAGTCGGGACAATTACCAGCCATCATTATGTAAATTTCGATTCGAACGAAACAATTGTAAACGTAGGCTGCGGCCAGCGCGTATGCGTTACAATTATTCCTAAGTCGCTGCACTATTGCGTATGGTGGCTGACTGCAGCGCTTCAATTGATTAATGAATTTCCGAAACTCGGCCCGGAAGCAGCTAAAGCTGCGCCTAACGCTATTAAAGCTCTCGAAACGCTTGAGAAAGCTATACCTCGGGAATTTCATCAGTTTAATCTGGCCCCAAAATCTTTAGAGGGAGTAAAGAAAGTTGTAAAAGAATATACTGCAAAACTTAAATAACTGTATTTAATATGATAGCCCTGTCTTTCAACAGGGCTATCATTTTCTGGCATATTTCAGCGCTGATTAATATTACCTGATAATAGAGAGCTTATTCCCAAAAACCATTAGCCATCGGAAACACTTTTCCGCCGACTTCAATTATGATGTTTTCTTTATTGGCATGCGCTTTCACCAATAATACAGAGGGACGATTAATTTTATATCCCTGCCCTATTTTAATGTTTATGGAATCGGAATTGAAGTAATTATTTTTAATTAAATACCCGGCAAGGCACCCCTGACCGCTTCCGGTTGCCGGATCTTCAGGAATTCCAAGATATTCAACAAAAACACGTGAGCTGATATTCTGCTCGCTTTCATATCCTTCCGGAGCAAAACAAACAATTCCTTTTGCCATTGCAATCTGAATAAATTCATTATAGTATTTTGAATCTACCTTTATGCTGTCTAATACCGATCTTTCTTTAATGGGGACAATTGTGAACGGCAGGCCGGTAGAGACTTCTTCAATCGGATAATCCGTATTTATACCAGCAGAATCAATTGAAAGAACTTTTGCAATAAATTCAGCGTCATATTTTTTACCAAAAACAGGTTTATTCTGCCTCATCCATAAAAGATCATCTCTGAATTCTACAGGTATCTGCCCGGCCCGCAGATTAAGAATAAATCTTTCCGCATTCGAATTAAGAAATTGTTTATTAATAATGTACGCTGTACCGAGCGTAGGGTGCCCTGCAAAATCAATTTCCGATTTTGGAGTGAATATTCTTACATCGTAACCTCCATTAACCGGTTTATCGGACATAATAAATGTTGTCTCTGAAAAATTAATTTCCCTGGCAATATTCTGCATCTCTTCTTTTGTTAAACCCTCGCAGTTTGTAAATATTGCCAATTGATTTCCTGAATATTTTTCTGTCCCGAATACATCTGTAATAAAGAACTTAAGTTTATCTGCCATAGCCATAATCCTTATATTATTTTCTGTTTATAATTGTGTTTTTGAAACATACATTCCCAAAGCTTTTTTAGCTATATTTTCACCAAGTTTAAGACATCTGTCTTTAAACAATTGCGTAGAAGGAGCTTTTTCAGAAACAGCTCCGAAATGAAGGAATGGAGTTCCTTTATAAACGCCTCCCGAGTAAACAACCATACCGTTTACCAGCATAGCGGCAATCACTGTCATTGCAGCAAAACTTGCCCCTCCCCCGCCCGGCCAGTTCTGCGATATAAAAACGCCGCCGAGTTTATCAATTATTCCGGTAGGATGAGAATCTAGATAACGTTTCAACTGCCAGCTGCATGTTCCATCGTATGTTGGAGAACCGAAAATAACAGCTTTTGATTCTTCAATATAATTATTGTCGAGCTCATAAATGCTCATAGATTTTGCTTCCGCTCCTTCAACTGAAAGGCATCCTTGCATTACAAGTTCCGCCATCTTGCTTACATTCCCTGTCTCTGAATGATAAATTATCGAAATTTTCATTTGTTTTTCCTTTATATTAATTACTCTTCGATTCAAATTTATTTTTATATTTACGATATTAAAAATATATTTTAAGTCATCTTTCAATACTTATATGGTATTATATGGAGTTACGACATTTAAAGTATTTCCTAACGCTTGCCGAGGAGCTTCATTTCGGGAAAGCGGCTAAAAAACTGTTTATAGCGCAGCCCCCTTTAAGCAGGCAGATTAAACTGCTTGAGGAGGAATTAGGAGTTCTGCTTTTCGAACGGAAAAAAAGAGATATTAGATTAACGGAATACGGCATATTTCTTAAATCTGAAGCTGAAAAACTTTTTGCAGACGTTAATACAATTACAAATAAGCTGCAGCTTATAAAAGAAGGGTCGGCGGGAATTATAAAAATCGGATATGTCGGTTCGGCGCTGCACTCTAATTTCCCTTACACACTTTCCGAGATAAAAAGGCAATTACCTTATGCGGAAATTGTCTTGAAAGAACTTGATAACGACACTCAGATAAATGAATTAAAGAAGAAGACAATAGATATAGGATTTGTAAGAACTCCGTTAGAACACGATAATATGATTTTAAAACCTTTATATTCTGAAACATTCTCACTTGTAATATCCGAATGTCATCCTTTATCACATAAGAAAAGAATAGCCTTGAAAGATTTTGCAGATGAGCCGTTTATCGGTTTTCCGCGCTCTTGCTCTCCGAGCATAAGAAGAAGCGTTCTGTCCATCTGCAACAGTTCCGGTTTTTCTCCCAGAATAGTTCATGAAACGCCTCAAATAAATGCGATACTTAGACTGGTTGAAAGCAACATGGGCTATTCAATTCTTCCGACTAATGTAAAAAAAGGTTACAATCTAAAATTGAGATTTATTGAATTGGCTGAATATCCTGAAAGGACAGAAATATCTTTAGCCTATAATCCTTTAAATATTTCTTCAATTGCGTCAAAAGCGATTAAACTTATAAATTCCTTTTCTACAAAAAATATATTTAAATAATGTTTTATTTCATAAATATCATTTTTTTTACAGAATTAAAGGCGCCGGCTGTTATTTTGTAAATATAAGTTCCTGAAGGCAGACCCGAAGCATTGAATGTTATAATATGGCGCCCTGCGCTCAATTCTTCTTCCATGATTACCTGAACTTCTCTTCCAAGCATATCATAAAGCGATATTTTAACAACCCCTCCCTCCGGGATTTTAAATAGTATCCTTGTAGAAGGATTGAAAGGATTGGGAAAATTTTGATATAGCGCATATTCTTTCGGTATCGCATCATAACAATCATCGTTGCCTACCGGCGTCATATTCGTTTCATTTGAATATTCCGATTCAGCAACGCTGTTAAATGCTTTAACCTTATAATAATATTTCGTACCCACAGCGGATGAAGCGTCTGTATATGTATTCACATCCTGCGCAACAGAGGCAAGCTGAGTATATGTTCCGCTTTCTGTCCTTCTCTGTATAATATAACCGCTTTCGTTCTGCGAATTATCAACCCAGCTTAATGAAATATTTCCATTTGCCAGATTTGTTAATGTAAGTCCGGTAGGAGTATTTAAGTAAGTAACTGCGGCAGCTTCACTTGAATAATCGGAATAGCCTCCCGATGTGCTTATTGCCATAATACGGTATGTATAACTTATGCCCTCCGATACTGAATTATCGGTATAAGAAGCGGAATTCTGCGCCGCTGTATCTATAACAGCATAGCTTCCCGTTCCTGTTTTCCTTTCAATTTTATACCCGGTTTCAGATGTATTATTATCAGTCCATGTAATAATTATCTGCGCCGGCGAAGCCGCTGATGCCGAAATACCGGCCGGAGCAGCAAGAGAATTCAGCTTTGTTATTGCATTGCTTGAAATATCCATTTTATAAAAGCCCGATGAAATAATTCCGTTTTTATCAAGCCCGCCGTAATAATATATATACCCTGACGATGAAGATTTTATATTATTAAAATACCTATTATTTGAAGAACCGGAATCCTTTGGCAAATATACAGCGGCAAGCTGGCTAAGCCCTACATTATCTGAATCGTGTAAAACTTCGGACCAGGCATTTGAAGTGGTAACAACTTTAATAACTTTGTTTGTCTGAACCGGTTTATTATTTGTATAATCATATTTTTCCCCGCCGATAATATAATACTCGCTAAGACCCGGAATATATACTCCGCCGAATTTTGCGACCTCCTGAACTGCGCCTGTGGGAGTAATAGTTCCCCAGCTTACGCATGTAGAAGAAATACGGTGCATATACATACTATAGCTTGGCTGATCCCCCGGAGTGCTGCTGTCCCAATCGTTCCATATACCCCCTAAAAAATAAAAATAATCATTCAGGTAATACATTTCGCCGCTTTGAAGAGGCTCGGGCAAATCCGGTTTTGAAGTAAAGCCTGAGGATGTTTCATTCAGGTTAATTTGAACTACATTATCGCAAGAGGTATCCATAGAATCTTTGCCTCCTGCAATTACCAAAAAATCGCCGTTTATTTCAGAGGCATGATCGGCAACTTTCGGGGGCGTTCCCCCTACCGGCATCTGAGTCCATGTCTGTGTCGTAAAATCGTATGCCCATAAATCGTTTAGCAATCCGCCGCTTTGTTCCCCTCCGTAAACAATCATTTTGCCATTCCATACATTGGCAGAATGCCCTTTCCTTTTCGGAGGCGTTACAACTGGTTTTTCTTCCCGCCATACCTTGTCACTATCCACATAAGCCCAAAGGTCATTTAACGTTATTTCCTCTACAGCATTCAATTTAGCGCTTTTAAACATCCTTGAAGTGCTTGCCGAATTTGCAGCTCCGCCGAATACATATATGTTTCCATTATATGCAACCATAGTATGCCCGTACCTTGCGCCCGGATTGCTCTGCGCAGACAAATATACACTGACTGTTATTATTATTAGGGCGGTTAATATTGTACGCATAGTACCCTCCTGAATTTATTTTTCGAAAAAATTTATTCAAATATGTCTTTTTTCAAAAATCCAGGATTACTCCTTAGAAACGGTATTTCGGCCAATCTTCAAGCAGTAATAACCATCTTTAAACGGTTTCCATTAATAGGTTTAAAATAGAATATATAGCGCAAATATTCAATATACGCAGAGGAGAAATGTGATGTGAAATACATTTATGGTGAAATACAGCATATTTACTGTCATTTACAGAAGAGAGCTTTTCCTTTTCATAAAAGCCTGTATTTTTTCACCATCAAGCGGATTTTCCCATTTTCCTCCTTTTTTGAAATAAGAACCGACAATAAGAGCGTCGCAAAATCCCATATACTGCGGCAAATTTTCTTCTGCAATGCCGGAACCGGCAATAACCGGGATATTAATCTTTTTTTTCACATCTTCAATTTCTTTTATTGAAGGCTCTTTTCCTGTTGCGCTTCCTGTTATTATTACTCCATCGCTCAGAAAGAACTCCGCCGCTTTTGCAGTTTCAACAATATCCGTATCGGCAGTTATTGAGTGCGAACTATGTTTTTTCTTAATATCGGTGAAAATAAGAATGTTTTCTGCGCCTATTTGTTTTCTGAACCTGAGCAATTCTCCGGCATCGGAATTGAAAGCGCCTTCATCTGCAATATGAGCAAAAACAAATCCTTCGCATCTCACAAAATCGGCTCCGGCAGAATTTGCGGCGGAAACGGCTTCTTTATTTGCTCCGGCAAGTATTTGGATTCCGGTTGGAAGATTGAATCTATTTTTTATTTCATAAAGAATTATGCTCATAATTGAAGTCACTTCAGGCCCGGCTGAACGGTTAAGGTATGGAACATCGTGCATATTTTCTATCATTAATGCTTCAATGCCGGATGACCGGTAAATATCTGCTTCCATTTTTGCTTTTTCTATTATTGCTTTTACATTCCCCTTGTATTTAGGCGTTCCCGGAAGCGCATCAACATGAATCATCCCTATAACCGGTTTTGTAATATTGAAAAGGTTCATCGTAATTCCTTAGTATTCTGTTTTTGGTTCTTTTTATATTTATAATTTACATATTTGCATTCAAATTATAAAACATGTATAAACTTATGCCTAAAAGGCATAAAAATACCTGTTTTTACCATATTTATGTTAAAATGTATATTTAATTCATTTAAATATACTCCGATAATAATCAGTAAGCGGGCAGATTAAATGTTATTTACGAATTAGAAAAGGAATATTGAGATGTCAGGTGTAAGCAGTTTAAGTTCAAGCCTCGCAAGCGCAATCAGTTCAAGCGCAAGTTCTTCAAGTTCAGTATTATCCGCAGAACAGAAAGCGGAAATTGCCCAGGTTGAAGCAGATTTTGAAGCCGGCAAAATTTCGGAAACCGAAAAAGCCTCTAAGATTGCCGTTATTAAAGCTTCCGGTTCAAGTGAAAAGAAAGAGACAAAAGAAACAACAGAGCAAACCGATTCCACAGATACCGAGCGCGCTGAAAACCAGATGAAGCTTAAAGACCTTCTGGCCAACAAAGAAATCGGCGCCGCCTCCGATTCCGATATTGAGGATTTTACCGATTCCCTTAGAGATTCAACCGATTCTTCCGAAGGCGCGCTTGTAGATAAGTACGTTTAACGCATACTTGTTATAAAGGTTCCGAAAGTATATTAATAAGGCCGCCGCACCCGCCGTTTTTAATGAATGCAGTATGTCCGGCTGTTGTATCGAATTTCTGCCCTGATATTTTACTGCATAATATTTCGGAGCCTGAAGCTTTAAAGAAATTATCCAGTATCTTTTTAATACCGGGATTGTTTAAATAAGGAGCTGATTTACCGGGATTTTTTTTGCACCATCCGAGAGTATAAAACCATATTGCGGCGCTTAATGCTCCGCATGCATTGCCGCTTAAGCCCATGCCTCCGGCAAAACCTGATACTGTAATTATTTCTTCTTCGGTTCCCCCCATTCTTTTAACCGTTTCGGAAGCGCAGCTTAAACATTCAACATCCGCCCCATTTCCGCCTTGGGATAACCCCATATTTGCCGATTTAACCGCTTCGGGCGCCCATTTATCGGCAAGATCGAAACAGAGGCTGTTAGTTACGCCTTTTATAAGGGTTTTAATCATAAACCTGAACATATCGAATTTACTGGTTAAATCGTACCCGACAATTTCTTTGCAGTTTACGCTGCCTGCAGTTCGGGAAAAAGAATCCATAGCAAGCTGAACCGCTTTAACCGAATGTTCCACAGCCCTGCCCGAATTGCCGTACCGGCGCCCTGCTTCGGCTCCTATTGCAAGGGATGCGCCCCAGAGCATTCCGCACTGGCGCCCCATTTTAAATAAGCCCCCCGCCAGAGGGTCTGCCGCGCGTTCCATATTATCTTCGGGATAACCGTACTCACGGTTTAATATACAGCAGAATGTCCTTGAACAGGTTCCGCACTGCTTAAATGTTTCTTTTGTAGATGAATGTGGCAATGACATTTATACTCCGGGAAATAATGTATTTTAAATTTAGGGTTTTCAAAGTTATTAAATAATATCCGAAAGTTTTGTTACAGTTTTGTACTCAACATCTTCAAACTCATTAAAATGTTTTTCTCCGCATTTAATCTTATAATTTTCACCGGAATAACGTTTCAAAGGGTCTAAGGCATATTTGGTTTCGGCTACAAAATAAATTTTTGAATCTCCTTTAAAGATAAGCGCCCAATCGGGATTATATGTTCCGATGGGAGTATTGATTACGAACCGGCGGGGTAATTTAATATAAAATTCTATTTTCTCGTTAGATTCACAATCTCTGGCGAACTGTTCTTCAACCTTTGATTCATACTCGATATAATTATATAGAGTTTTATCCTGATTAATAACTTTATACAAATTGTCTCTGTAAGCTTCAAGCTCGCTTTCGGCAAAAAGCTCCATTTTATAATATTCACCCCCGCCGATCTTTTCGTACTTTATCCCGTCAACCATCAGCTCAGTAAGAATATCATTTATTTTTTTTACGGCCATGTCTAAAAACAATTGAGGGTTTATTAAAACATCGGACAATCTGCCGGATGCTTTCAGTATTTTAATAATGGTAGAACGGGTCAATTCTGTTTTATACTGTATATATCCTGCAATATCTGGAATCTCCAACGCGCTTTCGGCTGCTTTATAAACGCCAAAGTTTAACTGCTTACCCTCTACGCCTTCTTTTACTATATCCACGCCCGTCTTAATTGATTTTATTACAGCCGAAGTAATAGCAGGCATTTTTCTTATTTCATCAGAAGCCATTCTTATTAAATCATCGGTAGAATAATTTACCTGATAACGGGTTTTATGCTTTATTTTATCCCACAGGTCAAGGAAGTTTTTATCTAATTGATATCCCTTTTTTAGTCTAACCTTTTCCCGGTCTCTTTTATTCTTAATCCTGCCGGTAAATGCAACGCCGCAATCTTCTTCAATTTCTTGTTGAAGCTTACGGGCAAAATCTTCATAGCTTTCATTTGCTATTACAGTAAGACGGTTTATGTTTTTATCCAAAACCCGCACTCCCGTTTGATCGACACAAAGGCGTAACCCGCGCCCTATTTCCTGCCTCTTTTTCATCTCTGAATTGGTCTCATTCAAGGTGCATATCTGAAAAACATTCGGGTTATCCCATCCCTCCCTTAAAGCAGAATGGCTGAAAATGAATCTTAGCGGTTCATTTACATCAAGAAGCCTTTCTTTATCCTTCATTATCAGATGATAAGTATCGTCGTCTTCCTTTGTCTCGCCCGATTTTGAATCCTTATATTTCCCTGTCCTATCCTGAGCAAAGTAACCGTTATGCGCCTGTTCAGCCGTAAAATCATATAGCTCAGGATGTTTTGTTTTATAATTGTTAAACGCTTCTTCAAACCAAAGAGCAAATTTTCCTTTTATTAAATTACCCGATAAGTCATAATCCCTGTAATTAGCAACTCTGTCAATAAAGAATAATGAAAGAACTTTTATTCCGCTGCTTCCTAGCTTTAATTCCTTATTAAAATGCTCTTCCACCGCTTTCTGAACCTGAATTTGCATTATCTGATCCTGCAGCGCCCCTTGTGTTTCTCCAAGCCTTATAACAGCGCCATTCGATAATTCAATAAAACCTCCAGAGTAATCAATATTGGAAACCATGAGTTCTCTATATTGCTCCCGGTTATTTGAAAGCTTGAAAAGGTCATAATTCTTGGAATCTACTTTTACACTCTTTCTTTGTACTCCGTTGGGAGTTTCAACATCAATTTTAACCGTCGCGGTAACTTTTGTTTTTGAGGTCTTAATATCTTCCAGTTTCAAATATGCTTTATTGAAATCATTCTCAGAAAAAACCGAATCAACCTCAATCTGCTTAACCAGTCCCAGATCGTAGGCTTTTACCGGATCAAGTTTGTAAATGAGGTTGTAAATATTCTTATGCGTGGCAGAATATCTTAAGACAAAAAGCGGATTCAGATTAGCAACGCCTTTTTTCCTTATGTCTGTCTCCATATTCTGCGGTTCATCAAGAATTACGATAGGGCTGGCAGACTGAATATATTCTATAGGTTTCTTGCCGTTTGTGCTGTCACGGTACTGGTTGATGATGTTAGTATCTTTGGTAAAGGAATCGATATTTATAATTAATATCTGGATGGCGTTATTTGTTGCAAAGCTTTTTAATTGAGGAAGTCTTTTGGAATCATAAACGTAATAATTTACAGGGGGCCTGTTATAAAGAAGCTGAAAATGATCATCGGTAATTTCAAGGTTTTTAAGAACTCCCTCCCGTATGGCTATACTTGGCACAACGATTACAAATTTTATAAATCCATACAACTTATTCAGCTCATAAATTGTCCTAAGATATACATAAGTTTTACCCGTGCCGGTTTCCATTTCAATTGTGAAATTAGGGAAACAGGTTTTAATTTCAGCCGGCCCGCTTCCGTTTGCCTGCTCATTATAACTTATGAACTCCAAACCGGCGGATGTCTCAATCCCGTTCCCGCTCTGTACAATATTCAGATTTTTAAGAATATCCTGCTGAGTTACAGTTAAATTATTGCCGAAACCGAAATCTGAAAATCCGAGCGCTCCGTTATTAACAGATAATTCAAACTCCCCTTTGTTGAGTTTTTCACCTTCCAAAAGCCTTGTTACCGCGTTAACGGCTTCTATCTGATATTCAAGTTTTGAATCAAAGCTAAGTTTCATTACTTCTCTTTCTGAATTTACGTTACGCCCCCGTAATACAAATATTTTTGTGTTACGCGCGCGTTATACAAATTATAGTTATTACGCATCCGCAACAAGGTAAACGGAGCGTTGAACAGATTCAACACAAACAGTTTTTCGTTTAATATTTTTAATTTTATTCAACAATAAAGTTTTACTGATTTATAATATCAAAAAGTTTATTGAACACATAAAGAGCCGGTTTTGCCCCTCTTCCTTTTCTTTTTATGTTTATAGTCTTAGTCTTCGTTAATATCTTAAGTATTCTTAAAGCGCTGTCCCGCGGTATTAATGTTTTATTTATAAATTCGCTACTGCTGAACAACGGAGTTGAAAAAATAAAATCTATAGTCCTTATTGAATAGCGGGAATGTGTTATATCGGCGACAATAAATTTCATTACATCATACAGGTCAAGTATTTTACGAATAATAAGGATATTTTTTTTTGACTGGAAAATAATTGTTTCCAGAAAATATGTTATCCAGCCATCCCAGTCATTTGAAGAGCTGATTGAGCGCAGCCGTCGATAATATTGATTTCTGTCGGATTCAAAATATGCGCTTATAAAAAATAAAGGCTGCGATAAAATATCTTTTTCGTAAAGGAAAAGGGGGAGCATTATTCTGCCGAGACGGCCGTTTCCATCTAAAAACGGATGAATGATTTCGAATTGAGCATGTATAACAGCCAGCTGAACCAACCTGTCTTTTTCATTATAGTGCAGGTATTTCTCAAAGTTATCCATTGACGGCATAATCATTTGCGGAGCCGGAGGTATAAAAGAAGCTTTCTCCTGTTTTGACCCCGGTTTGCCGATCCAGTTTTGAATACGCCTGAAATTGCCCGGGTCTTTTTCCCTGCCTCTTACGCCTTTCAATAATTCCTTGTGTATCTCTTTTATTAATCTTAATGATAACGGAAAATTATCTTTGTCAATTCTTTTTACGCCCAGATGAAGCGCATTACGGTAATTTAACACTTCCTGAATATCAGGGAATAATGGATTATCTTCATCCTTATCAGACTGGTACATCAAGACGTCTTCTATTGAAGCGCGCGTTCCTTCTATTTTTGATGAAAGAACCGCTTCCTGAACTGTTAAAGGAGCCAACAACAATTCAGGCTCGGCTATGCTTTGCAGGATTCCGTCATAACGGGCAATCTCCCTATTCGCTTCTCCTATTAAAGGAATATAGCTTTCCCAGTTAAGATTTTTCAAAGGGAGAATATCCGGTTTAAATGGCTCCATTTTTTCCTCTATACCGTCATAAATTTTATATTCGCATCTTTCAATTGCAGCGCCAAATTTGTCTTTAACTGGTCGTTTCCAAATAATTTGTCTAAGATAATTACATTCTTCGGTTTTGCAGCCAGAATAGCTTCCGTCGTTTTATTATCTACTTTTTCAATCACAATAATTGTTTCACTGCCTGCTATCTTATAAAAGCCATTTTCCTGTACAACCTTCTCAGTTAAAGAATAACCGGATTTTAACATAAGTTCATAAAGAATATTTTCTGTTTCTGTTCCGGCTTTAACCTTATTATTAAACAAATCGACCATCTTATTAAGGTCTGCTGCATTTTCAATTGCGTCATTTCGCCAAACTTTGAAATTTGAGGGGACTAACTTATAGCTTTTTAAACCGAAATCTTGTTTAACTTCTTCTTTAAAGAAAGAGTCATCTTTTGGTTCATTTTTTAATTTGCTAATTACGCGTTTAATTCTTTCTCTACATATGCTTGCTATTGTAGTATATCCTGCTTTATATGCTTCACTTTTCTCATTAGTTTCTTCCGGCAATTGGATCATCAGAAACTTTCTATTTCCCCCGTCTTCTTTATTAAGTGCTAATATGGCTTGGGCCGTTGTACCTGAACCAGCAAAAAAATCCATAATAATTGAATTTTCAGTATCAATCATTTTACAAAAATCAGAAATAAGTTCGTAAGGCTTAGAGTATTTAAAAACATTAAAATCAAATAAACTGTTTAATTCATTTGTGCTTTTTCCAGTCTTTATATCAGTAATTAAATTCTTTATGGTAGTACCTCGTTCGGTCCTATTGTCTTCATTGTCAACATTAAGATATACTTTATAATAAACCTTCCAATTACTTTGGCCATTTTTTTGTTTTTTTATTTCAATAAATCGATTAGCAAGACCCCATTCTATTTTCTCTTTGCTCCATTTATAGGTCCAACCATCATTTTTATACTCCGTTCTGCCGTTAGGATAAACAAATGTTCCATCCGGGCATTCAACCCCAAAATTCAAAGAATCGCTATATCGCAATCCCCCTCTGTCTAATGTATCATAATAATATGGGCCTCTATTTTCAAAGAATTCATCCTTATATTTATATCTGGAAATATTATATCCGCCATAATTTTTATTAAAAGAAGCTTCTTCAATACTCTTGGCAAATACTAATATATATTCTGTTGTAATATCAATTGTTTTTGCATCACTTGAGCCGGTTTTGCTTTGCCATATTATCGATGCCACAAAATTCTCTTCCCCAAAAATTTCATTCATAATAAGGCGGAGGTTATGTACCTCGTTGTCATCTATCGACACAAAAATAACCCCGTCATCCCTCAATAAATTACGGGCAAGATAGAGGCGGGGGTACATCATGCTAAGCCAGTTGGAGTGGTAATGGCCGTTATCCTTGCTGTTCTTACGGAACATCCCTTCTTTAAGCAGATAACCTTCCTCATCCTTATCTCCAATTCTTTTAAGGTATTCTTCTTTGGTTTCAGCAAAACTATCCGGGTAAATAAAGCTGTCGTTACCGGTGTTATAAGGGGGGTCAATATAAATCATTTTAATCTTACTGAAGTAAGACTTCTGGAGGACTTTGAGAACTTCGAGATTTTCCCCTTCAATAAACACATTTTCTGAAGAATCGAAATCAACGGAATTTTCCCTGTCGGGTATAAGAGTGGCAGAAGTACGCTGCTGCAAAACCCTGAAAACCTCGCTTTTACCGGCCCAGTTAAGATGATATCTTTCCTGACTTAGATTTACTTCGCTGCCAAGCAAAACTTTTAATTTTTCCCAGTCAATTTTATCTTCAGAAAAGGCTTCCGGAATAGTTTCTTTTAAAGAGTTTAATTTTTCAGCCAAAACATCAAATGAGTAACCGTCCATAGTCTCGCCGTCATATTTTTTTAGGGTTTTAATTTAATTAAATTACCATAAAATTATGAGAAAATCACCTGTTTTTTATAACAACTTCTTTAAAAAGGCAATTGCATCTATATATTGATCATTGATATGTTATTGCTGTAAGCCTCTTCTCTGTTCAATACCGGAAAAGAAAATCTTTCATTCCATCCATAGAAAAAATTTTTTATAACTGTTGCAAAATAAACTAAAAATACATATACTTATTACCTGAATTTTTTGACAATTTGATCTATTTATACGGGAGCTTAGCTCAGCTGAGTTCAAGAGCACTCCGGTTTACCGGGGGGTTCATCGGTTCATAAAAAGTTTGAAAAGTTTTAATGGGAGCTTAGCTCAGCTGAGTTCAAGAGCACTCCGGTTTACCGGAGGGATCATCGGTTCATAAAAAGTTTGAAAAGTTTTAATGGGAGC
>Ga0153915_10002674_pt1 | contig 16229 bp, 15 predicted proteins | sample Opewatmetagenome_2_FD_107003 | JGI IMG/M metagenome (GOLD analysis project Ga0153915, IMG submission 107003) | Freshwater wetland microbial communities from Ohio, USA - Open water 3 Core 3 Depth 3 metaG | ecosystem: Environmental > Aquatic > Freshwater > Wetlands | place: USA: Ohio, Lake Erie...
CGGCTCAGCCGGCAGCCGTCGATCAACGAGGCGTGATTGAGCGCATCGGCGAAGATCACGTCTTCGCGGCCGACGAGCGCCGGGATGATGTCGACGTTGGCCGCGTATCCGCTGGAAAACGTCAAGGACTGTTCCGCTCCGAAGAACGCGGCGACGTCCGCCTCGAGCGCTTCGTGCTCCGGATTGTTTCCCGAGATGAGACGGGAGCCGCCGGCGCCGAATCCATGGTCGAGCGCCGCCTTCTCCGCGGCGTCGGCGAGGCGGCGATCGGCGGCGAGTCCCAGGTAGTCATTCGACGAAAAATCGACGGCGGATCCTCGTTCCGTGTCGACGACCACACCGTTACGACGGCCGATCGATCGAAGCACGCGCTCGAGATTTCGCTCTCGCAATACCGAGAGCTCGGCACGCAGCGCGTCGTCGAGCGTGGAACCGTTCAGAGTAGCAAGTGTGCTCACGCCTGAGGGTAATAGACTCCGCGCTGCGAGCCAATGAGCATCGACGTTTCGCTCAACATTGCGATTGCCGAGCGAAAAGGGTTGTCCGGCCACCGCACCTCTACGTAAGTTGACGCCGCCAACCCAGGTGCGGACGGGAGGACACCATGACGCCACCGCAGCGAAATTCCGAGGACCGTACGGTCGCGGCGTTGCTTGCCCCCGATATCGTCGCGCTCCTCGATGAATCACCGGCGCACATCGCGGCGGAAACGGAGGAGATGCATCCGGCCGATCTCGCCGACGTCGCCGAGCTGCTGGATCGCGACAAGCTCCAGGCGTTCCTGGCCGCACTCGGTCCGGCACGAGCCGCCGACGTCCTCGAGTATCTCGATGAGGAGCTGAGGACCGAGTTCCTCGAGGCGATCACCCCGCGCCAGGCGGCGGAGCTCGTCTCGCAGATGACGCCGGACGATCGCGCCGACACGCTCGAGGAGATCTCGGAGGAGCACGCCGAGGAGATCCTCTCGGAGATTCCAACCGAGGCGCGCCAAGAGACCGAAAAGCTTCTCGCCTACGAGCCGGACACCGCCGGCGGCTTGATGACGACCGAGTTCGTCTCGGTGTCGGCGGACATGACGATCGAAGACGCGCTGGAAAACGTGCGCGCCGTGGCGCGCTCGGGCCGCCGCGAGGCGATGCACGTCATTTACACGACTGATACACAAGGTCGCGTCGTCGGGGTGATGTCGCTTCGGGAGCTGCTCGCTGCGCCATCGGGCGCGAAGATCAGCGACGTCGCCTGGACGGAAGTCGTGAGCGTCGCGCCGAGCGCCGACCGTGAGGAAGTCGCGCGCGTGATCGCGAACTACGACTTGGTCGCGGTGCCGGTGGTGAGCGAGTCGGGCCACGTCATGGGCGTGATCACGGTCGACGACGTGATCGACGCGATCCAAGAAGAGCAGACGGAAGACGTACAGAAGTTCGGCGGTATGGAGGCGCTCGACGAGCCATACATGCAGATCGGGTTGGCGGCCATGATCAAGAAGCGCGCCGGCTGGCTGAGCGTTCTTTTGATCAGCGAGATGCTGACGACGACGGCGATGCAGCACTTCAGCGGCGAGCTCGAATTGGTCAAGGCGCTTCCGCTGTTCGTGCCGCTCGTGATGAGCTCGGGGGGCAACTCGGGATCGCAGGCGACGTCGTTGATCACGCGGGCGATGGCATTGCGCGAGGTCGATCTCAAGGACTGGTGGCGCGTCGCCGCGAGAGAGCTGCCGTCAGGCTTGATGCTCGGCGCGATCCTCGGCGTGATCGGCATGTGCCGGATCGCGAGCTGGCAATGGATGTACGATCACAAGGTCTGGCTGGGGTACAACTACAATCCGCACTGGCAGCTCATCGCGCTGACGGTTGGCCTGTCGCTCGTCGGCATCGTGACGTTCGGGTCACTCGCCGGGTCGATGCTGCCGTTCCTGCTCCGAAGGCTCTGGTTTGATCCCGCGAGCGCCTCGGCGCCATTCGTGGCGACGCTCGTGGACGTGACGGGGTTGAGCATCTATTTCGTCGTGGCCCTGTTGGTGTTGCACGGGACGCTGTTGTAGCCGAGGCCGGAATCAGGGCACAGAACCCTTTCGGCTTACGGAAAACGCAATAACAGAAAACGCGCGGTCCGATTTCTCCCGACTCTGGACTCTCCGCCCGCCTCGCTGTATCCTGATATTTGCGTCGCCTCCTTCCCGCGGCGCGATGATGTCCCGCGCAGCTGCAGATGGTCACCCCATGCCCTCATGGAGGTCCAGATGGTCAAGCGTGTCGCGATGCTCTTCGGTGTCGTGTTCATTATTGTCGGCGTTCTCGGTTTCACCGTGCCCGGTGGAATGCAGATGGGCGACGCCGCCAACCCACCGAAGCTCCTCGGACTGTTCCCCGTCAACGTGCTTCACAATCTCGTACACGTCCTCTTCGGTGTATGGGGCCTCGCCGCCGCGCGCTCGTACAGCGGCGCCGTGGCGTACTGCAAGCTTGGTGGGATGATCTACCTCGCGCTCGCCGTAATCGGCATCGTCGCGCCAACGGGTTTCGGGTTGATTCCGATCGGCGGCAACGACGTTTTCCTCCATACCGTTCTCGGGGTCCTGCTCGTCTGGGCCGGCTTCATGTCGAAGGAAGAAACGACCGCGACCGCGGCTGCCTGAGGTCGCGGGCTCACAGACCGAACGGGGCGGCTTCGGCCGCCCCGTTCTTGCATTGAGTAGAGTGGTGTCAACCGGAGAGGACGGCGATGGAACGGCTCAACTTGACGATCGAAGGCATGTCGTGCGCGCACTGCATTCGCGCCGTGCGTGGACGACTGGAGCGAACTCCCGGTGTGAAGGTCGACGACGTACAGCTCGGCTCAGCGGTGCTGGAGTTCGACCCGACGGCGACCAACGTGGACGACATCGAAGAGGCGATCGCGGACGAGGGCTATACGGCGTTCGTCGCCGACTGAGATCACACGCCGGTTTTCACGAACACCGCCCGCGTCTGACCCAGGTTCGCGCCGGCGGCGTGGTCCTCGGTCATCGGGATGATCCCCGTCTCTAGCCACGCGTGCTCGCCGCGCAACACCTGCTGGGCGATTCGGTACATCTCGGCGTCGTAGCGTCCGTAAAAGTTTTCGAATAGGCGATCGATCCGCTGCTCGGCGGCGCGGCAGAACAGGTCCGCGAGCGATTCCGCCTCGTGCTCTCCGCGCTTCTTGAGCATGTTCGCGCGAACGCAGGCGGCGGTCATCGCGAACAGCTCGGCGCCGATGTCCACGGCACGAAAGAGCACGAGCTGGCGCCGCTCGAGCTTCGGCCCAAAACGAACCATGGCGTGGAAGATCGCGCGGCCAAGCTTGCGTGTGTGACGCTCGGCGTAGCGCATGTGGCCGGCGAGCTTGCCGAATTCGGCGAACGACCCGGGGATCTGGCCTTTGCCGATCCAGCGCGCGGGATACCAGGTCGGGTAGAAACGCATCACGCGCCCGAGCGCGGCCGTTCGTTCGCTTTTCGTCGCGCCCTTGTCGACGAGGGCGAACGCCGTCTTGAAGTGATGGTCGACCGCCTCGCGCGCGATGAACAGCCGCATGATTTCCGACGATCCCTCGAAGATCAGATTGATGCGCGAGTCGCGCATCGCGCGCTCGATCGGGATCGGTCGCTCGCCGCGCGCGCGAAGTGAATCGGCGGTCTCGTAGCCGCGGCCACCGCGAATCTGTAGCGCGTCGTCGACGATGTGCCAACCGTGCTCGGTGTTGTACATCTTGGCGACGGCGGCTTCCAACCGAATGTCGTAGTGTCCTCGCTCGGCGAGTCCCACGGTGAGGCTGGCGATCGATTCCATGGCGAAGGTGTTGGCCGCCATCATCGCTACCTTCTCGGCCACCGCTTCATGCTTGCCGATCGGTGCGCCCCACTGCACACGCTCGTTCGCCCACGTGCGCGACGCCTGCAAGAGCGCCTTGCTACCGCCCGCGACGCTCGCTGGAAGCGTGAGACGTCCGGTGTTGAGCGTGATGAGCGCGAGCTTGAGCCCTTTGCCTTCGCCCCAGATGATGTTCTCGCGGGGCACATGCACGTTGGTGAAACGAATGACGCCATTCTCCATCGCCTTGAGTCCCATGAAGCGGCAGCGATGCACGACTTCGACGCCCGGCCACTCCGCCTCGACGATGAACGCCGTGATCTGCTTGCGCGGTGTGCCGTTCACCACCGCGTCGGGCGTGCGCGCCATGACGACGAACAATTCGGCGCGCGTCCCGTTGGTGCACCACAGCTTCTCGCCGTTCAGCACGAAGTACTTGCCGTCGATGCTCGGCGCGGCGCTGGCGTGCATGTTCGCCGGATCGGATCCGGCGTCGACTTCGGTCAGCGCGAATGCGCTGATCGCGCCCTTGGCGAGCCGCGGAAAGTATTTGGCTTTCTGCTCGTCGCTGCCGAACAACGTGAGCGGTTGGGGAAGTCCAATGGATTGATGCGCGGACAGGAGCGCGGTGAGTGAGCCGTCCTTCGACGTCACCATCGCCATCGCCTTCACATAGCTCGTATACGAGAGTCCGAGGCCGCCATACTCGGTCGGAATCTTGATTCCGAACGCGCCCATGTCGCGCAGCTCTTGGACGTATTCCTCGGGAATCTCGCCCGTGCGGTCGATCATGTCCGAATCGACGCGTCGCAGGAACGCGGCGAGCTTGTCGAGGAACGGCTGGGCGCGCCGCGCTTCTTCGGGATCCTCCGCCGGATGCGGATGGATCAGGTCGAGACGAAATCGGCCGAGAAAGAGCTCGCGGACGAAGCTCGGACCCGACCACTCGCTCTCACGGGCCGCTTCCGCGACATCGCGGGCTTCCTTCTCGGAAGCAAGAGCGCCAACGCGCTGTGACATGGATTACTCACTGAAAGCCGTATTCGGACCCAAACTGTGGGACGGCGATGCCGCCCGAATGAGATCCGGCCCCCACCCTTTGAATTATGCATCCTCCGCGCCGCAATCGAGCCATCGAACGCGCCGGGTTCGGCGACCGGCTGACGGACTGGCTCTTGACGCACTGCCCGTTCACCGCGCTCACACTACTGACGCTTCTCGTCGTCGGATATAACCTCACAGTGCCGCGCCCGGTGCTCATTCTCGTTCCGGTGGTCGGCGCCGACATCGTGTTGAACGTCGTTCGACGCGTGCGGCGGGTCAGGAAGGCTGACGTTGCGCCGGCGATTGGTCCGCGTGCTGTTGCCTGACGACGACGCCGGCGCCAACAAGCGCGATGAGCGCGAAGGCGAACCACTGGATCGCGTAGTTCAAGTGCGGCCCCTCATCGAGCGGCGGAACCGTCAACCGCGCCAGCCGGTCCGGAGCGATGACGGAGTCGCCGAGCGCAACGACGTAGAACGGCGCAACCGGATACGGTAGCGCCTTCGAGACCGCCGCGAACGACAGGCGCGCGATGACGCGCGGCCGGCTCGCGTACCTGGAACCAGCGACCGACGGCAGCTCTTCGACGTAGCCAACGAACGTCGAGCTCGTGTCGCGCCACCTGCTCTCGTCGACGGTCGAACCATCTGGAGAGTAGACCCAGCCGCGATTCACGAGCACTGCGGTGTCGCGACCGGGGATCCGAACCGGCGTGAGAAAGTTCACGCCCGGCGACCCGCGGTAGGATCTGGCCGCATAGATCAACTCGTGCTCGTAGTCGGGAACGCCCGTCACGCTGGCTCGTCGAAATCGCGCCATCGTCGTGTCGTGCGGAAGCGCGGTCACGTCGACGGCGGCCGAGTCCAATCGCGACACGATCAGCGCGTTGCGCGCTTTGCGCTCCGTCCGCCGATGCAGTTGCCAGAAGCCGAGTCGAACACAGACCGCCGCGGCGATGATCGCGACGCCCAGGAAGACGCGCGTTCGATTGGTGATCAACGGACGTCAACGTCGAACGTGCCGGTGAGCACCCGTCGATCAGGCTTCACCTGAACCCAGATGCGATAGCGACCCGGTTTAGGAAACTCGTACGGAAAGGTCAGCTCGCCCGACATGGACATCGCAGGCATCGCGTCCGCGGCGAGCGCTTCCGGACGAAGACGGCCGCCAGCCGTCGTATCGCCGCGATCGCGTAGCGCGAAGGCTTGTTGCGAGACCATCGCCACGGTTCCCATGGGGTGCAGGTGGATGAACACCGATTCGTCGTCGCGAAGGACGACTGCGTGCGCCGCCATGCCGAGGTACGGCCGGAGCTGGGCGACGACACCCTTCGCGTCCCGGACGATGAACCGAAGATCTGTCACGCGTCCTGCGAGCAGCGTACTGTCGCCGTGCCATGTTATGGTGAACCCGTCGCCTAGCGACGTCGCCGCTTGGGGAGCGAGCCGAGCGACCGATGGTGAAACGGTCCACGCATCATCGCTATCCGAAGGCGCGACGGCACCCTTGGCGTCAGGAAGGTCGAGGGTGTTCGTCACCGTCAGGCTCAATCCGTTTTCGAGCGCCAGATCGCCGAACAACCGGTACCGCCCGGGCGGCAGCGCTGGTACCTCGCCGTTGAAAATTAGCGAATCGGATTGGACCGGGTGCAGATGGGCGAACGCGTCCATGTCCGGCAGACGCACGAGAAAGAGATGCATCATCTTTCCGTGATCCGGCGCGACCGGCGCATAGATCGCCTGGAATTTCGCCGTGTCATGCACCGCGAGACGAAGCGTGCGATGCGTGGCGTCGACCGTCATCGTCGGGACGGCGGCCGGCGAGCCATACATCCGCCGCTGATAGCTCGTGTCTTCGGCCTTCCACCATTTCGCGCCGCCGAACATCGCCAGCGCCAATACCGGCCCCGCGACCGCGGTCACGAGATTCGCGCGACGTCGCTTCGCCGCATCGAACGCCTCGCCCGGCGGCACGAGACTCTCGCCAGCGGCCGCCCGCACGATCGTCAGCAATCCGGCGACGAGCAGCCCGCCGAGCACGACGAGAATTCCGCCGAGCGCGGGAGCGAGCGGCAATCGTCCCGTAGCCAACGAATTCACCGGAACGATCGCCGTCCCCGATCCGCGCGCTCCGGATACCGTGACGTACACGCTGTACGCGCCGTACGCCATGAGCCAGAGTTGCCCGGTGTAGACGCGATCCTCGCCGGCAACGCGACGCATCTCGTCGCCCGCCGGAGCGCCCCGCGCTCCCGTGCGCCAAAAGACCGGGCGTATGAGCACCTGCTGCGCGTCCGTGGCCTCGACGCGAACGATCACCTCGGCGAGTCCGGGCACGACTTCAGGCGGTCGCACGATCACGCGCACGGGATACGCGCCGGCGTTTCCGTCGAACACCACGTTCGGGCTGCCGATGTGCGCCGACGCCACGATCGCGATCGCCGTCGTCGCCGCGATCGCCGCGAATCGATTCATCGGCGGACGCGGGTCATCCAACGACCGCGCGCCAAGCCGATCGCGCTCGTCAGCGTCGCGATGCCCATGGCGATCAACAACTGGATGGTGAACGGCCACTCGCCCGGGCTCGGCGGATCGAAGCGGCGCGTGAGCGCTTCGTATCTGGGATTCATCCAATACACGTAGTTGTGCGCGTTGAATAGGCGCCCGCGGGCCAACGGACTCTCGACGAGGAACGTGGCGAACGGCCATTGCGCCGCGACGAACGTCACGACGAAGGTCACGCCGAGGATCGACGCCAACGCGAGTGTTCCGAGCTTGCCGTCGAATCGGTGGAACACCAGGTCAAAGAAGAACGCGGGCACGATGACGAGCAATGGGAACGACAGCGTCACCATGTGCGTGATGTGCTGATAGATCGGTCCGAGCTTGGGCGTCGCCGGGAAGAGGCTGATGAACCACATCAGCACCAGCATCATCACGGTGAAACAGGCCGCCGCGCTCGTCGCGGCCCACCGCAGCTTGATGGCGCGTCCCATCGCGGCGAGGGCGAGCGGAAACGCCGCCGCGGTCACCTGATAGAAGAACGCGCTGTGCATCATGCGTCCCTCGCCGTATTCCGTGAGGAACAGCGCGAAGTTCATGATGAGCATCCCGCCGGTCAGAGCGAGGACCCAGGCGAGGCCGCGTTGCGTCCGCTCGTCGGCTCGATTCTGCTGAGCGAGCGTGAGCAGAACCGCGCCGATGACGATGGCGAAAATGCCGATCGCAAGCACCGCGTGCGGAGGGCTGATGATTCGGACGTCGAGGCCGTACGCGTTGTGCCACCAGTTGTCGAATGGCGCCGACGTCAGCATCGCGCCGCAGCCCCAAATGGACAGCCACGCGCCGAGCGGTGCGCGGAACCCCCAGAAATGGACCGATGCCTCGCGCTCGGCCGTGGTCCCGGCGAATGTCGTCTTGAGGGCGACGTATCCGGAGCTGATGCCCGCGATCAATCCACCCGCTTGGATGAGTAAGTGCGCCGGCGTCCAGAACGTGTCGCGGCCGATGGACATGTGCCACGAGATGTCCCAGTACACGCCGACCATCACGCAGACGGCCGCGAACACCAAGGTGTAGGCGTGCCACAGCCGTGTGGTTACGGCCGTCCGCGTGATGGTCCGAGACTGATAATCGGGAATCGAGCTGACGAGAGTCGCCATACATCACTCCGTTCGAGGCGATCGGGCGTACTCCGGATAAGATTAACCTCCGGCGACGTCAGTGATACAAGGGCATCGCCGGTCGACGGTTGGCCGCAAATCAGGCGGCAGCCGCGTCACAGCTCACGCGCGGATTCCAGTCGAAGAACACCCCGCTCGGATTCTCGCGAATGTGCCAGACGTGCATGATCCACAAACCGAACGCCTCGTTGCGGTGGAAGTACTGGCCGAAAAGCTTGGGCGGTTGCGGTGCGGTCCAAGCAGTGAATGGCACGGCGTACTCCACAGCCACGAACTGACGGCCACCACCGACGGTCGGCTCGTACAGGAGGAACTCGGGGTTGTCGGCATCCACGACGCCGTCGAGGAGCTTCGGGTTCCCGAAGTGAAAGCCCATTCCGCCCAGCTGAGGATCGCTGAAGCAGCCCGGGACGGCGGCATTCCATCCGGCCGAATTCGCCGCGGCAATGTTGTGAAACCGCGCGGTCACCTCGCGCAGATGCGCGATCTCGCGTTGCGCTTCCGGCGTTGGGACCACATCGCGCATCGCCGACTCATGGTGCATGGCCATTGGCGGCGTCGGGGTCCCTTGGCTCGTCTCGCAGGCCGCGAGCCCGCAAACAAGTAACAGAGCAGCTGTGCGATACATACTTGCTATCCTCTTTGTATGAATGATCAGGCCGATCCGCGCCCAAACGCGCCGATCAGCCTTTGCTCCGTTCAGGAGCGCGCGTAAGATGACAGGCGGCGTTCGCCTGCCCGTCGCCCGTGAATCGCCCGCTCATCGCCAGCGCGGCATGAACGTGACCGGCGACGTCGGAGGCGGCCTTCGACATCCGAGGAGGAGCTCGTCGCATGGAGTTCGATCTGACAAACGGCCGGCTCGTTCTCGAGCGGACACCGGCAACGTTGCGGGCATTGCTTCGGGGGCTGCCCGACGCGTGGACCCGGTCCAACGATGGCCCGAGCACGTGGAGCCCGCACGAAGTGATCGCCCACTTGATCAACGGAGAGCGCACCGACTGGATCCCGCGGGCCCGACTCATCCTCGCCGGCGACCCAACCGCCACGTTCGTCCCGTTCGAACGCGAAGGATTCTTCGTCGAGGGACGCGCACAGTCGCTGAGCGATCTCCTCGACCTGTTCGCGAGTCTCCGCGCCGAGAATCTGGCCGCGCTCGACGCAATGCGGATCGGTCAGCGCGAGCTGGACCTCACCGCTCGACACCCGGGCCTCGGAACGGTGACGATGCGCCAGTTGCTGGCCGCATGGGTCGTGCACGATCTGGGGCACATCGTGCAGGTGAGTCGGACCTTGGCGCGCCAACTTCGCGATGACGTGGGACCGTGGACCGCCTACCTGGGCGTTCTCGGACCTGTTTAGAAGAGACTCATCTGCTCGCCGAGCTTCTCCGGCTCGACGGGCGACTGTCCAAGCAACCGCTGAAGCTCGCGCGCCGACTCGGGCGAGTGTCCGGCGAAGTGATTGTTCACGTAGCCGAACACCTCCCGCCCCTGCTCGGCGTACGGCCACAACACGGCGACCCACGCTTCGATCTCGGCGGTTCGGTCGACCTGAATTCGCGAGTAGTCGACGATGCCTTGGTCCGGTCCCATCCAGCGTACGTAGAGGAAATCAGCCGTTGGACGCGCGGCGAGAGCCAGCATTTGCTTCCGCTGAATCCAGCGTCCGTCGCTCAGCGTGAGCGCGACGTCGTGCTCGGCGAGCAACGCCAGGACGCCATCGTGAATCCATCCGCGCTGGCGGAACTCGATGGCGAACCGAATGTCGCGCGGCAACTTGGGGAGAAACTGCGCGACGGCCGGCAATTCGGTCGGTCCGAAATCCGGTCCGAGCTGAATCAGGATCGGGCCGAGCTTATGGCCGAGCTCGCGCGCGACATCGAAGAACTCGGCCGCGAGGTCGTCGGCGTCGCGGAGTCGTCGTTCGTGCGTGATCTCCTGGGGTAGTTTGAGCGCGAACACGAAGTCGTCCGGCGTCTTCCGCGCCCAACTTCGAATCGTCTTCGCCGCCGGAATCCCGTAGAATGTCGAGTCGACCTCGACCGTGTCGAACGCGCGCGCGTAGACGGAGAGGAAATCAACCGGCCTCGTGCCCATCGGGTAGAATGGGCCCACCCATGCGTCGTAGTTCCAGCCTTGCGTTCCGATGTGAATTCTGCCGGCCATGGATTGAATCGGCACATCCGTCCGACGTACGTCAAGAGTTGCCACGGCCGCGCACGGTCTCGTTCTTGCGCGCACCGAGCAGTGGAAGACCCCGGGGAGCGTAAGACAATGACCGACACAGCCAATCGCGACCGCGACTCGATCGACGGTCGAATCGAGCGCGCCAAGGACGCCGCTTTCTCAGCGCACGACAGTGATCCCAGCGTGGCCGACGAACTGGGCGAAGCGACGGGCGGAATCTCCGGTGTGTTGGTCGGCGCCGGTATCGGATCGGCGGCCGGACCGATCGGAACGCTGATCGGCGGCATCGCGGGCGCGCTCGGGGGTTGGTGGGCCGGCCGGGCGGTCGCCGAGGCTGCCAGCTCGCTCACGCATGAAGACGAGGCGCATTTCCGCGGGCACTTCGACTCGCTGCAGCAGCGTCCGGCCGACCGCGCGTACGACGACGTCCGTTCAGCGTACTACCTCGGCCAAATCGCGAGTCACAATCCCAACTTCCTCGCGCGCGAGTTCACTGAAGTCGAGCCCGAGCTCGAGCGCGGCTGGTCGTCGCACGGCGACAAGTACGGATCGTGGACGACCGTCCGAGACTACGCGGCCGAAGGCTTCGACCGCGGTCGATCCAAGCTCGACGAATCGGCTCGCCGCGCGAGAGCGCAGCAGGAAGGGCGCACCGAGGGAGAGCTAGACGACCGGCGATCGTAGCGCGGTCAATCGACCATCGACTCGACCACGTTGGCGCTGACGAATTCCACCGCCCGGCTACTCGCCATGGCGACTTTTGATAGGTGCGCGCCGAACGGTACGTCGAAATACGACGGGCGCGCGGGCCGCCGCGCGCGAGCGGCGGCCTCCGCTTGCGCATAGCGTACCTTGTTCGCGCGAACGGTCTCCAACGCCTCGAGGAAGTACTCGATCGCTTGTCGTGCCGTAACGCCACGCGCTCGGTCGAATGCGTACAACAACTTTCCGTCCTCGACGACGCGCTTGAGATCCGCGCCCGACAACTGTTCCGTCGCCGCAGCGAGGCGCTCGATGTCGACCGCGCCGATCTGTTCGGGAAGCTGAGCGCATCGGTCGCGAAGGATCGCCGCACGCGCGTCGGCGTCGGGTAGCTCCGTTTCGAGCCACAACTCGATCCTGCCCGAACGGACCAAGGCCGGCGGCAGACCGCCGACGTCCATCGCCGTGAGCACGAGACACACGCCGCCCGCGCTCTCGCTCTCCAGGCCGTCGAGCATCGTGAGCAGGTAGCGATAGAGTCCCGGATCCTGGCCCTCAAAGATCACGTCGCTGTCGTCGATGAACACAACCGCCGGCGCGTTGCGCATCGCCGCCTCGAACACGCCGTGCAGCTGTTGATAGAACATCGGCGTGCCGGCGATCACCGTTCCGTCGATGAGAAAAAACTTCCCACGCAACCGATGGGCGAGCGCGCGACCGATCGTGGTCTTGCCGGTTCCCGGCGGACCGACGAGCAGCACGCCACGCTTCGGCTTGAGCGCGAGCTCGGTCGCCAACTCGTTGTGCTCGAGCGGGAGAATGACGTTCGCTTCGAGCGCGCGCAGCACATTGTCGAGTCCTTTCAGATCGTCGAGCGAGACGGCCTGCACCTCGCGCAGATCGACGTTGCTCACGAGCTGGGCCGACTTCAAGTAATCGATGAAGACGTCGGTTGCCGTGCTTTCGGGCGCCGCGGCGATCAGCGGACGCGCCGACTCGCTGGCGCGCCGGAGTTGGCCGGCGCTCATTCGCCTGGCGTAGCGATGGATCTTCGGAAAGTCGAGTGACTGGATTTGTTCCGCGGGAAGGTAGGCGCCGCAGATCGTGCGATAGTCGGCGGGGTCGAACTCGGTGATGAACACTCGATCACCGAGTCGCATCAGCGCTTCGGTCAGATGGTGCGACGTGGCGACGACGAGCGTTCGTCCTGTGGCCGACGCGCGACCGGTGAGCGCCGCCAGCGCCACGTTGACGAACCCACCCCGCGGATAACTGTGGCAGCCCTGGACTACCTGCGTCACCAGGTGCAAATCGTCGACGAATACGACGTCGTTGCTATCGAGCGCGTCGCCAACGAGCGTATAGAGCGCGTCTTCGATCGCGAGCGGGTGGCGCTCCGACGCGGCGGCTTGAATCTCCTCCGCGCCGAGCAGCGCACCTCCGAGTCGCTCATGAGCGGTTTGAAGGAGCGTGGTCTTGCCGGTACCTGGACCGGCGACGAGAACCACGAGGCGACCGGGCGCGATCGCGCCGAGCAAACGGTCGAGTGCACGCTGTTGAACCGCTGCCAGCGTGATCGGCAAGGCAGGAGACGAGCGCATGCTATCTAGTATAGCGTTATGAGATTGCTAGCGATACGTCTCGAAGAACCCGGCGCCCTCGCCATTGATCGGCTTGCCTGACACTCGGCCTGCGATCCGCATCGTGCCCTTCATTTGTACGAAGAACGGCTTGGCGAGTTTCCGGCCGGCGAGCGCGTCGCCCCGTTCGACATTCGGCCGCCGCGTATCGGATGCCGTCGCATCTTCGACGCGCAGATCGACGCGTAGCGTGTCGCCGCCGCGCACGTCGACCATCGTCGCACGCGACGGAACATGAATCGTCTCGTTCCCGACGCGAACCGTGCGGGCGTCCTCATACCGGATCTCTCGCGGTCGAAAGAGGGCGCGGAATCCGAGCGAGTCGACCATGTAAACGAACAACGGTTGCGACGCGGCCGCGCTGTCTGCGGGCTGCACTCGTCCATACAAGAGCGTGTACGCCCCGGCCCGCGCCGCGCCCCATTCCCATGTCACGCCACGCCAGACGCCCCAGTTATGATCGTGATACGACTGCGCGCCGCGATAGTCTTCACACCGCCCGTCGACACAAATCTGGCCAGTCGCGTCGGCTCGAAGCCCGGGAACGACATAGCCCGAGATCGTCTCTCCGCTCGACAGCGCCGCGCCCGGGAAGTACGCACCTGGCGTCGGCGCGACGACCAAGTTCACCTCGATCGTGCCCGAGCCACCTTCCTCCCGGCCTTTCGCACGAATCGCATATCGCCCGTCGGCGAGAACGGACACGCTCGACGTCCCGATCGCGACGTCGGCCCGTGACGTCGAGAAGCGCACGTCGGTCGCCGGCACGCCGGCGACGAATCGTCGCGACGCGCCACCCTGCTCGTGCGCCGTGACGAGCACCTGCCCGCCCCAGCGCCCGTCCGGCACCTCACCGCCGACGATGAATGAGATGAACGTCCACTTCGATCGATCGGGAGACAGCACGTTGAAGTAATGCCACTCCGCCCACGTCGGATCGTGACGCGCCTCGGCCGGCGGCAAATGAAAATGATCGATCGCGTGACGCAGCTCGCTCGGCGGCGGATCACGCCAGGTGCGATCAAGGTCGTCGTCTTGCCATGCGCCCGCCGACAACGGACCGCGCGCTCCGACCGCCAGCGTGCGCGACGGGATCTCCCCGTTCGCCAGAATCGGCACTTCGCGTCCATCCATTGTGCGCGCGTACAGCAGCTTGGCCTCGATCTGCGGCGCGACGGCCGCGATCTCCGCCGACAGCCTCGGCGCCGCCAGCAATTGCTGGTAGATGAATCGCGCGTGATCGATCGAGAAGAACAATCCACCGAGTCCTCCCGTCTTCATGACCTCGACATCGATGCCTTCCGGCAGCACGGTAACCTCGCCGCCACCGACGAGCCGCTCATCGCGCGCCTGGGCCAATAGCGCCTCGCCGATCGACAGCAGCACGATCATGACCGCAACGCCGAGGCTGTAGCCGAAAAGCAGAAACACCGACCGCCAGGGCCGCAATACGAGATTCCTCAGCGCCAGAAGCTCGATCATGGCGCGTCCTGACGCCGGTCGTCGACAATGACCCCGTCGCGCATGTGAACGACTCGCCGCGCCGCGCGCGCCAAGTCCTCGTCGTGCGTCACGACGACGATCGTCGTTCCATCGTGATTGACCTGTGCGATGAGGTCGATCATCTCGGTGCCGGTCTTCGCGTCGAGCTCGCCCGTCGGCTCGTCGGCGACGAGCAGCTGCGGCTTGTTCGCCAGCGCGCGCGCGATCGCCACGCGCTGTTGCTCGCCGCCCGACAACTGCGCCGGCCGATGATCGCCCCGCTCGCCGAGACCGACGTACGCCAGCAGCTCGCGCGCGCGGCGCGCGCGTTGGTCGCGCGGTATCCGTGCCTCGGCCATGGGCAATTCGACGTTCTCGATCGCGGTGAGCGCCGGCATGAGATAGAAACGCTGAAACACGAAGCCGATATGTCGCAGGCGAAATCGCGTCGCCTCGGCGTCGCTCATCTGATCGATCCGCTCGCCGTCGATCGTCACCGTGCCGGCCGTCGGATGGTCGATCCCGCCGAGGAGATTCAGCAGCGTCGATTTCCCGCACCCCGACGGTCCGACGATCGCCACGTAATCGCCGCGATCGACGTGCAGCGACACGCCACGCACCGCGCGTACGAGCTCCTCGCCCATGTGGTACTCGCGGCGCAGGTCGTGCGCGATCAACAATGCGTTGCCGTCGCTCAACCGACCGCCTCCTCGCGCAGCGTCACCGCGATCGGCAACGACGCGCCGCGCCACGACGGGTAGATGCCAGCGAGAATTCCGGCGACGGTCAACAAACCGAGCGCGCCCCACGCGTCGCGTGGCTCGAACAGAAAGAAGTCGATGGCGGCCGGCAATCCAGGGAACGATGCAAGAATCGAATTGAGGTAGCGCGCGGTGACGAGCCCCAAGACCAAACCGGCGATCGCCCCGACGAGCATGATCGCCACTCCCTCGATCACGATTTGTAGCACGACGCGGCTCCGCGCCACGCCGATCGCCCGCATGACGACGATCTCGCCGAGCCGCTCGTTGACCGATACCGTGACGAGCGTCGTGACCAGGAGGAATCCGACCGCGAGACTCACCGCGCCGAGAATGAACGCAAGCTGGCGGAAGTAGCTCAGCCGCTCGTCGACCTGGCGCATCGCGGTTTCCGTCGACACCGCCGTCACGGTCGGCAGCGCCGCTTGAATGCGGCGCAACACGACGTCGACCGCGGCACCGTCGCGCGCCCTCATCATGAACAGCGATGCTCGGTCGCGTGACTCGGCGCCGCGCATCTGCTGGAGCGTCGCGATCTGCAGCGCCACGGCCCGTTGTTCGGCCGGCAGGTACAGGAAGTGCGCGCGGCCGACGAGAACGAGCGTGCGCCGCCCAGTGAAGGATCGAAGTTGCGGATCGTAGCCCGACGCGACCGACAACGTGTCGCCGATCTTCGCACCGCTGGCGCGCAGGAAATCGTCGCTCGCCACGAGCTCGTTCGGCGCCGCGGCCGTGCGACCCTCCGTGACCTCGAAGTCACCCTGCACCGCCGGATCGACGCCCAGCGCCATCGTCGTGATCGTGCGCGCGCCGATCGTGACATGGAGCTGCCCGCCGAGCACGGGACTGATCGCCGTGATGTCGGGAATCGTGCGCAGCACGCGAATCACGTTGCTCGC
>Ga0153915_10002675_pt1 | contig 16228 bp, 18 predicted proteins | sample Opewatmetagenome_2_FD_107003 | JGI IMG/M metagenome (GOLD analysis project Ga0153915, IMG submission 107003) | Freshwater wetland microbial communities from Ohio, USA - Open water 3 Core 3 Depth 3 metaG | ecosystem: Environmental > Aquatic > Freshwater > Wetlands | place: USA: Ohio, Lake Erie...
ACTTCCTCACCAGCAGGTCGAAGGCGGTTTTGTCGCCCCGTTGCACCCGGGCAACCAGCTTCTGATCGATACCGCGCTCACTCATGAGGCGCTTTCCTCATGCTTGAAGTCGGCATCTGCGACAGTAATAGACCACCCCGGGGGGGTTAAAGTTCGCCGGCGAGTCCAGAAAAAACGCGTGTTTTTATACATTTTTTCGCTCCCTGAAGGCACCGCGGAAGGATAATTTCGGGTCAGACACGTGTGCTAGGATATCGCAAACGCGAGAAACCTGCCCATACCCGCCTGCAAACGCGCATGACCACCCCCCTTTCCTCCGACGTGCTGATTGTCGGTGGCGGCATCGCCGGACTGAGTCTGGCGCTGCGCGTGGCCGATCGCGCGCGCGTCACCATCCTGACCAAAGCTGCGCTCACCGAAGGCGCCAGCCTGTACGCCCAGGGTGGCGTGGCGGCGGTGCTGAACGGCCAGGAAGATTCCTTCGAGTCGCACATACAAGACACCCTCGATGCGGGAGCCGGATTATGCCGCCGCGATACCGTGGAATTCGTCGTACGCCACGGACCCGAGGCTATCCGCTGGCTGATCGATCGCGGTGTCCCGTTCAGCCGCGATGAGCACCCCCACGGCGAGCTGGAGTACCACCTGACCCGCGAAGGCGGCCACAGCCACCGGCGCATCATCCATGCCGCCGACGCCACCGGCCGCGCCATGGAAACGACGCTCGAGGCGCTGGTGCGCCGGCATCCGAACATCACTTTGCAGGAAAATCACATCGCGATCGACCTGATCACCAGCCAGAAACTGGGACAGCCAGGCGCCAATCGCTGCCTCGGCGTCTATGCCCTGAACAAAGTCACGGGGCGCACGCATGTTTTCAGCGCGCGGTTTCTGGCACTGGCGGCCGGCGGTGCATGCAAGGTTTATCTCTACACCAGCAACCCCGATACCTCGACCGGCGACGGCATCGCCATGGCCTGGCGCGCGGGTTGCCGCGTGGCCAATATGGAGTTCATCCAGTTCCACCCCACCTGCCTGTACCATCCGCGCGCCAAATCGTTTCTGATCACCGAAGCGGTGCGCGGCGAAGGCGGCCGCCTGGTACTGCCGGATGGAACACCCTTCATGCAGACACATGACCCGCGTGGCGAGTTGGCGCCGCGTGACATCGTCGCGCGCGCCATCGATTACGAGATGAAGCGTCGCGGTCTCGATTACGTCCATCTCGACATCAGCCACAAACCGGCCGAGTTCATCAAGAGCCATTTCCCGACGATCTACGAGCGCTGCAGGCAATATGGGTATGACATCACCCGCGAGCCGATTCCGGTGGTGCCGGCTGCGCACTACACCTGCGGCGGCATCCTGACTGATCTCTCGGCGCGCACCGGTCTCGACCGGCTCTATGCGGTCGGCGAATGCGCCTTTACCGGTCTGCACGGTGCCAACCGTCTGGCCAGCAACTCGCTGCTGGAATGCCTGGTGTTCGCCCAAGCGGCAGCCGAGGACATCCTGAAGGCCCTGCCGTCAGCCAGCCCGCCGGCGAGCGATCTGCCGCCATGGGACGAAAGCCGCGTTACCGATGCCGATGAGCAGGTCGTGGTCTCGCATAACTGGGACGAGTTGCGCCGGGGCATGTGGGATTACGTCGGCATCGTACGCACCAACAAACGCCTGCAGCGCGCGCAACACCGGGTGGATCTGCTCAAGGAAGAAGTTCGCGAGTACTACAGCAACTTTAAGATTACGAACGACCTCATTGAATTGCGTAACTTATTAGTGGTCGCAGAATTGATCATCCGTTCCGCGCTCACGCGCAAGGAGTCGCGTGGACTGCATTACACCCGTGACTACCCGCAGACCCTTACCGGCGTCCCGCAGGACACCATACTTACCCCGCCACAGTTCGAAGCCTCAGGGCGACGCGCCAACGCCTGAAGGCCTCGGGCTCGACGGCATCGGCCGCCACCACCACGTTCACCGGCCATTTTTGGTCATCGACGCGCAACGACAGCAGCATTATCCAGGGGTGCACAAAACTGTGGCGCAGCCGGCATTTTCGCCAGGCCGTGCTGCCGGCAAGGCGGACTGACAGCTCCCTCTCCGTATCGATTTCGATTTCCTCGAGGGCATCCGGACTGCGGCGCAGTGCATGCAGACGAACCGAACGATAAAGACTCCAGCCCAAGAGCACCCAGACGCTCAGCCGCAGTGACCACATGAGGGGAGCGATGGCAACCAGGACCATCGCACCGAAATGAGTGAGTAATAGAATCGCGGTCAGGGAACGCGAAACATTTATTTTTAAAATCAGATTACTTTCTAAGTTTTTCAACAATTTGCTTTAGATCATTTTCGGGAGGAACTTGGTCTCCCTGCACATACCCGATCAGCGATTCATCCGGGACTTCCAGCAGTTTATCGAATGCCGCCTGCTCATGCGGATTGAGATGGGGATATTGGTGTTCCAGAAAACCCGTCAGAACCAGGTCCAGTTCCAGTAAACCGCGACGGCAACGCCAACGCAGCCGCTCCATCTGACGATTGTCCATCAAAGAACGCGCTTGGTAAGCATCTGCTTGATATGTCCGATAGCCTTCGTCGGATTAAGCCCCTTGGGACACACCTCCACACAGTTCATGATGGCGTGGCAACGGAACAGCTTATAAGGATCCTCAAGTTCGTCGAGACGCTCGCCAGTGGCAAGGTCGCGAGTGTCCGCCAGAAAGCGCCATGCTTGCAGCAGCGCCGCCGGCCCCAGAAACCTCTCGGGATTCCACCAGAATGATGGGCAAGCCGTTGAACAACAAGCACAAAGTATGCACTCATACAGGCCGTCCAACTGGTCACGATCCGCCGGCGCCTGGAGCCGTTCGATCTCCGGCTCCGGGTCATTATTAATGAGCCAGGGCTTCACTGCGCGGTACTGCGCGTAGAACTGACTCAAGTCGACGATCAGGTCGCGGATCACCGGCTGCCCTGGCAAGGGCCGGATCTCGATGGGCTGTTTCAGGTCTTGCAGCGGTGTAACACAGGCCAAACCGTTGCGCCCGTTGATGTTCATGGCATCCGATCCACACACTCCCTCGCGGCAGGAGCGCCGGAACCCCAAGCTGTCGTCTTGCTGCTTGAGCAACAGCAGGGCATCCAACAGCATCACCGCGCCGCAGTCGTCGGGTAACTCATACGCCTGCATGCGGGATTTGGTATCGGTTTCGGGATTGAAGCGGTAGATCGAAAATTTCATTCCCAGAGTTTAGCTCCATGCCGATTTAGTTGTCATATCCCGATTTAGCGACAAGGCGCAAGGATTTTCAGACGGTTCCTCGCCTGGTCATGACACCAAAATCACCGTTTTCCGGGCGGATTTTGCGACCAGTAATCCCGGCCGTTGGCGCCATTGGTCGGTCCGGCGCCACCTAAGCCTAGGATAGAACCGATATCTGCCCATACTTACGAAATCGTTCGAATAACTCGCCTCGCGTGGGGAGCTTGCTATGGGCAAATTGGATGCCGTTATGATCTGGCCGAACAATCCGGCGCTTTCGGTGCTGGTGTTAATAATCTTTGCCGTTCCGATCCTGTACGGCGCGCGCCCGGCGATGCATAGCCTGTTGCGTGCGGTGTTCCGCAGCATTGGCAACCCCCTGCGCGTGCTGTCCCACTGGCTTTTCAAAACCGCCGATGAGCTGCGCCGGCGCAACAAGCTGGTACTGCTCAGCCACGGGCGCGAAGAGATCGCCCAGGGCATCGTCAAGGAGTTCGACCGCGTCACCAACCTGGTGCAGCGCGATCTGCATGGCTACCCGGCGCTGCAGCGCAAGCTCATGGACGAGATCACGCGCATCGAGGAAGACTTTCAGAAGTGCGGCGAGGTGCCGCCGCCCCCGCCGGAGTGGACCAAGGCGGTGGCCGCCATCGCCAAGATCAAACCCTCCAGTGACGGCCTGGTGGAAAAAATTCTGGAGGACATCAGCGGCTCTATCGACGAAATCTACGAAAAAATCATCGCCGAGTATCGTCAGTCTTCCAAGCAACGTCACGACATCCTCAAGGGCTTCATGCCGTTCTGGCGTTCGGTCGGACAGACGCTGGACCGCGTGGACAAGAACATGACCGGACTCAAGGACAGCGCCGCCAAGATCGACGAGCAGATGGAGAAGTACGCGCAGATCAACGCCAACACCGAAAAGGCCGAGCACAGCCTTACCTCCTCGGCGACCATCCTGTTCGTGATTTCATTGCTGGTGATGCTGATCGCGGCCGGCGGCGGTTTCGTGAACTTCTGGCTCATCGAGCGCCCGATGGAGGCGATGGTCGGCGGGTCCGAGTATATCTACGGCAATCTCCAGGCCTCCTACCTGGCGGCGATGGTGATCATTTTCTTTGAAACGCTGATGGGCCTGTTCCTCATGGAGTCGCTCGGCTACACGCATCTGTTTCCGCTCAACGGCATCAACAACCGGATGCGGCGCTGGATGGTGTGGATCTCCTTCACCATCCTGCTGATCCTCGCTGGCGTCGAAGTGGCGCTGGCGGTGATGCGCGACATGATCGTGTCGGCGGACGTCGCCCTGAAACAGGAATTGGCCGGCGGCGCGGCCGTGGCCGCGGCGACCGCCGGCTGGGCGCTGAATATCCCCAAGGCGGCACAGATGATCCTGGGCTTCACCCTGCCCTTCGCGCTCGCTTTCGTGGCGATTCCCCTGGAGTACCTGATTCACTCCGGTCGCACCGTGTTCGGCGCACTGCTGGTGTTGGGCATCCGTGGTCTGGGATTCATAGCGCGCTTCCTGTCCAGCATGCTGCGCCAGATCGGCAAAGGGATGGAGCATCTCTACGACGCCGTGATTTTCCTGCCGCTCATCATCGAGCGCCTCGTGGTCAACCGTGGTCCACGACCGGCGGCCAAGTCGGGTGACGCGGCGGCTTTTCCCAAACGCGGAGCCTCCGGGGAGCATGTGCTGTGATGCGGCGCCTGCGGTTCATTCCGTTCCTGGCACTCGCTCTGTTGACGGCTTCGTGTGCCGACCCGCGCACTCACGCCCAGGCGGTCTACATGCTGGTGGATACCTCCGGCACCTACGCGCAGGAGCTCGACAAGGCCCAGCGCATCGTGAGTTACCTGCTCGGCACCCTTAACTCCGGAGATTCGCTCGCGGTGGCGCGGGTCAAGAGCCGCAGCTTCTCCGAGAAGGACATCATCGCCAAGGCAACCTTCGTCAAGGACCCGATGCAGGCCAACTCCCAGAAGCGCGCCTTCGCCGAGCAGGTCGCGCACTTCGATTCCGGCATCAAAAAAGGCAGTGCCTACACCGACATCACCGGCGGCATCATCCAGGCCGCGGAATTCCTGAACGAAACCGGCGCCGGACAGAAAACCATCCTGATCTTCTCCGACATGCAGGAGGAGCTCGACTACAAGACCGTGCGTGATTTTCCCATCGACCTGAAGGGCATCCGCATCATCGCGCTGAATGTCACCAAGCTCACCACCGACAACGTCGACCCGCGTCGCTACTTAGGGCGTCTGGACTGGTGGGAGAAGCGAACCCGTGCCGCTGGGGCGACGGACTGGAAGGTAGTGAACGACCTGGAGCACCTGGAACGAATCTTCAGGGAACGCGGATAAGTGATAGCGTTTATACGCCCAGTATCGAGACAGAATCGCTACCCATGGCGCGCGACCGGCGTAACTGGTCGTGTTAACGTCAAGAATGAATGCTCCGCGCGACTGTGGCCGTTGAACGCCTGTTTCTCGCAGTAAACGGCTGCCCTTACTCGCCGAATTTCCCCAAACCTCAGCGGATGCGATAGATCAGGCTGAGCGACGTGACGTCGATGTCGGTCCTGCCGATATTGTTATCGCCGATATCCTGATACTTGACGTATTCTGCGCGTAGACCGACGTTCCTGGTAAAGTCATACTCGACACCAGCTCCGTAGTCGAGGCTGGCTCCGTTCGTGACATCATCGAATATGTCTATCACGCTCCAGAGAAAGACGCCCACGCGTCCCACCAGGGAAAATTCTTTGGTTATCGGCAGGGTCCCGACCATGTCGCCGCTGATGCCGCTCGCTTCGTAGCGAAAATGCAAATGCGCCGGGCTGCCTCCGATTGTGCCATTTGCCGAGCCCTCGAAGTTGCCGAGATAGACGAGGTTAGCTTCCGCGGCCAGGTAGTCGTTTAACTGCGCGCCGGCGAATAACTTGAAGGCCGTTTTTGAGTCGTCCACATTACACGAAAATCCCGGATCGAGAAGACCGCTTAACTGTGAGCAAGCACTGCTGTTGAGATCCAGCGCCCGCGCTTCCCCCAGGCCGCCGCCGACATACCCGCCTGGCCCGGCCGCCTGCGCAACTCCAACACCCATCGCAAGCACTGCCGCCAACATCACCGCCGAACACTTGATTCTCATCGTACACCTCCGCGTCAACCTTTTCTTAGCGGTTACTTAATGACAATACTCAATAAATATGGCCTTACGCCAACAAGGAGATCGGCGATAACACTCCATCGTTCGCAACGATCAATGTCGAACAACTTGTTCTCCTTTACGTGCTTGAAAGCGTACTCGCTTTCCGGTCATCCACATTGATTTTCGTCAAACTGCCGCGCATGCGCGCTGTACCGGAAAGAATCGATAGAGGCGTAACATGACCGGAAATGCGATATGACATCCGCAGACCAGGGGGTCAATCAACGATCAAGTCTGGATGAAAGGGTTCAGGCCTGGCCCTAGTAAACGCGCTCTTTCGGTGGGAACGGCTCAACGGTCATCGGCTTCATGCGCACCGGTTTGTAATCGAGTTTGTTTCCATCGCGGCTGTACAGCGTATGCTTAAGCCAATTGCGGTCGTCGCGCTTGGGGTAATCGAGCCGTGAATGCGCGCCGCGGGATTCCTGGCGCGCGGCGGCCGAGTGAATCGTGGCGAGCGCTACGTCCATCATGTTCTCCAGTTCCAGCGCCTCGATGCGCGCAGTGTTGAACACCTTGCTGTGATCGCGCAACGTTGCATGTTGTAGACGACCTTCGAGCTCGGCAATTTTGCGGATGCCTTCGTCGAGCACTTCCTGCGTACGATACACCCCGCAGTATTTTTCCATCGCGCGGCGCAGGTCTTCGCGCACCGCGTCCACCGATTCGTCGTTACCCTGCTTGTCCCAGCGGGTCAGGCGCGCCATGGCACGGTCCACGGCGTCCGGCAGCAGTTGCCGGTGGTAGCGGTTTTCCTTCAGAAATTCGAGCATGTGACTGCCGGCGGCGCGGCCGAACACGATAATGTCGAGCAGCGAGTTGCCGCCGAGGCGGTTGGCGCCGTGCACCGAAACGCAGGCACATTCACCCACGGCATACAGTCCCGGCACCGCTTCTTCCGGACCGGTCTGCACCGGCGCCACCACCTGGCCGAAGCGGTTGGTCGGAATCCCGCCCATGCTGTAATGCGCAGTTGGAAACACCGGGATCGGTTTCTCGATCGGGTCGACGTTGGCGAAACGCATGGACAGCTCACGGATGCCAGGCAGGCGTTTCTTGATGATCTCGGCGCCGAGATGATCCACCTTGAGCAGCACGTGATCCTGCTGCGGCCCGCAGCCGCGGCCTTCATGAACTTCCTGGTAAATCGCGCGGCTCACCACGTCGCGGCCGGCGAGGTCCTTGGCGTGCGGCGCGTAACGTTCCATGAAACGTTCGCCCGCGCCATTAACAAGATATCCGCCCTCCCCGCGCACGCCTTCGGAGATGAGAATACCGATGCCGGCGATACCGGTCGGATGGAACTGCACGAACTCCATGTCCTGCAACGGGATGCCGGCGCGCAACGCCATGGCCATGCCGTCGCCGGTATTGATGAGCGCGTTGGTGGTGGTGCGATACAGGCGCGCGGCACCGCCGGTGGCGATGAGCGTGGTCCGGGCCTCGATGATCAGCGGCTCGCCGGTTTCAATTTCGATCGCCAGCGCACCGAGGACATAGCCGTCCTGGTCCATCAATAGATCGATGACGAAAAATTCGTCGAAGAAATGCGTACGCGCTTTCAGATTCTGCTGGTACAGCGTGTGCAGCATCGCGTGCCCGGTGCGATCGGCCGCCGGGCAGGTGCGCGCCGCCTGCTCGCCGCCGAAGTTCTGGCTCTGGCCGCCGAACGGGCGTTGGTAGATGCGACCGTTCTCCAGGCGCGTGAACGGCACGCCGAAATGTTCCAGTTCGATCACGCGATTCGCCGCCGCACGGCACATGTATTCTATGGCGTCCTGATCGCCCAGGTAATCGCCGCCCTTGACGGTGTCGTACATGTGCCAGTGCCAGTTGTCCGGCAGCACATTGCCGAGTGCCGCATTGATGCCGCCCTGTGCGGCCACGGTATGGGAACGCGTGGGGAATACCTTGGAAACCACGGCGACATGCGCTTCGCCCTGCGCCAGTTGCAACGCGGCGCGCAGACCGCCGCCGCCGGCGCCGATCACCAGGCAGTCAAAACGGCGGCGCGCAATGCTTTTCATGAATTCACCGTTAACAGTATTTCGGCCGACCAAAGACCCAATGCCAGCAAACCGAATGCGGTCAACAGCGAAATGCCGAAGCGCAGCCACAGGGGGTGGAGATAGTCCATATATATGCTGCGCAGGCCGACCCAGGCGTGCACCAGCAGGCTCAGGATGAACAGCGCGCAGGCCAGGCGCACGACACCGCCGGCGAACCAGCTTTTCCAGGCGGCGTAATCCGAGACCGGCGAAGCCGCGAAGCGAAGAATGAGATAAACCACGAATCCCGCCATGTACAGCGACGAAACCCGCTGGAGCAGCCATTCCACCAGCCCGGCGTGGGCGCTGCTCGTGGGTCGGAGGTGCCTCACAGGCATAACCCCGTCAGGATAACCACCAGGCCGGAGCCGACGAAAGTCAGCCAGGCGCTGCGACGGGCGGCGGTTTTCTCAAGGCCGATGTCGATATCCTGCAACAAATGCCTGACGCCGGAAAAAAAATGCTGCGCGAAAATCCACACGCTGACGAGCAAAATGAAACGGCCGAACGGCGTACCCAAGCGCGCGACAATATCCGCAAACGCCGCAGGGTCTTGCAGCGACCGTTGCAACATATATATAGCGAACGGCAGCAGCAACACGAGCACAGCTCCGGTAATCCGGTGCAGGATGGACGCCACGCCGCCCACGGGCAGGCGGATCTGAAACAGGTTCAGGTAAACCGGGCGATTTTTATTCTTGTCCATTTCCATAGTGTAATCCGGCCGCCTGCCGCGTCCACCATTTTTCCCAAGCCGGGCTTCCGTTATGATGCCATCCGGTCAGACGGGAGAAAACCTTGAACGAGGCCTGGCAATCATTCATCCGCAACCAGGGCGCGACGCTGGAAGGCGAGCGCGTGCAACACTTCGGCAATCCGGAGCAGGAGCGCCGCGCTGCGGCCCGGGGTAACGTCCTGGTCGACCTGTCCGAACTGGCCCTGATCCGGGCGCGCGGCAATGACGTGCAGGATTTCCTGAACGGGCAGTTGAGCAATGACGTGCGCCAACTGGATGCCACGCACAGCCAGCTGGCCGCGTGGTGCAGCCCGAAAGGCCGGATGATGGCGGTGTTTCGACTGTTCCGGCGTGGTGACGACTATCTCATGCAGCTACCCGACGTGCTCCGGGAAAATCTGCTCAAGCGCCTGCGCATGTTCGTGCTGCGCGCCAAGGTGACGCTGGATAACGCAGACGACCTCGTCGGCCTGGGGCTTTCCGGCCCGCAGGCGGAAAGTTTGCTGCGGGGAATAGCCGGATTCGCGCCAACCGGCGAAAACCGAAGCGAAACCCGGGATGAAATCACCATCATGAACATTCCCGGCCCCTACCCCCGTTTCGAGGTGGTCGCACCTGTAGCAGTCAGCATGCAACTGTGGAACGGATTAAAAGATAAAGCCACGCCCGCGGCGCATCCAGTCTGGGCCTGGCTCGATATCACGGCAGGCATTCCCAATGTGTACCCTGAAACCAACGAAGAGTTTGTGCCGCAGATGGCCAACCTGGAGCTCATCGGCGGGGTGAATTTCAAGAAGGGATGCTATCCGGGACAGGAAATCGTGGCGCGCATGCAGTATCTCGGGCGCCTCAAGCAACGCATGTACCGCGCACACGTCGACGACGCAAATCCGCCGCGCCCGGGCGCGCCGATCTACGCCCCGGATTTTCCCGGACAATCCGCCGGCGCCGTGGTGGATGCGCAGCCAGGTCCCGATGGCGGCAGTGATCTGCTGGCCGTAATTCAAAGCAGCAGTGTGACCAAAGGCACGCTGCATCTTGGCAGCGAAAACGGACCGCTGCTCGTCGTGCAATCCCTGCCTTATTCTTTGCCTTCCCCCAACGCGGAATAAACGCGCGCAGTAAGTCGTCGCGCGTTTTCTCTCTTTATCCCTTGCTTGTTCGCATATTAAGCTTACATTAAGCTTTGTGTGAAAGTTCTTTCAGAACAATATATTAGAAAACGCTAATAAACCCTTGGCACAAAGGGGACAACCACACAACAACGGAGGCAAGACGGATGACACAAACCCGCATTTCGTAGTTCGCGCAACCTATCCAGCTGCACCAGTAGACGCAAAACGGTTTTATCAAATTTCGTTTCCAAACGGAGGAAGCATATGGATACAGGTTTCATACGAAAATTACCCAGCGCTATTCCCGGCCTGGCACTGATCGTAATCACCATGGTGGTCATTCGATACTGGGTGGAGCCGTGGATGACCGACGCCGTGGTCTTCGGCCAGAAAGGCTGGTTCGTTAAAGTAGTCCACCTCAACTACATCCTGCTCGGCATTCTCGCCGGCCTTATTTACCGTAACGTTCTCTTCGGCGGGAGAATTCCGGAAATCTTCAGCGACGGCTTCAAGCTGTCCCGTCTCATGATCAAGACCGGTATCATCCTGCTGGGTTCGCTCTACACGGTGCAGGCGATCGTGCAACTGGGCGCTTTCGCCATTTTCCTGATCGGCGGATTCGTGCTCCTGAGCATCGTGATGGTGCTGTGGCTCGGCAAGCTGTTCGGCATCGATCGCTCCATGACCGGCGTGCTGGCCAACGCGCTCAGCATCTGCGGCGTCAGTGCCGCGGTCGCCACCTCCCCGGCCGTTGAAGCCAAGGGCGCGCACGTCGCCTACGCGATCGCCACGATCCTCGGCTTCGGGATTCTGACGATGTTCATCAGTCCGTTCATCGGCCACGCGCTCGGTCTTACCGACCTGCAGTACGGCGCCTGGATCGGCACGGGCATCCTGAACTCCGGCCAGGTGCTGGCGGCGGCGCTCGCCTTCAACCCCAAGGTTGAACCCGGTTCCGCGGTGTCGGTGGCCGAGATCTGGAACATCATGCGCGTGATCTCCATTCCGTTCGCCGTGTTCATCGTGACGGTATGGTACTGGGCTGGCAAGGAAGCGACGGAATCGGCCCAGTCCAAGAAAGGCCTGGGGACGCTGCTGGTGGAAAAATTCCCGGTGTTCGTCATCGGCTTCGCCGCGATGGTGCTGCTCACCAGCCTCGGCGCCTTCGGTCCGGTCGGCATCAAGTGCCCGACGGGCATCTCGGAAGCCGAGAAGGCGTTCCTGCAATGCGGCCTGCCGCCTTCCGAAACCATCAAGATGCTGCGTCTGTGGATGACCTGGATCTTCGGCTTCGGTCTGGTGGGTCTGGGCGGTTACATCGACTTCAAGGAAATTGCGCGAGCCGGCGGCACGCCGCTGAAGGTGGGACTCATTGTCGGCGCGACCAAGTATATCCTGGCGTTGATCGTGGTGCTGATGATCAAAGACTACCTGGTCGCCATATAACGCAATCGGAGGAATACACACATGGTTCAAAAAACTGGCAGTGAAACCATCGGCGCCGCGGGCGAGAAGAGCAAGATGACGTTGTTCAAGGACGACCGCGCCGAGGATATCGGCGCCATTGTCGTCTCGGCGCTGGTCATCGCCTACATCATGGTCGTGACCGCGGGCAAATCCGTCCCGCCCGCACCGGCCCCGGCGGCGCCACCGGCCGCCACGGCTCCGGCGACACCGGCTGCGCCGGCGGCCCCGGCGACGAAATAACCGAACCAGGGGTTCGGCATTGGAGCACATCGTCGTCGCCGTGGACGGTTCAGCGGCCTCGCAAGAGGCCCTGAACCAGGCTGTCGAACTCGCCCGTCAGAGCCAATCGGCCCTGACGGGCGTTTTCGTCATTGATGGGGGATGGCCTGACTACATCGGTAACGACTGGCAGTCCTCCAAAGGTGCACGCCAGGGATTTCTCGACTACATCCGGCAGGAACAGGAGCAACAGGCTGAAGCGGCGCAGATGCAGTTCGAAAGCGCCGCTCAAGGCGTGCCGGCCGCGACGTTTTCGGTGCAGGCGGGCGACCCAGCCGAGGTGATGCTGCAAATTGCCAACGAACCCTCGACGGACTTGCTGGTACTGAGCCGAAGGGTATTCCAGGTCACTGGACGGCCCAGTCTGAAACGGTTGGGCGAGCGGCTAGCCAAAAAAGCGACACGCCCGCTTTTGATGCTTCCCTGAACAAGACGTAATCCAGGACGTACCCGGAATTCCAAACCGGACGCGCGGTTGCGTCGTTTAATGCGAGGTTTTACCGTCGGGCGCGGGTTTGGCGGGCGGCGCTTCGATAACCTGATAAAAAGTTTCGTCCTTCTTCACCATGCCCAGCTCGGCGCGCGCATGTTCCTCGATCGCGGCCAGGCCCTGTTTCAGGTCGTTGACTTCCGCTTCCAGCGTCTGGTTTCTGTCCTTCAGGCGTACATTCTCCTGCTGCTGCGCAGCGATCTCGCGATGCAACCGCCACACCGCATACACCCCGCCGCTGCCGAACCAGAGGGGATATTGCAACAACAGCAGAAGCCCGAGCAGCACATAGGTGGCGATTTTCACGAGATTCATTCTAGCTTACCGCGCACCACCGCATTGACGACTATTTCCCGAGCATGGGAAAGGCCCGGCGGCCGGGATAACTGGCGCTGGAACCGAGTTCCTCCTCGATCCGCAGCAGCTGGTTGTACTTGGCCACGCGATCCGAGCGCGACAGGGAGCCGGTTTTGATCTGTCCGGTGCCGGTGGCCACGGCCAGGTCGGCGATAAAGGCATCCTCGGTTTCGCCGGAACGGTGCGAGATGACGGCGGTGTAGCCGGCCTTGCGCGCCATGGCGATGGCCGCCAGCGTTTCGCTCAGCGTGCCGATCTGGTTCACCTTGATAAGAATGGAATTGGCGATCCCTTCCGCGATCCCGCGCTGAAGAATTGCCGTGTTGGTCACGAAAATATCGTCGCCGACCAGCTGGATTTTCCGGCCGAGTTTCTGCGTCAGGGCTCTCCAGCCCGCCCAGTCGCCCTCGCCGCAGCCATCCTCGATCGTGATGATCGGATAGCGACCGACCCAGTCGGCAAACTTGTCGATGAGCTGTTCCGCCGTCAGGCTGGCGTGATCCGACTCGAGCTCATATTTGCCGTTTTTGCTGAACTCCGAGCTCGCGGAGTCGATGCCGAGACAGACGTCGGTACCCGGACGGTAACCGGCCTTCTCGATGCCCTGCTGGATGACCTGCAACGCCTCTTCATTGGACCTGAGATCGGGCGCAAAACCGCCTTCATCGCCCACGGAAGTGTTGAGCTTCATGCCGTGCAGCACTTTTTTCAGCGCATGAAACACTTCGGCACCGCAGCGCAACGCCTCGGCGAAGGTGGCGGCGCCCACCGGCAGAATCATGAACTCCTGGAAATCGATGTTGTTGTCGGCGTGAACGCCGCCGTTGATGATATTCATCATCGGCACCGGCAGCTGCATCGGCACGCCGCCGGCGAGTCCGTTGAGATGGCGGTACAACGGCTGATTGGCGTGCGCCGCGGCCGCACGCGCACAGGCGAGCGATACCGCCAGCATGCCGTTCGCCCCGAGGCGCGATTTGTTCTCGGTGCCGTCGATCTCGATCATGATGCGATCGACGGCTGCCTGATCGTTGGCATTCCTGCCCAGCAGCGCCTGGCGTATTTCCCCGTTGACGTTGATGCAGGCGTTTTTGACGCCCTTGCCGCCGTAACGTTTGGCGTCACCGTCGCGCAGCTCGATGGCCTCGCGGCTGCCGGTAGATGCGCCAGAGGGCACGGCGGCGCGGCCACGGGCGCCGGACTTCAGGATGACGTCGGCTTCAACAGTGGGGTTGCCGCGCGAGTCGAGTATCTCGCGCGCATGTATATCAGTAATCACAGGCATGGTTGTTATTTCTTGAGTGAGAGGAATTGCACCGCAAAGAGCACAAAGGAAAAAAGTATCTTTTTAATTTGAAATTTGCCTTTCTTTGCGCCTTTGCGGTGTAATTCCTTTCATTCAAGAAATAACAACCATGCCTGCGATTACTGATATACGTGCGCGCGAGATACTCGATTCGCGTGGGAATCCCACTGTTGAAGCGGATGTCACCCTGAAGTCCGGCGCCACCGGCCGCGCCGCCGTGCCTTCCGGCGCCTCCACCGGCAGCCGCGAGGCCATCGAGCTGCGCGACGGCGACGCCCGGCGTTATGGCGGCAAGGGCGTCAAAAAGGCCTGTGCCAACGTCAATGGCGAAATACGCCAGGCGCTGCTCGGCAAGGAGGCGAACGATCAGGCGACTATCGATCGCACCATGATCGATCTCGACGGCACGGAAAACAAATCCCGTCTCGGCGCCAATGCAATGTTAGCGGCGTCGCTCGCGTGTGCGCGTGCGGCAGCGACTGAAGCCAGGCAGCCGCTCTATCGTTATCTCAACGGCTTGGCGGGAGGTGTGCCGATGCAGTTGCCGGTGCCGATGATGAACATCATCAACGGCGGTGCACATGCTGATAACAACATCGATTTCCAGGAATTCATGATCCTGCCGGTGGGTGCCGCGACATTTGCCGAAGCGCTGCGCTGCGGCGCTGAGGTGTTTCACGCCCTGAAGAAAGTCCTGCGCGGCATGAAGCTCAACACCACCGTAGGCGACGAGGGCGGGTTTGCCCCGGATCTCCAATCTAACGAAGCAGCCTTGCAGGTCATCCTGCAAGGCATTGAAAAGGCCGGGTATAAACCGGGCGTCGATGTGTGTCTCGGTCTCGACGTGGCCAGCTCAGAATTCAACAAAAACGGGAAATACGAACTCGAGTCGGAACACGTCAGTCTTACCGCGGAACAGTTCATCGACAAAATGGCCGACTGGGTCGCTCGGTATCCGATCATTAACATCGAGGACGGTTGCGGCGAGAGTGACTGGGCCGGGTGGGAACTGATGACGAAAAAACTTGGCAAAAAGATTCAAATCGTCGGCGACGACGTATTCGTCACCAACACGTCGATTTTCCAGGAAGGCATCAAGCGGGGTATCGCGAATTCCATTCTCATCAAGGTCAATCAGATCGGCACGCTGAGCGAAACCCTCGCCGCCATCGCCATGGCGCGTCAGGCCGGTTATACGACTGTCATCTCGCACCGCTCGGGAGAAACCGAGGACACCTTTATCGCCGACCTGGCAGTTGCCACCGGCAGCGGGCAGATCAAGACCGGCTCGCTGTCACGCTCTGACCGCGTGGCCAAATACAACCGGCTGCTGGGTATCGAGGAAGAACTGGGTTCCGCGGCTCGCTATCCCGGACGCCGCGCCTTTCCCATGCTGGGCCAGTAGTAGCGTGCGTCATGCGCACGCTACCGGTCGCGCGGTGATGAACTAGAATGAAGTTCGTGAAGATTGCCACCTATGTCCTGTTAGCGATTCTGGTACTGCTGCAATACCCGCTGTGGTTCGGCAGCGGCGGCGTAGTCGCTGTCTGGCGACTCAACCGCGAGATCGCCGCACAGGAACAGGAAAATGCCCAGCTGAAGGATCGTAATCAGGCGCTCGAGGCCGATGTGAACGATCTCAAGCAGGGGCTGGCGGCGATCGAAGAACGTGCCCGGACAGAACTCGGTATGGTGAAGAAGGGTGAAGTTTTCTTTCAGGTAATCGAACAACCGCACGACAAAGCACCGCTGGCGGATAAAAAAACGAAACCTTAAATCACGGATACAGCAGAAACGGCCGGGTCGCTTTTCTAGCCAGTCTTTCGCCCAGGGTCTTGAGACTCGGCCGCCCGCTGACCTGAAACACCCGCCGGCTCAGCACCAACAGGTCGATGGAAGGCTTGCTGGCGAGTTGCAGCACCACCTCCGCCGGATCGCCCGCTTCCACGGA
>Ga0153915_10002676_pt1 | contig 16224 bp, 16 predicted proteins | sample Opewatmetagenome_2_FD_107003 | JGI IMG/M metagenome (GOLD analysis project Ga0153915, IMG submission 107003) | Freshwater wetland microbial communities from Ohio, USA - Open water 3 Core 3 Depth 3 metaG | ecosystem: Environmental > Aquatic > Freshwater > Wetlands | place: USA: Ohio, Lake Erie...
AGGAAAAGCGGGTACCCCCACCGGTATACCATTGAACTGGTCGAGTAGACCAGCGGGAAGGCCAGACCACAGGAAACGGGTTCTCCGCTCCTCTTCTTCACCATTCCCCGGGCGAGAAAAAGTATGTACGGGCAGGCCGGCCCTGCCTCATCTCCGGGATTTCCTTGAACGGACCGGCCTCCGCTTCCAGGCTTCCTTTCCCTTCCGCTTCTCTCCACGGGCGATCAGCGCCGAGGTGACCAGGGGGAGGGCGATGGTGGCGTCGCAGAAGCACTGGACCCGCGGGCAGAGCGGATCCTCCTTGCCCCAGCTGATGGCCTCCTCGAAGGTGCAGCCCGAGAGCCCGCCCCAGTGGGGGGCATCGGTGGTGTACTGGATGGCATAGTTGTGCCCGCCCAGCTGGTGCTCGTGGAGCGACGCGATCACCTGGGTCTGCTGGATGAAGTTCTTGGGCACGCCGCCGCCGATATACACGACGCCTGTTTTCTTTGCCTTCTCGACGATGGCCGTGATCTCGTCGGTATCCGCGATCTGGTCCACGTCCACCTCGATCCCCTGCCGCCGGGCGATGACGAGACCGATGCCGATGGAGGAGTCACAGAGGGCCGGGATGAAGACCGGTACCCCGTGCTCCGCACAGGTGGAGGTGAGGGATGAGGCCTCTGGGGCCTCGGAGAGAAGCCGCTTCCCCAGCTGCTCCACGAACTCTCGGGAGGATCCCCGGAACGGGGCGATCTCCCGGGAGAAGGCGGCAATGAACCGGTCCACGTCCCGGAACTCCTCTTCGTAGGCCAGCACATCGTAGATCCGGTCGATCCCCTGTGCGAGGAGCGCCTGGTCGTCCATGTGGTGGTGGCCAAGGTAGTGGCGGACCCCCAGGTGTTCGCAGGCGTCGTGGAAGATGTTTGCCCCCGTGGAGACGATGACATCCACGTAGCGGTGCTCGACCAGCTCCATCAGGCACCGCTGCATCCCTGCCGGGATCATGGCCCCGGAGAGGCCGAGGAGGATCGTGCAGTCCGGGTCCCGGATCATCCGGGACCATATCTCCACGGACTCGCCCAGCCTCCTCCCCTGGAAACCGGTGGAGGCCATGCCGGCCAGCAGGTCGCCCACGTTCGCTGTGGGTGTGACAGGCGTTCGGGGCTTCATGCGCTTCCCACAGTGGTTACCCCGGCCGGTTAATAAGCGTTGAGGGGACGGAATCGGAGGGAAACCCGCTTCAGGGACCAGCGGTGCTCCGCGAGACGAAACGTATCCGGGCCAGCATCCTCTGATGGGATCCGCAACAGACGAATATCCTCTGAAAAAGGGAGAAGTGACTGTCTCCGTGGGAGAGGGATCGGGAGGGGGTGTCGGCCCCCTCCCGTCACCCACCCCCGAGGGGATACCAGGATATCACGGCAGGTTCCGATTGCGGGATATCGGCAGGAACATCCCCGGATTCTGGACTGAGGGTTTTTTATGGTTCCGGGACGCACCTGTGAGAAGCATGAGCCTCATCCCCCGCAAGGACCTGATCCAGGTCTTCGACACCGTTGTCCCGAGCCGGTATGTCTCCCGGTTCCGGAAAGCCTTCATCATCGATCCCGTGATGGGCTACGATGTGGCGATGCGGGGCCGTCTCAGCCACTACGGGGACGCGGAACGCAGGGAGTTCCAGGCGATTCTCAGGGAGATCCGCTCCGAGACCGAGCTCCTGATCGAGGACATCGAGGCCTACTTCATCCACATGGCGGTGAAGCGGACGGCGAAGGTGCCGGGGGACATCGCCGAGGTGGGCGTGTACCGGGGGGGTTCCGCCAAGATCATCTGCCGGGCAAAGGGGGACCGGCCGCTCCACCTCTTCGACACCTTCGAAGGGCTCCCGCGGGTGGACGAGATCGATTCCGTCTGGCCGTTCTACGAGGGGAAGTTCTCGGCGTCCGAGGACCTTGTGCGGGAGTACCTCAGGGACTTCTCCCAGGTCTCCATCTACCGGGGGATCTTCCCTGCAACGGGAATGCCCGTCCAGGACCGCCAGTTCTCTTTCGTGAACCTGGACGTGGACACCCACCGGTCCACCAGGGACTGCCTGGAGTTCTTCTACCCGCGGATGAGCCCGGGCGGGATCATCCTCTCCCACGACTACGTGAACACCCCGGGGGTCCGGAAGGCCTTTGACGAGTTCTTCCTCGAGAAGCCGGAGCCTGTCCTGGAGACCGCGGCGTCCCAGTGCATGGTGGCAAAGGTGTAAGGGGTATCCGCCGGATCCTCTCACCCGTTGTACCCTGTTCTTTCTCTTCCCGCGTGATGGTCCGGAATCACGGGAAAGCACTCCACTTCTCCCTGACATCGTGACGGGAGGGGCCCTGCCCCCTCCCGACCCTTCTCCCGTGAGGATAACAACTTCATCCATTTCTGAGCGCTTCAGGATCGTCCATCCAGAACACCGATGGAATGGTTATCCTCTCCGGGGGGGACGCCCCCGCGGCGGGGGGCGGAGCCCCCCAGGAGCGGTACAGTACCGCTGCACCACTCACACAAAACAGATGTTCTTTTCCAAGTTTCCCGGTAATCCGCAAAAAATGGGTGAAAGTTACTGCCCTGCCGCCTTCCCCACCGGGGGCCGGAGCAGGAACCAGGCGATGACAAGCCCGGCAAGGGCCAGGACGAGGACGTAAGGGAAGACCCCCAGGTAGGACCCGGTGGCGGTCCGGATGAAGCCCGCCAGCTGAGGGCCGGCGATGGCCCCGGCCCCGTAGGCCAGGAAGACCACGCCGTAGCACCGCGGGTAGTCGCAGGTACCGAAGTAGGACGCGGTCGCGGTGGGGGCGATGGCCAGCCATCCTCCCAGGCATCCCCACAGGATCGCAAAGGCCAGGATATAGACCGGGACCGTGGGCACCTGCCACATCAGCAGGGATGCTGCCGCGATGAGAACGAAGGAGATGACGGCGGTGTTCCGGGGGTTCAATCGGTCCGTGAGGGAGCCGAAGACCGGCCGCCCTCCCCCGTTGAAGATAGCGAAGAACCCGACCAGCAGGGTGGCAAGCCCGGTATCAATCCCCACCACCTCGGTGCCCACCGGCTTCGCAATCCCGATGGCCATGAGTCCCGCCAGGCACCCGATGAAGTAGCAGACCCAGAGGGCGTAGAAGGATCGGGTATGGAGCATCTCCGTGCGGGTGTGGTCGCAGGAGACCGCCTCCCCTGGCTTCGGTGCCGGCGGGTTCCACCCCTCCGGTTTCCATCCTGCCGGGGGGAAGACGAGGGGCAGCGCCAGGAGGAACGTGAGCACGATGAAGGCGATACCGAAGACCCGGAACGTGGCCATGACACCCATGGCGGTGATCAGGTAGCCTGCCAGGTTCGCGGTGACGAAGGCCGAGAACCCGAAGCCCAGCAGCACCAGCCCCACGGCCAATCCCCTCCGGTCCGGGAACCACCGCGCCGCAACGGCAACGGGGACCCCGTAGGCGATCCCCACCCCGAGGCCGCCGATGACGCCGTACATCAGGTGGAGCTGCCAGACCGAGGAGACCGTGGAGGCCAGCAGCCACCCGAGGCCGGTCAGGAAGCCGCCGATGATCGTCACCTTCCGGGGCCCGAGGGTCTCGATGTACTTCCCGGTGAGGGGCATTGCGAGCGCAAAGAAGGCGAGGAAGACCGAGAAGGGAAGCAGCACGTCGGTCGCGGTGACGGTCAGCCCCAGATCCTGCGAGAAATAGGCGGTGAGAGGGGCGACAAAGACGGACCAGGAGTAGATGGTTCCCAGGCAGAGGTTGATGACCATGCCGAGCAGCACGAGCACCCACCGGCCTGACTCTGCCTTCATGCCCAGGATCTTCACCGGTTCCATGGATCCACCCCGCTGTTACCGCCCGCCGTCCACCTGCACCCGCGGAGGGCAGCCCTGAACCCCCTTGGATCGTTCATGATTAATCGTTTACATTCTGGTTTATGAACATTGCGATCCGGGTATGGAAGGCGGGTGAGGGCAGGTCCTCATGATCTCCATTCTTTTTGGGAATAATGAGGGGAGGGGGCGCATGGCCCCTCCCGGTCCCACCCCCGCGAGGATAGCCAGACGTTCGGTTGAACCGGCGTGGAAATCCATCCTCAGGGGGGGCGCCCACGCGGCGGGGGGGACCGAGAGGATCCCCCCCTGGAGCGTCCCGGTAGTACATCTCCACGAAGAAACAGCCGCCCTTATCATGTGCCGGGTAAGGCGGCGGAAGGGGGAGATCCCATCCCGGTCCCACCCACGAGCGGATAGTCCCTCCAAGCCGGTATTCTGATGAAGTGAACGAATGAAAAAAAGGATAATCAGAGTCTAGAGCGCCCGGATCAGCGACTCGCGGGTGAGGATCCCCATGAGCCGGCCCTGATCCGTGACCGGGAGCGCCGAGATCTGCTTCTGGAGCATGAGATCCACTGCTTCGGAAATGGGAACGGTCCGCTCGGTGGCGATGACGGGTGCCTTCATGATGTCGCGGACGATCAGGTTCCGGATCCGTTGATCCTGGTACTTGGTGTCCACCACCTCGCGGAAGGCCGCAAGGGATCGGGCCACGTCTGTTTCAGTGACCATGCCGACGATGGAGCCGTTGTCGGTGACCACGAACCGGTGGACCTTCTCGTCCAGCATCCGGCGCCGGAGGTGGACCACCCGTTCCTCTGACTGGATCGTGTAGGCCCGCTCCATCATGCTGTCCATGGTGCCCTGGGGCCGCAGCACCTTCAGGAGATCCCCGTACCCCACCTGCCCCACCAGGCGGTGGTTGGGGTCAAAGACCGCCACCAGCTTGTGGTGCTGGAGGAGGGGCACGAGGATGTCAACAGCCTGGTCGGGATAGACGGAGGTGAAGTTGTCGTCCGCGTAGCTGGCCACGTGGATCTTGGTGGGTGCAATGGCCACGTTCTTCCGGGATCCCAGGACCTCGGCAATGGACCGACGGGAGATGGTGCCGGTCACCTCGCCGTTCGACGTGACCAGCAGGGGATCGATCCCCTCTGCCAGCATCTTCTCCAGTGCCTCGACGATCGTTGCCGACTTGGCGATGGCCACAGGGCGGGCCATGATCTCCTTGACTGTGGTGTTCTTGTTCATTTTGCCACTTCCCGGATGATGTCATCCCTGGTCACGATACCCTTCAGGTCCCTGCCGTCCACCACCACCACCGAGGTGATGTGGTGCTTCCGCATCAGGGCTACCACCTCGGTTATCGGGGCGCCGGGTGCGACGGTAATGACCGGCCGGGACATGATGTCCTCTGCCACCGCGGAGACATCCCTCACGTAGCGGTACTGCTTCCGGCCCCCGCTCTCCTGCCTCCGGAGGACCGTGACATCCTTCTCCGGAACCCCGATGTTCGCATCGGTGTACTCAAAGAATGCGATGTTGGACTCCGTGATGATCCCGGCCAGGGTTCCGTCGTCGTTCACGACCACGATGCGGTCGTTTCGTTGCTGCATCAGGTCGATGATATGGTCCAGGGAGTGGTACCGGTTGGCGGTGACCGCATCCCCCATCATGTCCTTCGCGGTGTGGGGGAGGTGGTTCACGGATTCTGATTTCATGATATCGGATTTGGTGACAATCCCTGCGAGCGCTCCCTTCTCCACCACCGGAAGGCCGCTGATATCCCGGGACAGCATCAGGGCTGCCACGTCCCTGATGGGGGTCTCCGGCGCGACGGATACGGGATCCGGTACCATGAGTACGTGCACCGGGATCCGGTCGATAGGCCTGCGCCGCCACACCGGATCGGTCTGCCGGAGCCGGTAGGCGATATCTTTCTTCGTGATGATGCCGGCGAGCCGGGTCCCTTCCATGATGGGGAGCCGGGAGATCTTGTGCTTCAGCATCAGTTTGCGGGCATGGGCCACCGTGTCCTGCGCGGTCACCACAAAGACCGGTTGTGCCATCACATCGGACGCGATCACAAACCCTCACCTCCGTGAGAATGCCTTGACGAGATCGAATTCCGTGATGAGGCCTACGAGGCGCGCATCCTCAATCACCGGGAGGGATCCCACGTTCTTCTGGAGCATCTCCCGCGCGGCATCGTTGAGGGACCGGCCGGGGCTGATGGTGTGGAGGTCTCCCGAGACGAGCGTCCGGACCGGGAGCGACATCACCTCGGCCACGTCCCCGGTCACCAGCTTCTGGAAGACCTGGCCGGTGCCCAGGTACTTCATCACGTCGGTCGTGGTGATGATGCCCAGGAGCACGTCGTCCTTCACCACGGGGAGGCGCCGGAACCGGTGCCCGATCATCTGGCGGGTGGCGTCCCCGATGGGGCTCTCCGGGGTCGTGACCGTGAGGACCGTGGACATCACCTCCTCGACGCTCGTGGACCTCTTCTCGGTGGTGAGGACCTTCATCACGTCACGCTCGGTGACGATCCCCTCCAGGATCCCCCCCTCCGTGACGATGGGGAGCCCCCCGACCTTCTTCTCCACGATCAGGTCGGCCACCGCCTGGATGCGGGCATCCCCGCTGACGGTCACCACCTGCGTGGTCATAATCTCCCGGACCGACTCGTTGATGGCGGCCAGCAGGTTCCCCGCGTGCTTCTTCTGGACCAGGTTGTACCGGCTGCCTCCGCCCATCAGGTCCATGATGTCCCCTGCGGTGACGATCCCGAGGAGCTTGCGGGTCCCCGCATCGGTAACCGGGAGCCTCCGGAACCCGCATTCAGTCATCTTCTCGATGGCCGCCATGATCGTCCCGGTGGGAGGGACCGATACCACCGACCGGGTGGCAATGGCCATCACCTCCCCCTCGCGCGGGGCGATCCGGGACTCGAAACTGACCGGCCCCCGGTCAAACTTTCCGGGCATCTTCAGCAGCCGGTCTCCCTGCTTGGTGATACGGTTCTCGCGGTTCATGGTCCGATCCCTCACTTCTCCCTGCCGTGCAAAACAAGCCCCTTGAGTACATCGTGCCGGTCAATAATCCCTACCAGATGCCCACCGTCCAACACCGGCATCCGGGAAATGTCGTGCTTCACCAGCCGCTCGGCGGCAGCCGACGCCCGTTCCTGAGGTGCGGCGGTGATCACCTGGGTGGTCATGACCTCCTCAATGGGAATGGTGTCGGCCTGGCTGAGTGCCTTCCGGACCCGGCCGGCATTGAGAAGATCCCTGCGGGACACGATCCCGGAAAGCTTCTTCTTCCGCAGGACAGGGAATGCGGTAAAACCGCTCTCCATGATCAGGCCGTGGATCTGGGTGACGGGATCCCCCGCGTCGCAGGTCACCACCGTCCGGGTCATGTGGTCGGCGACTGTCCCCCTGATCTCGTTCCGGGTGATCAGGATGGGGAAGATCTCGGAAAGGAGTACTCCCCCCATCACGATCCCATCAGGGCCCACCACGGCCGCGCTGTCCGTGTTTGCCTCCCGGATCACCCGGGCCACCTGCTCCAGCGAGTCATCAGGCCCGACCCGGGGGGCGTCCTTCAGGTATCCCTCCACCGTGACATTGGACCGCGTGTCCGTGATCCGGAGGGCATCTGTCAGGTCGATATAGCCCACGAGCTTTTTCCTGGCATCGTGAACGTACACTTCCCGGTACTCGTCGTCCCGGAGGATCTTCCGGGCCCTGGTCATATGATCAGTGAGTAACAGTCCGGGAATCTGGATCATCACGTCCCGGGCAGTCCTCATGTGAGGCGGTCCTCCTCTCGGCACGAGGGGCAGAGCATCACGTCTTCGACGCGGCGCAGGTCGTCGGACATCTTGCCGCAGCGCCCGCAGACGCCCATCTCCACCATGTCTTCCCGGTTCACGGCGATCATCTCTGCCATGATCTCGTTCATCTCGCTCGACACGCTGAGGATGTCCCGCACAGTGACGATCCCGACCACCTTCTTCTTCTCCACGACCGGCAGTCTCCGCACGCTCTTCTTCACCATCAGCTGCGCGGCGTCCCCCACGGTCTTATCCGCGTTGATGGTGATGAGCGGCGTGGACATCACCTCATGTACCTTCACGCTTCCCGGCTTCAGGTCCTTCGCGACCACCTTCCAGGCAAAGTCCTCTTCGGTGACGATGCCGATGGGAAGGTTCTTGCGGAGCACGATGCAGCTGCCCACCTTCTCCCGTCGCATGACGGCGGCAGCTTCGGCCACCGATGCCTCGGAGTCGATGGTGGTGGGAGGGGTGCGCATGACCTCTCTCAGGGGAACGCGTGTTTCAAATCTCATGGTGTGTCACCCGATACCCGGTGCCCCCTTTTCCCTGCAGGGGGATGGGGCAGGCCGGGGCCGGAAAATTTTGCCATTCCTACTATGTCAAGGGGGTATAAAAGAATTCTTCCGGCGGGGGGGAAAAAGAAAGGGAAATCTCCCGAGAAACCGGTAGGGCGCGGGACATAAGCATTAATATCGGACGGAGTGGATTTTGTACAGCGCAACCTCTTGCGCTGCATGGGGAGAACGGATGAGTTTCCTAATAAAGACAAAGAAGAAGCTCTCGCGGTTTTTAAAGGTCTTCTTCAGGAAGCGGAGGGCGAGAATCGGCATCTACGGCCCCCCGAACGCAGGCAAGACAACGCTCGCGAACCGGATCGTCCGGGACTGGACCGGCGATGCCATGGGACCGGTGAGCGAGATCCCGCACGAAACCCGGAGGGCCCGCCGGAAGGAGAATATCACTATCACCGGCATGAACGGGAACTCCGTCGACATCGATATCGTCGACACGCCGGGGGTCACCACCAAGATTGACTACAAGGAGTTCATGGAGTACGGCCTGGAGAAGGACGAGGCCGTGAAGAGGGCTCGGGAGGCCACGGAGGGCGTGGCCGAGGCCATGCACTGGCTCCGGGAGGACATCGATGGGGTGATCTACATGCTGGATTCCACGCTGGATCCCTTCCTGCAGGTAAATATCATGATGGTTGGGATCATCGAAAGCCGGAAGCTCCCTGTGATCATCGTGGCCAACAAGATCGACCTCCCCGACGCGTCCCCCGGCAGGATCAAATCCGCCTTCCCCCAGCACCCGGTGGTTCCCATCTCCAGCCTGGAGGGGTCCAATGTGGAGCAGCTCTACGAACAGATGGCCGATTACTTCGGGTGAGGGACCATGATGCAGGGTATCCAGATCGACCTCATCTCCGAAGAGAGGCTCTCCAGCCTGACCTCCATGGAGAAGATCCGCCTCATCCTGGATGACGTGAAGCAGGGCAATATCGTGGTCCTGGAGAAGGGCCTGGCCCCGGAGGAGGCCTCCCGCCTCATCGAGGTGACCATGATGGAGATCTCCCCGGATGGGTTCTCCGGTATCGAGATGGAGACCTACCCGGCAAAGGAGGGGGGGGCGGGCCTCGCCGGCCTCCTCTCCCGGATCTCGGGGAAGCGTCCCGGCTCCCGCCTCACTGTCATCGGCCCGGCCAACCAGATCCGGATGCTCCGGAAGGACAAGGATCTCATCAGCGCATGGGTCTCTTCCAGGTGAAGGGATGCCCCACAAGTGCACCAAGTGCGGCAGGGAGTTCGAGGACGGGTCCACGGAGATCCTGAAGGGGTGCCCCAGCTGCGGGGGCAAGAAGTTCCTCTACGTCCGGCCCGATGAACGCCACCAGGACGTGCTGGAAGAGAAGTCCATCTCGCAGATCGCCGAGGAGACCAAGCAGGAGGTGCTGGAGGTGGCCCCCCCCTTGGCAGGGAGCGGGACAGAGGTGCACAAAAGGGTGGAGTCCATCCGGATCGTGGGGCCGGGCTCCTACGAGCTGAACCTGGAGAAGATGGCCGAGACCGGTGAAGTGGTCATCGGGATTGGCAAGGAAGGGAAGTATGCCGTGGACATCGTGTCCATGGTGAAACCCGTGAAAAAACCGAAGAAGAAGACGAAGGGGAAGAAGAAGGAGAAGGGCAAGGGGAAGGGCTGAGGGCGTTCCCCTCTTCTGTTCTCTCGTGATACATTCTATCAGGGGGAGATACCGATCACTCGGGGCTATCCTCTCAGGGGTGGGACCGGGAGGGGGCGCTGCCCCCTCCCGTCCGCCCTCCCCCGGTGAGGATGGGTGGATTTTACCTCTTCTCCATTGATATCGCTGCGCATACATTGTTAAGAGGATACGACCAATGGTATCCCGCTGGAGCACCGTGGTGTGGTGACGTGACCGAGAAGATTCACTGGGCAGATGTCTGTGCAGGGGAGGTGCCCGGGGACATGGTGCACCGGGTGGCCACCGGGATCACCCCTTCCGGCCCGATCCATATCGGCAACATGCGGGAGGTGCTGACCGGTGACATGGTGTATAAAGCGCTCCGGGACCGGGGAGTGCAGGCCGAGCTCCTCTACGTGGCCGATGACTTTGATCCGCTGCGGAAGGTGTACCCGTTTCTCCCGGAGAGCTACGCGGAGTACGTGGGCCAGCCCATCTCCGACATCCCCTGCCCGTGCGGGGAGCACGAGAGCTATGCTGCCCACTTCCTGGCCCCGTTCCTCTCGGCACTGAAGGAGCTTGATATCGCACCGCGGGTGGTCTTCGCCCGCAAGGAATACCGGGCCGGTGCCTACACCCGCGAGATCGCCGCTGCGCTGCTCCACACCGCCGAGATCCGGCGGATCCTGGAGCGGGTATCGGGCAGGACCATGCCCGCGGACTGGTCGCCCTTTTACCCGGTCTGCAGCGTCTGTAAAAAGATCAGCCAGGCCCGGATCCTGGATCACCACGAGGCCAGCCACACAGTCCGGTACCGCTGTTCCTGCGGGAACGAGGGCACCGCCGACTACGCGAAGGGGGAGGGGAAGCTGGTCTGGCGGGTGGACTGGCCCATGCGGTGGGCCCACTTCGGGATTACGATTGAACCGTTCGGGAAGGACCATGCGACGGCCGGGGGATCGTTTGACACGGGGAAGGAGATCGTGCGGAAAGTGTACCACCGCGATCCCCCCCACCCGGTGGTGTACGAGTGGATCAGCCTGAAAGGCAGGGGTGCCATGCACTCCTCCAAGGGGGTCGTCGTCACCATCAACGAGATGCTGGAGATCGTGCCCCCCGACGTCCTCCGCTACCTGATCGCCCGGTCCAAGCCGGAGAAGGCCATCGACTTTGATCCGGGGATGGGGCTCACCTCCCTGATCGACGAGTACGACCGGGTCTCCCACGAGGGCAACAGCCGGGAGTTCCAGCTCTCCCGGATCGCATCGGTGCCCACCCGGATCCCCTTCCGGCACATGGTGACCGTGGTCCAGATCGCCAGGGACGACCGGGGGGTCTTCCAGTGCCTGGCCCGGAGCGGGTATGACATCTCCCCTGCAGAGAACGTCCTGGCCCAGGCAGGGAGGGTGCGGGCATGGCTCCGGAAGTACGCCCCGGACCAGGTGAAGTTCGCGGTGAAGGACCAGCTCCCGGCGCGGATGAAGGAGGTCCCCCGGAAGGACCTGGAGGCCCTGCGCAGTTACACGGAGTTCCTGGAACGGATGGACGGGTGGGGGGCCGAGGCGATCCACAACGGCGTGTACGAGGTGGCGAAGGCCGTGGGGGTGGACCCGAAGGTGATCTTCGAGGCGGTGTACCTGGCGTTCCTGGGACAGCACCGGGGGCCCCGTCTCGGCTGGTTCCTGGAGGCCCTGGGGCGGGAGCCGGTCCTGCACCGGCTCCGCGAGGCGGGTTTTCTCTGTGTATAACCGCGGGTGCGAACTCTGCCACCAGGGTGCGAAGATGGTTGTCTTCGTGACCGGGAGGTGCCACCGGGGCTGCTGGTACTGCCCCATCTCCGCCGACCGTAGCGGGGGGGACGCCATCTTTGCCAACGACCGGAGGGTGGAGCGGGAGGAGGAGATTTTGATGGAAGGCGAGACGATGTCGGCCCTCGGGTCCAGCATCACCGGCGGGGAGCCGCTCCTGGTCCTGGACCGGGTGGTCCGGATCTGCGGGATGCTGAAGGAGCATTTCGGCAGGGACCACCACATCCATCTCTATACCGGCATGGCCACGGGGCCGGAGACCCTCTCTGCCCTTCGGGGCGTGGTGGACGAGATCCGCATGCACCCGCCGGAGGATCACTGGCCCTCCATCCTTGGGAGCCCCTTCCTCCGTTCCGTGGATACGGCCCGGGAGATGGGCTTTACCGCCGGTTTCGAGGTGCCCTCCCTCCCCGGCATGGACCGGCTGGCGCCAGCCCTCCCGCACCTGGATTTCCTGAACGTGAACGAGCTGGAATGGGGCGATATCTCGGCCGCGGAGATGCGCCGGCGCGGCTATGTCCCTTCTGATGCACTCCACAACGCGGTGCGGGGAGCACACACGTGGGCCCAGGCGATCCGGAAGCAGCCAAAGGTCCACTGGTGCACCTCGGCCTCCAAGGACGGGATCCAGCTCCGTGAACGGCTGAAGCGGATTGCCCGGAACACCGCCCGGCCCTTTGACGAGATCACGGAGGATGGAACCGTGATCTACGGTGTCGTGGAGGGTGCCCCCGCCGCCGCGGGGAGCCTCTCCCCGGGACGGTTCGCGTCCGTGGACGACCGGCTGGAGTGCTCCCCGCGGGAGCTCCGCCGGATCCACCGGCGCATCCCCGGGAAAAAGTATATCGTGGAGCGGTACCCCAACGGGGGTGTGGTGGTGGAGGTGACCCCCCTGTGACGCTCCGGGACACCATCGACGGCCTCTACGAGCGGTACCTCCGGATGCAGATCCGCCACGTCCCCCTCCACATCGCCATCATCCAGGACGGGAACCGCCGCTATGCCCGGGACCACGGGATCCAGACACGTGACGGTCACCGTGCAGGTGCGGACACCACCGAGCGGATGCTGGACTGGGCCCGGGAGGCGGGGGTGAAGTACATCACCCTCTACTCTTTCTCCACCGAGAATTTCCGGCGGACGGACGAGGAGATCTCCCACCTCTTCGCCCTCTTCAAGGAGAAGTTCACCCGTGTCACCGGTGACGAGCGGGTCCACCGCTACCAGATCCGGGTCCGGATCTTCGGGGACCGCACGATGCTCCCCCCTGATCTCCTGGAGCGGGTGGAGGCGGCGGAGGAGGCGACCCGCCACTACCGGGACTTTTTCCTGAACATCGCGCTCGCGTACGGTGGGCGGAATGAGATCGTCTGCGCTGCCCGCTCCCTGCTCCAGCAGGTAGGCGAGGGCAGGATCTCCCCCGATGCCATCGACCCGGCGATGGTGGAGAAGCACCTGTATTCCGGAGAGCACCTCCCGCCCGTGGACCTGATCGTCCGGACCGGGAACGAGCAGCGGACCTCCAACTTCCTGCCGTGGCTTGCGAATGGCATGGAGAGCACGGTCTACTTCGCTGCCCCCTACTGGCCATCCTTCCGGAGGATCGATTTTCTCCGGGCTATCCGGGTCTACGACCAGCGGATGCGCCTTTCGGCAGGAGAACGGGCGGTTTTGCCCCTGTCCCGGTGACCCGGCCATCCTGCATCGTGGATTGTTGGGGTCCGGGGATATCCCAAAAAACCTCAGATCTGACTATCCTCACCGGGGGTGGGACCGGGAGGGGACTCCGCCCCCTCCCGTCGCCCTCCCCCGATGAGGATATTCTCCCATGCCTGTGTTACCTCTGCACTCCTCCTCACGGCTTTCCCGCTCGCCGGGGCCACCCCGGTTCGCGGGTAGTGTCCTGCTCACCGGGTCTCTCCCGTTACGTCCCGAACCGCCGCTTCCGGGACTGGTAGTCCCGCAGGGCCCGCAGGAAGTCCACCCGGCGGAACCACTGCCAGTTCACGTCGGAGAAGAAGAGTTCCGAGTAGACCGACTGCCAGATGAGGAAGTCGGTCAGGTGGGACTGGCCGGTCTTTATCACCAGGTCCGGGGCGTACCGGAACGTCAGGTACCGGTCAAAGAGCCCCTCATCCACGTCGCCGGCCGCGACACCGTCCCGGGCCATCTGCCTTATGCAGGCCGCGATCTCCTCGCGGCCGGAGCTGCCGATGGCCACCGTAACCCGGGCCCCGCTCCCCATCACCTCCTCCCGGTTCCTGGCATGGAGGTGGAGCTCGCCGATATCGGCGACCCGGCAGATGAAGGGGAGGAAGGGATCGATCCGCGCGGGGTCCTCCGTGCTGATGTGGAACGTGATCCCGGTGATCCCCATCCCCAGGCACCAGCCGGTCACCTCGGCCAGCTTCTCCGGGGCGTCCCGCATGTCCTGCTCGGTGATCATGAAGCAGAGGTGCTCGGGGAGCACCGAGAGGTGCCGGGCCAGCCACCGTTCGTACAGCCAGTAGATCATCGGGCCCACTCCAGGAGCGGTTCTGCGTCCCATGTGTTGAGCAGGTCGCCCGGTGCGCACCAGCCCCGCCGTGCCAGGACCACTCCGTACCGTACGTGGTCCAGTTCCTCGGCGGTGTGGGCATCAGTGCCGATGGCCAGCTTCACCCCCGCTTCCTGTGCCTGCCGGATGGGGGCGTCGTCCAGGTCCATCCGCAAAGGCGAGGCATTGATCTCGAGGGCTGTTCCCGTATCGGCCGCTGCATCGATGATCCGGTCCAGGTCCAGGGCAGCGGCCTCCCGGCTCCCCAGCAGCCGGCCGGTGGGGTGCCCGATAACGTCGACATGATCCGAGGCCATGGCCGAGAGGATCCGCCGGGTCATCACGTCCTTCTCCTGCCGGAAGGCCGAGTGGATCGAGGCGACCACCAGGTCCAGGTCAGCGAGCACGGTCGCGGGGAGCGAGAGGGTGCCATCGGCCAGGATGTCCACCTCGATCCCGTGGAGGAGCCGGCAGGGGGATGTCTGGTTCACCTGCACGATCTCCCGTGCCTGGGCCGCGATCCGTTCCGGGTCCAGCCCGTGGGTGATCCCCAGGGAGGCGGAGTGGTCCGAGACCAGCAGGTACCGGTATCCCCGGGCCGCGCCGGCCCGGGCCAGGTCCGGGAGGGTGAGGGTGCCGTCGGTGGCCGCCGTGTGGACATGGAGGTCGCCCCGGATATCGGCCGCCGTGACCAGCGGGGGGAGCCGGTGGGCCTGTGCCCGGGCGATCTCCCCGCGATCCTCCCGGAGCTCGGGCGGGATCCAGTCCATCCCCAGGAAGGTGAAGATCGATTCCTCGTCAGGGAACTCCCGGAGCCCCCCCGCCTTCCGGTCCTCCAGGCCGTACTCATTGAGGCGCATCCCTTTCCCGATGGCGATCTCCCGGAGCCGGATGTTGAACTCCTTGGAGCCGGTCAGGTACAGGAGCATGGACCCGAACTGGCGGGGCGGGGTGAACCGGATATCCACCCGGTGGGTACCCAGCCGGACGGAGGTCTTCCGGTCACCCTCGTCGATCATCTCGTCCGCGATCCCCCGGAGCCTGGCATTCACCTGCGGGGGGGGCTCCCGGGAGACGATATCGATGTCCCCGACGGTGGACCGGCCCCGGCGGAACGAACCGGCCACCTCAAAGGTACCGGGGGTGAGGGCAGCCGAGACCCGGGCCACCACCGCCTCGGCCTCGGCCCGGTTCAATCGGGTGGCCTGGCTCCGGTACCGTGCAATGGACTGGAGGAATTCCTGCTCCTTCTTCTCCCCGAACCCCCGGATGGCCCGGATGCGCCGGCCCCTCGCAGCCTTCTCCATCTCCGCAACGGAGGTGATCCCTGCCTTCATCCAGAGGGTGTGGACCGTCTTCGGCCCCACGCCTTCCAGGTCCAGGAGCTCGATCAGGCCAGGGGGTACCTCTGCCTTCAGGGCCTCCAGCTCCGGGTGCGTGCCGGTGGCAACGAGGGACTGGATCTTCTCGGCCAGGCCCTTCCCGATCCCCGGGATCGCGACCAGCTCCTCCAGGGTCAGGTCAGCCACATCCCCGGCAAGGCGGCTGATCTCCTCCGCGGCCCGGTAGTAGGCCCGGATCTTGAACCCGTCCTTCCCCGTGATCTCCAGGAGCTGGCCGAAGAGCGTCAGGGCGTCCGCCACCGCGGCGTTGGAGGCTTCCATCGCATACCTGTGGGACCTTCGGGGTCATTAAACCGGTGAGGTGATCTTCGGCAAGGTCAGGATAGCCCCCGGCGGTTTCTTGGAGGATGAATTTCCCTTACGGTTCCGGAACCGAAGGGCCACCTCTCCTCACGGGGGTGGGACCGGGAGGGGGTCTCCCCCTCCCGCTGAGGCTCCCGGGAAACCTCCTGTTGCTCTTGCCAGAAACACATATCTGGGTACCTATGACTGCGGACGAGTTCTACCGGGACGCTCCAGGGGCGTAGCCCCCGGGAGCGTCTCACCAGCAGTCGTGGTTCTCAATCCGCTGAAAGGAGAAAGATCGGAGCAATGA
>Ga0153915_10002677_pt1 | contig 16216 bp, 13 predicted proteins | sample Opewatmetagenome_2_FD_107003 | JGI IMG/M metagenome (GOLD analysis project Ga0153915, IMG submission 107003) | Freshwater wetland microbial communities from Ohio, USA - Open water 3 Core 3 Depth 3 metaG | ecosystem: Environmental > Aquatic > Freshwater > Wetlands | place: USA: Ohio, Lake Erie...
CCAGGAAAGGAAAGCGCGTGAGGACTTACCTGGGGATGTGATTAGGATTAATTGCGGGCTCAGTCTTGAAGAAAACTTCCAAAATTTGATCGAGCAGCGACAAATCACTACCACACCAATTAGGTATAAACCGAATGCAGGCCTTCCCCATTTGGACTCTCTTGGAAAAACAGTATATGATGTGACACCGAAGGGAATGGGATCCCAGGCTCCATCCTGGTTGACTGCGGGAGCACAAATCGTTGGTGGCTGTTGTGGTACTAGCCCGGCGCACCTTGCAGAAATTTCCAAAAATGTGAGACTACAGTAAATTAGATTACCGGCCGATAATCTTACCCATCATTTATACAATATTTATATTCTGATACCATTACGAATGGAACAAAACCATGTCTATCGGAAAAGTTGAAGGTATATATATATCTCCCAATCGAGGGGAACCAACCATGTTGATCGATCAAGCACACGTTGTTCCCGGGATGGGAATCGAAGGTGATCGATATTTTACCCGACATGGAACGAGAAAAGCCGATTCGAAACCCGGACGTGAGATTACCCTGATTGAGATGGAGGCCATCGAAGCAATCTGCCAGGAGGATGGAATAAGTATCACACCTGACCAGACCAGACGAAATATTGTCACCCGTGGAGTGTCACTCAATGATCTGGTCGGCCAGCACTTCAAAATAGGCACAATCCAACTGCGGGGAATACGCCTATGCGAACCATGCAATTATCTGGCAGGTCGAACCGATCCCCGGATTTTGCATTCAATGGCTCACCGAGGTGGTTTACGTGCTGAAATCATTTCAGAAGGCATCATTCACATCAATGACGTCATCATTACTGCATAGTTTGGAGAGAACATGACTAACCCTCGCTCATCAGCAATACAATATGCTCACGAAAATTCTACCCGCTTTCTGAACGAGTTGAAAGAATTCGCATCTATCCCTTCAATATCTACCGATGAAACCACAAAAGCTGCTGTTCTTCAAGCCGCACAATGGGTAGCAAATCATCTTCGCTCGCTTGGCATGGGAAATATTCAAATATTTCCAACTGCTGGTCACCCGGTTGTATATGGCGACTGGCTCGGAGCTGGCAATAAAGCTCCAATTGCTTTGATTTATGGACATTATGATGTTCAACCGGTCGACCCTCTGAATTTATGGCTTTCTGAACCATTCACTCCAGATGTGCGTGGTGATTATATATATGCTCGGGGTATTACGGATATGAAGGGTCAAATTATGGTCGCTCTTGATTCGATTGAAGCGATCTTAAAAACTGGTCAGCTACCGATTAATTTTAAATTCCTGTTTGAAGGTGAGGAGGAAATTGGTTCCCCTAATCTTGTTACATTTTTAGGAGCACACAAAGACTTACTAAGATGCGACATAGCGATTAATCCAGATACCGGTACATTATCACCAGATATTCCTTGCATTACATATGCCTTGCGTGGACTGGCATATATGGAACTACGCATCTTTGGCCCGGACCATGACCTACATTCGGGTATTTTTGGTGGCGCAGTGCTTAATCCTGCCCAAGAATTATGCGAATTAATTGCTGGAATGCATGATGCACAAGGACGGGTGACTTTGCCAGGTTTTTATGATCAAGTCCGATCCATTGATCCAGAGGAAAAGGAAGAACTTGCTAGGTTGCCGATTGGGGATCAATATTATCTGAATGCCACCGGAGTACCCGCGTTATACGGAGAAGCTGGATATACAACAATCGAACGTCTTGGTACACGGCCGACCTTGGAGGTGAACGGGTTGTTATCCGGGTTCACAGGCGAAGGATCAAAAACTGTTCTTCCAGCTTGGGCGATGGCAAAGATATCAACTCGTCTCGTTCCCGATCAACAACCATCAGATGTTTACCAACAGATGCAGTCTTATCTTGAGGCTCATGCGCCTAAGGAAATTCGTTGGAGTCTTATAACTATGCATGGTGGACCAGCCTCCATCTCAGATCGTAATTCAATATATATCAAAGCTTTATCTCGTGCGCTGGAAACTGTGTGGCATAAACCTCCAGTCTTTAAGCGCGAAGGGGGAAGTGTTCCTATAGTTTTGGACTTTCAACGGATATTGGGAGTGGAAACAGTTAATACAGGGTTCTCCATGCCCGATGACAACATGCATTCACCGAATGAAAAACTTCATCTCCCCACGTGGTACCGAGGAATTGATACTTTTATCCATTTTTACTTCAACTTAGCCCAATGATTGGGCATAACTAGAAGGCTAATGATACTTTTTATAGGTTGTATATGACTGAAAAATCTCGTTTCCCATTGTATGGTGGACAGGCTGTTATTGAAGGTGTAATGATGCGAGGCACTAATTCAGTTGCCATCGCGATGCGTACTCCAAATAAGGATATAACGATCCATAAAGAACCATTGGGAGCATTATATAAGCAAAAGATTATCAAAATCCCATTTCTACGCGGTTTGGTGATGTTGCTAGATGCATTAATTTTAGGAACTCGAGCTATCACCATCTCAGCGAATACCCAAACTGGTGAAGATGAAAAAATTGAAGGACCTCTTCTATACTTCATCTTATTTATATCGCTGGCTATCGGTGTTGGTCTTTTCTTCCTGGCTCCCGCAGCCCTTGGTCAGCTTTCAGAACACTTTTTAAGGATAGGATCTTGGTGGGGGAATTTATTAGAAGGCTTTGTACGGTTAATATTACTCGTTGGGTACATTTGGGCAGTCGGTCAGATGTCTGACATTCGTCGCGTCTTTGCATATCATGGTGCAGAGCACAAAACCATCAACGCCTATGAAGCAGGATCTGAATTACTTCCTGATAATGTCGCCCGGTTTTCAACTGAGCACCCTCGCTGTGGAACCGCATTCCTGCTTACCTTGATATTACTTTCTATACTCGTATTTTCGCTTTTAGGACCCCTCCCATTTTGGTGGCGGATGGCGAGTCGGGTATTATTACTACCGTTCCTGGCATGCATAGCATACGAGTACATCCGCTGGACTGCCAATCATCTGGATTCCAAACTCGTTCGAATATTAATTAAACCCAATCTAGCACTCCAGCATTTAACTACCCGGGAACCGACTAAAGATATGCTTGAAGTCGCAATAGCAGCATTTAATGCAATGCGCTCAGATGAAAATATCCCGGTATAAAAATATAATAAGTTTCTCAGAAAATTATAATCGCCAGCAACCATATAATATATCGCTGGCGATTAATGCTACTCACCAATGATTTGGACGATGATCTCTCTTTTTCTAGGTCGAGTATCAAAATCTATGTAGACAATTTGCTGCCAGGTTCCAAGGGTCATTCGCCCATTTACCAAGGGCACTGTCAATGATGCTTTCAATAAAGCAGCTCGAATATGGCTGTGACCGTTCCCATCATGCCATGCTTCATCATGTTGATAAGCATCTTCTGCAGGAACAATTTCGTTAAATATTCGCTTTAAATCTTGCTGGACGCCTGGTTCGTATTCAAGGGTAGTTACTCCGCTGGTGGAAGACGGACAGAATATTGTCACCAGACCGTTGGTGAGAGTACTAGAATCAACACTCTCGATCACTTTTTGGGTAATATCAATGATATCTGTATTCCCATGCGTGGATAGAAAAATATGGTTCAGTTTGACTTGCATATTCAATGGGATGGGTTGCTTATTCTGCCATAATCACCAGGTTACGACCAGCTGCCTTGGCAGCATACATCGCCTGGTCTGCTTTACGAATGATTTCATCACTTGTAGTTCCATGTAGTGGATAAACCGCAACTCCTGCAGAGAGTGTTGCATTCAGCACTTCGCCTTCATGGATCAGGATTTGACTCTCAAATTTCATGCGCCAATCATTCGCTCGTTGCTTAGCAACAGATAAGGATGCTTTTGGCATTACAACCACGAACTCCTCGCCTCCAAATCGGCAGGCAATATCCCCCGCTCTAACCTGTGTGGATAACAACCTACCCAGTTGCTTGAGCATCATATCGCCAACATCATGACCATATGTATCATTGAACATTTTAAAATGATCAAGGTCGAGCATAACCACACTTACCGAGTATTTATCCCGTTCTGCTCTCGATAACTCACGCGACAAGGTCTCATCCAAGAACCTGCGATTATACAAACCTGTCAATGAATCTCTAATCGCCTGCTCTTCAAGGTCTTTCTGCAATTTCAGCAATTTCTCTTCAGCTTCAATTTTTTCAGTCAATTCCTTTTGGGCGTCAGAATATAATCGTGCATTTTCGATAGCGATCGCCGCCTGGGCCGCAAATGCCAGTGCGAATTGTGATTGTTCTTGGGAATAAAAATTAGGCACGTTTTTATCAAACGCCAACATTCCAAGCACACGATCACCGATGATCATCGGGACACCCATCCAGCCACGATTCTTATATCTGGCTTGATTCCCTTCGCTGAAAGTACTATAGGTTGAATAGACGTCACCTTCAATCAATGGCATGCGCGACCGGATGACCTGGGTATGGGGATTATCCTTCGAAGACAAATCAAAAGAGGTACCAATCAAAGTTTCGGAATCAGGAAATCCATGGGCAGCAATGATCTGCAGGCTGTCATTTTTACAAAGCCAAACCGAAGCGCTATCATATGGAATCACTTGTTGAATTTCGTGCAAGATCATATCTAGCACTTTTGATAGATCCAGGATGGAGCTTAATGAGCGCATGACCCGATTTAGTGTGTCAACCTGTTCGGAGCGTTTACTCAGCGCATCTTCTGCATGTTTCCGTTCAGTAATATCTTGTTTGATGGCGATAAAATGGATGATATGCCCAAGACTATCTCTCACCGGTGCAATCGTTTGTTCTTCAGTGATAATGGTCCCATCTTTCCTGCGATTTATTAATTCGCCATGCCAAACGTTGCCACTTAAAATCGTCTTCCATAAGTCACCGTAAATATCTTGTGAAACTAATCCAGATTTCAAGATGCGAGGATTCTTTCCGTGTACTTCATCAGCATTATAACCCGTCATTTTTGTAAAGGCTGGGTTTACCCATTGAATATTTCCATTCTTATCTGTAATCACGATTCCATTGGCAGCAGATTCGAGTGCGACGCTTTGCAAACGTAGTTGTTCCTCTGCTTCCTTCCGAAGTGTCAAATCCCGAATAATATTCGTAAATATAACTCCGGATGGAATTTTCACCGGGCTTAATGCAATTTCAATCGGAATCTCTCGCTTATTCTTCCTTATTCCATTCAATGGCAGGCTTATCCCCGGACGTGTTTCAATCTCATCGATAAATGCTTTTTGATATTTGTAATAAGCCTCCCGGTATCGTTCTGGGATCACAATATCAATCGAATTACCCATCAACTCATCCATGGAATATCCAAACAGGGTAATACTTTGGTTGTTAACGAGTATGATCCGGCTATTTTTATCAGTGATGACGATTGCATCGGGTGCACCTTGAAATAATGCCTTGAAACGTGCTTCTGAATCCCGGAGAGTTGATTCGACCCGTCTGTATTGAGTAATATCTCGCCATACGACCATACGTCCGGTGGATTGTCCATCTTTATCCTTAAGGTTGGTCGTTCGAACGCTCAATGTCCTTGGAGAATCTCCATTTATTCTTACTTCGGTTTCAAAATCATGTGAGATCCGAAAAGTATCTGCAATTCCTGGCCAAATGGCAATGATATCATTTAAGCTTTTTCGCTTCGCAGAACGTTGGCTTAATCCTAACATGCTCAAGGCTGTAGAGTTTATATTATGAATTCGGTCCCGTCGATCAAGAACAATAACACCTTCGCTCATTTTATCGATAATGACATCATGTGATAGTGAAGTGTATTCGAGTAATTGAAAATAATATATACCCCAGAAATAAATCATCCCGCTAATCATCAGCCCAATCATTATCATGACCTGTATATTATTAACCAGGAATACCTTTGAATGGTAGATGAAATTACAGATCAATGGCGGAATAACACCAGATAAAAGTAATAAAGCCCTTACCCCTACCGATCTTGGAGGGGCTATTGTTCTGCGAATTAATATAAATGCTCCAAGTATGACTAATAGGTAATAGTACCCTACAGAAATTGGAAACCACCTTCCATTAGTATAAGTAAGGGGTGCCCCGGGTATATTTGATGTAGGTAGGATAGATTCCCATAACAAGTGGTATTTATCCTGTGTAATAACAAACAAAATAGTCATTACAGGGATAATTAATAATGTGATGACCCACCAGTGAGTAATCCTTTGATCCTGATGGGTATATTGCATGCAAAGCAATAACCAAAATGCTGGTATGAATGAAATTCCTATATACTGCATTTTGGCCCATAAGATTTTGCTGGGTATCTCTATCGAAGCCGATTCCAGACCTGAGAATAGAGCCCACCCCCCGATGGACACCATCAGTAATGAAAAATAAATGATTCCAGGGGTTTTCCACCAACGTGTGCCTAATAGACCAACGATTAATGCAATCGCGGCGGTAAGTAATGAAATTAAAACCTCAGATGTAAACTGCCAGGTCAATGCTAAGTCCTCTGTTTATTGACGGTCAGATATTATCACAGATTGTTGCCAGACAACTTTATCTTTTTGTAAAGATCCTTCACAGAATTGTTAGCTACACTTACCTTAATTGCCTCCAGGATCATTAATAGTAAAAAAAATATTAATAACAATTAGACTCAAAATATCAATCTGTTAATGGATGGAATCAAAATATACGTCTCCTAACAAATACCTATCAAAGATAAACTTTGTTATAAAAATTTAATTCCCTCAAGTAATATCACTAATCCTCTGGTTTACTATTAATAATTAAACGTAAGAACCAGTATTTATATTACGTAAAATTATATAACAGTTTTGTTAGGTAGGGCTGTTTCAGCAACGGGAGCCGACAACTATTAATTTACATACCCAGTGTATCTATAGAATTTTGAAGATTAAAAACCCTTATATAATTCTCTATTGTCCGCGTAATCTTTTCGATAACATAATCATGGGCATCAATCTCTTTTATCCATATATTTTTATAAAGAATATTCCTGGCAGCAACTACCTGCTCATTCGTCCAGATATATCGTGAGCCTGTCTTTAGTAACCATTCTTTTCTTGTTGAAGTCAATTCGCTAAAATCTAAACCTTCTTCCATTGGCAATATCCATTTTTTCCAACGTCCCGATTCGACTATCGCATTTTGGAGTGTCGCGAGAAAATTAGCGGGCGACACACGTATTTGCTCAATAATTTCCCTCTCTTTTTCTTCCAGCTCACTGAGTGCTATAAATTCCTCTTCTGTGAATTCTGGGCCGACATTAGCTGCTCCAATCCCTGAGGTAGGATACGCTTCAGGGTTATCTACCCAATCGGTGTAATGTCCTTTTACCATCGAGCCTAGCGGGGCTAAAATTGAGTACAATCGTCGTGCTACTTCAGGTTTAAAAATACTAGTGTGTAAATCTGTGCCTATTTGTGCAACTAATAGACAAGGCCAGCATTGACCAAGATTTTTCTTATTTAACTGAGCACGCAGTAAGTTAAGAAATTCTCTAAACCGGCCAAAATCTACTAAACCCCCATGCACTTCTTCAGTTCCTACCTCATAAGCTAGTTTTGGCAGTCCATTTGCTAACCGAATACGCTCGGCATGAGCAATCAATTCCACGGTTCTATCTACCACTAGCTGGAGTGGCAGTGGCTGATTTATTGAGCGGGTACGGTCAATAGTAGGATCAATGTGTAAAAGCTTATATCCTGCCTCAATACACGCAGTGATGCTTTTTTTTACCTTATCCATTGTTTCGGAATAAGTAAGGTGAGCTAGAGAATGCACGTCTTTCAACCATGGACCACCATGATCGAGGCACGGGTAAAGTGGTCCTGACCAATGATATTTATTTGCGTATTCTGCCATCTGGTGGACAAAGTCAGCTTGCGTCCAGCCAGTGTAACTGGATTCAAAATCTACCTGATTCAATGTAGCCGCAAATAACAAGATACTGCGATTTCTTGCAGCAGCTCTAATAGCTGCCTCCAATACTGCTGATGAATTCGGACACACTGCCAACAAAGTTATTGGTTTTTTCCCTTGCTCCCTACACAAGATCAACTCTTTGATAATTTCGTTTAAATCTCTCATTCAAATTCCGTTAGGTAATATTTAAGAATATATATACAGTGGATAAATTAGCACGACTATAAATATCTAAGAGCCTCATCAAGGGTTGGCTGAGCAGCGGTTCCTCCAGCTTGGCGAGTGGACAAGCCACCACAAATGTTTGCTAGATTAAGAATGTGCATTGGATCCCAACCAGCTAAATAACCATAGATAAATCCAGCATCAAATGAGTCGCCTGCACCAACGGTATCGATGACCAAGACATGTATCGGCTTACACCTATATTCTTTCGATCCTTGACATAGAATAGCCCCATCTTCTCCAAGCTTTACCCCTAAACACTTTACTTTCGATTGAATATTATCCAACGCTTGTTCTAAATTAGAGACGCCTGCTATACCCTGGCATTCAACCGCATTCGGCAAAAATACATCCACGTATCCAATCAATTTGTCCAATCCTCCATTCCATTTTCCTGATGGATCAAAATTCGTATCCAATGAAACTGATAATCCCAATTCGTGTGCTCGATTAAATAAATTGGGTAAGTCTGGACGTAATGTTTCCTGGATGAAATAACTCCCAACATGCAGATGACGGGCTTTCTTGATAATATCTTGATTTATTTCCGGATATTCTAGCTGTGGAATCGTGCCCGGATATGTCAATATCGCACGATCGCGCCCGGTTGATAAGATTACCGATACCCCGGTAGGTGTTAAATTATCAACTACTATTCCACTTGTATCAATCCCGTATTCATTCAAAGAACGGCACATAAACTCACCAAGCAAATCTCCCCCAACCTTTCCAATAAATGCTACCCGTAAACCAAGGCGGGAAGCTCCACAAGCAAAAATGGCCGAAGAACTTCCGATGGTCAACACTGCCTGGCTTACAATTTTTTCCACCTGACCAAATTCTGGGATAACATCGCCCGATAAAATCAAATCAGGGTTAAGTTCTCCCACGACAACTACATCAAACCGTCTGGGTTCCATTATTATTCACTCTCATAAGTGGAGGAATGTCTATATAACTAGCACAAATAAATATGATTTTGGTCACGTTGTACATCTGAATGACAGGAAAGTTATACGCATTCCTGTCATTTCAAGCCAGTTGTGACAAAACCCTTAACGATCCAGCGTTGGAAATACACCAGCACCAGCAAAATCGGCATAGTTATCAAAACTGTTGCTGCCATCACCAGCGCACCCTGTCCAGTATGCGTGGAGTTATACCATGTCAATATGATCGGCAGAGTGCGGACTTCGACTTTCTGTAAGACAATCATCGGCCAAAGATATGCGTTCCAATTACCCATGAAGCCAAGGATACCCAGAGTTGCCAAAGGTGCACTTAATTGTGACAAGACAATCCGAATAAAAATCTGCCATTCACTGGCTCCGTCAATGCGGGCTGCATCGAGTAACTCGTTGGGAAGGGTTTCGCAAAACTGGCGGAGCATGAATATCCCGAATGCATCAACCGCACTAAAAATGACCAGTCCCCATAACGAATTGATCAATCCCAGTTTTGCAAGAATCAGGTAGCTCGGGATCATGGTGATATGGCTTGGAATCATCATCAAGGTCAGGAACCAGCCAAACAGGATGCGCTTACCGGGAAATTGGAACTTGGCAAACATATAACCAATCAGAGCACTCGTGAAGAGTGTAGCCGTCACATTGAACACGGCAACAAATGCGCTATTGGCATAGAAGCGTAGTAACGGTAGTTTAGGATCATTGAAGATAGTAATATAATTCGAAAAGGTCGGATTTGCAGGCAAAAAAGTAGGTGGGACTCGCAACACTTCTGTATTGGTCTTGAAAGAACTTAAGATCATCATAAGGAAAGGCAGCAGGGTAAAGACAAGTCCGAGGGTTAGTGCTAAATAAAAGAAAAAACGACTCTCGAAGAAAGGACTTCGAGGAGTTCTTCTCGCTTGGGTTAAGGTGCTGCCAGATATGGCTTGAGTGGTCATCTTAATACTCCCACTCTGTGCGTAACAGCCGCATCTGAATAATGGTCACACCCATAACAAGCAAGAACAAAACAAAAGATTCAGCGGCTGCCCAACCGAGTTGCTGATAACGAAAAGCGTTTTTATAAATATCCAGCATCAGCACCTGTGTTTGATTTCCAGGATCGCCATTGGTCATAACTTGAATAATGTCAAAAACCTGGAAAGATGATAGCATGGTCATCACACAGACGAACAACATTGTTGGGCGGATGAGTGGTACTGTAATTTTCGTGAATGTTTGCCAGCGATTGGCACCGTCAATCATTGCTGTATCTTTCAATTCCTGTGGGACGCCCTGAAGCGCAGCGATAAATATAACCATGTTGTAACCATAGTCTTGCCACAGATAAGCCAAAATCACAGCCCACATGGCCACAGAAACACCCGTAAAACCAGCGCGTGGATCCGAAAGCCAAGATACAGGTGTACCACCAAATAGGCGAATAATCGCATTGATCCATCCAGCCTGAGGATCGTACATACTCAGCCAGATTAATGCAACACCGACCGAGGATGTCAGGACTGGCAAGAAATAGATCGTGCGATATAAAGCCTTGAAACGTTCACCGATCGACTCAAGTAAATATGCCAATGGTAGTGTTATCATCAAGTTGATCGGTAACACAGCCAAGGCAAAAATCAGTGTGTTTTTTAGGCTGATACGGAACAAATTCGCATCGACTGACGTTCCGCTGAACATTTCAATAAAATTCCCAAAGCCCACGAATGGATTGGTGCCACCTAATCCGAGAATGGGTCCACCCAGACGGCCTGAACTGTATTTATAAAACATCAAAACTAATGCCCAGCCTATAACAAAAAGGCCCAAGGACTCATAAATCAGCAGGGGAACTGTTATTCCTAGTACAAAACGACCCTTGGCAATCGTTAGCCCGCCTTTCGGTCGTTTTTCCTTTTTTCGTAGCAGCTTCATCATAAATCTCTTAATGTTTGGGATAAGAAAATATTGATTACCACTGGGAGCAGGTATGACCTGCTCCCTGGTTGAAGTTATTTTTTTATTTGAATGTTGAGTTGGCTTCAGTGTCGATGGTTGCCAAAGTATCATCGATTGAGGTAATCCCTTGCAGAGCTTCTAAAATTCGCGGATAAATGATCTCATACATAACCAGGTCGCGATCGGGCATATTTCCCAGGTATTCGCCATCCGGCAAAATATCTAGAGCTTTTGCCACCCATGGTTCCTTCGAAGCAATATCTGATGATTTGGCGACCTCCGGCATTGCCGGAATGGTTCCGCTGGCAAGATTCCATGAAAGAGCATTTTGGGGATCAGTGGTAACGAACTTGATAAAATCCCAGGCTACATCCTGATTTTTACTATTTGGGGAAACCGTTAATCCCCAACCCGAATCAGCTACAAAAACCGGTTTACCCTGTATGGGAGGCAGGTAGAGATAATCCCATTCATCAGCGAAATCAGGGAAATTGGTCTTGCCTTCAGCAATTGCCCAGGCGCCGATGTAACCAATGGCTGCCTTATTGGTAAAGAAATCATCTATAACAGGATTAGTAGCATCATTGAAGACCAATGGGTCAACGATAACCGATTGAACTGCATTGACCATCCATTCAAGCTGAGCCTTGGCTTGTGATGTATTGAAAGTGAAACCAGTACTATCAGCATTCCAGTAATCCCCACCGCGTTGTTTAATGCCCGCCAAGAACGAGAAAGCGATTGGATCAGCTGAAGTGAAATGGAAGCCTGCAACGCTCATCATTCCAGAAGCATCTCTCTGTACCAATTTCCTCCCATCGGCCACAACATCATCCATGGTTTTCCATTGAGGTGGATAAGTCAAGCCAGCCGCCAGAAACATAGTCTTATTGACCAGTACACCGCCATATTCGCAATTGAACTCCTGAGGAAAGCCGTACAATTTGCCATTAACAATGAAACCGCCGACAGGAGCCGAATAGAATAGTTCCTTAGCCTTATCTACTGACATAACCTCGGCTGGAACCGGTGCTAACCGCTCATAATATTGAGATGTCCAAGTCCCAAAGAGTTGGATGATGTCGGCTTCCTCCCCAGCAGGCATGGCTGTCTGCAATGTTTGCAGATAAAGATCATATTCAAAAGACTCTCGTTGAATGGTGACATTGGGATGTTTAGTTTGATATGCAGTAATCAATTCATCATATCCTGCATTAAAGGCATTGTTGGTATGTGTCCATAGTCGCAATGTTACTTTCTCATTGCTGGCAACCTGACCACCAGCCCCACAAGCCACCAGTAACATGCTAGCAATTACGAGGACGAACATTAATTTTTTCATTTTCTTCTCCTTTTGATTTACTAGTTGACAATAGAACTATCAGAAATATTGTGTCCAGTTTTGTATTCTCCTTAGTTTCTATTATTTGGTTAGGTTTACAACCGAATCAAGATTATTTGGATGGTCAGGATCAAGACCTTTAGCGATGGAACGTTCATATGCCATTAGCTGACCAAAGGGAAGATACAAAATATTACGTATCACCTCCTCTAACCCAGAATTAAATGATATATCAGTTTTCTTTTCTCCAATAGTTATAATTTTTGCACCTAAATCTTGTATATCTTTTAACACCATCAACTCATGATCGGCATTTATTTCCGAAACTAATCCAACTATCAGTGTATTTTTATTGACCATTGCCTTGGGTCCATGACGGAATTCCAGAAAATGAAATGCCTCGCTGTGGGTTAATGACATCTCTTTCATTTTTAAGTTTAGCTCACAAGCTAAACCATAACGTCCACCGGAACCTAGGAAATATATCCTATCCAATTCTAAATTTATTCCAATTAGTTTCGCTAAGGAGGAGTAATTATCCAGTATCCGCCTCCCAATCAATGGTAAGAAATTGAACTGATCGAACCAAGCAGTCTGTCTCGCCCAGATGACGCACAATCCAACCACACCCAGGTATAGAGTCGAAAACGCTCTGGTTTGAGCGATGCTTTTTTCCATCCCTGAAGGAAATATTAGATTCAGGGATCCCACCTTTGTAAGCGGTGAATCAGGATCACATACGAAAGTCAGGATCCTCCCACAATTTTTATTTCGAAACGCATCACACGCTTTTAAGGTCTCAGTCGTTTTTCCTGAACGGCTAATCGCTATTAATATGGTTCGACCAGATAAAATATGGTAAGACTGTGGAGATAACCAAAGTTCTGATGCAGGTAATCCCCGCGCATAAAATCCAGTCATTTCCTGAAATATTGCAGCAGCTGCGCAGGAAAGATAATAGGTCGAACCACACCCAGTAAAAATTACTTGCTTATAATCATCGTATTGCGAAAAATCCTGGATAGCTTTTATGTTTTCTTTTAAGATCTCAATCCCTTTGATCCAGGAATCAGGCTGCGAATAAATTTCTTCACGAGTAAATTTTCCTCGTGTTTCCATTATCCAACTCTCCAATTATTGGGATTCCGTATGATTTGCATAAAAATCCCTTTAAAAATGTTATCGCTCACCATAATATTGCGCTTATCTTTTGATAAGAACCATCAAATATATTGATCTCACTTGTTTATTAATATTTTTTCTGCATTTACATAGTATATTTTTTGTAAGACTTCATCCGGTAAGTGCAAACCGTACACATACCATCTTCCTTGTTGAGGAGTTTCTTCAACGTTGTAATTGAAATATTCATCGTCAGTTTCCAAAAAGCGATAAGTCAAGCGGTATGTTTCCAGGTCCGGACCAAAATCTGAACCGAATAAAATTCGATCTGAGTATTCAATGAAGAACTGCCTTGAAATGTAGGGTTGGCGACCCAGCTCACCAATTCGCGCACTGATATCGATGTAGAAATTAGGGCAATGGGCCATTAAATCAGCGACCCACCTTATGTTTTCTGCATAACATCCCACATGTGCCCCAATAAAAATGGTCTGTGGATGCCTCTTGACTAGATTTGCTAATCCCTCAATGATCAATGCAAATGGTGGGTAGGGTGGGCTGGGAAATTGCCAATCAGGATTGGCAGATAATTCTTCCCAACGCTCATTAGTTTCATCCAATGGATCGAAAAATGCCACTGGGTCAGCTACATGGATCAGTACCGGCAATTTCAGCGCCCCTGCCGCGAGCCAAATTGGATCCAGGCGAGCATCATCAACTTTCACCAGATTACCTTTATGGTCACAAACCCGCAGTCCAAAATTCTTCCAAATCTTTAGCCCTTCCGCACCGATTTCTTGTTGGACTTTCAATCGTGAAGCAGCCCATTCCGGGAAAGCTTCACCCAGTGTTCTCCACATCTCCCAATTTATGCCACCGAATACCTGAAAGCGATCGGGATAAGTGTTCTTAAATTTATCAATGTGTGACGTAAGGATATCCTCACCCCAACCACCATCCAAATCCACATACAACTTCACGTTTGCCTGATCTAATATATCAATGAGTTCAGTGACAGGACGATGGATCCAACCTCCACCAAATTCATCGCCTAAATGATTATGTGCATCAATCACTGGAAAGCAAGGTTTTATGACCTGTGTATATTTAGTCACCAGGCTGGATTTGGGTCGGAATGAGTCAAGTAACATTACGAACCTTTTTATGAACGAGCAAGGACCCAATAATTATTGATTCAAGCAGTTAATACACGAATGTTAATTTTGGAAATTTCTTTTAATAGATCAACAGGTGTCTCCACACCCGTGATGAGAGCATGAATTTGGTTAATAGGCACCAGCATTACCGTTGAGGTCCTGCCAAATTTTGTATGGTCTGCCACAACTATATTTTCCTGTCCGATATTTAAGATTGCTCGATCAGTTAACGTTTCCGGTAAATAGTCGTTAGTCAACCCTTCTTTAATATTAATTGCCCTTACTCCAATGAAAACCTTATCTGCGCGTACCCCAGCCAACACCTGTTCAGTGATGTGACCAATGAAAGATGACTCACTAGGTCGCAATAATCCTCCTACACAAACGATGGTAATGTTGGGGAAGTCGGAAAGGAGGATTATGACCGGCAATGAGTTGGTGATCACTGTTAAATTTTGGCGTTCGCTTAGATTACGCGCTACTTCCAAAACCGTTGTGCCACTACCCAAAAACAGTGTTTCTCCATCCTTAACCAAGCTTGCTGCAACCTTTCCTATCCTTTGTTTTTCAGAAATCTGATCTACCTGCCTTTGCAATAGGGGCATTTCGGGTGGCGCTTTATCAATCGCAATTGCCCCTCCATGAACTCGCTGTACTTTACCTGTTGCAGCCAATGATTCAAGGTCACGCCTTGCTGTGGCTTCACTAATAGAATAGTACTCACACACTTCACCGATTGTGATACGGTAATGTTGATTAATCCAAAGTAGGATCTTATTTTGTCGTTCGATTCCTGAAATTATCTTTGGGGTTAACATATCTTTCTACGAATTATTCCTTTATAAATCCATCTGAATATACCCTCCCCGCTCATAATCCAGCACAATCGCTCATAACCAATCATAGTATAGAATATTTATGACCAAAATTCAAGTGTCATTTGTCATAGAAATAAAAAAACCGTTTCTACCCAGGTTAAAAACGGTTTTTAATCTATCGACAAATTTACAACAATAAAGATGCGGAAGTCCGGAAATGGAACTTATGGATTTAGGGTGGGTCTTAATGATCTTCTGTTAATACAGGTGTCTCTTCGTATTCTGGGGTGGACGTACTCTCTTTTGTTTCACTGTCGACTTTTATGGTCATCGTTGATGCTTCATGATTGTTACCTTCAACCTCGTATTCAGGTGTCTCTTGTGGCTGATATTCATCAGGATGTTCATCGTTCTCGATTTTTTCAATTTCAACTGCGGTATAAGAACCATTCGCTTCGACTTTATAATTGACTGATATAGAATCCCCTATATTTATCCCATCTGAAATATGTGTATCTCCAACAATATAAATAATTTGCCCATCAACTACCCAATAATTGCCGCTGATTTTTTCCAGGATTCCACTGTTTTGGTGATTCTCTTCAACAGTTGGTGCAGGAACCTCCGATGGCATTGGCGTGGTTAA
>Ga0153915_10002678_pt1 | contig 16210 bp, 7 predicted proteins | sample Opewatmetagenome_2_FD_107003 | JGI IMG/M metagenome (GOLD analysis project Ga0153915, IMG submission 107003) | Freshwater wetland microbial communities from Ohio, USA - Open water 3 Core 3 Depth 3 metaG | ecosystem: Environmental > Aquatic > Freshwater > Wetlands | place: USA: Ohio, Lake Erie...
ACGCGTTCATAGAAGGCGCCGGCGCCCATGCGAAGCACGGTTTTGGAATCCAACTGATAGGCCAAGCCGAGGCGGGGAGCAAAGTGCGCGCCGCGGTTTTGAATCAACCCGCGGGGCGTGTCGCCCTGGCCGGAGCGAACCAGGCCGTTGTTGATGTCGCCCACGCCGGGAATGATGGCGCCGATGTAGGCTACCGGCAGAATAGCCCCGCTGATCGGATTGACGGCGACCCGCGAACTACCTTGCAGCGCTGGCAGATAGAAACGGACCACGTTGGCCGTGAGAAACTTGTTGTAGTCGAAGTTCGACATCAGGTTGTCCTTGTCATAGAACGGCTTGATCCAGGAAACGCGGAGGCCGTAGTTGACGGTCAGCTTCTTTGTGACCTTGTACGTATCCTGGCCGTAGAACTCGACGTTCTGATAAGGGTAGTTAGGCAGCGGATCCTTATTGATCTGCGAGTAGCTGGCGAAGTTGCCCAGCAGCGCGTTCGAGAAGGCCCAGTTGGTGTCGCCCGGGTTGTTCGAATCACGGCTGAAGTCGATGTTGCCGTTGTAGGGCTTGAAGGCGTTTTCGGTCTTCACGGCGTATTCGTAGTAGAAACCAGCCTTGAAGTTGTGGTTGCCCATCGTCTTGGCCACGTCGTCGGTGAAGTTCCAGATGGGGTTGCGGTTAGCATAGGGCGTACCGGCAAAGCTGGTCATCGCCGTACCGTTGAGGAAGTTTGTGGGAACGCCGCCGAAGTTGAAGTTCGGGATGACGTTGCCGGGATCGGCATTGGGGTAGAGGAGCGGAATGTTGATACCCGACACTGAGCGCAGGTAGGGGCTGCCGGCGACGGGACCGTCACCGGGGATGCCGTTGACCGAGTAGCCGAACTGGAAGGCATTGGTGAGGGTCGGGCTGATGATGGTGTCGAGGTGCGTGGCGATGGACCAGCCATAGGTCGGCGCATTGAACGGCGTCAATCCCAGAACATTCGTTGTATCAGCACGACCGTAGGGGCGAACCTGGGTCTGCTTGCTGTTCAGATGCCGGGCCCAGAAGCGCCACTTGTCGTTGATGTTGTAGTCGCCGCGATAGACCTGATCAAAGGACGGATCCGAGTTGGGAACCGAGGACTGATAGTTGTACAGGTTCTGTCCGGAGATGTTGGGCAGCGGCAGCCAGTTGAGCGTCGACGGTCCGTACTGGTTGAAGCGGCTGGAGGGAACAATATTGTTGGCAAAGGGCAGGCCTTGCGGATTAGCCGCCGAGCGGGTGAGCGGGTCGAAGATGGTTTGGCGAACGCCTGATGCATCCTTGGCGCCGTTGCTGAAATCGCCAGCGCGTTCGGCTGCGGTGGGCACTGTGATTTGGCGGATGGCGTTGGGGGCCACGGCGCGGTTCCATTCATGCGACATGAAGAAGAAGAGCTTATCCTTCTGCGTGTTCATCTTGCCCGGGATGTAGATCGGCCCCGAGAAGGTGTAGCCAGCCGTCATGAAGCGGTAGAGCTGGCGCTGGCGGCCGGAGAAATTGTTCACGAAATCGTTGGCGTTCATGAACTCGCCACGCTTGAACCACCAGCCTGAACCGTGGAAGTCTTTCTGACCGCTCTTGGTCACGACCTGAATTTGGGCGCCGGAGTTGCGGCCGAATTCGGCCGACTGGCCGTTGGTGGAGACCTTCACTTCCTGAATGGAGTCGACGTTTACGCGATAGGCGAACTGGGCATTGACACCAATGTCGGTAACGTTCTGGCCGTCGACGGTGTAGTTGTTCTGGTCGGTGCGCTGGCCGTTGAAGGTACAGCCGAGACCGGCTCCGGTGCAGTCCGCGCTGGAGCCGGGAATGGTTTTCATCATGCCGGTGAAGTTGCGGCCGTTAAGCGCGATGTCGACGATTTGTTTGCCGGTGACCAAGCCCGAGCGTTCGGCCGATACGGTTTCGAGCTGAATGGCAGTGGCTTCCACCTGGACCGATTCGCCGACTGCGCCGATTTCGAGCTTAATGGGCGGCAGACCGACGCGGTCGTTGATGCTGACGTTGATACCGGTTTGTTTGAATTGTTTGAAGCCCTGCATCTCGACGGTGAGTGAGTAGACACCGGCGTTGATGGGGGTGATGAAAAACGTGCCTTCGGCGTTGGTTTGCAGTTCGCGAACCACCGTGCCTTGCGCTTCGTTGGTAAGAGTGATTTTGGCGTTTGGAACGACGGCGCCTTGCGCGTCATTGACGACACCAGTAATTGTGGCGGTACCGGCTTGGCCGTACACAGCGGTAGCGAACAACAACGCCGCGACGACAGATCGCAACTGGGGGACCTTCATGAAACCTCCCTGAAACTTGGACAGTACGTCCTAGAACCTAGTGATGATTAAGTTTATTACTGATTTGTCAAATAGGGGAGGCTTCTTTGATGAAAAAAAGGTTAATGATAATTAATCTTTTACTAGCCCTGCGAAAAGGTGTGGAGCCACCCCCCAAAAAGGGCTGCCGCGATCCTGTTGGCACGGATACCGTTTGCAGACGGATCGATTGGATTCGAGGCCTCGTGCGAGGCGCAGGCGCGATCGGAATCAAGCCACCCCTGAATAATCGCGCTGTCGACCTCGGGGTGGAACTGCACGCCATAGACGCGTTGGCCGTAGCGGAAGGCCTGCTGGGAGCACCGCTCAGAGTAGGCGAGTTGAACCGCGCCGGACGGCAAGTCAAAGGTCTCGCTGTGCCATTGGAACTCAGTGTCGCCGCGCCGAATGGAGCCCAGTACGGGATCGCCCGCGGCTTCTTCGGTCGGGCAGATCGGCATCCAGCCAATTTCGGGAACCGGATTCTTGGTTACGCGGGCTCCCATCGCCTTGGCCAGCAACTGTGCGCCCAGGCATACGCCGAGGACAGGAATGTCCTCGCGCAGTGCCCGCTCAATCAACTTCAATTCCGCCTGCAGAAATGGCAGCGAATCGTTCGCCGACATTGGTCCGCCGAGCAAAACCAAGCCTCTAGTGCGTTCGATCCCCGGTAGTCTCTCGCCCGATCCGGCCCGGCACAGCTCCCAGTTCGCCCTTCGCCGCGCGAATACATCGGCAATCCGTCCCGGTCCGCATTGCGGGCTTTGTTCGATCACCCAGATGACAGCGTCAGACACCGGTGCCATTCTCGCACGCCGTGCGCTACACTGAGGTTGATCCGTGCGCCCGTAGCTCAGCTGGATAGAGCGTCTGCCTCCGGAGCAGAAGGCCAGAGGTTCGAATCCTCTCGGGCGTACCAAACATCAACCAGCCGGCCACTTCCCTTCCCAATAGATCGTCCGCCTGAAGTGGGCATTTCCTGTATAACTGCACATTTCTTGCGGATGGAGGTGTGACTCTTGAGAACGGCTTCCCCGCTTTGGCCACCTTAGCTTATGGGCTGGTGATACGGGGTCGGTTCCGTATCACCGCGCCATGCTTTCCGGCAGGCAGCGAGCTAGTTGCTCGCGCTCGACGGTCCTATTTCGCCGCCGCGCCCAGCCCGCCCACTTTGCAGCTCTTACAGATGCCATAGCCGCTGCCGTTGGCCTGAACGAAGGCGCACAACTGCGTCATCCGTGCCAGCTCCGCGTCGCTGTACGTGCCCAGCGCAAATGGCGTCTCGGTCGTGCCGTAGGTGCCCGCAGGCGTGCCCGCCGTCACCGGCAACGCGTGCAGTGTACTGCCCCATGCGGCCAAGCCCGGTACCAGGAAGTTCGCCGTGCCACCACGAGTCACCGTCGCCGGATTGCAGCTCTGCGCTGCGGTCCCCGTGCCCGGCGCCGAGGCGACCATTTTGATCACAGCCGCGCTCGGCCGGATCGGAGTCAACGCGTTGCTGGTCAAATCGCCATTCACCGACAGCGAAGCCAGCGCGTTCGGCGTCACCAAACACGAGCAGCAGCTCACCAGTTGTTCGTCCGGCGAGTACGTGTAAACATTGGCGCAGATGTTGCCGTTCTGCGCGACCGGAATGCCCGGCACGCTTGAATACTGCCCCGTGTTCGTCATATTCACCACCGAATCGCCGATGGCTAGATTCGCCGCGTAGCGCACGAAGAACGACAGCTGGCTCGGCCCCACCTGCAAAGTTGCAGTCGCCGGCTTGCCGGGCAGCGAAAGGCCGTTGACAGTGCTGGTGACGATGCTGGTGGTGTTCACCTGGCTGCCAGGCGCAGTGCCCTGGACGGTGACAGTAATGATGCAGGGCACGCCGCTGACGATGCTGCCGCCAGTGAGGCTCACCAAACTCGTGCCGGCATTGGCCACAACGGCGCCCGCGCCGCAGCCACTGGAAGTTACATCAGTGGGAGTGACGATGATCAGGCTGGAGGGCATGGCGTCGGTGAAGTTGACGTTGGTCATCGGGTACGTATTCAAGTTTTCGACCACGATGGACAGCTTCGAGTAATTCGATATTTCAATGCTCGCCGGTGAGAAGCTCTTGGTGGTGATAGCCGGGCCCACCACATTGATGGAAGCGGAGGCGAATCCGCCAAGGACGGGCAAGCCGGCAGCGAGAGCCACAACGGGGGTGGTGTTGTTGGTCTTTTGACCCGGCGTGACAGCCGTGACGGTGAGCGTGAAGGTGCAGTTGGCCGCCGCAGCGAGGTTTCCAGACAGGAGCGACGCCACGGAAGTACCGGGGATCCCCAATACGGATCCGCCGCAGGTGTTACTCGCTGGAATCGGTGAGACGAGCACCATGCCGGACGGGAGGTTGTCGGCGACGCTCAGACCGGTCAGCGCGGTTCCCACGTTCGGATTCGTGATCGTGATGGTAACCACTACGTTGTTGCCAACCAGCATGTCGGTGGCCGAGAACGACTTCGTAATGGTGGGAGGAGCGACGACCAGGATTGGGGCGGTGGGGTTGATACCGGCGAGCGCCCCCGAACCCGTGGCCGTATTCAGCCACGAGCCAGCGCTCGCGCCCTTCACTTTCACAGTCAGTGTGCAGGAGGAATTTCCGGCGATGGTCGCAGAGGCGAGGCTGACGGATGTCGCGCTATAGCTGGGCGTGCCGCCGCATTGGTTATCCGCTTGGTTGTCATAGACCACACCGGCGGGAAGGTTGTCGGTGAAGCCGAAGTTGGCGGGAGTGGAGTTCGGGTTGGTGACGGTAAAGGTAAGGGTCGTGTTGCCACCCACGGTGATGGCGCTGACGAAGAAGGACTTGGTAAAGGTGAGCGGCTGGACGGCCGGATTCACTGTGAGCACGGCTTGGTTGGACGTCGCCGACTGTGTGCTGTAATTCGCAGTGACACTGTTCGGGTAAACAGCCGGGGTGGTGCTCGTGACGCTCACGCTCGCTGTGCACGAACCTGACGCAGGAACCGTGCCGCTGAAGATGAACGAGCCAGTGTTAGGAGTGGCGGTGTTGGTGGTGCTGGTGCATGTAGTGGCGAAGCCGTTCGGGTTGGCGATGACGAGATTCGCCGGGAACGTGTCGGTGAAGGTGACGCCAGCGAGCGGGGACGCGGAGCTGTTAATTAACGTAATGGTGAGCGTCGAGGTGCCGCCAGCCAAGATTGTGGGTGGGTTGAAGGACTTCGTGACGCTGAGCGCCGGTCCGCCTGCGCCGCCGTTGGCGTTCAGGTCGAAGATGTAGGCGGCACCGGCTTCAGCGGCGCTGTTATCGGCCTGGTTGCCGCCGATGCCAGTGGCGGCGCTGCCTTCAACGAAGGCACCGACGACGACGGTACTGCCCGCGACGGCCACCGATTTGCCAAAGAAGTCTCCCGAATCGGTGTTGGAAGCCTTTAGATAGGCCAACTGAGACCAGGTGGTGCCGCTACGGGTGAAGACGTATGCTGCGCCCGCAGTAGCAGCGCTATTGTCCGCTTGGTTGCCATTCACGCCGGTGGCGTTGCTCGCCTCGGCCGGTGCGCCGACGACGAGCGTGTCGCCCGAGATTGAGATCGAGCTACCAAAGATATCCGATGCGTCCGTGTTAGAGGCCTTCACATAGGCCTGCTGAGACCAGGTGGTGCCGCTACGCACGAAGACGTACACAGCGCCCGATGAGGACGCACTGTTGTTGGACTGGCTGCCATTGATTCCGGTGGCGTTGCTATCCTCACCGGTGGCGCTGACTACAGCCGTGTCGACATCGATGGCGACCGCTTGGCCAAAATGGTCGCTCGCGGCGCGATTCGATGCCTTGATGAAGGCCTGTTGCGACCAATTCGTGCCGTCGAAGGTGAACACATAGGCGGCGCCGGAATCTATGTTGAGGCTGGGAAGTTGGCTGCCGTTCACGCCCGTGCCGCCGCTGAGGTCGCCCGTAGCGCCGACGATGATCGTATTACCCGAGATGGCGACTGCGCCGCCGAAGAAGGCGCCACCGAGGGTGTTGGACGCCTTCAGATAGGCTTGCTGTGCCCAGGAGGTGCCGGTCCGCTTGAACACGTAGGCCGCGCCCGAACTCAAGTAGGCGACGGTGCCGTTGGCTTGGCTGCCGTTAACGCCCGTAGCGGAGCTGTCTTCGGTGTTCGCACCGACAACGATGGTGTCACCGGAGATGCCGACGGAGATACCGAACTGGTCATTGGCCTCTGGGTTGGACGCCTTTAGGTAGGCCTGTTGCGACCAGACGGTACCACTGCGGGTGAACACATAGGCCGCGCCCGCTGCGGGAGCAGAGTTATCGGCCTGATTGCCATTCACACCCGCGGCGGCGCTTGCTTCCTGGTGGGCGCCGACGACGATCGTATCACCCGAGATGGAGACCGATACACCGAAGAAGTCGTTCGATTCGGCGTTGGATGCCTTCAAATAAGCCTGTTGGCTCCACACCCCCGCGTTGCGCACGAAAACGTAGACAGCGCCGGCATCTGTGGCGCTGTTATCCATCTGGTTGCCGTTGACGCCTGTGGCAGCGCTGCTTTCACCCACCGCACTCACCACTGCCGTGTCGCCTGAGATCGCGACAGCTGTGCCAAAGTTGTCTCCGGCGTCGGTATTGGAAGCTTTGACGTAAGCCTGCTGTGCGACGGGGTCGATCGTCACAGGGTAGGTGGCATTGCGGTCATCCACTTCGATGCGCACGCGGGAGCCAAGGCCTTCCATGCGCGCTGTCAATTGCCGTCCAGTAGCGTCCCATGCTTTCAAGCCTGCGTAGTCAATGACCGTTGCTCCAGCAGCGTTCACAAACTGAATGGCTTGGCCAGCGCCGCGGGCGCTCAGCGTACCCCGAACGTTCAGCGTAAGGGCCAGCTTTGCCGTTTGCGGACGCTGAGCGATGGTGAAGCCCTGTTCGAGTCCAGAGGGTTGGTTGACGAACCATTCTTCGACGGGCATGCCCTGGAGCGTGCCACGCTGGAAGCGAACACTGTTATCGCTCGCGCGGGCGGCGGTGTGCCGGGCGCCTTCGAGGGCCAAGCCCCATTCCCAGGCGTTTCCTTTAGGTCTGACGAGGAAGCCGACGCCATCAAAGTCTGTTATCCATTGTTGGCCCGGGTGGGCGGCGCGAACGCCGGTGGGTGTGATTTGTACCCTGCGCTGCCAGCCTTCATGGGCGGCGCGGATAGAGCTCCAATCGGATTGCGAGATGCCCTTGGGCGGTCCCTGATTCGGTGCAGCGAGCGCAGCCGAAACGGTCAAGAGAGCAGCGAGCATTAGAGCATTCCGAAGTCGCATAACAGCACCTCAATCCTGATCTTTCGGCTGGCGGAGTACCGCCATCAGGTGGAGTATGCCGGATTAGTTGATCGATAAGCCATCCGCAAAGTGTTGTAAGCAAAACGATTACGAACCATTGTACGGGGTACGGGTCACTGCTAAGTTCTAGGAGAAGACCTTATTAAAATGCACTAGGTACCTGGGAGGGAAAGTCGCCGTGGCCCGCATCGGTAATATGGATGCCGATGTGATTCGCGTCAAGATCCGTTTGATTAGTAAGACTTGCGTCGTCCCGACGATGGGGGCGCGGGAGGTTTGGGACGATCTCAAGAGATCAGTTCCCAGCCAAAGTCTTCAGACACCTTTGGGGCGAAGAAATTTGTACTCTTTTCGCTAACTGTAGTACGTGGATGCCGACGAGTTGGTAAACAACCCGCCGGCAGTGTAGAGACTTCGTTAACCTATCTATAGGATACGGTCTTCGCGGTTACCGATGTGGTGATGAAGAAACCAGAGTCAATTCCTGTTGCTGAGAACTTCACAGGTCCAGAAGCTGGCAAGACAGCCAAGTCGAGGATCCCGGATCGCGATGCTGGTAATACAGACAGGACGGAAGCGGGAACCTGGAAACTTCCAGCGGCAGCGTCGGCGACGCAGTAGAAAACGCCCTGCTCGTGACCCACCCCTTGACTGACACCTGAGATGACGATGGCTTGTTGACTATTTCCGCCGGTCCATTTAAGCAGGACACCAGCTGCGCGCTCAACCGACGAGATGGCGTTGGCGTTGGTCCACTGGACCGATGGCGGAAGATTAGCCGAGACTGTGAATGGGCCGACGTCGGCGCCACCGAACCCTTTGGCTGTGAATACACCGGTCTCGACACTGGAACCGAAGCGGAATCCCGAGATCGAAGCGGAAAACAGACCGAAATAGTTCCCCCCTGCTGGGCCACCATACCGGGGCATGGAATTGTTTCGGCCCGAGGGGCTAGTTAGAGTGAGCCTTGCACCGGCATCAAGCCCACGTTCGGAATAAATCGGTAAGGCCCAAACCGGCACGCCAGGTGTGGTGGGCTGCTGACCGTCTGTGGTGAAAACCTGACAGGTCCCGACAGGCGGCAGCGTCTCAAGTGGCTGAAAGGAGTCGGAACTACCTGGGCGCAATACCTGGAAAGTACCCATGGCTGCGTCGGCCGATAACAGGCCCGCCAGGCCACCACCAGAACTGCCGCCGCGAACCAGCAGAACACGTCCAATTCGCCCGCCGTCAGATGCACTTCCGACGGCGTCACCAGTCGTGGTGTTACAGGCTTTGCCGTCGGCGTCGATAGAGATCCCCACCACATTAGTGTAGAGGGATCCAACGCTAACTTGCGTAGGGACATTGCAACCGGTTGGGGCATTGGCCGGTACTTCAAGGATGATCTGGTCAATGCCGGTCGACCTTCCCTGGTAGACAACGCGGGCGGGAACGCCGCCGACGAGCGCTTCGATGTCAGAGGACAGACTGACTTCCGAATCAGTCTCGGTCTCCGATGCCACAGGCCCCAGTCCGGTGCCCCAAAGGATAACCGCCTGTCCGGGCTTGGCGGAAGCCAGTGCCGAGTTGACTTGAAGATCGCCTTCGGGCACAAAATTCCGAACGATTCCCGCACCAGAGGCTTTCGCGAATAGCCCAGGGCCATACTGGGCGATGCGGACTTGAAATGTGGCGCTCACGAGACCGTTGTAGCGGACGACCAGTTGAGCATCACCCGTCGGACTCTTGGCTGAAAGAACTGCGTTCACTTGCTTGTTAGAAACGTAAACCGGATAGGCGTCTACGACGGTGTCGCCCTGGCGGATCTGTATCGAGGTTCCAGCTAGGGCCTTAGCCAGCGGTAGCGAAGACGCCATGACGCCGCGGACAGGTCCCAAGGCTTCACCATAGATGGAAAAGACACCACCCAAAGCGAGTGCCCCGGAAGGCCAATCCAAGGGGAAATTGCTCGCGGCATTCGAGACGCGGCGGACAAGCGGCGCTATTGTGGCAACAGCATCCTGGGTGATCGCGACCGACTGCCCAGCCACTTCAAGCGACAGCGATCGGACACCCCCGGTGTTTCCAAGTATCTCGATTTCGAATTCGCCGCTACCATAGCCTCCATCCCGCCCGGGCACAGCCCACGGCACCAAATCAGCCGAGGCAATCCAGCGGCAAGCGTCGTCACTGGCGTTGACGCGGATCTTGACGCTTTGGCCGGAAGGAGCGACCTCGACTTGCAGCGGCCAGACGTTGAAGTTGCACCCCGGTTCAGGTGTGAAAGCCATCACTCGCTCTGTGGAGGTCGGTTTTTTGGGAGGAATGGGCAGGACTGGCCCTGGAATGATTGGTATTGGCAGGCCGGGAATGGTGGGCAGGGAGGGTAGCGAGATGCCCGGAATCGTCGGTATGGCGGGAATGGTTGGGATCACCGGATTGGTGGGAATCGTCGGCTCAGTGGGCAGGTTCGGCAGGTTCGGCAGATTCGGTAGGATCACAACCGGTAATCCCGGCACGGTGGGAATCGTCGGCACAGCCGGAACAGCCGGTGTGCCGGGATTCGTCGGCAAGGTCGGCCGTGTTCCAGGCGGCGGGGCCAAGGCAATGAGTTCAGGTAAGCCCGGGGGCACGACAGGTAGTACAGGCGGCAAGGAAGGCAGGAGTGTCACAGGCAGGCTCCCGTTCGCTCCTATCGGAAGCGTCCGCTCTCCGGCCAGGGCATCGTCCCAGAACACGCGCACGGTCCAAGTGCCGGGGCTGAGGCTTGGCAACCCGCCCTTGCTGAGCACTGGGCCCTCGAAGCACCGGACATCGTCTGCCGGGTAGATGGTCATGGCGATAGTCGTAACCAGTTGGCCTGTGGGATCAAGGACCTCGATCCGCAGCTTACCTCCCGCATCAATATCGCCCAACGTCAGATTCGCCCAGATCAGGACACTCTTCTTTTGTTCTTCTGTGAGAGTCGCCCGATGGCATGCCTCCACAGCTGGGCTGGAAGTGAACGCAGCAGACTCTATCGTGGCGGCCGAGACACGAATGGTGAGTGCGATAGCGAACAAGAACACCGAACGGAGCATAAGTTACCTCGCAATGCCAAGCACGGTCCTGTACCAGTACTTTTTTGATTTGAAGCCAGATTATATGCCTTGATCTCTGGGGCGTCAACGTATTTCCACATCTGTCGGGCTAAACCAATCATGAAGACTGATTTCACGTAGCAGCACACAGAGATGACAATAGTGACAGGATGAGGAACGATCAGTGTTCATCATCCACCTTAATAGAATTTCTTTAAGGGATCTTTATTTTAATCGGATCTTGTTATATTTCTCCCAGTCTCCCATCTCTGACAAAATCACTGTGTCTCCTTCCTGGAGGCCTGCGACGACTTCGATGCTGTTTGCCGACGTCCGGCCGAATCGCACTTGCACGCGGTCGGCCTCCGCGCCCGACGCCGTAAGCTTGAACAGGGTCGCGGAGGCATTGGGCTGGCCAAATGTCGGGCGCTTCACAAACAGCACGTGAGACAGCTTTTCCAACTCGACGATGCCCTCCACGCTAAGATCCGGGCGCGCGCCCTCCGGAAGCTTGCCCAGGAGGGAAACGTCCACCGTTACGGTGCCCTGTTGAACGGCCGGATCAATACGGAAAACGGTACCGTCGATCTTGCCGTTGTGTGTATCAATCGTCACGGATTGACCGACTCGTATGTCCTTAGCTTGCGTCTCCGGGACCCGCAATTCTGCCTTTAGGTGGCTGGCGTGGGCGATCTTCGCTAGGATCGTGCCTGCGGCTAGTTGCTGGCCGACCTCGACGGGCACTTGTTGCACGACGCCAGGAGTTCCGGCGAGCACCTGCAGTGCGCCAACTTGGCTCACTTTGAGACTGTGCAAGGCCTGCAGCTTATCGATTTCGGCGCTTTGGACCGCCAATTGGGCTTCAACGGCCTCGGGATTGATGTTAAGCCGTTCCTGTTCTAGCTTGCTGCGATTGGCGAGCTCATCGGCCGCGGCTTGAGACAGCTTTGAAGTCAACTCAGACCCGAGGCCGAAGGAGTGCAACTGTTCATCTTTATCGGCCCTTAGCTTCGCCTGTTGATATTCGGAAGAAATGCGGGCCGAGTCCGCCCGCTGGCTCAGCAGCTGGCGCTCCAGTTGGACCTTCAGGTCACGGAAACGCGCCTTGGCCGCCTTAACCTGGTACTCAGCGTCCAGAGCCGCAAGTTCCAGTTCAGGATTGGTAAGGACGGCAATCACGGTGCTGGGCTGGACATAAGAGCCCGGCCTGACCAGGATCCTGGCCACTCGTCCGTCGGTGAGAGCGGGAACCAGAAGCGATTCTTCCGGCACAAGCGTGCCAAGGGCACGAACCTGGCGAACGATCTCTCCGCGGCGTGCCGTGTCGGTCCATAGTGCGGAACGTTCCACGGTCGGAGCGGCCGGCCGGAGCTCGGAAAGATAGTAACCGCTGACAGAGGCCGCGCTGGCCAAAGCGGCAAAGACTAAAAATCGCCGGGTCCAACGGCGACGCGTAACACCGGTGCGTACTTTATCCATAATTCTCTCCTAAATTCGTAGATGACGGCTCTTCGTTCCCTGCCCGAATCATTTCTCTATCCGGAGCGTTTACAACAAACGGTGATAGACGGTGCCGTGTTGGGCGCTCCAACGACTCAAAACACATTTCCACTGAATCCATGCGAAACATCTTCGTATTTGCTGATTGACCATGGCTGGAATTGAGAGCCACACATCCGGCAAAATTCGGATCACCTTTCACATCGAGCATTGACCACTTTTCTGCCGCGTGCGCTGAGCCGTTGACTTCAAGCAAGGCCGCGGGCTCATTTGGCGCAAGGGAAACGCGAAAACTGTCCAAGGGAGTCGATAGTCCGCTTCCGATGGCCTTGACGAAGGACTCTTTTCGCGTCCAGCAGTTGAAAAACGCCTCGGTTCTCAGACCGCTGGAGACAGAGAGCCAATCGGTGTATTCAGCCGCCGTAAAGAACCGCTGAGCGATGGAGCCAGCGTCATTTAGCGGCCGAAGCCTTTCGATATCGACTCCAACTTCGCCGCAGGTGGTGACAGCAATGAGAGCTGTTCCTTGGGAGTGGGAGCTATTGAAAACAAGCGGGCATCCGGGAAGAGCGGGCTTGCCTTGAGGACCGCACTCAAAACGGAGATCCTTGGCAGGACTTCCCAAATAGGAAGCCAACACGGCACGTAGCACTCCGCGGCGAAGAATGAAGGCGGAGCGGTCGTCGTCGAACGCAAACCCTGCCGCGCGAAGGGTCTCATCGGCGGAAAGCATTTTCTCGATTCGCGCAGCCGCTGCCCTGCTGGCGGCGAGGCGGATCCACCAGAGGTGCACTTCGCCGCGGGCCAGACGGAGGTCAGTGACCTCGGCGCGGCATGCGGTACTTGTGTCTAATAGCCTCATATCTGTCCTTCTACTTACGCTCGAAGTGCGGTTAGCGGATCGACCTGGGTGGCGCGCCAAGCAGGGACAATACAAGCCGCCAGCGCGACGCAAATCAGCAGTAGGGCGACGGAACCGATGGTCGCCGGATCCGTGGCGGCAATGCCATAGAGTTGGCTCGCAATGACGCGGGCGATCCCAAACGCCACGGCACCACCTAAAGCAACGCCCGACACGGCGAGCGCGAGGCCCTTGCCGATGACTAGAGCGAATATTCTCAGGCGGCTGGCACCGATCGCCATGCGAATGCCAATCTCGCGAGTACGGCGGGCCACGTTATACGCCATCAAACTGTAGATGCCGGCTGCTGCTAAGGCTAGGGCGAGAACCCCGATGCAAGAAAGCAGCGAACTCACCAACTGAGAAGTGAATAGAGACGCTTTCATGTGTTCGACCATTGGCTTGGTATCGTAGACCGGAAGGTTGGGGTCGAGCCTTTCGATTGCGTCGCGCACCGCGGACACAACCGAGGCGCGAGAAGGATCCTCCTCGGTTCGGACTTGCAAAACGACATCCGATTCGTAAACCTGGAGCAGGGGCAGATATAGAAATGGCTGCGGAGGCTCCGCTAAGTTCATGTACTTGCCGTCCTTCACCACGCCGACCACTTCGAGCCAGTCTCCGCCGGTGTGCACATGCTTGCCGATGGCGCTTTCCCCGGGCCAATAACGTTTCGCAAAGGTTTCGTTGACCATAGCCACGCGACGCGAGTCCTTGTCATCCTGAGGGGTGAATTCACGGCCCTCCACCAGGCCGATACCCATCGCCTCCAAATACTCTGGACCGACACTGCTGAATGGCACCGTCATGTCCTCACCAGTTTTCGGCTGGTATCCATCGGCTCCAAAGCCGGTGAAATGAGCAGAACCGAACCCCAGCGGCACCGATGAGGCAAAGCTTGCCTTTGACACGAAGGGCAACTGCCCTACCTCGGCAAGCGCCCGGCGAACGAAGAGTTCGCCTGCTGCCTCTTCATATTTCGCCGCTCCAAGGTCGATTGAAGCTAGCAAGACGTGATTAGCTTCGAATCCAGGGTCGACCTTCTGGGTGTTCCACATACTTTGCAGGAAGAGCGCAGCACCGACGATCACCACCAAAGCAAGCGCAATCTGAAATACCAGTATTAAGTTACTTGGTGCGAATCGGGAGGACCTACCGAGCGACGTGCCTGCCTCAACCTTGAGCGCAGTCGAGAGGTCTGCCTTTGTGGAGGCGAAGGCGGGTACCAAGCCAAAGAATATGCCAGTACCACAAGCTAAGAGCAACGTGAAGCCCAGGCTCGCCCAATCGAGGCTCAAGTCGATTCCAATGGGAAGGCCAATCTGTGGGACGAAGCCGAGAACGAGCGTCCCCGTATACCGCGCCATAGCCAGACCCGCGGCTCCGCCGAGAAGTGAAAGCATGAGGCTTTCGGTGAGCAACTGGCGAACCAAACGCCCGCGCGAGGCACCGATGGCGAGGCGGACGGCGATTTCCTTCCGCCGTCCGGTGGCACGGGCAAGCAGCAGGTTTGCGATGTTGGCGCACGTGATGAGGAGCACTAGTCCAACGACACCCATGAGAATTACCAGCACGGGACCGAGCATGGCCGTGGCGCCCCAGGGCGATTGCCACATCGGGAGTACGCGCAATCTCCTTTGTTCGTCTGATGTACCGCCGGCCCTCTCGATCCGAATGCTGATCGCCTGGAGATTTGATTCCGCCTGGACGATCTCTGTGTTGGGCTTTAACCGGCCGAGCAGCAACAGCCAGCTCATATCCCGCCTGTCGAGCCGGCTACCGCTTGCCATCAACTGTGGCTGCATCATCAAAGGGACCCAACAATCGAAGGAAAGGCCCACGACCGTTCCCACAAAAGCGGGCGGAGCGACACCGACGATAGTAAAGTTCGCGCCATTCAACTGGATCGTTTGACCGAGGGCGCCGGCGCTGCCACCGAAACGCCGTTGCCAGAGTGAGTGACTGATCACTACGACCGGGTGAGCGCCGGGTCCGGAGTTCTCCTCGGGCAAAAAACCACGCCCGAGGAGAGTTTTCACGCCCAAAACCGAGAAGTAGTTGGCAGAGACAACCGAGCCCCAGATGCGTTCGGGCCGGTCTCCCTGCGCCATGTTCAGTGGAAGGATGGCGAAGCCGACAATTCCGGAAAACGTGGTGTTCTGATCCCGGTAGTCGACAAAGTCCGGATGCGAGAACGGAACGATAGCGCCGCGACCGTCGAGATTGCCAATGGCGACTACTTCCTCTTGCCGGGCGACGCCTGCAAGTGGCCGGAGGATGATGGACTTGATCCAGCCGAATATCGTCGTATTCGCGCCGACGCCCAGCGCCAGCGATAAGACGGCGACCAGAGTAATTCCCGGACTCTTGGCGAGCATGCGGGCGCCGAAGACGATATCTTTCCAAAGGCTCGACATAGTGGCGATGATCCTTAGTTCACTTGCATCGTAGAGGTGGCTTGCTGCGCCTCCATCTTCTTCCGCAGACTAAGCGGCCGCATGTCGGTCCACACCTCTTTAATGTGGTCGAGGCATTCCTGCTTAAGGCCGGACTTGCCAGCGTCGTTCCAGCCGAGCGGGTTTTCGCGATCCGCTGGCCAAATCGAATATTGCTCTTCATGGTTGACAACAACCTTGTATACGGTTCCATCTTCGCGTTCGTCGTTCATGACATCTCCTCTAAGTGATTGTTTGAAGTTGGGATGGAACTCCAACCCGGGCCATGAAGGATCGTCTCGAGATCCGTGGCTAAGGCGCGCAGAAGTTGCGGCCGGGCAGATTGGAGAAAAAAGTGGTCGCCGGGAAACATGCGGAGCCGGAAGGCGGCTTTGGTGTGGATGGACCAATCCGCCAAATCGGCCCGGTTTACATGGTCGTCAGCGATACCACCGAGACCGGTGATGGGGCATTCTATTGGGTCGCCTGGTTGAAAGCGGTAGGTATCGTAGATTGTGGTGTCGGCCCGAAGGATGGGAAGCACGAGTTCCAGTAATTCCGGGTTTTCGAACACTGCGTTCGGAGTCCCTTTGAGACGCCGGATTCTTCCGAGAAACTCTGGTTCGGGCAACTCGTAGGTCGGCTCTGGGAAGGACCCGT
>Ga0153915_10002679_pt1 | contig 16206 bp, 11 predicted proteins | sample Opewatmetagenome_2_FD_107003 | JGI IMG/M metagenome (GOLD analysis project Ga0153915, IMG submission 107003) | Freshwater wetland microbial communities from Ohio, USA - Open water 3 Core 3 Depth 3 metaG | ecosystem: Environmental > Aquatic > Freshwater > Wetlands | place: USA: Ohio, Lake Erie...
ATCCTGATTTTTACTGACATAATCTTCTCCTTTTACTTACGTTTATAATCAATTCCCGCATTGGCCATACAAGTTGACCGCGGGACACGTTAGCCGGTAAAGTGCGGAAGTATAGCATAATCATGCCCCAACGGCAACGGCTTTTTTGGGCTAATGGTTGATTTAATGAGCGAATTGAGAGCTTGTGGTGAAGCGGGATTTAGCCCATATTTTTTACCGACACAAAAAGGTAGATGTCGGGTCTGTCTGTTGTTCCGTTTATTCGTTCGACGCTTGCAGTAATCTTGTAGCTGGCTGCAAACCACTGATGAAAAGAATCGGTTAATCCACGACAAACATAACCTACATGGATTCCGTCAATGATGACCTTTATTGCTTTTGGGTCAATCTTGTTTTCCGGTTCAGGTTGAAAAGTGGCTTCTTGTTCCTGCTTTATGCTATCCAGCGGTAGTTGCTTGGCATAGTAACGATACCCTTGAACGTTCAAAAGGAACTCAAAGGGCGGAACAGCATTTTCAAAAGTATGAATGACCGTAAAACCGTCATCTGGCAGCTTTGCTCCTGAATACCCCAAAAGAGCAAAATCGGAAATTTCAGCGTTTCGTATTCTCAGGGCGTCGAGATATTTTCCAAAGTCCCCTCTTGACCGGGGTGGTAGGCGTTTCATAAATGCGAATAGAACATTCTCGTACTTTTGTTGTTCTATGGAGAAGCCGGGATAGTTCTTAAAACCCAAGGAGATAGCATCCTTGAACTCTGTGCTGTCCTGCAAATATACAAGGTTTGCGTCATCTCCGTTACGAATCAACTCCGCAACAAACAATCTTAGGCGTTCCCTGTCAGACTGTGCCTGCCATGAGAGCAAAAGTTTCTCTGGTTCGATTATGTGTTCGATATACCTCATATGCCAAGGGCTTTCTCAAGCAGTTGTTTACGTCTGAATATAAGCTCTATTATGAAATTCAGTCTTTTTTGACTGAGACAGTTCACTTTATCAGATACCGCGGCTACAAGAGGACTCATTATTTCTTCTACCTGTAACCGATTAAAATCCAAGTATTTTTCTATTATAGGCATGGTATCAGGAAATTCCAGCACGAACTTACGCATAAAATCATAGAAGTTTAACGATTCATTCTCATCAAGAGACCATTTCATATGATGTCGGGCTTTATTCGCATCTGTAAGATATCTGATGAGCTTATTTTCGTCGTTATATTTGTCAATATTTTGTTCGAGTATTTCATAGCCAAGTGCGGTTCCATTATCAAAAGCCGGAGAAAAACGAATAGACGCTTTTTGTGTCGGCGATCCCGTTGCACCTTTTGCTATGAGCCCCCAATTATCCTGATGTCGATCTATATTTCCCGTGAGACAATCCAAGGTAAATACTTTTGCCCAGTGTTCCTTAAATATCGGGAGTCCTTTTAACTTGGCCATAGTCAGGAAGTTGTGTTGCTCGCCTCTCTGTCGGTCATAATCTTTCAGTTCCTGAATCATAAACTGACCGCCTTCGACATAAATATCTTTTTTGTCATTATAAAACCATTCAATCAGTGCACCATAAGTGATTTTTCCTGGGTTGTAGTTGAAACTCAATCCAATGTGTGCCGGAGGAACTTCAATGTCGGTAATGAGACCGAGCCGATAAGCTATTATCTCAACCCAGAATTGCCATGGAAAATGGTTTCGCGAAAGTTTGAAAAGATAGCGATGGTTTGCTTTAAGGTAGTGCTCATCGACTGTTTTTGGAGAGAAGTAGGCGCTCTTGTCTCTTGCTCCTTTAGGATATACGCCCTCGTAGGTATCATCTCTCTGCCAGTCATCGATGATTATGGGCCTGTCATATAACCTGGATTTGATATTTGCTGGCTCTACCATTTATGTAAGTTATATCGTCACTGATTCTGTAATTGAATTAGTGGTATTTTTTTTGATGTAAGGCGTAGCCATTGATGAAAATGGCGAATAGGGCGGGGTCAACTTTCGCGTCGTCGGCGATTTTACGCACCTGGTCATCGATAAGATTTGCGGCGTTCGCCTTTTCGTCAGGGGTCATAATCGCTACCGCCCGGCGCAATTGCTCCAATTCCTCAACAGTGGGGCTTGCCAACATACCAAGCTCGCTTATTCCTTCGTTATCTTTGAATTGCTCACGCACAATCCGGCCGTATTCGTTGCCTACAAATTGCGCCAGCTTATCAAGATACTGAGTGATTGAGATGTTTTGAGTTACCGCCGTATTTTTTTACCTCTGCGGATTATGACTTGTTTTCTTCTGGAGCGTTGTTTGATTTTTTTGCCGGCCGTCATCGCCGCGCCCAAAGATTCGAGATTGAAACCGCCCGAAAACAGCGCCTTCAACCCGGCCATTTTCCCTCCCGACAGCGACTTGAGCATATCCCTGCTTCGCACAAACTGTTTTACCAGCCCTGATACGTCGTGCGGCTGTGTCCCTGAGCCGGCGGCAATCCTCCTGCGTCTCGACGAGTCAATAACGTCCGGGTCCTGGCGTTCCTGGAGCGTCATCGAATAAACTATCCCTTCCATTCTCTTTAGTTCATTCTCATCGAAATCCATATCGCCCAGTTCCGAGGCGCCGGGCATCATCTTCATCAGGTCCTTCATTCCCCCCATTTTCTTGACCGTCTGCATTTGCTGGAGGAAATCGTCGAATCCGAAACTCCCCTCGGCCATTTTTTCCTGTAATTTAGCGGCCTCTTCCGCGTCAAACTGCTCATGTGCCCTCTCGACCAGCGTAACAATATCACCCATTCCCAGGATTCTGCTTGCCATCCTGTCGGGGTGAAATTCTTCGAGCTTGTCTAATTTTTCGCCTACGCCGATGAATTTTATGGGTTTGCCGGTTACTGCCTTTACGCTAAGCGCCGCTCCGCCTCTGGCGTCGCCGTCTAATTTGGTCAGGATGACGCCGTCTAATTCGAGGCGGGTGTTGAATTCCTTCGCGGAGTTGACCGCGTCCTGTCCGGTCATCGAATCGCATACGAGGTAAATCTGGTGCGGCTGGACGGCTTTTGCGACGTCGCTTATCTGCGTCATCATTTCTTCGTCGATGTGCAGCCGGCCGGCGGTATCCAAAATCACAACGTCAACGCCGGTTGTTTTGGCGTGTTGAATAGCGTTTTTCGCGACCCTCACCGCGTCCGTGCTTTGCTCGCTGTAAACCGGGATATTCAACTGCTGGCCAAGGGTAATCAACTGGTCGATGGCGGCAGGTCTTTGCAAATCGTCGGCAACAAGCATCGGCTTCTTGCCTTTATCCATCATATATTTGGCTAACTTCGCGGCGGTGGTCGTTTTGCCGCAGCCCTGCAATCCCGCCAGAAGTATCAGCGTCGGCCCGGGCGAGACGTAATAAATCTGCGTATCCACAGGCCCCATCAGTTTGGTCAGCTCATCGTTGACTATCTTGACGAAAACCTGCCCGGGGTGCAGCGATTTGATAACCTCCGCTCCGACGGCCGCCTGCGTAACGTCCTTGCAGAATTGCTTGACCACCTGGTAGTTGACGTCCGCTTCGAGCAGCGCCTTGCGAACGTCGCGCACCGCATCCGACACGTTGGCTTCGGTAATTCTGCCTCTGCCCGACAACGACCGAAACACTGAACCGAATTTTTGCGTCAATGCGTCAAACATGAGTTTTTATGCTTTCCTGAATTTTGATAAAGCCGTCACGGGAAGAACCATCCCCGATAGTAAGATTATAGAGTTATCCGCCTGTTTTTTCAACGTCCAAATCTCGCTGGTCGGTTAAGTCGCACCTCAAAAGTGCGATAATATACATTGATGGATTATATTGACCCACAAAACAAACGTTTCGTTTATCCTGTCTGGTTAAGATTTTTTACATTGATTGCCGCAGTGGGGGCCTTTTATTTGTTGACCCGCCGGTTCAACTGATGTCTGGGCCATAAGATGGTCAGTGTGATACCTTGCACGTTCATCAATCCTTTATTATCATATTCCACAAATGACTCCAACACCGCGGATAAAACAAAGGAACAATCACATATCAGCCACGTTCGGCGGTTCCGCTAAGTCCGCTGATGATATCCCGGTTTCATCCCGACACGAACGGCTTATTATTGCCGGGCTTTGTCTTGTTGCTGCTGTTCGCGTTTTTATCTTTTCTGCGGCATTTCCTTTTTTCAATAACGTTGACGAAATGGCGCATTTTGATATGGTCTTGAAATACTCCCGTGGACATCTGCCTGCCGCACCGCTGGAATACGGTGACCCTGTGGCGGCTGAAATCATCGCAAATTCGGAGACGGGTGAGTTCATGGATATCCAGGTTGACAGATCTCCCGACATTTTGGCACAGGCCGTTGCTATCCTGACAAACCGCTACAATCCTGAGACCTGGGTCTGGCCGGCTTACTATTTTCTGGCGGGGCTGTGGTGCCGGTTAGGCGAATCGCTGGCGATAACAGGCACCGAATTACTTTATTGGATTCGTTTCCTTAACGTTCCTCTCATGGCTGTTTTCGTGTGGCTGTCCTGGCTGTTTTCCCGCATGTTCTCTCCCGACAATTTTCAGGAGCGAATCGCTATTCCTCTTCTCGCCATGTTTTTCCCGCAGGATATTTTTTACGCAATTACAGGCGACGTTCTTTCTCCGGTTGTCTTTGCGGCGGCATTCTTTATGCTACTCGAAATCTATTTGAGCGAAAAATCATGGAAGTACCATTTGTTTGCAGGCCTGCTTGTTGCCGCAACGTTCCTTACCAAGGCATCCAATATTGCCATTATGTCGTTTGCCGCCCTGGTTATCCTGATTAAAATTATACGCGCATCTCGCCGAAAACAGATTAAGCAATATCTGCCGGCCCTGATTGCCTTCGCCTTTGCCGCAACTGTTCCCGTAGCAATCTGGCTCGGTCGCAATTATATACTCTTTGGCGATGCCATCGGAGCGGCTGCCTCGATTAAGTGGCGTACCTGGACGATTAAACCTATAAGCGAAATGTTTAATCATCCTATCCTTGCTCCTTCGGGATTTATTTATTTCATTTCCGAACTGACAAAAACCTTCTGGCGGGGCGAATTTATCTGGCATAACAGGATAATAGCTTCGCCGTTTATGGACTGGTTCTATGTAATCTCGTCTGCTGTTTTCCTGTTTGCCCTCATTCTTGATAAAACCGGGTCTGACAGGTCTTGTCGCACTGCACTGGCGGGGAGTTTGTTTGTTGTTATCGTTTCGATTGCTTTTCTTGTGTTTATGTCTATGCGATACGATTTCGGCGATTGTAATTACCCTTCTATTGATAAACCGTATTTTACGTCCGGCCGGCTGATTGCAGGCACCATTTTACCATTTCTATTTCTTTACATTGAGGGCCTGCACCGCATTCTTTCCAAATTACGGCGCGCTTCCGCATTGCTCTTTGTAGTCGGCATTGTCGTCGCTGTCATAACCATATCGGAGATATCGCTTAGCTGGTCCGTCTTCGCCAGTCCTTATAATTGGTTTCATCTCAAGTGAAAAACGGGGTAAACTGTGGTCGTAACCCAAAAAATCCAGGTCAGCACAAATGGCAATACTGAAGTCCTTGATATAACCCCACAAGCCGTAAAAGCAGTCGCCGAATCAGGCGTCTCGGCGGGGACAGCGACACTTTTTGTCATCGGCTCGACCGTCGCGATTACAACTACCGAATATGAGCCGGGCCTGGCCAAACACGATATAAAAACCGCCTTTGAAAAAATAGCGCCGCAGAACGCTCGCTATGAGCACGAGGAGACCTGGCACGACGACAATGGCCATTCACATGTTCGCGCATTGCTGCTCGGTCCTTCACTGGTCGTCCCAATTGTCGATGGCAAACTTACACTTGGCACCTGGCAGCAAATAATCCTTATCGATTTTGATACTCGCTCCCGCACCCGCCAGGTCATTTGCCAGATTGTCGGAGAATAAGCGGCTTTTTTCTTGCGGCTGGCAGGCAGATTATATTCTTCACAAGGCTAAGGAATTTATGGCTGCCTGTCGCATATTATGCGATTGAATGCTGTATTTGGCGGTGTTTGGCCGATAAATCCATTGACGAATTTCAAAAAACGGGTTAGTATTCTGCTTCGGCAGGGATAGCCCAAATTATACAGGAGTTAGGCCTTGTTTATGAAAATTTACCTTAGAAAAGCGTTGTGGTGCGTAATTTTGGTATCGCTTCTTGCAGCAGTCGGCTGCGGCAGGCAGACCGCTAAGAACAAGGCCGCCGCCGACAATAACGGGATAGACGATACCATCGGTATGTATGCGGAGATATTCGCTTCCGATGCCATACCCTTAAGCGGCTATGGTTTGGTAGGGGGGCTTGACGGCACTGGTTCCTCTGAATGCCCCACGCAGATTAGGACTTACCTCGAAAAATACATCCTTCAGCGCCTCGCCGGCGCCAAAGTTAATGTCGATGACCTTATCAGCAGCCACGATACCGCCGTCGTAATTGTCGAAGGTATGATTCCGCCCGCTGCCTCAAAAAATCAGCGGTTTGACGTCAGGGTTACCGCGTTGCCCGGCACACAAACGACCTCTCTCGATGGCGGCTGGCTCTATGGCGTTGACCTTTTTGAGGCACATCAGGTTGGCATAAGCATCAAACCTCTCGCTGCCGCCGAAGGCCCTGTATTCACCGATTCCGCAATTTCCGGCTCGCAAGACCCGAGGACCGGCTACGTCCTGGGCGGTGGCGCGGTTGCCGAAGATTACAAAGTCAATCTTGCCCTTCGCCTGCCGGACTACCGTGTCGTCAGTCAAATCCGCAATCGTATAAACGAGCGATTCGGCTACGAAATTGCCGTGGCGCTGGCGCCGGGCAATATCGAGCTGCGAATCCCGACAAAGTATCTGGAGGCAAAAGGCAGATTCATCCAGCTTGTCAGGGCCACATATCTTGTGGGGTCGACCGAGCTTACCGAGAAAAGAATAATGACCCATATAGAGAAGCTCGCGGGCTCCAAAGATAAAAACGCAAGCGAGATTGCCCTTGAAGCCATTGGTAACGCCGCTATGCCGAAACTTGCGGCTCTGCTTAATTCCTCCGACCCGGAAGTCCGCCTCCGGGCCGCTCGATGTATGTTCAATCTTGGCGACCAGAGGGGCAGGGAATCGCTATGGAGCATTGCTAATGATAAAACATCATCCTATCGCATAGAGGCCACCGAAGCCCTGGTCAATACCTCCTCAGGGCAGGACGTTACCTCAATGCTTCAATCGCTGCTGCGAGATGATGATTTATCCATTCGCCTCATTGCCTATGATAATCTGGTTCGCCTAAAAGACGTCACTGTCTCTCGTAAACTGATAGCCGACAGCTTCTATCTTGACCAGGTATCCCAGACCGGAAAACCCGCGATTCTGGCCTCTCGACGAATCCAGCCCCGCGTCGCGCTTCTCGGCTCTCCCATATACTGCCGAAGTGATGTCTTTATTGAGACGTCCGACGGAACTATCACTATAAATGTACCCGCTGGCGAAAAATATGCCGCGATAATACGCAAACACCCCAAACGCCCCGATACAATCATCCAGTTGAAAAGCTCCCTTGACCTTGCTGACATCATCGAGACATTGTGCCGGGAGCCGTCAACCCCGACAGCGCAGGGCGGACCGGGACTTGGCGTCCCCTACTCGACTCTTGTCGGATTACTTAGCAAAATGGTCGATTCAGGCGCTGTTCAGGCCGAATTTTACGCCGGCCCGCTCCCAAAAACACTGCCAAATATAAAGAAATAACATCTCTTCGACCGATAACATTAGGACAAAATGTAAGAACCCGATTGAAAGGTTATGACCAAAGGCAAAAAATATCGGACTAAGTTTGCTTCGCTGGTCGGGATTTGTAATAATAATAACTTTGAAATTATAGGACTATACGGTTTTGAGTGTCCTGGTTTTTGCGGCAGAAGAACGCAAGGGCAGGAGGGTTTCCGATATCCTTTGCTTGTACCGGCTTGTGCCTGAATCTTAAGGATTTATAAATGCGACTTGAAAAGGTTATCCTCGACGGCTTCAAAAGCTTCGCAGACAAAACGGAATTCATATTTTCAGCGGCGGTAACGGGCATTGTCGGCCCCAACGGTTGCGGCAAGAGCAACGTCGTTGACGCCGTAAAGTGGGTCTTCGGCGAACAAAGCGCAAAAAGTTTGCGCAGCGGACGAATGACCGATGTCATCTTCAGCGGCAACGCCAGCCGAAAACCTGCCGGCTGCGCGGAAGTCAGCTTGTTTCTTTCCAATACCGCCGGCACCGAGTCGGGCCGACTGCCCATCGATGCCGACGAAGTCCAGATTACACGACGCATATACCAGAGCGGCGACAGTGAATACCGCATCAATAACAAGCTTTGCCGGCTAAAAGACGTCCGCGAATTATTTATGGATACCGGAGTCGGCGTCAGGGCGTATTCCATTATCGAGCAGGGACAGGTCGAGCGTCTCCTCTCCGCCTCATCCGTCGAAAGACGCGTGATATTCGAAGAGGCGGCCGGCATAAGCAAATACAAGGCGCACAAGGAAGAGGCCCTTCGCAAGCTCGAACGCACCGAGCAAAATCTGCTTCGCCTTGCTGATATTGTCAGCGAGGTCGCCAGCCGGCTGCGGAGCGTCAAACTCGCTGCGGGCAAGGCAAGAAGCTACGTCCAGTACACTCAACGGCTAAAAGAGCTTCAGGTCAATTATTCGCTTGCTGAATTTGACAAAATATACAAAACCGCCGCCCAGAAGAAGGCCGCTCTCGATGAGGCGGAAAAGAACTTTGCCGTGTCCGCCGCCGAGGTTGCAAGGCACGATGCCCTGCTTGGCGAGATAGGCCGGCAGATAATCGATACGGAAAACAGCATCAACTGCACCGACAATTCGCTTGTGGCCGTGCAGAGCAAAATCGAGCAGCAGATGCAGCGGATAGAATTCCTGCGCACCAGAATCAAAGAGCTTGAGCAGAGAAAGGCCGCCGCAGTTGCCAGGGCACAACAGCTCGCCGAACAAAAAAGCGAATTCACAATTGACCTCGAAAAGTACCAGGCACAGCAGCAGGAAAACGAACAATCATTCGAACAGTGCAATCTTGATATCGAGCAAACCAGTCGGGAAATCGCCGATATCAACGCCAAGTGCTCTTCGCTCGAAGCTGAGCTTGAAGACGAGAAATCAGGCATAATAGATATTGTTCGGCATACCGCCCAGCTTCACAACGAGCTTCAAAGCATATCTGTATATCGCACCAATCTTTCTTCTCAAAAAGAGCGTCTCGCGGGTCGTGCCCAGGTCGCGGGCGCCGAGCTTGAAAAGCTCCTGACGGACAAGGCGCAATGTGACGCGCGATTGAACGATATCGAAACCGTTATTGCCGACCTCACAAAGAACCTCGACAACAAACGCAAGGAATCCGATGTGTGCGTCGGTCGTGCCGAGGCGGACAAAAAACGTTTAGCCAACAGCAAGGAAGCCAGAAGCGCACTGGCCAGCGAGCTTGCCGTTCTTACGGATATGGAAAACCGCCGGGAGGGCGTCAAGGCGGGGGCAAAACGCATTCTCGAAAACCAGTCCCAGTTTGATTATGTCGAAGGGATTCTTGCCGATATTATCACCGCGCATATTGATTATGCCGCCGCGGTTGAAGCGGCCCTTGAAGACAAGACCGATGCTGTCGTTATCGCCTCGACTGAGAAGCTGCTGGCGGGCAAAGACGCCATAGATAAGCTTGATGGCCGGGTGCATTTCATAAGCGCGGACAAAATTGAGCCGTTTGTGAATACTGATGACCTCTCGATGTTGTCGGGCGTGAAAGGTCGTCTTGTTGAGTTCGTAAACTACCAGCCCAAACACGCCTCTCTCGTCTGGGCATTGTTAGGCAAAACCCTCATCGTTGATTCAATCGAAAAGAGCGTCCAGTTAACCGAAACGCTTGGGCCTGATTATAAATTCGTTACGCTCAAAGGCGAGTTTGCCGCGGGCGACGGCTTCATCAAACTTGGCCCTCTCGGCAGGGCGGCGGGGCTTATTTCCCGAAAAAGCCGGCTTCGCCAGCTGCAGGACACCATTACCAATATCACTAATGAAATAGACACGCTCCAGAGCCAGATTGACGAATCAATCCGCACGGGCGACCATCTCACGAAACTTTGCAAAGACCTTCGCACCTCAGTTTACGAGGCGAATACCGAAAAGACACAGATAAACTCGAAGCTGGCAGCGCTCGAAGAAAGTATAAAACGGCTCAGTGAAGAGCAGCCCCTCATCACGGGCGAAATTGACCAGCTCGAAAAACAAATCGCGCAGTCGGTGCAAAAGGAATACGAGTCAAAGCAAAAGCTCCAGGAGCTTGAGACCGTCAACAGCCAGCGTAACGCCCGAATCAATCAGCTCCAGGGCGATTACTCGAATCTCAAGGGCAGCCAGCAGACGCTTTCCGACAAACTGACTAACCTCAAGGTCTCGCTTGGTCAGATATCCGAACACCGCCAGTCATTGATTCAGACAATCCAGTCGCTCCAGACCCAGCTTGCGGCCAACGCCGGCGCTGTTGCGGCTGCCGAATCCGAAATCAAAAGCTGCGCCGACCAGGCACTGGCAGCCCAGAGCGACATCCTCGTTTCCGAGTCGGCTGTCTCTGAGCTGTTCAGCGAAAAAGACCGGAAGCAGCAAAGCAGTTCTCAACTGCACATTCAAATCGAAGGCCTGCTTGCCGAGCAAAAGAGCAATGAACAAACGCTCCGCGACAAGCGCGCTCAGCAAAGCCAAATCGAGCAACAGATAAACGAACTGAAAATAGAGATTGGCCAGCTTGATGTAAGACAGCAGGACCTTACTGCCCGTGTCCGCGACGAATTGCAGCTTGACCTGCTCCAGTCCTACCAGAATTATCAGGACACAGCCGTTGACTGGGAAAAGGTTCGTGAGGAAATCGCCGAGCTGCGAGGCAAAATCGAACGACTTGGCAATGTCAATATCGACGCTATCCAGGAGCAGCAGGACCTCGAACAGCGACACAGCTTCCTTTCGACACAGGTCGAGGACCTTAATTCGAGCAAGGGCCAGCTCCAGCAGCTAATCAACCGTCTCAACAAGGTCAGCAGGGAAAAGTTCCTTGAGACGTTCGAGCTGGTTCGCGGCCATTTCCAGCAGATTTTCCGCAAGCTATTCGGCGGCGGCAAGGCCGACATCGTTCTCGAAGCGGCCCCCGATATGGATGTTCTTGATGCGGGCATCGAAATAGTCGCCAGACCTCCCGGCAAGGAAACCCGGAGCATCTCGCTATTATCCGGCGGCGAAAAGGCAATGACCGCCATCGCGCTATTGTTCTCCGTCTTCAAGGCAAAACCCTCCCCGTTCTGCTTCCTGGACGAAGTTGACGCTGCCCTTGATGAGGCCAACAACGAACGCTTCGACGCTATCGTCAGGGAGTTCCAGAAGGAATCCCAGTTCATCATCATCACGCACTCCAAGCGCACGATGAGCGTTACGGATATGCTTTATGGCGTTACGATGCAGACGCAGGGTATCTCCAAGAGAATATCCGTCAACTTCGACCATTACAGCTCCGAACCCGCCGCCGCGTAAATTTTTGTTCAAGGTTCGAAGTTCGATGTTGGACGTTCAACGTTCCTTTTGACGTTCTTTCCCACAAAACCTATAATACCCCCATTCTATTGAGGGTCTGATTATGGAAACGATAGCTTCTTTTATGGTTGGGGCAGTGTTAGGTGCGGTAGTTGTTTTTATTTTTTGCCGCCAACAGAACAAAAAAATTACCGATGAACTTAAAGGCGAATCCGAAAAGAGAATAGCAGCCGAGACAAAGGTTGCTGAAATCCCAAAGCTTGAATCTGTAATCAAAGAGAAGGATACCGAAATATCCCGATTGAGAGACGAAAGCACTTCTTTTCAGACCCAACTTGCCAAACTACACACAGAGGTCGAGCAGCAAAAGAAGTCAACAGAAGAAAAACTTGCCCTTCTCGATGAGGCGAAAGATAAGTTATCTGAAGCATTCAAAGCTCTGTCTGCCGAAGCATTGAAAAATAACAATACACAGTTCTTGACCTTGGCAAATACGCGGTTTGAGACTGTTCAGGCAACCGCTACAAGTGAATTGGAAAAACGAAAGCAGGCAATTGATGAACTAGTTGCACCACTCAAGCAGGGTCTCAGAGATATTGATAATAATTTACGAGAGATTGAAAAAAAACGTGAAGGTGCTTATTCTGGTCTGACGGAACAAATTAAAAATATTGTGATTAATGAAGATAAACTGCAACATGAAACGTCAAACCTTGTCAGAGCTTTGCGCACCCCACATGTGCGAGGTCGGTGGGGCGAAATCCAACTCAAACGCGTCGTTGAAATCGCAGGCATGCTTAATTACTGCGATTTTGTAGAACAGCAAACAGGTAATGAACGTGGCCGGCCGGATATGATAGTCAAGCTGCCGAATAACCGTAGCGTTGTAGTTGACGCAAAAGTACCCTTACAAGCTTATTTAGACGCCATAGAGGCCAAAGACGACAGCATAAGGGATGCTAAACTTAAAGAACACGCAGGTCAAGTGAGGGCGCACGTTGATAAATTGTCTACGAAGGCCTATTGGCAGCAATTCCCTTCTGCTCCTGAGTTTGTTGTATTATTTATGCCTGGTGAAATGTTTTTTAGTGCTGCACTCCAACAAGACCCGACTTTGATAGAGGCCGGTGTAGCCCAGCGTGTTATTTTGGCCACTCCGACAACGTTAATATCACTCTTAAAAGCTGTGGCTTATGGTTGGAAGCAGGAACAAATTGCGGAAAATGCTATGCGCATAAGTGAATTAGGTAAAGCTTTATACGACAGGATAAGCGTCTTTACCGATCACTTTGCGGCGCTTCAGAAGAATCTGGATGGCGCCGTTGATGCATACAACAAAGCGGTAGGTTCATTGGAAAGCAGAGTATTAGTTACTGCGAGGCAATTCAAAGAGCTTGGCGCTGCGACGGATGACGAAATTAAAACGTTACCGACCGTGGATACAACTACACGAACCCTTCAGGTGGAGGGCGGACAGGATACGACCCTGGGTAAAACCCAGGGCTAAATATATTTGATGACCCCGGGTGAAACCCGGGGCTAAATACAATAAGGAATATGGCAAATACATTAGGATATATGCTGACTTGGACGACTTACGGGACTTGGCTGCAAGGCGACAAAAGAGGATATGTGAAGAAGGGTGAAACTTTGCCCGGCGATGAGAAATTGCTGGAGGCGAATAAAAACGCCCAGTCGGAAGACACTTTTCGGCTTAACTATAAACAGAAAAAAATCGTATATGATGCGATTATGAATCAGGCAAATGCGATTGGCCAGAAAGTGCTTGCGCTTTTGGTTTACTCTAATCACATTCATATTGTCGCCGAGTATATTCCTAAACCTGTTAGCGATATTGTGGCGTATTACAAAAAGGCAGGAAGGTTGGCATTAAAAGAACTTGGTATAAATGGTAAAGTATGGACTACCGGTTATGACAAACGATACTGTTTTGACCAGATATCATTGGAGCGAAAAATTAAATATGTTCAAAAGCATCCCGCTTAAGTATTTAGCCCCGGGTTTTACCCGGGGTTGTATTTTGATGTGTTTATTAGCCGCAATGGTTTTCACGACCCCCGTTTTGTCCGCGGACAAGCTTTATGACGGGTTTAAGAATCCGCCGATGTCCGCCCGACCGATTGTTCGCTGGTGCTGGGAGGCCAACAGTCCGGGCGAACAGGAAATCATACGCCGGCTCGATGCCTTCAAAAAGGCGGGTTTTGGCGGCGTTGAAATTTCAATTCCTGAAGATGTAAACGCGCAAACGCTGAAGTTTGCCGCAGACGCCGCGAAACAGCGGGGGATGATTGTGGATTTGTCGCTTGGCTCAACCCTGGGCGGCTCGTTTATCTCGCATGCCGAGCAAGGCCATAAAATCATAATAGGCAAAAAACAATTTACCGGGCCGACAAATTCTGTTGTAAATGTAAATAACCTTGTCAGTAGCGCCGACCCGAATCGCAAGCTGATGTTTCTGCGTCTGGTTAAAACAGGTGTGCGATATTTCGGGTCCGGCGAAGAGCTAATCGAAAAAATAAAGCCCGACGGGTCAGTGGCCATCGATATTAATGACGCCAACAGCTATACCCTTTATGCGGGCGTCCTGCAATCCGGCACAAATGCCGCTGGTGTTCCCGCCCTTGATTTGCTCAACAAACAGGCCGTGGAAAAATATCTTAACAATATCTCCGCCAAACTTAGCCCCGCCCTGGGCGGCAAACTCGGTAATTCCGTCCATTCTATTGTATGTCCTCCTGTCGAATTATCTGCCGCAAACTGGACAAGCGATTTCACCCAGTATTTCTCTAAGCGATGTGATTACGACATAAAACCATTCCTGCCGATTCTTCTCGATGATGATTTCCCCAGGGCCAGGACCCGTTTCTACGATACTATCCGCCGCGCACGTTACGATTTTTACGCGACCCTCGCTGAGTTGTACCGCGAGCGTTTCACCCTGACCTTCCAGAATTTCTGCCGGGACAACGGCGTCTTGTCTTGTGTCCCGGCAGGCCCCGTTGATATTCTCGACGGTTGTTCTGTGCCCTCCGATATAATTCGGGGTTATGCCTCACCGGACCGCTTTAGCCATAACGCCTGGGACAAAATAGCTTCCTCTGCGGCGCATCTTGCCGGCAAGTCCCTCGCAGCCGGCGAATTGATAACAGGTGTTTTGGACAATCTTGAATCGGTAAAGAGAAACGCAGATGTTGCTTTTATTTCAGGAGTCAATCAATCTGTTCTGGCCTGCGGTTCTTTTCCGGACGAGCGCAATCCTTGGTGGCAAAATGCAGGAAACTGGACCGAGCGTGATGCCCGGTTGTCTTATCTGTTCCAGAACTCTCGCCATCAGGCCAGAATCGCCATTATTTATCCGGGAGCCGACCTCTGGAGTGACTGCGGCTCATCAGAATCAAGAATGGTCAACTATTTCTGGTATTTGTTTCCGCTCGGGCATGCCCTCAATCAAAATGGCTACGCCATCGATTACGTCAGCGAGGGAATTTTCCCGAAAACGACCTTCGAAAACGGCAAACTTCACTTTGGCTCACAGGCCTACGATGTCGTAATAGTCCCCGATATGTTCTCAATGGAATTCCCTGTCGCCAAGGCCCTGCGTTTTTTTGCTGAGAATGGCGGCAAAATCATCTTCGTCGGACAAAAGCCGCTGGCTGCACCTGGCCTCAAAGACCCCATCCGGCGCAGCGTTCCCGTCGAGGTAACGATGGGCCATATCGAGAAAAGTGACCCCAACCGCGTCGTATTCATCCCAGCCCCTGACAAGGACAAGGATAATCTGCTCTCCTGGATGTCTGACCTGATGAATAGAGTCAGCGTCTCGCCGACTGTCAAAATTTCTCCGCCGGGCGATAAGCTTCTTTTTGTCCATTATTTTGCCGAAGGCAGGGACATATTTTATTTCGTCAATACCGATAATGCCGCTGTGTCTTTCCGTGCGAAATTTGATATTGCGGACAAAAAGCCGTGGAGCTGGAATCCAGAAACCGGCAAACGCGACAAATTTGCAAATAGCGGCAAGTCCGGCGAATTGAATATCAGCATCAAGGCGGCGAGTTCACTGTTGCTGGTTTTTGAGCCAGACGCAAAGGATAAAACAGCTAAATAAAAAAATATGATTTACGAAGACCTCAAAGGCAAAAAAGTTCTTGTCACCGGCTCAAGCTCCGGCATAGGGCAGGCAGCGGCTGTCGAATTTGCCAGGCAGGGCTGTTTCGTCGGCGTTCATTACTTCAGAACAAAACAGGGCGGCGAACAGACGCTCGCTGAAGTGAAAAAGCACAGCGATGGCATACTTCTCAAGGCCGACGTCAGAAACCACAATCAGGTCAGCAAAATGGTCGAGCGGTTTGCCGAAACGGCAGGGGGGCTGGATATCCTTGTCAACAATGCCGGCGACCTTATCGAACGCCAGCCATTCGAGACAGCCACTGCTGCATATCACGATAATATTTACGAAACAAATATCCGCTCTGTCTTTTTTGTCACTCAGGCGGCCCTGCGCTGGTTGAAAAAATCCGCGGGCTGCATTGTCAACGTCGGTTCCGTCGCGGGCCATCATGGCGGCGGTGATGGCGCAGGTATCTATGCCGGCGCAAA
>Ga0153915_10002680_pt1 | contig 16204 bp, 15 predicted proteins | sample Opewatmetagenome_2_FD_107003 | JGI IMG/M metagenome (GOLD analysis project Ga0153915, IMG submission 107003) | Freshwater wetland microbial communities from Ohio, USA - Open water 3 Core 3 Depth 3 metaG | ecosystem: Environmental > Aquatic > Freshwater > Wetlands | place: USA: Ohio, Lake Erie...
CGTAGGACTCCGTGGGTCCGTGACGTTGAGGACTTGCAGTCCCGACTGAGAGTCGGCCACGTACGCAATGCCTCCATCAACCCACACATCCCGCGCCTCGATGGGGGTGCCGTAGTTGCTGAGACGCGCAGGGTTTCGGGGGTCTGTGACGTTTACAATCTGTATCCCATATACGCCGTCAGCGATGTAAGCAATGTGGTCCTCAACCCACAACCCGTACTCCGAATCTGGGCTCGAGTCGGGAGTATTGTAGCTGCCGAGAAACGTGGGACTCCGCGGGTCCGTGACGTTGAGGACCTGCATTCCCTCATCATAGTCGGCAACATACGCAATCCCCCCATCGACCCACACTCCGGATGCCGAGCCGGGGGTGTCATAGTTGCCGAGAAGTGCAGGATTTCGGGGATCCGTGACGTTTACAATCTGTATCCCATATGCGCCGTCAGCGATGTAGGCAATATGCCCCTCAACCCACAGCCCGAACTCCGAATCTGGGTACGAGTCGGGAGTATTGTAGCTGCCGAGAAACGTGGGACTCCGCGGGTTCGTGACGTTGAGAATCTGGAGGCCCCACCCGTAGTAAGCGATGTAGGCAATACCATCCTCCACCCACACCTCTTCCGCGTAGTTTGTGACACCTGGACCCGTACTCCAGTTGCCCAGAAGGGCTAGACTACGCGGGTTGGTGATGTTGAGAATGTACAACCCTGATTGCCCCTCGCAAACGTACGCAATTCCCCCATCAACCCACACGTCATACGCCGCACCGACGGTACTGTACGTGCCTGCCAGCGTCGGCTGTATGAGATCAGCAACGGACACCACCTGCAACCCTCCAGTCGTGTCAGCAACATAGGCAATACTCCCTTCAACCCATACGTCCCACGGTTCGCCCGGGGTGTCATAGCTGCCTATGATGCTAGGGTTCCGAGGGTCTGTGACATTCAGAACCTGTAGTCCAGGGTACCCATCGGCCACGTACGCAATCTCCCCATCAACCCACACTCCGAATGCCCCGCCGGGGGTATCGCAGTTGCCGAGAAGTGCAGGACTCCGGGGATCAGTGACGTTTACAATCTGTATCCCATATGCACCGTCAGCGATGTAAGCAATGTGCCCCTCAACCCACAATCCGTACTCCGAATCTGGGTTTGAGTCTGGAGTATTGTAGCTGCCGAGAAACGTGGGACTACGGGGGTCCGTGACGTTGATGATCTGTATGCCCCACCCGTAGTAAGCGATGTAGGCAATGCCTGCCTCCACCCACACCTCTTCCGCGTAGTTTGTGTACCCCGGACCGGCACTCCAGCTGCCCAGAAGGGCGGGACTACGCGGGTTGGTGACATCGAGAATCTGCAACCCTGGTTGCTCCTCGCAAACGTAGGCAATACTACCATCGACCCGCACCCTGCGCGCATCGCCGAGGGTGTCATAGCTGCCTATCACGGTAGGATTCCGAGGGTCTGTGACATTCATAACCTGTAGCCCAGAGTTCCCATCGGCCACGTACGCAATCGCCCCGTCAACCCACACATCGAGTGCATCACCAAGGGTGTCGTAGTTGCCTATGATGGTAGGATTCCGGGGGTTCGTGACGTTGAAAATCTGCAGTCCCGACCAGAGGTCGGCCACGTACGCAATCCCGCCGCCAGCCCATACTCCGTATGCGTCACCCGGGGTGTCGCAGCTCCCCAAGAGAGCAGGGCTCTTCTGGGGCAGACTGACTGACCCAATGCCCCAGCCGCTCGCATTGGTTTTGTCACCATCAAGATAGGTAGTTGTGAGGAAGCCTTCGGAGTATGAGCCTGCTCCCGCTACCGTGGCGCCATAATCGGTGGAGATGGAGGATCTCTCTGAGTGGAGCCCTGAACCGGTTCCGGCGTTTGGCACACCTCCAGAAAACAACAGAGTCAGTAACACAAGTACAGACAGAAGCACAATTAGATTGTTCGTTCGATGATTTGCAGCGCTGACCATCTTGACTAGCCTCTTAGCTGGGCAGCAGAATCAATGGAAGAGGGAAAGAGAATGGCAATCACTGCGCCATCAACAAGCGAACATTCTGTCCTCCGATTCTATTCCGCGCGCCAACAACTTTGTACATTTGTTTCCCTATTAAAAAACGTTACGAATCAAATGGTGATTTTCGCAGACATTCGCCGCTATCGCCGCTGCTGCTGCGGCCTTTTCGCATAGTCGATGCATTCCGGATGACTTGAAAAGCGGCAACAATGGACTACTGCCTGCTCAGACAGGGCTGGATAGGCAGAAGACCACTTTGGGGTTCAACCACATTGATTGCACAGCTGTCCATCCTCGCGGTGATTTATGCAGTCTGGATTATCTGCTTGGTGAACGTGATGGTGTCTAGCGAAGAGGTTTCGCTGACTGTGGCCACTCTCCCCTTCATAGTGACCTTTCCTGTCGCACTGCTTCTTGCCGCCTCAGTAGAACCACTGTTGCCTGGGGTCCTCACTATCGACATCCTACTCACTCTAGTAGTCGGTGTTCTACTGGCTGTGAGATGGATAATGGCGATTGTGGGAGAATGAAGTCCTGCCAGCACACGGTAGCGGGTACTAGCTCTTCCGCTTAAACTCTGTATACCCGCAGCGGCCGCACGCAAAACGGTTGTAGTGTTCAGCCATGTAGGTGCCCTTCTCGCACCTAGGGCAGGGTCTCCTAGTCGATGTGACAGTACCTGACTTCTCGACCTTGTAGAGCGAACGAGCGGCCTTCTTTTTCTTGGACTTCTCCTTGGGCTTCTTCTTGTCCTTCTCCTCAGACATCTACTAGCTCTCCTCCTCATCCTTGTCTTCGTCCGCTGCTTCGGCCTTCTTCTTCTTGTCAGATTTCTTTTCAGCTTTCTCGGTTTCTTTCTCAGGTTTCTTCTCGGCTTTCTCAGGTTTCTCGGGCCGCTTCTCGGCCTTTTCAGCTCTTTCAGGTCGCTTCTCGGCTGTTTCAGGTTCCTCGGTTTCCTTCTCAGCTTTCTTCTCGGGCTTCTTCTTCTCTGCCTTCCCGGCCTTCTCAGGTGCCTTTTCCTTGGCGGGCTTCTCGGCTTCTTCCCCGGCCTCTTCCTTCTTCTTGGGCTCGTGTCGCTTGAGGACGTACGCAATCTCGATGGACTTGGCTTGGGCCGCGTCATCGTAGATTCTTGCTACACCGTCTGTTATCCCGATTCCGTACTTAGTCCAGAGGCGTCTTATCACAACTGCTGAAGGGTCAGAGTTAAGCTGTGCGGCAAGTTTCGCACGTATGTCAGCCCTGGTTGGAGTGGTGCCGCCCACATGATCAATCCTGAAGTCAATCTCTCTTCTCTTGAGGACCTTGTTCTCTCGCTGCCGAACAATGTCTATCTTCACTGGCATCACTCTCAATAATCAGACCGCCCGGAAGGCGGGTCAGGCAGTCGACTTGGGGTTGTCTAATAAAGTTTTCACCATAGACGGCAACTAGGACCCCACTAACGGACCTTGAGGGCATACTTGCCGGGCTTATCGATGCTCAGTCTGTCTGCGATGTAGGACGACTTCCTTGGGTCGTCATGCGGATCTTTGGCAGGCAGTATCACGACTATACCCGTGTACGAACTCGACAGGTTGGTGCTCTTGCAGTTGGGGCACTGGTTCTCTGTGGTGAGATAGTGACACTGACGGCAGGCTTTCATCTTTGTCAATCGAATCACCCTGTCTGTCTCTCTGGATGCTTCTTCTTCTCTTTCTTGGGGGTCTCACCGTGTGCGGCCTTTACGTCATCTTCGACCCAGGACTGGTCTGGTCCTATCTTCCCAAGGAAGGGCTGCCTCATTGTGAGCCCGAGCTTTCCAGACCTGTTGCCAGACTCGAAGCTGATAGACGTGATGCGCGCACGGACTTGGTTTCCTTCAGCCAGAATCCTGCCCGACTCCTTTCCAAGCAGGGCGTTCCCCTTCGAGTCTTGGGTTATGAAGTCGTCACATATCTGACTCACATGGCAGAGACCGTCAAGGGGTCCCATCCGGATGAATGCACCAAAGTCCATCAGTTCTACAACATTGCCTTCAATGATCTCTCCGCGGATTGGCTTGAACGTGAGGACCTTGTAGGTCACGGAGTGGTAGGTAGCGCCGTCGCCTGGAATCAATCGGCCCTGACCTATATCATCAATCTCGATGACTGCTATTATCAGGCCTATATCCCTGTCCAGCACATTCTCGTGATTCTTTCGAAGGTGAACCAAGGCTGCCTCGTTTATGGGCTGCCCAAACTGGTTTGGAGGGATTCTTACTATGTCCTTAACAGTCACAATACTATACACTTGTGGGCGCTCCTCGCCTGACAGGAGAACTCTCAGAACAATCAGTCCCACGGCCAGACACTGATGGTCTGACTCCGACGGCTCAGCGGTGCCACCTGTTGGTCACAATAAAAACGTTTTGAACGGGTCTCAATCCATTATGCCCTCAAGAACAAGCCGTTTCTTACCTCGCATCAGCAGCACTGGTACTCCGCGCTCGCGCGCCCGCTCTCTGAGCCTTCTGTCGTTTGTCGCGAGTACTCCCTTCACGCGGACTGCATAATCTAGCAGTTGGTCGTCAACAGGCAGAGCTGCCACATCCGGACTGACATCAGCCGGCCGGCATCGTTTCGCAAGGTTTCCGGCCACCCTGAACTTGGCATCTCCCGATGCACTTTCCATCTTGGCCTTGGTTTCAATTTCGCGAAGCACAGACTTCAGCACAACGAAATCCACATGTTTCTGAAGCGTACGTTCTGACTCTGCGAATATGTCTATTCCAAACTCTGCTGGAATCATCAGGAAGCTGGTGTCCACGACTACGGCTACGACCATGAGCTCACATGACCAATCATTTGTCTATATGGCAGCGTGGCCTATCAGTCGCCACTTGTTGTCAACTCTGCGGCCAATGGCAATACGTTGACCCTTCTCTGCACACACGGGTCTCTTCAGTTCAAGTTCTATCTGCTCCCCGTGAAGTCTGGTGATGACGCCCACTGTGGCCGCTGTCCCTATGACGAGCATAAGATTCTCATTCAGCTTGAGATTCTCGACCTCTTTCTTCGACTCTGTACCCACAAGCCTCTGCATCAATACCGGCTGTATCATCATCTTTGACAGAGTCTTCGGCACCTTCCCGGCGTTTCCCACCACACTGCCTACAAGTCTGTCTGCACGCGTGAATGCGGGATCTAGTGATGTTCCCACGCCTATGAGTCCTCCGGGTCGTGCTTCTTGGAGCGCATTCCCGCTACCGGAGAGAAGGCTCACAATCCGTGTCTTTATTGTACTATAGCCCTTCTCTGTCTTGTATCCGGGTGCAATCTCTATCTCATCGCCCACTTTCAGCTTTCCCTCGACAATTGACCCCCCGACTACTCCTCCCTTGAGGTCTTTGGGCAGTGTTCCCGGCGGGTTCACCTCGAACGATCTGGCAACAAGCATCTTGGGCGTTAATGAGTCGTCCCTGTCTGGTGTCGGAATCACCTCTTCAATGGTCTGGACCAGAAGGTCCATGTTTGCGCCAAAAACTGCTGAAACAGGTATGATGGGTGCGTTCTCAACCGAAGTGCCTTTGATGAAGTCCTTGATCTGCTTGTAGTGCTTTCTGGCCTGTTCAAGCGTGACGAGCTCTATCTTGTTCTGTACAATGACGATGTTCTTCACGCCCACAATCTCAAGGGCATGGAGATGCTCTGCTGTCTGAGGCATTGGGCAGGGCTCATTGGCTGCAATCACAAGTATGGCTCCATCCATCAGACTGGCTCCGCTAAGACATGTCGCCATCAATGACTCATGACCAGGGCTGTCCACGAAGGATATCTCTCTAAGGACCTCAAGCTCTCCACCACATTTGGAACATCGGCCATCTTTCGCAAGATGAGCAGTCGTGTAGGCGTCAGGCGCAGGGCACTTCGTACACTTCATGGTGACAGTGGCCGCATACCCGAGTTTGATCGATATTCCTCTCTTGATCTCATCGGAGTGGCGGTCTGTCCACTCTCCTGTCAGACACTCCACTAGTGTCGTCTTGCCATGGTCGACGTGGCCAAGCGTGCCAATGTTGACCTCGCTCTGGCCTGGGTATTTTCTGGTCACCTGCTCTTCACTTCCGACTGCGGCTTTTTGCTACGCCAGCAGCATTCACTCCTAATATGAAGTCTATGGTTCTGCATACGAACCACTGGTGGACACTCAATTGCGAATGTGTCCGAGCGTGTATACATGATGCGACTACGCGGTCTTCATCACGAGCTCTTCTAGGGGCTTGCTGCCCTTCTGCTCGATTCGGACATTCACCTGAGAGATTGCAGAACTGAGGTCTCTCCCCCGAACCGTCTTGCGTTTGGCTTGGCCGTGTTTCGTAGGTCTGAATCCGGGTGGTCCACGCACTAGGGCTTTCTTCCTGCCGCTGCCATGTACATCAGGGCGTATGGGAAAGCCGGACGAATCACTCCCACCAGTTATCTTCAGCTTGTAGCCTGGCAGGCCGAGCGCATCACCCTCTACAACTTCGCCTGTGTGCTTGCCAACGAGGTAGTTGGTCTTTGCCTCATCCAGTTCGTACTGGATGGCTTTCCCCGTTTCGGGATCTGAAATCACTAGCTTGAACGGCAACCTTGTCATCGCCTACCTAGGCTTGTGCGCATGCCAAACTTGTGCAGTTTATGAGGGTTTTGGTCTGGTTGAGCATCTACGAGCTGCAACGTGCAGGTCGTGTCGCAAGAGACGCTGCATAATCGTTATAATGGGCACCGAATCTCGGGCTGCCCCAGTATTGTCTGGCGGACTGTGACTCTCCATGGACACTCTGTCTATTATACTCCTGCTCGCATCCATCTATCTGATAGTCTACGTCATTGCACAGGTCGTGGGTGTGGAACGACTGAAAGCGAGGGGCATTGAGGCAGGAACGCCCTTCCTCATAATGATCAAGACACAGCGGCTCAATTCATTCCTGACCAGACTAGGCAAGCGGATTCCTCGTGCCTTCTTCAATCTCGGCGTGATTGTCGCGTTCATAGGCATGGGGTTTGGATTCTGGATGTTTACCGACAACCTGCTCAAGTTCTTCACAACACCAAATGCAACAGGTGCCGGAGCGGTTGTCCCGATCATACCAGGTGTGACAGTCACGGGCCTTCCACTGGTCTATTTGATGATTGGACTGGCTATAGCACTGATCACTCATGAGTTTGCCCACGGTCTTGCTTCCGCCAAGGACAACATCCCAATCAAGAGCTCAGGTCTACTCTTTCTCCTTGTTCTCTTCGGGGGTTTCGTTGAACCAGACGACGAGGTCTTTGAGAAACAGGCTAGCCCCAGAGACCGTATGCGTCTTCTTGCGGCCGGCTCTTATTCGAACCTGATATTCGCGCTCATTGTCATGATAGTCCTGGCGAACTTCTCCTCGCTGATGTCTATAGGGTTCAATCCCCCGAGCGGCGCCTACGTCTATGATATGGTTTCGAATGGTCCTGCCGCAGGGACATTGCAGATAGGCGATGTGGTTGTGGGGCTTAATGACACGACCATTGACAGATGGGCCGACGTCAGCATATTCATGAACGACACTCTTGCTCATTCGAACCTCACTATAGACACACTCCGTGGTAACTTCACAATCACTCTGGGCGCGAGTCCGTCTAACGCGTCAAAAGGGTACATAGGGATCTACGGGGCCGACTACTGGGCGCCCAAGCCCGGCTGGGAATGGATTCCGGGCGGCCCCATGTATGTGTTCCACAGTGAACAGATTCTCGTGTGGTCTTTCGTCATCCTGTTCTCTCTTGCGCTATTCAACCTGCTACCGATACCTGCCTTGGACGGCGACAAGTTGCTCTCAAACGCTCTTAGCCTGAAGATCAAGAATGAGAAGACACTCCGACGCATCATGTGGCCTGTGAGGATACTGGCATTGTCCATCATAGTCCTGAGCATAGTCCTCTCATTATGGTTCGGTAAGGGCCTGTTCTAGCACTATGCGTGGGCACCATTATGTCTGGGCGCAGAATTGCTCTCTTGGTCATAAGGCCTCCAAAGGCGCTTGACAAGTAGTCTTAACTAGTTACAACTCGGGAAGCGCAGGAGACGGTCATGATGCATTCAGAGTGTTCGAAGTGTGGTCAACCTGCAGTGTACCTGCGCCGCCACACTTCCGAGTTTCTCTGCAAATCATGCATGGTCAAGACCACCGAGGAACGGGTGCGTCGCACAATCAACAGACACAAGATGCTCCAGGATGACGACAGGATTCTTGTTGGGGTTTCTGGTGGCAAGGACAGCGCCACCCTCCTGCACGTGCTTGCCCGGATTGAGGCTGACTTCCCGGAGGCTCAGATAGTCCCCGTGACAATCGATGAGGGTATAGAAGGTTACAGGGACAAGGGGCTCACTGCTGCACATCAGCTCGCTTCGTCACTCGGCCTAGAGCTTCAGGTCCGGTCGTTCAAGGATCTGTTCGGTCGGACTCTAGACGATATTGTGAGGACACGACCTGTAGGCTCGATTGGGGCGTGTTCGTTCTGCGGTGTGCTAAGGCGACGTGCTCTCAACTCGGCCGCGCTGGAATTGGGTGCAGATGTCGTAGCCACAGGGCACAACATGGATGACGAGGCCCAGACAATACTCATGAACATGATTCGCGGCGACAGCCACAGGATAGCTCGTACAAATCGTCCGAGAGACCCTCCTATCAAGGGGCTGGTCCCTCGTGTAAAGCCGCTCACTGAGCTCACTACGAGAGACACAGTTGCCTATGCCTATCACATGGAACTGCCATACCATGACATCCCGTGTCCATACGCAGGTGAGGCTCTACGCAACGATCTCAGGACCTTCCTGAACGACATGGAGTACAAGCGGCCCGGAACGCTGCTAGCGATACTCCGTTCTGGAGAAACAATAGCAGAGATACTGGATAGAGGTAGTGTCACGAAAGAGGTTCGGGCGTGCGAGAAGTGCGGCGAGCCTACTTCCTCTCGCCTGTGCAAGGTCTGTGCTCTACTTGAGGAGATTGGGGCGTGGTAAACGTTGGCCAAGAAGCCCGAGATCCTTCACGAGCGCAGATCCGTGGAATATGACAGAGACCATTGGGCTCTGCTTGAACGGCTCAGGTCACGAGCACTACAGATAATGCAAGCACTGGAGGCCGCAGGAGTGCGGTCGTTCGTCTATGGGTCTGTGGCCCGTGGCGATGTGAGCAGAAACTCAGATGTTGACATAGTCGTGCCATACACCATATCAAGCTACAAGGTTGAAGTGGCCTTGACGGGTGTGACCAGAAGGGAACTCGCTCAAGCTACACCATCGATGGTACTGAAGGGTCACATCTACCTTGAGAACGATACCTGCGTCAGCTTCCCCCTCTTTAAGATGAAACCGCGAGAGCTCGAGTTTTACAAGTGGGGCGGCCAGGTCGGTATTGAGGAGATTCAGAAAGGGGTGAGGGTTCACGGCGTCGACAAGCGGCTTCTCCTGATTGAACCAACTGCCGCTGGTCACACTGAGAGCGGTGTGGTCGGTCATGAGACCGAGGTGGCCAAGAAACTCGGAGTAGGCGTTGGCATTGCTCAGGAGCGTGTCCGTGTCATGATGAGGAGGGACACCATTGGGCGCACTGGCATATATCGGACACATGTGCTAAGCCAAACAGAGAGCTTCGAAGAGGTGGCAAAGACGCTGCGCGATACAGACCCTGCTCTTCGCAGGACGGTCCTTAGGCGTGAGAAGTAGGGGAATAGCTATGGTCCGACGGATAAAGAAGGGTCAAGCAGGATCCTTTTGCATAGGAGAACTTCCTCTTGGGTGCAGGCTGTGCGGGAGAGGCTCAAAGATGGTCCTCTTTGTCACCGGCCTTTGTGACAGCTCGTGCTACTACTGCCCACTGTCCCTGGAGAAGACAGGCAAGGACGTGACGTTCGCTGACGAGGTGCCTGTGACCAATGATGAAGATGTTCTCCATGAAGTCGAAGTCATTGGCGCAGAAGGGTCCGGTTTCAGCGGGGGCGACCCGCTCTGTCAGCTTGATCGGACAGTTCACTACATCTCGTTACTCAAGTCTGCCCGTGGAAACGACTTCCATATCCATCTCTACACGAGTAGAACGGATCTGAGCGCCAGAGTCCTGCGGAGGCTCAAAGAGGCAGGCTTGGATGAGATCAGGTTTCATCCTCAGACACAGGACTGGACGGGTATTGCGCGGGCTGTACGGACTGGCATGCAAGTAGGTCTAGAGGTGCCTGTCATTCCAGGCTCCTCACAGCAGCTGAAGGCGTTGGCTGAACGTGCCGAACGCACTGGTGCGCGCTTTCTCAATCTGAACGAACTGGAAGCCAGTGAAACAAACTTCCAACGGTTGGCGGTTCTGGGCATGCGACTGACAAGCATGGCTGGATCGAGTATCATGGGCAGTGAAGACACCGCACTGGAGGTGATGGCATGGGCTACAGAGAATCTGGGCCAGCTATCAGTCCACTACTGTACTGCGAGTTTCAAGGACGGAGTGCAGTTACGCAATCGTCTTTACAGGAGGCTGAAGCACACCCGACGCCCCTTCGAAGAGAAAGATGATACGGATCCCCTGCTCATCTTGGGTGTCATAAGAGGACCACACGGTCATCGCTTAGACGTCCCTACACTCGAGTCCATCCGGCAGACTCTGAAATCTGAGTTCGATGTGCCACCGAGGCTGATGAACCTAGACCAGTCTAGGATGCGGATTGAGATTGCACCCTGGATTCTACAGGAGATCGCGCACGGCCTTGGCCGGAAGTTCAGGGGCACCTACAAGGTCGAGATGGGAATCGCCCGTGAGTACCCATCCTGGGACAGACTGCAGACGCTCTTCGAACCACTATGACCGATCAATCACGAACCGGAGAATCGCCGCTATTCCTCCCAAATGCTGAAGCTGGTCACCGGCCGGGTGATCTGTGGAAACAATATGGAATACGGCACGAGTCTTCTCGGAGTCATGTATTAGATTGTCTGTCCAGCGACGCTGCTGCTCCGTTCCCTCTCTGAGCCTCTTATCAGTTATGAGAAGACTCTCAATGGCACCATACTGTGCTGCACGTGCAACTTCTGCTTCGCCATAGGCTGCTAGCCCATCACCCTTTGCCAAGTGGGCAATCAAGTCCTCAACTAGTCTTGTTTCGGTTTCGATTTTCAGCTCTGCCATTGACGTGGAGATGACTCCCTTGTACAGGATTTCCTTTGCCGCCGGTATACCAATCGAGTTTGTGCTCTCCAATACGAGTGGTGGGAGGTTCTTCATGCCGGATGTCGAAATGTACTCCTTGAAATGGTCCTTGACAAACCCCGGGCCGGCGACTATCACGAGACCGATCTGATTCTGTTCGAGTTGGGACTGAAGCGCAGTGGCAACCTCCGCGTAGAACTCTTTCATGGTGGCATCATGCGTCTTCTGGTCGCCGCGTTTGCGTGATATGCTACTACGGACGCTCACCGCTTCTCGGATCCCATAGTCCGCAACGAGAATGAGGTCGGCTGCACCGTCCTCGATGCTCACCACAATACAGACAGGGTTGGCCTGTTTCTTCTCTGCCTCATCAATTCGTTTCAGCAGATAGTCAGGCCAATGCTCCTTTATGATGGTCAGCGTGTCACCCATCTCAATGTTGAACGTGTGATGAGAACCAATGCTCACAAGTTCACTGGGGCCCTCAAGGATTGTCCCCTTTATTCTAACCCTGTTTGTGAAAGTGTGGAATGCAGCATCCTCCACGCGTAGGACCAGTGTCATGGGTTTCCGGACGCTCTCCTGCTTCCTATCGTCTTCATCGCCGACTTTCACACGTCTGATAGTCCGCGAGACGATGACATCGTTCGGTGCTACTATGTTATAGAGATGCCACAGGTCATCCAACGATTCGACCTTCAGCTCGATCTTGCCCTCCTTCAAGATCCTCTTCAGTACCTTCAACTTGCCATCCAACGTCACGGTCTTGTTTCAGAAGAAATAGCTTGTGTATTCGCTAGCGGGCGGGTTAGGGTTCCCAAGCCTTGCGGTCTGTGTGTTACCGGTATCGACCCCAGCCAGGACAGCTTCCGCCTCGCGAACGTGCACAGGCATGATGAGTTCGGCTCGGTCCCGGACTGCAAAGTCTCCAGCTACTCTGATCAGTCCTCCCAGTTCTCGCATCCTCAGTGTCAAGGCTTCTCTCTGTCCGTCTAGTCTGTAGGCTATGTCTTCAGAGACCTTCAGGACCGATTTCACTGATTCGGCAGTCAGGTGGGGTATCCGGCCGTCTTCTTGCACAGTCTGTGCTATGAAGCGAACCATCCTGTCGATGTTCTCAGGAGTCTTGGGGGTATATGATGAGAGCATCACTTCGTAACCGTAGCCTCTAATCCGTGAACGAAGCGCTGGGAGAATCTGAGGGAGGTCCTCCGGGTTGCATGAGGCAAAGAGGAGGAAATCGCAGGGCACATTGTCAACTCGCACTGCCGCACCAGAACTCTGTGGGTTGTGTCCCGATATAGAGTACTTTCTCTCCTGCATCGCCGTGAGTAGGTGTTTCTGATATGGTCCAAGAGACGCAATCTCGTCAAGGTAGAGAATGCCTTCATGTGCTTCGTGAATGGCTCCGGGCACCACTCTCATGTGTGCAGGCATACCCAATGACTCTGCACTACCGTAAGGGTCGTGCTTGACATCTCCCAACAACTCCACTGGGCTTGTCCCACTGGCTCTGACAAAGCGAGACGAGTTTCGTGCGACTAGGATATAGTCTCTCTTGTCGTCAGCTGCAACTACTGATTGACTGTCCCCGTTTCTCTCCCTTAGAACCATTATAGAGTCCCTGTTGGTTCTCCGGTATTCTACTTGGCATATGGTATCATCAATGTTCTCAGTACACTTCACGGACGTCAGGGCACGTTCACCGACGACATCGAGAATCTGAAACAGCCCATGATACGCGTTCTCGGCTGGCCAATCGCATCGTTTAGGGCTGCCGCAGTCCATACACACGCTTTGGCTTGGTGTCGAGAAGTTCCCGCATCTTGAGCATCTGTATCCCATCTTTATCGCAATCTCAAAGGGCACTTCTTCCGGGCGGACGTATCGTGTGTCGAAAGACTGACCCGATTCGGCAGAATCCATGTTGGCACAATCAACCTTGATTACGATGACACATGGTCTGTCAGGCTGGAGTGAGTTGGGTCTGAGCCGTATCTCCTCTCTGGGGACTGAGAGAAGCGTGTAGGCTGCCTGTGCAAGCATCGATTTTCCGATTCCCGGCACTCCACAGAGCAGAATGTGTCTTCTCTGAGTGACGGCGGAACGAATGAGCGAAACGGCATGTTCTTGGCCGATTATGCGTTCAAATGGGTCTCTGGGAACGGGTATCTCCGCTGTCGTTTCGATGGTGTCTAAGACGGAAGTCACGCCAGACGGCCTCATACCTCTTGCTGTGGTGCCTTCCTGCTTGAAAGAGATAACACCGTGTAATACTGACGACCTTTGACTCCGAATTCCTCTTTGTCTGGCCGTTGGACAACAGGAATGTATCTTCAGTGTCCAAGGTCATCGAACGTGACGATCTGCAGGGTTGGCGGCTTGGTCTCGATGTCTGCAACGGCAGCTCCGACTATGAGACGGGTCTGTTTCGTAGCGGCCATGTCGATGAGGCGCTGAGTGATGACCCCATCAAAGACTATCGTATCAACGGTCTGCTGAGCCTCAAGAGTCCTTGCAAGGTCTGCTACGCCACACTCTACTAGGACCTGCTTGTCCTTGCCAAAGAGCACAGCTCTGAAGGACTCCCTGATCTCTGGTATCTTTGCCAGATAGGCTTCATCGACCTGCGGAACTACCTTACGGATTGTTCTGACAGTCCTAGGTGGTGCTTTCACCGAGCTCGTGAGTGGTTCTCCGACTCTCGCTTCCACGCGACGGTCTGGCCCAGGTCTCGGCATTTCCTCTCTCCTTGGCCGGGTGATTCTTCGTGGTGGTCCCCTTCTGGGGGCCTGAGCGGCCTTTCCCTCAGTCACGAGCGCGAGTGCTTGATCCGCAGGGATCCTAGTCTGAAGAGCCTTCAGGATTTCAGGTCGTGCTAGGTTCTCCACTTCCTTTCCTTCTGGCGCACGTGCGATGTAGTCTATCTTGGCCACCTGCATCAGTTCTCTCAAGATGAGGTCACCACCACGGTCCCCGTCGAGGAAGGCCACAATGGTCTTTCCCTTCCGCCTTGTGAGGTCCGACACCGATCTCGGGACATGTGTGCCCTCTACGGCAACAGTGTTCTCAATGCCACTCTTCATGAGATTGATGACATCAGCTCGTCCTTCGACGATGATTATCTCATCGCTGTTTTCCAGCTCAGGACCTGCGGGAAGATTATCTGGACCAAACTTCTCAACAGCCTTCTTCCTGACCCTTGTGACTTCGCCGGTGATTTCGTCTGAACCTGGAGCAATCTCCTCCTCCCAGCCTTTCAGGATACTTATGGCCCTGCTGACGACCCTGCGACGCTTTGCGCCACGTATGTCCTCCAGCTTCTCAAGTGTGACCTTCGCTGTACACGGCCCTACTCTGTCCACTGTTTCAAGCGCGGCGGCTAGTATTGCTGTGGCAGTCTTGTTGAGAGAAACAGGAATCACTATCTCTCCCTTGCTGCTCCCTCCCTCAGACTTGACTGCTATCTGAATTCTTCCTATGCGTCCCGTGCGCTGAAGTTCACGAAGATCCAATTCCTCTCCCAAGAGTCCTTCCGTCTGCCCAAATATGGCCCCTACAACGTCTGGCTTGTCCACGACTCCATCAATCTCAATTTTCGCCCTGATCACGTACTTGGCGCTGCTCTGATCAAAATCAGTTCCTATACAAACACACTTCTCCTGTAACCTACTGCCTAGTCCCCTCATCCTGGCGAGTCCAGCGCTCTACTGACTAATCTCATCTGAGTTAGACGTCTTCCACGTTCTAGGACGTGTGACTTTCCCTGCCTGTGACTCCGATTCCTGCCAATTATGCTGTGAGTATGATGTGAATGGATGATGATTCCGTGATTGATAATGGTCCTATGACCAGTGTGGTGTTCTATCACCGCCTGGGCTCGTTTCAGTACTGAGGGGCCTGAGGCGCATGTGATGTGATTATCTTATGATTTGCAGTTTTGGGCTGAGCTTTGCTCAGCACTGTATGAGCATTTCGGAAACGTTGTATTTGAACGTGTCGTTGATGCATAGCATCTGCACAGTCCCAGTTCTACCAGTCGACAAGCCTAATAGCATACTTGGGCAATACTGTCATGTTCAGCAGTGGTCACACACTGTCTGAACGTTGACCTGCCAAGCACCGTTTGGACGAGCCACAACGGACCCGGATGACGTGGATGTACATCCCAAGATGAGTTCGGGTCACCCCGGTTTCGTACATTGGCAGGTCGGTCGATGCCAGATGAACCCGGCACGAGGCAGCTCAGCTGAGCCAGACACGATGTCTGATGCCATGATTCTGGGGGTTTGTGTCTGGGGCACAGGCATCGGCCACTCATGTTTTCCTTGTCGGACTGTACCGTAGTTTCAGGCTCGTACCGGATCTGCCCGTCCGTTTTCACGGCTTCTTGACACGAACACTTTAAGACGCTACACTCTCGGACCACTCTTGGAGTTCACAAATGAGTGTTCGACCGCATCCCGACTTCATTGAAGCTGGACGTATTGCAGCACGCGTAATGTCTGAAGTCACAAAGGAGGTCAAGCCCGGAACAAAGATTCTGACAATATGCACTCTTGCAGAAAAGAGAATCCTGGAGTATGGCGGTGGTCGAGCTGGGATTGCCTTTCCCTGTAACGTCTCTGTGAATGAGCAGGCTGCACACTATACTAGTCCTCATGCTGACACTAGAGTGTTACCAGACAAAGGCTTGGTCAAGGTCGATCTTGGTGCTCAGGTTAACGGTCACATCTCTGATACGGCTGTGACCGTAGACCTCGACGGGTCTTTTGAGAGGTATGTTAGTGCTGCTGAAACGGCTCTGGAAGCGGCCATTGATGTGATTCGACCCGGTATCAACTTGGGCGAAGTCGGCAGGGTGATAGAGCGAGCTATCAGACGAGAAGGACTCAATCCCGTGCATCAGTTGTCAGGCCATCAGCTTGCACCATGGACGCTCCACGCAGGCAAGAATGTGCCCAATATCGGTGTCAGAACAAGCGAGGTGATGAAGTCTGGAGA
>Ga0153915_10002681_pt1 | contig 16203 bp, 12 predicted proteins | sample Opewatmetagenome_2_FD_107003 | JGI IMG/M metagenome (GOLD analysis project Ga0153915, IMG submission 107003) | Freshwater wetland microbial communities from Ohio, USA - Open water 3 Core 3 Depth 3 metaG | ecosystem: Environmental > Aquatic > Freshwater > Wetlands | place: USA: Ohio, Lake Erie...
AGATGTGTCACAGAGATATCTCCTCCTCTGCAACACAACTTAGCTCAACTCACCTGCTGTCCACGCAAACGCACGCGCAAGCGTCCGCCGCGCCAGCGGCTTAGTTGTGTGCTGGGCATGCTCAACAGCTTGGAGGTGAAAGTCCTCTGGCCGACCTGATGGAGGTAAGGCCTAGTGATGATGCAAGGGCTACCGCCGTGAGGCGGGGTCTGAAGGAAGCATGGAACAAACGTGCGAGTCGATGAACAAAAACCGGATACAAGGCGCCAGCGCCGGACGAGCGGGCAACTTACCGCGAAGTCCATATCCATCAAGGGCGCGAAGCGTAGATTCGGCGACTGCACACGGAAGGCGGTTGAGCTTACCCCATGAGATCTGCTCGGCGTCGCCTCGGCGACTGAGGTGGTCGAAAGGCCATCTGACCGCAGGGCAGAAGTCAGCATAAGGCATAGTAGGTCATGACGTCGGCGAAGCTAGTGAGGCACTCCGATCCGAAAGGTGGAGCAACAGATAGGCTGAGCCGGGAACGGTGGCCGAAGGCCGGAACGAGAAGGAGAGGCAAGTAGGACATGAATCTCAGGAGCGACAAGCGGCAGAACATCCAGGGAAAGCTGGACTTCTCGTCTCCGCCAGCGGTTGAAGCCTGCGAAGCGAAAAGGGAAGAGACCGAATCGCCCTCGGCGGTGCATGACCCCGAAAGCCCAGCCAGCACGAATCGATTGATGGAGGAAATATGTGAGCGAGAAAACCTGAAGCAAGCTTTGCAGCAGGTGAAGGCTAATAAAGGTAGCGCGGGCGTCGATGGGATGACCGTCGGCGGAATCACCGACCACCTGAAGCAGCACTGGCCAGCAGCGCGAAGCCCTGGCCATGCTGTTCCTCCGCCTGCATAACCACGGCGTGCTGGTGAACGAGGTCTTCTGGGGCCTGTGGCTGTTCCCGTTCGGCCTGCTGGTGTACCGCTCGCGGTTCCTTCCACGCCTGCTGGGCGTGTGGCTGATACTCAATTGCTGCGCGTATGTCGCTCTCAGCGTGACCGGCCTCATGTGGCCGCACTATCAGGCGAGGGTGTGGAACGCGGCATTCCCGGTTATGTTCGGAGGACTGGCGATCATGCTGTGGCTCATCGTCATCGGCGCCAAGGAGCGGCAGCCCGTAGCCGCAACCGCCTGACTGTTGCTCATGGCGATCAAACGGCCGAGCGATAGCAGTCTGCGATTCATCCGGAAACAAAACGAAATCGCGAATTCGACATCCAGTGCAAGACCGTAACTACTTACGATAGGGGCTGTTCACACCAATTAAGTCGACCGGTAACTAAAAAGATCAGGCTTCACCGCCACTTGCCGGTCCAGCGCTTGAAGAGGCAGCGGAACGCGGCGGCGTCCGAGGAAAGTAAGAAGTTGCCATGCGAAGAGTTCTACGTTTCTTCCTTTGGGGCTTTATCGTCGTTGTTGCGTTGGGTGTTGGGCTTGGTGCGTTGTTCGTCTACTTCGTCTACTCGCCTGCTCCTGAACTCCCACGACTGTCCGGCACGCTGAGCAAGGGGACCATTGAGGTGGGCGGGCTGAATCGGACGTACCTGACCTACGTGCCGCGGGGGCTCGCGAAAGCAGCACCACTTGTGGTGGTGATGCACGGCTCGGGCGAAAACGGTGCGCAGATGCGCATAGAAACGGGGTATGGGTTCGAGCGCCTTGCCGACAAACATGGCTTCGCAGTCGTCTATCCCAATGCGTACGAGGGCTATTGGGACGTGTGCAGCATTGTCGGTGACCACAGCGCGAACAAGCTCAACATCGACGATTTGGGATTCTTGACGGGGATGGTCGACAAGCTCATCGCTGAAATCGGTGTCGATCCGGGCCGCGTGTTTGCGATCGGCAGTTCCCGTGGCGGTAGTATGGCGTTTCGTCTTGCGCTCGAAGCTCCTTCTCGGTTTCGCGCGGTTGCGGCGGTATCGGCAAACGTGCCGACGCCGGAGAATTTCAAATGCAAGCCCGCGGAGCAAGGCACTTCTTCCGTCATGATCATGAACGGTACGAACGATCCCTTGGTCCCGTTCGAGGGTGGAAAGGTTAGCCTCTTCGGCTTGTTCTACAGGAACGGCAAGGTCCGGTCGTCGCGAGAGTCAGGTCAATATTTTGCGGACCTCAACAGCATTGCCAGTACTCCTGAAACGAACGAGACCCAAGTGGCCGACGGAGTGCACGTCCAGCAGGTACTCTGGCGCAACGACTCCAAAGTGGAGGTGGAGCTCGTTGCCACTCACGGCGGTGGACATGGCATCCCTCAGCCATACCGGCGCCATCCGCGAATTTTAGGCCCGTCGCCCAAGGAACCGAACGGACCGGAAGTGATTTGGGCCTTCTTCGAGAGACAGCGCTAATTACGCGCCCTTTTCCCGACTAATGACGACCGTCCCCTTTCTCCGTCAACGCTAGAATCGCAGGGTTCCCCTATCTATTACTCGTAGTCGTCGGCCCGTCCGCCTCATGTATATTCCCCATTGACAGTCACTGTTGTGAAATCGCCTTATCGCAAGTTACAACGACACCCGCGCACCAGCGCGCATCCCAGCAGACTCAAACACGCGGCACACTCGACGTCAAAACCGATAAGCGAAAACCCGCCACCGACAACTTCAAACCAAATCCCTCAGCACCAGCACCAAAACCCGCGTCTGAGTGCCCGATTGCACCGTTAGCTTGATCTTCGTTCCCGGCGCTTCCGTCCGAAACCGGGCGCGAAGCTCGGGCAGGGAAACCTGGCCGGCGGCGCGGCCGTCCACCGCCGAGATTTTGTCTCCGGCCTTGAGGCCGGTGGCGGCAGCCGGTCCGGCGGCGATCACGTCCATCACCTCGAAATCGGCGCCCGCCTTGTTCACCCACATACCGGAACGGTCGAAGATGTCCGGCTTGTCGTAGTTCGCGTTGCGTTCAAAGATCAGTTGCTGGTGGGGATAATCGAAGGTGATGTTGAAGCGCTTGAGAACGCCCGCGCCGACATTGCCCGCAACGTACGGGCTCGTGAACGCGCCCTGGCTCTGCAACGAGAGCTCAGTGATCGGATTGTCCACCGGCACCGAACCGAGGCGCAGCGTCTTGACCCGCGCCACCAGCCCTCGCGCGGCGCCGCCAACGCCCCAGCCCGTAACCGCCTGAACCTTCGCGCCAAGACGCGCGGCGAGCTCATGCTTGTCTGCGAAAGGCTTCAGCACCGACAGCGAAGCGCGGCTGCCCGTGTCAATGTCAAACTTTCCGGGAATACCGTCCACCTCGCCATCCACCTGCGGGATGTGGTTGTTGAACTGGAACGGCACGGGCGTGCCTTGCCCGTGGTAGGCAAACGTGCTTGGCACAGTCATTGTGAGCTGGCTGTGCTCGTAGTCCACACGCACCACAAAGCGCTTGAAGATCTCGTAGCCGATAAGGCCGCGGATGTTTACGCCCTCCACGTTGGCATAGGACTCAAGACCAAAAATTGCGAATACCTGATTCGACAGGGTCGCGTCGCCGACCTGAAGAGACTGGACCTTGGTGAGGCCCACGTCTTCGGATTTCTCTCCCACGCCGCGGCCTTGCAGCGCGCCCTCCGATTGCAGACCCAATTCCTTGGCGAGCGTGGGCGCGACGATGTTTGCCCCGCCTGTGTCGCAGAGGAATGTGTACGGTCCTTTGCCGTTGATTCTGACTTGGACATAAATGTGGTTGTTGAGCAGCTCGAAGGGAACCGTGGTCGAGGTCTTGCCGCCGGCGACCGCGTAGTCCGGCGCGGGAGGAGCGGGCATGCGGAACTGCGCCGCCTCGACCGGCTCGTTCAGTTCGACTTGCTCGACCGTGCTGAACTGGTCGTAGCGGCTCTCGCCATTCGTGCTGTGTTGGGCGAACGGCAACTTGACGCCCTGTACCGTGCGGTAGTCGGACAGGTAGGTGGTGCGGGTTTCGATGTCGGCCTTTTCCACGGTGCGGTCGAATAGATACGTCGCGGCGTCAATCCAGAGATCGAAGGGACGACCATTCTGCGGCGTGATCCGCAATACCTGGAAGCGCTTGCCCTGATCCTCTTTCTCGCCCGAATACTCGATCTGCGCCGGCCAACGCTGCGGGAACCAATAGGCAAGTGAGCGGCGGTACGCTTCATCCGCAGCGCCCTGGCGTGCGTCGCCACCGCCTTCCGCGCGCGGCTGTCCCGAGGAATCCTGCGACCAGACTGTGGTTCCATCGAAACCTTCGGCGCCGGACGCCGGCCCGAGGTGGTAACGATCCACGTATTGCCCGGTCACGACGTCCTCCCACGAGTCGCCTTCGCCGGTGAGTCCGCTGGTCTTGATCTTTGCCTTGATGTGCATGCTGCGGACCTGGTCCATGGCAGCGCCGCCCATCGCCTGCTTTGCCTTGAGCAGGATTTCCTGCGCTGTCTGCGCGTGTGCCGGGAACACGCAGGCGATTGCGAAAGCCATGGTGAACAGAAGTTTGTTGCGCATAGTGTGCCTCTCATGAGCAGTGTAAATCTCGCCTGTGTAGCTACGCACATTCCGACTCGAAAGTTCGTGGGGCGCGAGCTACAGTCGAAGGTCGGCGGCGAGCACACAAACCGTGGTGTCTGGACGAGGCAGCAGCTTAGTCGCGCGCCGCATCGCGTCTTCGATGGCAGCGTTGAGGTTGGCCCTGCGCAGAGACGACGCCTCGGCCGCGAGTGCGTCGAGGTTAGCCGAGGCGTTCAAATTACAGTGATGCGTTATTACCAATACGTCCGCAAGTACACTGCCACCTAGCCAATAAGAAATTCGCGCCTGTAACTGCTATGAAGATAGCGAGTCTGTGCACGAAATATCAAGGATTTACGAGCACTCGCATTTTCATGCTACGTGGTGCGCCGGAGAAGCGCTGACGCCTGTTGTGAAATCGCCTTCACGTAAGCTTGCGCTTTTTGTTCGCCTAAACCTGCCAGTTGCACCACTCGGAGACACGTGGCAACTGCCACTCTTGCGAGTTATCCGGACTACTACGGGGACCGAGCTTGGAGGAATCTCCAACAGATCAGAATGCACCCGAGGATGAGAAGTGCCCGGTGCGTATCCGCTCTTTTCTCATACCGCAGGCGAAGACGACGGAACTGGTTCATCCACGCAAAGGTGCGTTCCACGACCCAGCGCCATCGTCCCAGACCGCTGCCGTTTTTCGTATTGCGCATTGCCAGCAGAGGCAGGATGTGGCGAGCACGCAGAGCCAGGCGGATCTTTTGCGCGTCATCGGCCCTGTCCCCCAGTACACAGTCAGGGCGACAGCGCGGCCGCCCACGCGGGCCTTGGAGCGGCGGAATCGCATCGAGCAGCGGTACGGCCTGGGTCGAGTCGTGACAGTTAGCTCCGGTCAACTCGATTGCCAGTGGAATGGCTTGCCCGTCACAGATCAAATGGCGCTTGCTGCCACGCTTAGCCCGATCGGTTGGGTTCGGCCCGGTTTGCAGCCCCCAAAAACCGCTCGCACCGAACAACTGTCAACCACCGCATGCGACCAGTCGATCTGGCCATCGCGGGAAAGCCAATTCAGCAACACGAAGTGAATCAAATCCCAGATTCCCGCGCACTGCCAGTCGCGTAAACGCCGCCAACAAGTCATACCGGAGCCGCAACCCAACTCTTTCGGCAGCATCCGCCAGGGCATGCCGCTTCGGAGCACGAACAGAATGCCGGTGAGGCAAGCCCGGTTGCACACACGGGGTCGGCCACCTCGCGGCTTCGGCAGTGAAGCTGGGAGAAGCGGTTCGATCAAATCCCACAGCGGATCAGGAACAAGCGCAGCAGCCACGAGACGTCCTCCCGAGCAAGAGGGATGTTCGAGAGGCTAGGAGTGCACAAGGGAGGTTTTGTTACAGGCTCTTAGTTTAATTGAGGGTGACCTTCTTGTGGGCCTCATATACTCGGGGACGCACAGGCGACAACGTTATGGCCGTAATGGCCGGACCGAAGAGTCAGGTCGCACCGCGGAAGCGATGGTCTTCTCGCGGTCACTGTACAGAACTCGCACATGAAATCGCCGGTAAGTTCGCCACGCCGTCTTGGCAGTCGTGGTATTGCCGTTTGACGGTATACATGCGGCGATCAGCCTCGGCAAGCAACTGCTCCGGATCCATACCGTCCGGCAGGGAGAACGCGCTGCCGATACTGGCCGACAACAAGTCCGTGCCGCAAACTGCCTGTCCGGCAGCAACGGCGAAGCTGTTAATCCGCTCCGCCTTTTCTATTGCGGCATCGGGTGTCAGGCCGGGAGCAACAATCACGAATTCGTCTCCCCCCATCCGCGCGACGTAGTCGTACTCGCGACAGATCCCCTTTAAGGAGTGAGCAAAAAGCCGCAGCACCTTGTTCCCTTCGAGATGGCCAAAACGGTCGTTGATGGCTTTGAAGCCATTCAGGTCGCACAACATGACGCAGACTTGTGTTTGTGTTCGCCTGCAGCGTGCCAATTCCTGGTCGAGGTGGAGGAAGAGCGAGCCGGCATTGGGCAGGCCGGTCAGAAAATCCATCGTGGCGGAGCTCTCCGCCTGTTGAAACCGTATAGCGTTTTCGACGGACAGCGCGATCTTGGAACTGATTGCCAGCAGTACGCGGAGGTGGTCTTTGTTGAACGCATCGGCGTCGCTGCGATACAGTGTGAGTGCGCCGATTACACCGCTCAAACCTTCGAGCGGAACTGATAACGCCGAGCGCAAACTGCTGAATTTCGACGCATCATCTAGGTACCCGACCTCGACACAAGGGTTGCCGTTCACAATAGACTTGTTGTTCTGCACGACCCAACCCGACAATCCTTGGCCGATTGGAATTTTCAGTGACGAGAACAGGCGAAAGTTGTCACCACTCACATGCTTGGGCACAAGTACATCGTTTTCGAGCATCCAAATGGCGATGCTGTCGTATGGGACCAATTTCTTCAGACGAACCGAGACGACGGATAGAGTGTCGTCGAGGCTGAGGGATTTGCCAAGGTCGTGGGTTAACTCGAACAACATCTGTGCTTCCTGCCGCGCCGCGGCGATCGAAGCGAGGAAATGGCCGTCGGATGGCGTCGTGGCGGGCTGCGATTGTTTTTCGAAACCGGCCGCAGGAGCCGCACCGCGTTCCACTCTCGCATCCGTGGAAAGTGCCAGGCTGGTGGTCGGTTGAGTTTGCGCCAAACGCTCCAGTTCGAGATAGCTGCGTTTGAGAATGTCAACGATTCGTGGGTCGAAATCTTTTCCGGCGAGCGAAGCAATGTACTCCATGGCCTCGTCGAGCGGAAGAGCACGCCGGTACTGACGGTCGGAAGCCAGGGCATCCAGACAGTCAACTGCGGTCAGGATTCGGGCGCCAATCGGGATGTCCTCGCCCTTTAGGCCATTCGGGTAGCCCGACCCATCCCACTTTTCGTGGTGCGCGCGAACAATGGGCACTACCGGGTATGGGAACTGCACACGCTCCAAGATCTCGGCTCCCACAACGGGATGGATCTTCACCTTTTCAAACTCTTCTGCCGTCAGCTTTCCCGGTTTGTTAATAATGTGCTCGGGAACGGCAAGCTTGCCGATGTCGTGTAACAGGGCGGCGGCTTTCAGGGCCTCCAATTCATCTCCGTTAAGCCCTAGTTCTTTGCCGATCTCCATGGCGTAGACGCGCACGCGCTGCAGGTGTTCATGGGTCATGTGATCTTTGGCTTCAATCGCTAACGCCAACGCCTCGATGGTACGCAAGTGCAGAGACGCCATGTCCTCCACATGCGCCTTTTCGTCCTCCACATGCTGCTTTTCGTCCTCCAGACGTCCGAGGTACAGGCGATATGAGCGGTACATCCAATAGACAATGGGCAGAAACACCAGCGAAGCCTGCCAGCCGATAAAACGATTTGCGTAGCTGATGAATGCAACAAGGCCGGCGCCCGCCAGATAGTACGGGAACGACCAGAAATGACACTCAGCCCAAGTTTTGCGAAACGACCGACCCTCCGACATTGCTATGACAATCGCGATCGGGATCGTATTTGTCAGGAAGTATGTGCAACCAGCCGCCATAATCATCAATGGCATGCTGCTTCGTAACATTCCGGCCGAATGGTGATAAACCCAATAGGCTGCTCCGATGGCAGGCGCTATCGCGCTGCACACGTTGAACAACACGCGCACGCTCTTAGTCGGGCGCTTCATTTTGTATAAGCATTGCACCAACGTGGCGGCGCACCCGATGATCACTGTTTCCGAAAACGATAGCTCCAGGACGCCGAGTAGGATGAAGAGAAAGCTTACCGACATCGTGCCGTTGATGCCGGGCAGCACAACCTTCAGGCCGGAGGTTAGCAGCGCGATGGCCAAGTATGCGGTAAACCGCAGCAAGTCCTGCGATTCCCACCGCCATATGGCGGTGAAAATCACCGCGATCCCAATCATCGCGGTTGCGGCGATAAAGCAGTTGGTTTGCTTGTTCATGACTACGCGAACCTCTGCCAGTCCAATAAAGGAATGTGCACGCCGACTACCAATCGTCGCGTGCGCTCAAAGGATTTGGGACCTTGCAATTCAGCAACTTAGAGGCGAGTTTAGGGCGGTGGAGATTTTACCGGCCAACTGGTAACAATTTGTCTCAACTTGCTGCACCAGTTGAGACACTTTGACCGACAGCGGTTGGCAAACTCGAGCCGTACGGTTTAGTCGCGCACAAGCACGAATCAGCTCTCTGACACTAATTCTGGCGGCAGTCCGGCCCATTTCAGAGTGCGCTCCGAGCACATCTCGTACGCTGCAACTAGCTGATCCACGGCCCCGTTCGCATGTGAGACACCGAGCAACCAAAATTTTCGCCATACGTGGCAAGCTACTTGCACGAGGACTCCGGGGCGGATGCTCTTGTCGCACATTCCAGATTTGAAGCAGCGGGCCCCTGCCAAACGTCTATGTACACTCGGTCAGGCCGCTTTGTTGACAGAGGTCGAGAGACACGGCACAGTGCAATAGCGCAATATGCAGGAGGGCATTACGGCCACCGCGGCTACAACCCGAGTCCACGAAATCGACATGATTGTTTACAGCGATGTCATGCGTAAACTCATGGCGATGGTGGAACGTGTTGCGCGAGGCAATGCTGCCGTGCTGATTACCGGCGAAACTGGCAGCGGAAAAGAATTGATTGCGCGCTCGCTTCATCACAAATCGCTGCGCTCCGGCAAACCCTGGGTAGACATTAATTGCGCTGCCCTGCCCGAGAACTTGGTCGAGAGCGAGTTATTCGGCTATGAAACGGGTGCGTTCAGCGGCGCCGATTCGCCTAAACAGGGCCTGTTCGAACTGGCGGACAGCGGCACTCTGTTCCTGGATGAAGTCGGGGAATTAGAACCGAAGACACAGGTCAAGCTGCTGCGGGTGCTCGATGGGGCGCCGTACTATCGTCTCGGCGGACACACCAAGGTTTCCGTGGATGTTCGTATCGTCGCAGCGACTAACCAGCCGCTCGACCAGGCGGTGAATGCCGGCCGTTTTCGCAGCGACCTTTTCCATCGCCTGAGCCAGATCAAATTGCACGTCCCCCCATTGCGCGAACGCCCTGAAGACGTAGTCGCAATAGCACGATACTTCCTGGCACAATCCCATCCGGAGAAGACGTTCTCCGACTCCACATTGGGACTGCTGAGCCTGTACAACTGGCCGGGAAACGTCCGCGAACTCAGGAATGTCGTGCTGCAAGCGGCCACCATCTCGGCTGACGACGAAATCCGCCCCGCGGACTTGCCCGCCGAGATGGTTGCGGTGCAGACTGCTCGGCTCGCCGTCGCTGGCGACCAAAACGCAAGCGTCGCTCTGGATGAACTGGAGAAACAAGCGATTTTCCAAGCCCTCACTCGTGCTGGCGGCCACCAGGGCCTGGCGGCGGAGCAGTTGGGCATTTCGCGTCGCACGCTTTGCCGCAAATTAAAGCAGTACAACATCGAAGCACGGAAATCAGAGTGGAAATCACTGGGAACATTGTCCGGGCACGAGAAAATCTATTTTCGCGCCATGGTCGAAATGCCGGTGTCCATCCTCACCAAAGATGCCCAGTACAATGTCAGCGCGGTCAACGTCAGTGCCGGTGGCCTTGCTCTCGAAGGCGTCCGGGATCCGTCCTGTCTGCCGGAATCGTTCGAAGTTGACTTTACGCTTCCCGAAACTGCCGAGACATTCCACGCACATGCGCAGCTAGTATGGGCCGACGTTCAGGGCAAGGCCGGCATTCGCTTCCTCGACCTGCCGCCCGAACGGCAGGACTGTCTGAGGCATTGGCTCAAGCAAAAGCAGATAGACGAAGGCTGGACTCTTTCGGAAGAGTAGGCCTGTGCCAATCGGACGCTGCCGCAGAGATGCAACTATCAGCGCCTATGACTGATCGATGTAACAGGCATACCTACCTCAGTAGTGGACTCCACACCTGTTACTTGCCGTTGCACTTGCCCACGAACTGGTCTATTTCGGCAGTCGTATTTCCGTCGGGATTTACCGTTTGATGAAACATGATTAGCACGCGCTCATTTGGCGCCGGCCCAGCCCCGATCAAACCCATGCGCATTACTGTGGAGGATTCCCACGGCCGCCCTTCAGCAGTCGTGTTTTCGACAATCTGCCCCCCGGACTGCACACGATAGTCATTGCCCGTGGTGAGGCCTACTCCAGTGACATTGACTTGCGGAGTTTTCGTACGAAGGTGAGTATTACCATTTGCGTCAGCCCAAACGTCCATAACCAGTTCGATGGTGCCGCTATACGTGACGTCCTCATTCGTACAGTCGTCGTGGATGGTACCGGGCGGCACTACCACAACTGTGGACGTTACGACCGCGGTTTGCGCTGCTGCGCCAGTGGCGAATGTCACCAGCAGAATGAACAACACTCCCAGGATGTGAGCCTTTTTCACGTTGCCTCCTACCTCTCCGTTCACCCCTTGCGTCAGCAGGAGCTTTCGTCACGCGGCTGCGATCTTCCCCTTGCCTGATCCGATTGGCGTATTCGCCAACTGTCCAGTAGTGGACAGGACAGCCGATCTATTTGGGGGATGCCTGCGCTTGGGAGCGTAGTGCAATCACGGTCTTCGGTCAATTGGCGGCTTGGACAACTTGTCGCATCGCCACGCGCCCAATTCGGACAGAATGTCCCAAGACCCGCTTTAAGACGTGCAGTCGTCATTCAGAATCAACAACTTACATAGGGAAGGCCCATGGCCAGCTATTTGCAGTTGTCTAGGCAGATTCGGCGTGTGTTTTGGGAGACCTCGAATGATGAAGAAGCTCTTGTGCTTGCTTATCGCGTGTACCGTGCTCGCGGTTGCTGATGACAGCAAGATCTCTCGAGATCTGAAGGGCAAAAACGGCGATGCGCCAGTGGACGTGATCGTTCAGTACAAGGTCGCACCGACGCAGCACCACAAGGATCGAATCGCCACGCATGGCGGACAGTTCCAATCCGATCTGGCAGTTGTTAAGGGTGTGACCGCGTCGGTGCCTGCGAACAAGATCGGCGACCTGTCGAATGATCCCGACGTCGCGTATGTTACGCCGGATCGCACCTTGCAGCCTTCACTGAACTACGTGACCGCCGCAGCAGGCGCCACCTACGCGTGGCAGCAGGGTTTTAACGGCAGCGGCAGCGCGGTGGCCATCATTGATAGTGGCATCGACACCTCCGCGGTCGATTTCAATGTTTCCGGCGGCAAGACATCCCGTGTTCTCTACAGCCAGAACTTCGTTACCAGCGATAAAACCACGAATGATCTTTATGGTCATGGCACGCACGTTGCGAGCATCGTCGCCGGCAACGGCGCCAACTCCACCTGCCTTACGTGTTTCATGACCTTCAAGGGCTTGGCGCCGGCTGCCAACCTGGTCAATCTACGAGTACTCAACAGCAGCGGTGCGGGCCAGGATAGCTGGGTTATCTCCGCCATCCAGACTGCCATCAGTCTTAAGTCGAAATACAACATCCGGGTTATCAATCTCTCGTTGGGGCGCCCAGTTTTTGAGAGTTACACCCTCGATCCGTTGTGCCAGGCAGTTGAGCAGGCATGGAAGGCCGGGATCGTCGTTGTCGTGGCCGCCGGCAATGATGGTCGCAACAACGCCGCTTCGACGAACGGGTACGGCACGATTATGGCGCCGGGCAATGATCCTTTCGCCATCACCGTGGGCGCCATGAAGACCCTCGACACGATGACGACCTCCGATGACACCATCGCCAGCTACAGCTCCAAGGGGCCGACGCTGTACGATCATGTCGTCAAGCCGGACATCGTGGCGGCCGGCAATCGAGTGGTAGCCAGGGCAGCCGCCAACGGTTCCATCCTCGCGACCTACACCGTTAATCGAATCCCATACACCTACTATCAGAACACGATAAGCCCGCTTCTTTCTCCCTACTATTACCAAATGAGCGGCACGAGCATGGCCGCCGGAGTAGTCAGTGGAGCCGTGGCCGATCTGCTCCAGGCGCACCCTGCGCTAACTCCGGATCAGGTCAAAGCGCGCTTGATGAAGACGGCGGCCAAGAGCCTTCCACAGTACAGCTCTGTGTACGACCCCAGCACTGGGATCACCTACACAAGTCAATACGACGTGTTCACGGTCGGCGCCGGATACCTGGACCTGGCGGCGGCCCTGATGAACACGGACCTGGCAACATTGCCTGCCACATCTCCCAGGGTTGCCTACGACCCCTCAACCCAGAGCGTGTACTTCGTCAATGATGCTGCCGCTCTCTGGGGCAGTTCGGCATTGTGGGGTAGTTCAGCCCTCTGGGGAAGCCAAGCCTTTGTGGGGACGCAGTCCGCCTTATGGGGCAGTTCGGCCCTTTGGGGCAGCTCCGCTCTGTGGGGCAGCAGTTCGACGTCTGGGTTCAGCGCCCTTTGGGGCTCGAGCGCGCTATGGGGCAGCAGCACCAATACTGCAGGCGAGACGACCACGCTTCTTGTCACAGGTGAGAACTAGATGGACGTTGCTCTACCGGCTGAAGTATCTCTAGGGCAAATCGAAACAGCCGAATGCCTCACCTGCGCAATGAGGCGTCGCAACTGCGGCAGGACGACACACCGAAGCCGGCGGGAGCTGCTGCTGAGATAAACGAACAGGGCGTCAGCCACTTTGTCGGCGTGGACTCGAGCCGGGGAACGTCTGCAGGAATGCAGGCGGATCCCTAGTTTGATGGCGAACCTTCCGCGAAGTAGACCGTAGCTGCGGCCGCTGGGTTCATCCCGAGTGGCGGGCCACTCGGAAACCAGCGGGCAGCCCTACCGCAACTTCCGGATTGCCGACGATCCAGCCGGAATGACTTTCGCCAAACGCCGCATTGCATTAGCCTGCGTCTTTCCGTTGTACGGAGGGGCTATCATTCCACTAACGACAACACAGGGAGATGATTCTGCGAGACGACGCGCATGACGCTCTTTTTTCGCCCGCGACGTTGATGCTTGGCAAAGTCCATTGGATATTGCTGAGGGCCGCGAACCTTATGGATGCGCGCCGTTGGAACAAGGTGACGACAACGGGAAGGGTTGACTTGGGGGTGAGAGGTCGACAAAGGATGGCAAGGTTCACGGAAGAGTCCTGGTTCTCTAGTCGGTAATATCCAGATGGGAGATCCGTTTTACGCCGTCCGGCCCGGTATATTTGTCAGTGCACCGTATGTCCCGAGTGACGGGCCATCCCATTAGTAATCGGCCAATTTCCGGTTGGCCGACTACTTGTCCAGAATCGCCGCGTCTGCTCGGCACTGCTTGAACGGCAAAAACCTCGGTTGCCAAATGTCCAGCTTGTTCCTACCCACTCTCTTGACGCTACTGAGAAGCGGTAATTCTAGTTCTTGCGCATGTGTATCTCTGTTCCCCCGCGCTCGTACGACACTTGGTCCATCAATTGATTGATCAGGTAAATGCCGCGGCCGTGTTCGGAATACAAGTTCTGTCCCACCACGGGACTGGGGATTGAAGCCGGCTCGAAGCCCTGGCCGGGATCGCGCACCACCAGGATCATGCCGCGCGACTGGTCACAGGCCACGCAACATTGCACCTGCTTGGTGCGATCGTTGCCGCAGCCGTGCCGGATAGCGTTGGCCAGAGCCTCGCGGAGGGCGGTTTCGATCTCAAATTCTTTTCCCGCCGCGCACTTCATTTCGGCCGCGATGGCTAATACCGCGTTCACCACTACCGAGATGGAGCCGGGCTCTGCGCTCACGGCGATGTCGGCACGGATCAACAGCTCGTCCTGTTCGAATTCGCAACGCGGCAGCGCTGGTTCAGACATGTCGCACCTCGTCGTTTTCTGCTCGGATGCTTATCCTATTTGGCCTTCTTGGGCTGCCGCGCGACTACCTTGGCCGCGATCTTTTCGTAGGTTGCCTTGGGCACGATTTTCTTCCTCACCAAGTCGGTCTTCATCGTGTACGGCCGTCCCGCGGCGATCTTGTCGGCATAGGCGTCGCCGATGCCGGGTAGGGTCATCAACTGCTCCTTGGTGGCTGAATTCAAGTCCACCAGCTCGGATTTGGCCTTGGTCTCGCCGGACCTCTCGGGGGCCTTTGTTGCGGCCGGCTTGTCCGAGGTCTTTGCCGCTGCTGATGCCGCCTTCTCAGACGTCTTTGCCGGCTTCTCAGCATCGGCGGGCTTGGCCTTGCTCTCGGTCGCGCTTGCTGTCTTCGGCGCACCGCCCAGGCTGCGGATGTACGTCATCAGGCCGGCGATCTGTTCCTTGCTAAGCTTGTCCTTGTAGCCCGGCATCTTGCCCTTGCCGTTTGCCACCGCCTCCCGCAATTGCGCATCGGTTTGTTTCTGTACTTCCGTAGCGCGCAGGTCCGTGTTCTTCATTGTGCTCTTGCCTGCTGCGTCAACACCGTGACAACCAGCGCACTTGGTCTTGTAAAGGTTGGCGGAATCCGCGGCGGCGCCCTGGGCCGCTACCACCGGCACCATCGCCAGCGCGACGAAACAGACGATCAGAACCATCCATCGCATACGCATACGATTGCTCCTTCGCCTTCCTCGAGGCGGCCACATTCTATCCGCGCAAAATCGTAATCGGCAAGCTGACCCCCGACTTGAATATTCTCTCTCGGCTTCCGCAACGCCGTGGCTCAGCGCTCGTGCGGCGGCGCGCGTTCCGTCCAACCTGAGCACCGAAGGGGTGACGGAATTGCCCACGGCCGCGTTGCTTCCCTAGTGGGCGACGCAGTTTCTGCTGACCGGAAAAGTGGCGACGCACTATAACTGGCGATAACAGCTCTCTCTAACAATGTCGGCAGTGTCAAGCACTCTGTTGAGCGCACCTCTGCGTGCACTTAGAAAAGCGCGCCATTTCGCTCTCGTTGAAGAAGACTCGCCATAACCAAACCCAAAGGCCCGCCTTGTAATCTCTCGGTCCGGACTCAGTCCGACCCAACCATCTCTTCGATCCGACTTCGACCATGATTACTTCTTCGGACTCCCCCTTGTCAGGGGAGCGGGACGCCCAATCATTATCCCGGTGTTCTACCGCACACCAAGGGCTGTTCCGGGCTGTCCCGCGTGCGAACCGAGATTTTGCACCTGCGCGTAGTCCCATTGGTTGCGCCACATCCAGAACAGGCGAACGGCGAGCTTGCGCGCCATCGCTACTTGGCGATCGGTCGTTGGCGACGCATCGCCAGGTGCACGAATTGTCGTCGCCAGTTCGGGTCGCTGCGCACCGTGGCTTGCGCCGCCTCCACCAGAAGAAAGCGCAACAGTTCGTTGCCCTGCTTGCTGATGTGCCCCAGTCGTCGTCGCTCCCCGCTGGATTCTTCCGAGGGCACAAGTCCCAAATAGCTGCTGAGCTTTTTGCCGTTGCTGAACCGTTCTGCCTCGCCGATCACCAGCACGAAGGCCAGTGCCGTCAACGCACCGACTCCTGGGTGCGACATCAGCCGCAAGGCCTCGGGTCGTTTCGCGGCTTCCGTCTCGATGGCCGCCGTGAGCTCGGCAATCGTGGGGTTCAGCCGATCGAGCAACCCCAGCAGATCCTGTCGGCGCCGGCTGGCCCACGGTGCCAGCACGAGGGACTCTAGTTGCACTCGTCCCGCCGGCCGCCATAGCGCCTTTTTGCGTCGAAGACCCTCGTTCAATGCCACCGCGTGCAACTGGTTCACGATTCGCGTTCGCATCTGCACCAGCCGATGCCGATGCCAGAGCAGTTGCCGTACATC
>Ga0153915_10002683_pt1 | contig 16197 bp, 12 predicted proteins | sample Opewatmetagenome_2_FD_107003 | JGI IMG/M metagenome (GOLD analysis project Ga0153915, IMG submission 107003) | Freshwater wetland microbial communities from Ohio, USA - Open water 3 Core 3 Depth 3 metaG | ecosystem: Environmental > Aquatic > Freshwater > Wetlands | place: USA: Ohio, Lake Erie...
CGCCGCTCCTCCTGCTCCTGCACGGGATCGGGACCGACGAGGAGGATCTCCTCCCGCTCGCGAGATTCGTCGATCCGCGGTTTCTCGTCCTGTCGGCGCGCGCGCCCCACGAGGCCGAGCCGATGGGCCATCGCTGGTACGCGATAGACTGGGCGGCCACTCCGCCACGTGCGGACCCCGCGGAGATGGCCGCGAGCCGCGATCTCCTGGCCCGCTTCGTCGAAGAGGCGACCGCCGCCTACGGCGCGGATCCCTCCCGCGTGTTCCTCTTCGGCTTCAGCCAGGGGGCCATCCTGTCCCTCGCGCTCCTCCTCTCCCGACCGGACCTGGTCCGCGGCGCGGTCGTGCATTCGGGGCGCCTCTCGCGGCTGCCCGGACCGGACCCGACACCGGAGGCGCTGTCGCGCGCCGAGGTGCTCATCCTGCACGGATCGCAGGACGCGGTCGTCCCCGCAGGGCAGGGACGCAAGGCGTACGAGGTGCTCGCCCCGCTGCTCGGAGCGCGGGTCGCGTACCGCGCGTTCGACGGGCTCGGTCACGGAATCTCGGAGGACAGCCTCGCCGAAGCGGCGCGCTGGCTGACGGCCCAGCTCGACCGCGGGGCGTAGCAGCTACGGCGCGCGTGGAGCGCGCCCCGATCGCCGCCGGTGGGCGTGCCCCTCGCCGGCCGCAAGTGTCCGACATGTAAGCGTATTCGTACCGTGGCTCCGCCTCCTTGGCGGGTTGCCGCTGGGCGCAGTCGCGTGCGATATCGCGACCCGTCGGACCTGTCCCTCGATCGAAGGACAGCGCTACCCGAATCGAGAGAGAGGTCATCCCGATGAACATCGCCCCGAGCTCCACCCGCCGTCTCGCCCTTCTCGCGCTGGCAGGCCTCTGCGCATGCAGTGGCAGCGCCACTCCCACGGGCGTCGCCGCGCCGAGCGCCATCGCCGTCCAGGTCCAACCGCCTTCCGCCCAGGTCGGCGCCGGTGGCACGGTGAGCTTCTCCGCCGTCGTGACCGGCACGGCGAACACCTCCGTGACGTGGACCGTGCAGGAAGGCGCCGCGGGCGGAAGCGTCACCGCCGTCGGTACGTACACCGCGCCCGCGGGCGCGGGGACCTTCCACGTCGTCGCGACGAGCCAGGCGGACTCGTCGAAGGCCGCCGCCGCCACCGTCACGGTAACGCCGACCGTCGCCGTGGCCGTCTCGCCGCGCACGGTCTCCGTCGCCGTCGGCGGCTCGCAGACCTTCACCGCCACGGTCACCGGCACCACCAACGTCGCGGTGGCCTGGTCGGTGCAAGAAGCAACCGGCTGCGGCTCGGTCACGCCGGCCGGCGTCTACACGGCGCCCGCATCCCCCGCCACCTGCCACGTGGTCGCGACGAGCAATGCCGATGCCACCAAGAGCGACGTCGCCACCGTGACGGTGACGGCGCTGCCGCCGCCCGTCGCGGTCGCCATCAATCCGCCCTCGGCCTCGACCCACTCCTGCCAGTCCGTCACCTTCGGCGCGACGGTGACTGGCACCTCCAACACCGCCGTGACCTGGTCGGTGCAGGAGGGGGCGGCGGGTGGAAGCATCACCACGGCCGGCGTCTACACCGCGCCGTCGACCGCCGGAACCTACCACGTCGTGGCCACCAGCCAGGCGGATGCGACGAAGAGCGCCGTCGCCACCGTCGTGGTGACGGACCAGATCGTGAGCGTCGCCGTCAGCCCGTCGTCGGCCAACCTCCCGCCGGGTGGCTCGCAGGTGTTCACCGCGACCGTCACCACGACCTGCGGGGCGTTCACCGCGACGCAGGTCGTCACGGCCCCGAACTGAAGGCCGGGCGTCCGCCCGAATCGCTTGCGCCTCGGTGCGAGCGCGCGCTACAAGCGTCGCGCCATGCCGGAACTCGTGAAGGTCACGCTCCCCGACGGCTCCGCGAAGGAGGCGCCCAAGGGGACCCGCATCATCGACTTCGTGCGGGAGCAGATCGGGGCCGGGCTCGCCAGGGCCGCCTACGTCGCGAAGCTGGACGGCGAGCCGGTCGACCTCTCCCGCGCGCTCGACCGGGACGCCAAGCTCGAGGTCGTCACGACGAGGAGCCCCGAGGCGCTCGAGGTGGCGCGGCACGACGCCGCCCACGTCATGGCGAGCGTGGTGCAGAAGCTCTACCCGGGCACCCAGGTCACCATCGGCCCGTCCATCGAGGACGGCTTCTACTACGACTTCGCGCGCGAGACGCCCTTCACGCCGGAGGACCTCCAGCGGATCGAGAAGGCGACCAACGAGGCCATCCGCGCCGATCTCCCCTTCGTCCGCGAGGAGGTCTCGATGGACGCCGCCATCGGCCTCTTCGAGCGGATGGGGGAGACGTACAAGGTCGAGATCGTGAAGGACATCGCGGCCAAGGGGGCGAGGACCCTCACCCTCTACCGGCACGGCGACTGGGTGGACTTCTGCCTGGGACCGCATGGCCCTTCCACCGGCCGCATCGGCGTCGTGAAGCTCACGAGCGTGGCGGGCGCCTACTGGCGCGGCGATTCCAGGAACCCGATGCTCCAGCGCATCTACGGCACGGCCTTCTTCGACAAGAAGGAGCTCGAGGCCTGGCTCCTGCGCGTGGAGGAGGCGAAGAAGCGCGATCACCGCAAGCTCGGCCCCACGCTCGGCCTCTTCACCTTCCACCCCTACGCGCCCGGCGCCCCCTTCTGGCTGCCGAACGGCACGACCCTCTACCACGTCCTCGGCGACGCCATGCGGAGGCTCACCCGCATGAACGGCTACGTGGAGGTGAAGACGCCGCTCCTCTTCAACAAGCGGCTGTGGGAGACCTCCGGCCACTGGGGCAAGTACCGCGAGAACATGTTCCTCGTCGTGGACAGCGAGACCGACCCGTCGCTGCCGCTCGAGGAGCGGTGCAACCAGTCGCTGAAGCCCATGAACTGCCCGTCGCACCACCTGCTCTACGCGATGCAGAAGCGGAGCTACCGCGAGCTGCCCATCCGCTACCACACGCAGGACGTGCTCCACCGCAACGAGCCCTCGGGCACGCTCGGCGGCCTCACCCGCGTGCGGCAGTTCCAGCAGGACGACGCCCATCTGTACCTCATGGAGTCGCAGATCCTGGACGAGGTGCGGTCGCTGGTCCGCCAGATCGACACCGTCTACCGGGCGATGGGGCTCGCCTACACGGCCAAGTTCTCGACGCGGCCGGAGCAGCGCGTGGGCGACGACGCGCTGTGGGACCGCTCCGAGGCCACCCTGCGTGGGGCGCTCGAGGCCATCGGGCTACCCTACGAGTTCAAGCCGGGCGAGGGGGCCTTCTACGGCCCGAAGATCGACTTCGACGCGGTGGACTCGATCGGCCGGAAGTGGCAGCTGGCGACGATCCAGCTCGACTACGCGGCCGCCGAGCGGTTCGACCTCACGTACGTCGGGGACGACAACAAGGAACACCGGCCGGTCGTGATCCACCGGGCCATCTACGGCTCCTTCGAGCGCTTCATCGCCATCCTCACCGAGCACTTCGCCGGCGCGTTCCCGGCGTGGCTCGCCCCGGTGCAGGCGCGCGTGGTGACCGTCTCCGAGCGGTTCGACGGCTGGGCGGAGGAGGTGGCGCGAAGGCTCACCGACCTCGGCTTCCGCGCGGAGATGGACCGCTCGAGCGACAAGCTGGGCGCCAAGATCCGCGAGGCGCAGCTCGCCAAGATCCCCTTCGCGCTCGTGGTGGGCGAGAAGGAGGTGGAGGCGAAGGGCGTGTCCCCGCGCCGGCACGGCGGGGAGGACCTCAAGACCATGCCGCTCGACGCCTTCGTCGAGCTGCTGCGCAAGGAAGCGACGCCGCCCTACTGACGGGACGCCGGCCTTACGGGGCGGCGGGCTTGACCTCGGGTGCGCCGCCCGCTAGCCTTCCTCACGATGTCGTTCCGTGGCAGCGAGCGTCGACTTCTTAGCCAGGCGGGAGAGGTTCCCCGGCCGGGCTAGACGCTGCGCCGCGACCTCTTCCGCCACCCGGCCGAAGAGGTTGCCCTCGATCCCCGAGACAGCTTCTCCGGCCCCCACAGGAGCCCAGGAGCCGTCATGTCGAGCGAAGAACGCACCGCAGAACAGCCGATCCCCCCTTCGGGCTCTGTTTCATTCTCGAGGGACTCTGGTAAACTCCGCGATTCGCGTTTGGGCCAAGACGGCCAAGCGCCCGAAATGAAAGGGAATCCGAACGTGACCGAAGCCTCCCACGACCGCGTCGTCATCTTCGACACCACGCTGCGAGACGGAGAGCAGAGCCCGGGGTGCAGCATGAACCTCGGGCAGAAGCTCCGGGTCGCGCGGGCGCTGGCCGAGCTCGGGGTCGACGTCATCGAGGCGGGCTTCGCCGCGGCCTCGCCCGGCGACCTCGAGGCCATCCAGGGCGTGAGCCAGCAGGTCCCGGGCCCGATCATCTGCAGCCTGTCTCGCTGCACCCGCGGCGACATCGAGGCCTCGTCGAAGGCGCTCCAGGACGCCCCCCGCAAGCGATGCCACGTCTTCCTCGCCACGAGCCCCATCCACCGGGACTTCAAGCTCAAGATGGCCAAGGAGGAGATCGTCAAGCGCGCCGTCGAGGGCGTGAAGATGGCCCGGGAGAGGTTCGACGACGTCGAGTTCTCCACGGAGGACGCGGCGCGCACCGAGCTGCCGTTCCTCGCCGAGGTGGTGGAGCGGACCATCGAGGCCGGCGCCTCCACGCTCAACATCCCCGACACCGTCGGCTATGCCCTGCCACAGACCTACGCCGAGACCCTCGGCTACCTCCGGAAGAACGTCCGCGGGATCGACAAGGTGGTCCTCTCGGTCCACTGCCACAACGACCTCGGGCTCGCCGTCGCGAACTCGCTCGCCGGGGTCCTGGTGGGCGCGCGCCAGGTCGAGTGCACCATCAACGGCATCGGCGAGCGGGCCGGCAACGCCTCGCTCGAGGAGATCGTCATGGCGCTGAAGACGCGCCAGGACGTCCTCAAGGTGCGGCACGGCATCCGGACCGAGAAGCTCTACCCGACGAGCCGCCTCGTCTCGCAGGTGACCGGCAGCTACGTGCAGCGGAACAAGGCCATCGTCGGGCAGAACGCCTTCGCCCACGAGGCCGGCATCCACCAGCACGGCATGCTGACCCACCGGGAAACCTACGAGATCATGAAGCCGGAGGAGGTGGGCTTCAGCCGCTCGCAGCTGGTCCTCGGCAAGCACTCCGGACGCCACGCGCTCAAGGAGCGGCTGGTGGAGCTGGGCTACAAGCTCGACGACTCGCAGCTCGACAAGGTGTTCGCCGACTTCAAGGTCCTGGCCGACAAGAAGAAGGAGATCTACGACGCCGACCTCGAGGCGCTCGTGATCCACGGCCAGCTCCTCAAGGGCTCGACGGTGTGGGAGCTCTCGGCGCTGTCGACGACCTCGGGCACGGGCACCCTGCCGGCGGCCTCCATCGCCCTCACCAAGGCGGGCGGAGAGCGATTCCAGGAGGCGGCGGCGGGCGACGGCCCGGTGGATGCGGTCTTCAAGGCCATCGAGAAGATCACCGGCGTGCAGGTGAAGCTCCGCGACTACCGCATCGCCAGCGTCACCGTGGGCGAGGACGCCCAGGGCGAAGTGTCGCTCGAGGTGGAGCACGCGACCGGCGTGTACCGCGGCCGCGCGCTCTCCACCGACATCATCGAGGGCAGCGCCCGCGCCTTCCTCGACGTGGTGAATCGCATCTCCCTCAAGACCAGGCCCGAGGAGCAGGTGCAGGAGGCCCGCACCGCCCTCGGCGGCGTCTAGGAGGCCTCGCCCACCGATGCCGTTCGACCCGAGAAACAAGAGCCGCGCCCTCTACGACGGGCCCGACCGCGCCCCGGCGCGCGCGATGATGCACGCCATCGGCTTCAGCCGCGAGGACCTGGCGAAACCGGTGATCCTGGTCGCGAACACCTGGATCGAGACGATGCCCTGCAACTACCACCTGCGCCGGCTGGCGGAGGTGGTGAAGGAGGGCATCCGGGCCGCCGGCGGCACGCCCATGGAGGCGAACACCATCGCCATCAGCGACGGCGTCACCATGGGCAACGAGGGGATGAAGGCCTCGCTCGTCTCGCGCGAGGTCATCGCCGACTCGATCGAGCTGGTGGGGCGCGGCCACTGCTTCGACGGGGTCGTGGCCCTGGTCGGCTGCGACAAGACCATCCCGGGCGCGGCCATGGCGCTGCTCCGCCTGGGCGTTCCGGGACTGGTCCTCTACGGCGGGTCGATCGCCGCCGGCCGCCTGGACGGGAAGGACATCACCGTCCAGCACGTCTTCGAGGCGGTGGGGGCATACGCGGCGGGGAAGATCGGGGCGGCGAGGCTCACCCAGATCGAGGACGCGGCCTGCCCGGGCGCCGGCGCCTGCGGCGGCCAGTACACGGCCAATACCATGGCGCTCGCCATGGAGTTCCTCGGCCTCTCGCCCGCCGGCTACAACGCCATCCCGGCGCTCGATCCGAGGAAGGAGGAGGCGACCCGCCAGGCGGGCGCCCTCGCGATGGAGGTCCTCGCGAAGGGGCTCACGCCCCGCGACGTCCTCACCCGGGCCTCGTTCGAGAACGCCATCGCCGGGGTCGCCGGGACGGGCGGCTCGACGAACGCCGTCCTGCACCTCCTGGCGCTGGCGCGGGAGGCGGGGGTGAAGCTCTCCCTCGGCGACTTCGACCGCGTCTCGAGTCGCACCCCCATCGTCGCCGACCTCATGCCGGGCGGGACCTACGCGGCCCCGGAGCTGTACGCGGCCGGCGGCACGCGCCTGGTGGCGCGCCGGCTCATCGAGGCCGGCCGGCTCGACGGGAGCCAGAAGACCGCCGACGGGCGGACGTGGAGCGAGCACGCCGCCCTGGCGGTGGAGACGCCCGGGCAGAAGGTGATCTCGGAGGCCGGCCGGCCCTTCAAGCCCACGGGCGGCCTCGTCATCCTGCGCGGCAACCTATGCCCGGACGGCGCGGTCGTGAAGATGGCCGGCCACGAGCGGTCGCGGCACGTCGGCCCGGCCCGGGTGTTCGAGCGCGAGGAGGACGCCTTCGCCGCGGTGAAGGAGAGCCGCATCCAGCCGGGCGACGTGGTCGTCATCCGCTACGAGGGGCCGAAGGGCGGCCCGGGCATGCGGGAGATGCTGGGCGTCACCGCCGCGCTGGTGGGGCAGGGGCTCGGGGAGTCGGTCGCGCTCCTCACCGACGGCCGCTTCAGCGGCGCGACGCGCGGGCTCATGGTCGGCCACGTGGCGCCGGAGGCGGCGGTGGGCGGCCCCATCGCCGCGCTGCGCGACGGCGACGTCGTCGAGATCGACGCCGATCGGCGCCGGCTCGACGTGCGCCTCCCCGCGGCCGAGATCGCGCGGCGGCTCGCGGCGTGGAGGCCGCCCCGGCCACGTTACGCCTCGGGCGTCTTCGCCAAGTATGCGGCCCTGGTCTCGTCGGCTGCCGAGGGCGCCGTCGCCGTGTCCTTCGGGAAGGCGGCTCCGGCCGGGGCGAGGACCGCGCGCCGCGCCAGGGAGAAGGCAAGGCCCAAGGTCAGGGCGGCCGGCAGGACGAGGCGGGCGCGGAGGGCGTCCCGGTCGAGGGTACGCTAGGCGGCGCGCTCGGCGCCGCCTGCGAGGCCTCGTTCGTTGACCGCGATCGACTCACTTTGTTAATGAGAAAGGTCCCATGCCAAAGGAAAAAATGACGGGCGCGCGGGCGGTCGTGAGGGCCCTGGAATCGGAAGGCGTCGAGTACATCTTCGGGATCCCCGGCGGGGCGATCCTGCCCATCTACGATGCGCTCTTCGACTCGAAGAAGCTGAAGCACGTGCTGGTGCGGCACGAACAGGTGGGGGCCCACGCCGCGGAAGGGTATGCCCACGCCACCGGGAAGGTGGGCGTGTGCTTCGGCACCTCCGGCCCCGGCGCCACGAACCTCGTCACCGGCATCGCCGACGCCTACATGGACTCGGTGCCGATGGTGGCCATCACCGGAAACGTGTCCTCGGCGCTCATCGGCACCGATGCCTTCCAGGAGGCGGACATCACGGGCATCACCATGCCCATCACGAAGCACAACTGGCTCGTGACCGACGTCCGCGAGCTTCCGCGCATCCTGAAGGAGGCGTTCTACGTCGCCCGCACCGGGCGCCCCGGCCCGGTTCTGGTGGACATCCCCAAGGACATCCAGAACGCGGAGCTCGAGTTCGAGTACCCGGACACGGTCCACATCCCCGGCTACCACCCGCCGGTGCGGGAGGAGCCGCGCCTCAAGGACGCCGCGCTCCTCGTCCGGAACTCGGTGAGGCCCGTGATCTACCTGGGCGGCGGAGTGCGGACGTCGAACGCCTACCCCGAGGTTCTCGCCTTCTGCGAGCTGCTCGATGCGCCGGTGGTCACGACGGTGCACGGCAAGGGCGCCTTCCCCGAGAACCACCCGCTGTGCCTGGGCATGTTCGGCATGCACGGGGGGCGGTACTCCAACTACACGGTCCAGGGCTCGGACCTCATCATCGCGCTGGGCGCTCGCTTCGACGACCGGGTGACCGGGAAGCTCTCCACCTTCGCCCCCGAGGCCAAGGTGGTCCACCTGGACGTGGACCCGGCGGAGATCTCGAAGCTCGTCACCGCCACCGTGCCGCTCGTGGGAGATCTCAAGGCGCTTCTCCCCGGCCTCACGGAGGAGGTCAAGAAGGCGTTCGCCGCGCACGGACGCCCCGACATCTCCCCCTGGAAGGCGCGGGTGGCGGAGTGGCGGGAGAAGTACCCGCTCCGGTACAAGCAGGAGGGGCAGAAGCACATCCTGCCGCAGACCGCGGTCGAGGCCATCTGGCGGAAGGTCCAGGGCAAGGCCATCGTCACCACCGGCGTGGGCGAGCACCAGATGTTCGCGGCCCAGTACTGGAAGACGACCGGCCCCAGGCAGTTCATCACCTCGGGCGGCCTCGGGACCATGGGCTTCTGCCTGCCCGCGGCCATGGGCGCGCAGCTCGGCAAGCCCAACGATCTCGTCATCGGTATCGACGGCGACGGCAGCTTCCAGATGACGCTGCAGGACCTCGCCACCTGCGTGGAGCTGAAGCTGCCCATCAAGATCTTCATCCTGAACAACCTGTTCCTCGGCATGGTCCGCCAGTGGCAGGAGTTGTTCTACGAGAACCGCTTCAGCGAGACGCCGCTCGCCGACTGCCCGGACTTCGTGAAGCTCGCCGACGCTTATGGCTGCCTGGGTCTGCGGGCCCGGACGCTCGACGAGCTCGACGGCGTCATCGAGAAGGCGCTCGCCCACAAGGACGGGCCGTGCATCGTCGACGTGCGGGTGCGCCGCCAGGAGAAGGTGTTCCCGATGGTGCCCGCCGGCGCTCCCCTCAACGACATGATCGACGGTGAGTGACATGGAACGGAACGAAGAGAAGCCCAACGGCAGCACCCACACCATCAGCCTCCTCGTCGAGAACAAGCCCGGCGTGCTCCACCGCATCGCCGGCCTCTTCTCCCGGCGCGGCTACAACATCGCCAGCCTCACCGTGGGCCCCACCGAGCACCCCGAGTACTCGCGCATGACCATCGTGGTGCGCCTGTCCTCGAAGCCCGTGGAGCAGGTGGTCCGGCAGGTGCAGAAGCTCGTCCCGGTGGTCGAGGTCCGCGAGCTCTCGCCGCAGGACCTCATCGAGCGCGAGCTCATGCTGGTGAAGATCAAGACCCCGGAGAAGAACCACGCCGAGCTGCGCGCGCTCGCCGAGACCTACGAGGCCAGCGTCGTGGACGTGTCCCCGGACGCGCTGGTGGTGGAGGCCACCGGCACCGCCGGCAAGCTCGACGCCCTCGAGGAGCGCCTGCAGAGCTACGGCATCCAGGAGCTGGTCCGCTCGGGCCGCATCGCGCTCGAGCGCGGATTCAAGACCCTGGCCCCCCCATCGCTCAAGTAAGGAAACCGCACATGGCGACGATCTACTACGACAAGGACGCGAGCCTCGACCTCGTGAAGAAGCGCAAGGTGGCGGTCGTCGGCTACGGCAGCCAGGGACACGCCCACGCGCTCAACCTGAAGGACAGCGGCGTGGACGTCCGCATCGGCCTCCAGGCGGGCTCGAAGTCGCGGGCCAAGGCCGAGGGGGCGGGGCTGCGGGTGGTCACCGTGGCCGAGGCCGCGAGGGAGGCCGACCTCGTCATGGTGCTCGCCCCCGACCAGACCCAGAAGAAGATCTACGACGAGGAGATCAGGCCCGGACTCACGAAGGGCAAGGCGCTCTTCTTCGCCCACGGCTTCAACATCCACTTCAAGCAGATCCAGCCGCCCGCCGACGTGGACGTGGTGCTCGTCGCCCCCAAGGGCCCGGGCCACCTCGTCCGCCGGCAGTTCCAGGACGGCCGCGGCATCCCCTGCCTCATCGCCGTGGGCCAGGACGCGACCGGCCAGGCGAAGCCGGTGGGGCTCGCCTACGCCCGCGCCATCGGTGGCACCCGCGCCGGTGTCCTCGAGACGACCTTCAAGGAGGAGACGGAGACCGACCTGTTCGGCGAGCAGGCGGTGCTGTGCGGCGGCGCCTCGGCGCTCGTGAAGGCCGGCTTCGAGGTGCTCACCGAGGCCGGCTACCAGCCGGAGAGCGCCTACTTCGAGTGCCTCCACGAGCTCAAGCTCATCGTGGACCTCATGTACGAGGGGGGCCTCGCCTGGATGCGCCACTCGATCTCGGACACCGCCGAGTACGGCGACTACACCCGCGGCCCCCGCATCGTCACCGAGCAGACCAAGCAGGAGATGCGGAAGATCCTGAAGGAGATCCAGAGCGGGACCTTCGCCAAGGAATTCATCCTCGAGAACATGATCGGCCGGCCGGTCTTCGAGAAGTACCGCGAGGCGGAGCGGGCGCACCCCATCGAGGAGGTGGGGAAGAAGCTGCGCGACATGATGAGCTGGATCCGCGACGCCAAGAAGGACTCGTCGGACCCCAACGCGCGTTGACTTTCGGCCGCAAATCCTTATCCTACGGCCTCTTTTCCGGGGCGGCCCCGCTCCATTGACGGAGGAACACGGTCATCAACCAAAGAGACCCACGCACGAATCGCGACGCCCGCACCAACCGACGCATCAAGGCGCGGGAAGTCCGCGTCATCGGCGCGGGTGGAGAGCAGCTCGGAGTGCTCCCGATCGACCAGGCGCTGCGGCTCGCGCAGGACGATGGCATGGACCTCGTGGAGGTCAGCCCCCTCGCCAAGCCGCCCGTCTGCAAGATCATGGATTACGGGAAGTTCAAGTACACGGAGAAGAAGAAGCAGAGCGAGGCCAAGAAGAAGCAGGTGGTGGTGCAGCTCAAGGAGGTCAAGCTGCGCCCGCGGACCGAGGAGCACGACTACGACGTCAAGATCAAGAAGGTCCGGGAGTTCCTCGAGGAGGCCAACAAGGCCCGCATCACCGTGATGTTCCGCGGCCGCGAGATCACCCACCGCGAGCTGGGCCAGAAGGTGCTCCAGCGCGTCATCGAGGACCTGAAGGAGACCGCCATCATCGAGTCCGCGCCGCGGATGGAAGGGCGGCAGATGTTCATGATCCTGGCCCCGAACCCCAAGATGCTGCAGGCGCAGCGCTCCCGGGCCCAGGCGCAGGGAGCGCAGGCCCAGCGCCCCGAGGGCGCGCCGCCCGCCGCGATCGCGCAGGCCCCGGCCGCTCCGGCGCCGGCGGCGCCGTCGGCCGAATCGGCGCCGGGCGGCGGGACGCCGCAGTAGCCCGAGGCGGCGAGGCATTTCGAGCCGCGCCCAAGGCGCGGCCGGAGAGGATGGCGACCATGCCGAAGCTGAAGACGAAGAGTGGCGCGAAGAAGCGCTTCCAGGTGAAGAAGAGCGGCAAGGTGAAGTTCCGCCGGGCCGGCGTCCGCCACCTGGCGACGTTCGGGAAGGCGAAGAAGCAGAAGGTGGAGCTCCGCGGGACGGGTCACCTGACCGCGATGGATGCGAAGAAGATCAAGGAGTGCTTCCCCTACGCCCGCTAGGGCGGGGAGGCCTCACGGCGCCCAAGCGGGGACCCCGAAGCGCGAGCGACGCCAGGACGGCGCCGGCCTCGCCTCCCGCCGGTAACAGAGGAGTGAACGATGCGCGTCAAGAAGGGATTCAAGGCTCGCCGCCGCCGCAACCGGGTACTGAAGCTCGCCAAGGGCTTCCGCGGCCGGCGAAAGAACTGCTACAAGCGGGCCAATCAGGCCGTGGAGCGGGCGCTCGACTACTCGACCCGCGACCGCCGCCGCCGCCGCCGCGATTTCCGGTCGCTCTGGATCGCGCGCATCAACGCCGCGGCCCGGCTGAACGGCACGACCTACTCGCGGCTCGTCGCCGCCCTCAAGAAGGCCGGGGTGGTGCTCGACCGCAAGGTGCTCGCCGACCTGGCGCTCCAGCTCCCGGGCGACTTCGCCGCCGTGGTCAAGACCGCGCAGGCGTAGGGGGCGGGGGCCGATGGCCGACCTGCTGGCGCAGCTCGAGTCGCTCGCGGAGGGGGCGAGGCGGGTCATCGAGTCCGCCCACGACGAGCGGGCGCTCGAGGATCTCCGCGTCCGCACCCTCGGCAAGAAGGGCGAGATCTCCGCGGTCCTGCGCGGCATGGGGCAGCTCCCGCCAGAGGAGCGCCCGAAGGTCGGTGAGGTCGCAAATCGCATCCGCGACGAGGTGGAGATCCTCCTGGCGCGCGGACAGGAGCGCATCGCCCGCGAGAGGCTCGAGGCCGATCTCGCGGGGACACCCATCGACGTCACGCTCCCGGGGCGCCGGCTCCTCCCGCGCGGCCACCGCCACCCGGTGAGCCGCGCCATGGAGGAGATCGCCTCCATCTTCGTGCGGCTCGGCTACGAGGTGGCGGGCGGTCCCGAGATCGAGCACGACTGGTACAACTTCGAGGCGCTCAACATCCCGCCCGACCACCCCGCCCGCGACATGCAGGACACGTTCTACGTCGAGGACGCCGGGCTGCGCGGGGGAGGGAAGGGGGGGGTGCTGCTCCGCACCCACACCTCGCCCATCCAGATCCGGGCCATGAAGCGGGCGGGCCGCCCGCCGGTCCGCGTCGTGGCTCCCGGCCGCGTCTACCGCTCCGACTACGACCAGACCCACTCCCCCATGTTCCACCAGGTGGAGGGGTTCGCCGTGGACCGCGGGATCACCTTCGCCGACCTGCGCGGAACGCTGGCCGCCTTCGCGAGGGCCTTCTTCGGGCCCGAGACCAGGACCCGCTTCCGCCCCAGCTACTTCCCCTTCGTCGAGCCGGGCGCGGAGGTGGACGTCTCCTGCTCCATCTGCGGCGGCAGCGGGACCCTTCGGGCGGAGGCGAAGCCGGAGCCTTCCGTCGACTCGGGGGGGCCTCGTCCCCCCGATTCGAAGAGATGCGGGACGTGCAAGGGCACCGGCTGGCTCGAGGTGTTGGGCGCGGGCATGGTGCACCCGAGGGTGCTCGAGAACGTCGGCTTCGACCCCACCGAGGTGACCGGCTTCGCCTTCGGCATGGGCGTCGAGCGCATGACGATGCTGCGGCACGGCATCGACGATCTCCGGCTCTTCTTCGAGAACGACCTGCGCTTCCTGGAGCAGTTCTAGCCATGCGGATCTCGCTCCGCTGGCTCGCCGAGTACGTTCCCCTGCCGCCCCCGGAGGAACTGGCGCGCCGCCTCACCGGCGCCGGCCTCGAGGTGGAGGGGGTGGAGCGCGTGGGCGGCGGGCTCGACGGCGTCGTCGCGGCGCGCATCCTCTCGGCCGAGAAGCACCCGGCCGCCGACCGCCTCTCGGTGGTCCGCGTGGACGCGGGCGGGGAGCCGCTCCAGATCGTCTGCGGCGCGACCAACTGGAAGGTCGGGGACGTGGTCCCCCTCGCGACGGTGGGGACGACGCTGCCCGGCGGGACGAGGATCGAGCAGGCGAGTCTCCGCGGCGTCGAGTCGTCCGGGATGCTCTGCTCCGCCCGGGAGCTCGGGCTCTCGCCCGACGCGAGCGGCCTGCTCCTCCTGCCCGCCGGCGTCCTGCCCGGAACCCGCGTCGCCGAGGCGCTCGCGCTCGAGGACGTGCTGTTCGAGGTCAACGTCACGCCGAACCGGCCCGACGCCCTCTCCCATGTGGGTATCGCCCGCGAGGTGGCCGCGATCACCGGCCGCCGCGTCACCCTCCCGGCGCCGGCCCTCTCGCAGAGGGGCGGTCCCGCCTCGGAGGCGGTGAAGGTCCGGATCGAGACGCCGGAGAGGTGCGCACGCTACGCGGCGCGGGTGGTCGAGGGGGTCCGCATCGGCCCCTCGCCCATGTGGCTCGCGCGGCGGCTCGAGTCCTGCGGCGTCCGCTCCATCTCCAACGTGGTGGACGCGACCAACTTCGTCCTGCTGGAGCTCGGCCATCCGCTGCACGCCTTCGACCTCGACAAGGTGGCGGGGCGCGAGATCGTGGTGCGCGCCGCGCGGCCGGGCGAGACGATGACGACCCTCGACGGCCAGGAGCGGAAGCTCTCCCCGGACGACCTCGTCATCGCCGACCGCGACCGCGCCAGCGCCCTCGCCGGCGTCATGGGCGGCGGCGATTCCGAGATCTCGCCGGGCACGACGCGCGTCCTCGTCGAGTCGGCGTGGTTCGAGCCGGCCGGCATCCGCCGCACCTCCAAGCGGCACGGGCTACACACCGAGGCCTCGCACCGCTTCGAGCGCGGCGCCGACCCCGGGATGGTGCTGCCGGCCCTGGACCGCTGCGCCGCGCTCGTCGCCGATCTGTCCGGCGGGGCCGTGCGAAAGGGGGTGGTGGACGCCCACCCGCGCCGCCACCGCCCGATGCAGGTACCGCTCGCCTGGTCGCGTCCCGCCCAGGTCCTGGGCGTGCCGGTCTCCCGCAAGGAGGCCCGGCGCATCCTCGGAGCGCTCGGCTTCGAGGAGCGGAAGGCCGGCCCGAAGGGCGCGGTCTTCAAGGTCCCGTCGTGGCGCCCGGACGTCGCACGCGAGGAGGACCTGATCGAGGAGATCGTGCGGCTCAAGGGATACGACGCCATCCCCGAGCACCTCCCGCCCATCGCCAACGCGAACCCGTCGCTTCCGCCCGAGGCGGTGGCGCTGGCGCGCATTCGCGAGGCGCTCGAGGCGTCCGGGTACAGCGAGGCGGTGAACTTCAGCTTCGTCGCCCCGCAGGACCTCGCCCCGCTCGGCGACGGGCCGCGGGCCGTCCCGCTCCGGAATCCCATCTCGGCCGAGCTCGCGCTCATGCGGACGAGCCTCGTGCCCTCGCTGCTCCGGAACGCCGCCCACAACCTGCGCCAGCGCGTCGGGGACGTGCGGCTCTACGAGGTGGCGCACGTCTACGGCGCGCCCGACCCGGACGTGGGCGGCGACGAGCCCGCCGCGGAGGACGAGCGGCTCGGCGGCGTCGCCCTGGGCCGGCGCAGCCCGCCCGGCTGGGCCGCGGGCGCCGACGCGGTGGACTTCCACGACGTGAAGGCCGCGATCGAGGGTCTGCTCGACGGGCTCGGCGTCGCCGGGGCGCGCTGGCGCAGCGGCGGGCCGGCCTGGCTGCACCCGCGCTCCGCCGCGACGCTGGAGCTCGCCTCCGGCGGGGCGCCGGAGCCCGCCGGCTTCGCCGGGGAGATCCACCCGCGGGCCGCCGCCGCCTTCGACCTGCCGGCGGGGGTCTTCGCCTTCGAGGTGCGTCTCTCGCCGCTCGTGTCGCGCGCGCGGCTCGTGGCCCCGTACCGCGGCGTTCCGCGCTTCCCGGCGGTGCTGCGCGACCTCGCCGTGGTGGTGGCCGAGGGGGCGACCGCGGAGGAGGTGATGGGCCTCGTCCGGGAGGAGTCGCTCGTCGAGGCCGTGACGCTCTTCGACGTCTACCGCGGGCCGCCCATCCCCGAGGGCAGGAAGAGCCTGGCGTGGGCCATCCGCTACCGGGCCAGCGATCGCACGCTCACCGACTCCGAGGCCGACGCCGCCCACGCCCGCATCGTCGAGCGCCTCCGGGCCGCGGGGGCCGAGCTTCGCGGCTAGGCCAAGGCGGCGGGCGAAATAGGCCTGTCAGGCCGCGTGTTTGACAGCGCCCTAGGATTCAGCTAACAATCCCCGGTGCTTACGGCGGCGCCAGACCGGGCGGAATGCGAGGGGAACGTGACCAAGGCCGACATCATCGAGAGCGTCTACGAGAAGGTGGGCTTCTCCAAGAAGGAGGCCGCCGAGATCGTCGAGATGGTCTTCGACACCATCAAGGAGACGCTCGAGCGCGGCGAGAA
>Ga0153915_10002684_pt1 | contig 16196 bp, 14 predicted proteins | sample Opewatmetagenome_2_FD_107003 | JGI IMG/M metagenome (GOLD analysis project Ga0153915, IMG submission 107003) | Freshwater wetland microbial communities from Ohio, USA - Open water 3 Core 3 Depth 3 metaG | ecosystem: Environmental > Aquatic > Freshwater > Wetlands | place: USA: Ohio, Lake Erie...
CGAGGCTCTGGCCCCGGCGGCCGCATCATCAAGAGCGATATCGAACAGGCGATCGCAGGGCCGCGCGCGCAGGCGATGCCGCCGCTTGCCGGCGCACCGGCGGCGCGTCCTGCCGCACCGCCCGTCCCGGCACGGCCGGGCGAGACCGTCGCCCGCGTGCCGCTCTCCACTATGCGCAAGGTCATCGCCGAACGCATGGCGTTCTCGAAATCGACGGTGCCGCATTTCTACATGAGCATGGATTGCGTGATCGACGAGCTCATGCGCGTGCGTGCGGAGCTCAACGAGCGCAACAAGGACGCCAAGCTCTCGGTCAACGACTTCGTGATCCGCGCCTGCGCGCTCGCGCTGCGCGAGGTGCCGCAGGCGAACGCGACCTGGGACGACGGCGCGGTGCGGCAATACAACGTGGTCTACATCGCGGTCGCCGTCGCGCTGGACGAGGGCCTGATCACGCCGGTGATCCGGAACGCCGACCAGAAGGGGCTCGCGCAGATCTCCGCCGAGATGAAGGACCTCGCGGCGCGGGCGCGGGCGCGGAAGCTGGTGCCGGAGGAATATCAAGGCGGTTCGTTCACCATCTCCAACCTCGGCATGTACGGGGTGAAGGAGTTCCAGGCGATCATCAACCCGCCGCAGGCCGCGATCCTTGCGGTCGGCGCGGGCGAGAAGCGGCCCGTGGTGAAGGGCGACGCGCTTTCCGTCGCCACCGTGATGACGCTGACGCTCGCTGTCGACCACCGCGTGCTCGACGGCGCGATCGGCGCGAGGCTCTTGGGCGCCATCAAGCGCCTGGTCGAATACCCGCCCGCGATGCTGATGTAGATGCGGTGATCGCGTGGCCGAACAAAATTTCGATCTGATCGTCCTCGGCGGGGGACCGGGCGGCTACGTCGCCGCGATCCGCGCCGCGCAGCTCGGCATGAAGACCGCCGTGGTCGAGCGCGAGAATTTGGGCGGCATCTGCCTCAACTGGGGCTGCATCCCGACGAAGGCGCTGCTGCGCGTCTCCGAGATCAACCATCTCCTGCACAACCTCGACGCCTACGGGTTCGCGGCGAAGGACGTGAGCTTCGATCTCGCGAAGATCGTCAAGCGCTCGCGCGACGTGGCGAAGACGCTGTCGAACGGCGTCGGCTATCTGATGAAGAAGCACAAGATCACGGTGGTGATGGGCGCGGGCAAGCTCGTCGGCCCGGGCAAGCTCGCCGTCGGCGACCAGCAACTCAGCGCGAAGCACATCATCCTCGCGACCGGCGCACGGGCGCGCACGCTTCCCGGATTGCAGCCCGACGGCAAGCTGATCTGGACCTACCGCGAGGCGATGGTGCCGGACATCATGCCGAAATCGCTGCTGGTGATCGGCTCCGGCGCGATCGGGATCGAGTTCGCGAGCTTCTACCGCGATCTTGGCGCCGAGGTGACGATCGCGGAGGTGCTCGATCGCGTGCTGCCGGTGGAGGACGAGGAAATCTCCGGCCTCGCCCGCAAGGCGTTCGAGGCGCAGGGCATGAAGATCCATACCGGCGCGACGGTGAAGGATCTCAAGCCCGGCACCAACAATGTGACCGCTACCATCGAGGCCGGCGGCAAGTTGGAGCCCATCACGGTCGGCCGCGTGATCCTCGCGGTCGGCATCGTCGGCAACGTCGAGAACATCGGGCTCGAAGGCACCAAGGTGAAGGTCGAAAAGACCCATGTCGCGATCAACGAATGGTGCGAAACCGGGGAGCCCGGCGTGTACGCGATCGGCGACCTGGTCGGCCCGCCGTGGCTCGCGCACAAGGCGATGCACGAAGGCGTGGTGTGCGTGGAGAAGATCGCGGGGCTCCATCCGCACCCGTTGAAACCGCTGTCGGTCCCGGGCTGCACCTACTGCCGGCCGCAGGTGGCGAGCATCGGCCTCACCGAGAAGGCCGCGAAGGACAAGGGCCACGAGGTCCGGGTCGGCCGCTTCCCCTACCGCGGCAACGGCAAGGCGATCGCGCTCGGCGAAAAGGATGGGTTAATCAAAACCGTGTTCGATGCGAAGACCGGCGAGTTGTTGGGCGCCCACATGATCGGCGCCGAGGTGACCGAGCTGATCCAGGGCTATGCGATCGCCCGCACCGCCGAGGCGACCGAAGCGGAGCTGATGGAGACCATTTTCCCGCACCCGACGCTGAGCGAGGCGATGCACGAGTCGGTGCTTGATGCGTACGGCCGCGTTCTCCATATCTGACTCGGGATCTTCGATGTCCGATACCGTTCAGCAGCAGCGCCCGCGCCACCCGGAGAAGGCCTGGAAGCCGGACAATCCGGTTTCGCGGAAGCCCGACTGGATTCGCGTGAAGGCGCCGACCTCGGCCGAATACGCGGCGACGCGCGCGATCGTGCGCGAGCACAAGCTCAACACGGTGTGCGAGGAAGCCGCGTGCCCGAACATCGGCGAATGCTGGGCGAAGCGGCATGCGACGTTCATGATCCTGGGCAGCGTCTGCACGCGCGCCTGCGCGTTCTGCAACGTCGCGACCGGCCTCCCCGATCTCTTGGACCCGCACGAGCCGGAGCGGGTGGGGGACGCGGTCGCGAAGCTCGGCCTCGCGCACGTGGTGGTGACCTCGGTCGACCGCGACGATCTTTCCGACGGCGGCGCCGAACATTTCGCCCGCACCATCGCGGCGATCCGCAAGGCCGCGCCCGCGACCACCATCGAAATTCTCACGCCGGATTTCCTGCGCAAGGACGGCGCGATCGAAACCGTCACGGCGGCGAAGCCCGACGTGTTCAACCACAATCTCGAGACCGTGCCGCGGCTGTACGGCGAGGTGCGTCCGGGCGCGCGCTATTTCGCATCGCTCCGCCTGTTGCAGCGGGTGAAGGAGGTCGATCCGTCGATCTTCACCAAATCCGGGCTGATGGTGGGGTTGGGCGAGAGCGATGCGGAGGTGCACCAGGTGATGGACGATCTCCGCGCCGCGGATGTCGATTTCCTCACCATCGGCCAATATCTGCAGCCGACCCCGAAGCATCACGCGATCGCCCGCTTTGTCACACCGGAGGAATTCGCAGCGCTGAAGCGCGTCGCGCTCGGCAAGGGCTTTTTGCTCGTCTCGGCGTCGCCGCTGACCCGTTCGTCCTACCACGCCGACCGGGACTTCGCGGACCTGCGCGATGCGCGCAACCGGCGGCTCGCCGTCGCCACCTGATGCCGAGGCACGCCGAGTCTCGGTTTCTCCCCTATACGCCGGATCAGATGTTCGACCTCGTCGCCGACGTCGAACGCTATCCGGAATTCCTGCCCTGGTGCGTGGGCCTCAGGGTGCGCGAGCGCGCCGAGAACGTGATCCTCGCCGACCTGATGGTCGGGTTCAAAATGCTGCGGGAGAAGTTCACCTCGCGGGTGACGCTGCAGCGGCCTTCGCGCATCGACGTGGTCTATATCGAGGGGCCGTTCCGGCACCTGGAGAACCGCTGGACCTTCCTGCCGCAGCCCGGCGGCACGATGGTCGAGTTCTTCATCGATTTCGAATTCCGCTCGCGCATGCTGCGCGTCGTGATGGAGCCCTTGTTCCACGAAGCGGTGCGCCGCATGGTGTCGGCGTTCGAGACCCGCGCCGCCAAGCTCTACGGCGAGCCTAGTAGTAGATCCGCCCCTCAAGGCGCTCTCGGTCGCTGACCGGCTCGGCGAGCGCGCCGCTGCGGACCGCCTCCGCCACCGCGCCCGCGGCGATCACCGCATCGAGCGCATCGCCGCCGCGATCCTCGATCACGTCGCGCTCGATCGCCTTGGGAAGCGGTGCGACCAGGCCGCAATCGATGATCTCGGCGAGGATGCGCCGGCGCGGCGCGGGATCGGCGGATTTGTAGCCGCGGTGCTTCCGGTAAAGGCCGAGGCGGTTGAGCGTGGAGGCCGGGCAGATCTCGACCATGATCGGCTTGTCGGACGCCGGCCGTTGGAACGGCAAGGCGCGCGCATGGTCGTGCTCGATCAGCGGCGCGAGCACGTCGCGGATGGCGTGGAACGCCATGGTCTTCATCCGGATGTTGTAGCCGCTGTATGGCGCGCGGGCGGTGACGTCGATCTCTCGCTTGAGCTCCTTGCCGCCGGCGCGGCGCAGGCACGCAGCGCGGAACGCATCCGGGTCGGCGTGCGCCGAGCCGAAACCCAGCACGAATTCCGGCCAGTGCGCGACGTCCATGACGGGGGCGGGCAGGGCGAACGGAAAATCGATGCCGATCACCGCGTCCGACTGGTCGGCGATGAAGCGCGCGAGCGCGGCATGGGCGTCCGCGCGCGCGGGTGCGCCGGGCACCGGGAAACACGCGTCGATCCTGGTCCGGTTGCCGCCCAACATTGCGGTGGCAATGCGGGTTTGGCGGCCGGCATTCTTGGCATCGGCGCTGAAATCGATGCCGATCACCCGCTCGCGCATTGCTGCACCAGCTCGAGCGCACGGATTGCCGACGCGGCGCGGACGGCGGCGCGGTCGCCCGGAAACACATGCCGCTCGTGCACCGTCGCACCGCCCTTGCGCGCGCAGGCGATATGGACGAGCCCGACCGGCTTCAAGGGCGTGCCGCCGCCGGGTCCCGCGATCCCGGTGATCGCGACGCAAATATCCGCGTCCGAATGCGCGAGCCCGCCCTCGGCCATGGCGCGCGCGACTTCCTCGCTCACCGCGCCGACCTGCTTGATCAGCGCCTCCGGCACGCCGAGCATGTCGGTTTTCGCTTCGTTCGAGTACACGACGAAACCGCGATCGAGGACGTCGGACGATCCGGCGATATCGGTGAGCGCAGCGGCGACCATCCCGCCGGTGCAGGATTCGGCCGTCGCGAGCTTGAGGCCGCCGCGCCGGCATGCGGCGAGCACATGCGTGGCTAACTCTCTCATCGCCATACCCCGAACAGGTAGACCACGATGCCGGCGTAGATCGCCGCGAAGAAGTCGTCCGCCATGACGCCAATCCCGCCATGGAGCGAACGGTCGGCCCAGGAGGCGGGCCAAGGTTTCCATATATCCGCCGCGCGAAACGCCGCGAAGCCGATCGCGTAGCTCACGAAGTCATGCGACGCCGGGACGAGCGCGAGGCACTGCGCCGCAACCTCGTCGATCACGATGTATTGCGGGTCCTGCTCGCGGGTTTTGCGCGTCACGATGTCCGACGCCCACCAGCCGATGGCGAACAGAACGGCTGAAACCGCCAGCAGCCCGGTTGCGTGAAACCGCGCCGCGACCAGCCACGCGATCGGCAACGCGGCCGCCGATCCCAGAGTGCCGGGAGCGAGCGGCACGCGGCCAAGGCCGAAGACCGTCGCGGTCAGCGCTGCCGGGTGCCAGAACGAAGGCGCACTCACGACCGCGGCGGAACGCGGATCGTTGCCACCGCCTGCGCGGCGATGCCCTCGCGGCGGCCGGTGAAGCCGAGCCCTTCGGTCGTGGTCGCCTTCACGCTGATGCGCTCCGGCGCGAGGCCGAGTATCTCGGACAGCCGCGCGATCATCGCGTCGCGATGCGGGCCGACTTTCGGTCGCTCGCAGATCACGGTGACGTCCAGGTGGACGATCGATCCGCCGCGCTTGGCTACCAGCTCGGCGGCATGGCGGATGAAGATGGTCGAGTCCGCGTTGCGCCACTTCGCGTCCGAGGGCGGAAAATGCAGGCCGATATCGCCGGCGCCGATCGCGCCCAGGATCGCGTCGGTGAGCGCATGCAGCGCCACGTCGGCATCGGAATGGCCTTCGAGCGCCTGGTCGTGCGGCACCGCGATGCCGCACAGCATGACGCGGTTGCCCGGCGCGAACTTGTGCACGTCGAAGCCGGTGCCGACGCGCGTTTCGCTGGCGCCGGCGATGAGGCGCTCGGCGCGGGCGATGTCGTCTTGCGTCGTGATCTTGATGTTGTCCTCCGCCCCCATCACCAGCGCGACGCCGAGCCCGGCCCTTTCGGCCACCGCCGCGTCATCGGTGAGGTCCGCGCCGATGTGCGCCCGATGCGCAGCGAGAATATCGGAAAACCGGAACGCCTGCGGCGTCTGTGCCCGCCACAGCCCGGCGCGCTCCACCGTTCCGCCGATCGCCGCGCCGGGAGAGGTGCCGCGTTTCAAAGTGTCGGACACCGGCACGCAGGGCACGGCGCCGGCGAATTGATCGAGCGCGGCGAGGGCGCGATCGATCACGCCGAAATCGACGAACGGCCGCGCCGCGTCATGAATCAGAACGCGCTCGGGCGCGACCGATGTCAGGCTTTCCAACCCCAGGCGCGCGGATTCTTGACGCGTCGTGCCGCCGATCGCCGGCAGCATCAGGTCGAGGCCGGCGATCGCCGCGCCGTAATCGGTGCGGTCTTCCGGTCGGATCATCACACGCACCGCGCTCACCGCGGGATGACGCAGGAACGTCTCGATCGAGCGGCGGATGATCGGCCGGCCTCCGAGCATCAGATATTGCTTGGGCCGGTCGGCCCCCAATCGGGCACCCACCCCGCCGGCAAGAATCAACGCGGCGCATCCGGTCATGCCGAAAACCGAGCGGCAGCCAGGGACTTAGCAAACGCTGTGAAAAACGTCCTGGTGAGTTGCATCGAACTGCGAATGTCGCTATTCTGCCTAAACTATAGGCGATAATCATCCATGCCTAAAAAATAGACAATCGTGATTCAAGCCATGCCTTCAACACGCTCCGATGAGCCGAACGGCCGCATTGACCGGCCCGAGGGTATGCAAACGCTTGCTGCACTGCCGTTCCCGATCATGATTATCGGTGCCGATCTCGACATCCGCTACATCAATCCCGCGGCGGAGCAGTTCTTCGGTCATAGCGCGCCGCATCTCCTGAAATCCAAGCTCGACATCGTTGCGCTGCCCGACAGCCCGCTCATCGCGCTGGTTCGGCAGGTGCAAAGGTCGGGCTCCAGCATGACCGAGTACGACGCGACCATCAACCTGCCGCTGACTCGGCCACGCCGGCTTTCGGTCGAGGCGGCGCCGTGCGGCGATGACGGCGACGTGGTCCTGTCGCTCCACGAGCAGACGATCGCGCGCAAGATCGACCGGCTGCTGACGCATCGCGGCGCCGCGCGCGCGGTCAGCGGGCTAGCCGCGATGCTCGCTCACGAGGTGAAGAATCCGCTGTCCGGCATCAAGGGCGCGGCGCAGCTGTTGGAGCAGACGGCATCGGAACCGGACCGCGAGCTCACCCGCATGATCTGCAGCGAAGTCGATCGCATCAACGCCCTCGTGGAACGAATGCGCGCGTTCAACGACGAGCGCCCGATCGAACGCGGACCGGTCAACATTCACGAGGTGCTGGAGCATGTACGCCGCATCGCCGAGGCGGGGTTCGCCCGCAACGTCCGGTTCACCGAGATCTACGATCCATCGCTGCCGCCGGTGGACGGCAATCGGGATCTTCTGATCCAGGCGTTCTTGAACCTGGTCAAGAACGCCGCCGAGGCGGTACCGCAGCGCAACGGCGAAATATCGATCTCCACTTCGTTCAGACGCGGCGTGCGCCTGACGAATCCCGGCGGGGAGGGCGCCCTGCAGCTGCCGTTGGTCGTCGAAATCCAGGACAACGGGCCCGGTATCCCCGAGGAAATCGCCGCGCACTTGTTCGATCCGTTCGTGACCACGAAGCCGAGCGGCTCCGGGCTCGGGCTCGCTTTGGTCGCCAAAGTCATCGGCGATCACGGCGGCAGCGTCGAATTCGATTCCGAGCCGCGCCGCACCGTGTTCCGTGTGCTGCTTCCAATGTCCGCGAGCGTTATGCGCAGAAGGGACGCGCAATGACCCCATCCGTGATCCTGATCGCCGATGACGACCAGTCGATTCGTACGGTCCTGCAGCAAGCGTTGACCCGGCTGGGCCACGAGGTGCGGGCGACCGGCAATGCAGCGACGCTGTGGCGCTGGATCGAGGACGGCGAGGGCGATCTTGTGATCACCGACGTCCTGATGCCGGATGAGAACGGCCTCGATCTGGTGCCGCGCATCCGCAAAGCGCGGCCCGATCTGAAGGTCATCGTGATGAGCGCGCACGCGACGATGATGACCGCGATGAAGGCGGCCGAGCGTGGCGCATTCGAATACCTGCCCAAGCCGTTCGATCTGAACGAGCTGACCGGCGTCGTCGGCCGCGCGCTCGCCGAGCCCGCGACGGCGGCGGAGAAGGCCCGCGCCCCGTCGGAGCTGGACGAGCACACGCCGCTGATCGGCAAGTCGCAGGCGATGCAGGAAATCTACCGTGCCATCGCGCGTCTCGTCGGCACGGATCTCACGGTCATGATCTCCGGCGAATCCGGCACCGGGAAGGAGCTGGTCGCGCGGGCCCTGCATAATTTCGGCAAACGGCGGAATGGACCGTTCATCGCGATCAACGTCGCCGCAATCCCGCGCGAGCTGGTCGAGGCCGAGCTGTTCGGCCACGAGAAGGGCGCCTTCACCGGCGCCGTCGCCCGCGGCATCGGACGTTTCGAGCAGGCGCATGGCGGCACGCTGTTCCTGGATGAAATCGGCGACATGCCGATCGAGGCCCAGACGCGGCTGCTCCGCGTGCTGCAGGAGGGCGAGTTCACCACCGTCGGCGGGCGCACCCCGATCCGCGCCGACGTCCGCATCATCGCGGCGACGCATCGCAACCTGCGCCAGCTCGTCTCACGCGGCCAATTCCGCGAGGATCTGTTCTACCGCCTCAACGTCGTGCCCATTCGCTTGCCGCCGCTGCGCGATCGGGCCGAGGACATTCCCGATCTCGCGAAGCATTTTCTCGCGCAGGCGGGTGGCGAAGGGTTCGGCTACAAGACGCTCGATCGGGCCGCCATGGACCGGCTCCGCCGGCACGACTGGCCGGGCAATGTGCGCGAGCTCGAGAACCTGATGCGCCGGGTCTCGGCGCTCTACTCGGACGACGTGATCAACCTCGAGATGATCGAGTCGGCGCTCAAGGAGGCCGATCCGGCCGCGACCGACCATCAGGAAGGGCTGGCGGAGGCGGTCGAGCGGCATTTGTCGCAGTATTTCGCCGCGCATCGAGGTGCGCTGCCGGCGGCGGGCCTGTACGACCGTATTCTGCGCGAGATCGAGCGACCGCTACTGTCGCTGGCTCTCAACGCGACCCGCGGGAATCAGATCAAGGCGGCCTATCTCCTGGGAATCAACCGCAATACGCTCCGCAAGAAAATCCGCGACCTCGACATCGAAATAACGCGCGGCGTAAAATAGCGCGGTACGTGGTTGGCAGCAGAGGCTGCACCGCAGGGGTTTTCCTAATTGATGAGCGCTGAGTCCTTGTCCCGGGGGCGCATCGCGCGCTGGAGCGCCTGGGCAAGCCGGGTCTCGCTCGGCCGCAGTCTCGTGTTCCTGATCGCGCCCGCCGCGCTGGCGTCGGCAGTCGCGACCTATTGGGCGATGACCGGCCGGATGTCGTTCGGCTCCGGTCCCCGCACCGTCATCATCTTGCTGCTGGTCGATCTCGTTCTGGCGTTGCTGCTGTGCGCGTTCGTTGCGGCGCGGCTGGTGCGCGTGTGGATACAGCGCAGGCGCGGCTCGGCCGGCGCCCGGCTTCACACCAGGCTGGTCGTATGGTTCAGCCTGATCGCGGTTGCGCCCGCAATCATCGTCGCGGTGTTCTCCGCGGTGTTTTTCAACTTCGGCGTCCAGGCCTGGTTTTCCAACCGCGTCAGCACGGCGCTCAAGGAATCGCTCGCCGTCGCCGAGGCGTACCAGGAGGAACATCTGCAGGCGATCCGCGGCGATATCCTGGCCATGGCGCGGGACCTCAACGCGAATGCCATGGTGTTGTCCTTCGATTCGCGGCGCTTGGCGCAGGCGCTCACCGCGCAGGGCATGCTGCGCGAGCTGACGGAGGCGGTCGTCTATGACAGCGCCGGGCGGCCACTGGCACGCTGGAGCCTCTCCTATGTGCTGACGCAGGAGTCGGTTCCCCCGGTGGTGCTGCAACGGGCGAACGAAGGGGACCTCGTCTTCCTGTCCGGGCCGTCGGATGACCGGATCCGCGCACTGGTGCGACTCGACAATTTCCCCGACGCCTACCTTTACGTGACGCGCTACGTCGAGCAGAAGGTAATCGATCACATCGACCGAACGCGGCTCGCCGTCGCGCAATACGAGAACCTCGAGGGCCAGAGGTCCGGCTTCCAGATCACCTTCGCGATGATGTTCGTGATCGTGGCGCTGATGTTGCTGATGGCCGCGATTTGGTTGGGCCTCAATTTCGCGACCAGCCTGGTACGGCCGATCAGCGCCCTGGTCGCCGCCGCCGAACGGGTGCGTGCCGGCGACTTGAGTGCCCGCGTTCCCGAGGGCCATGACAACGACGAGCTCGGCGCGTTCAGCCGCGCGTTCAACCGCATGACGGAGCAGATCGAGGCGCAGCGGCGAGAGTTGGTGTCGGCGAACGTGCAGCTCGACGCACGCCGCCAGTTCATCGAGACGGTCTTGACCGGGGTCTCGGCCGGGGTGATCGGGCTCGACGCCGACGGCTGCATCAACCTGTCGAACAAGTCCGCATCGCAGCTCCTGTCTGAGGATTTGGCGCGCCACCTGGGCGAGCCGTTGAGCGAGGTGGTGCCGGAAATGGCGCCGCTGATCGAGCGAGCGATGGCCCGGCCGGACCGATCGGTCGAGTCCCAGATCACGCTGCAGCGGGATGCGCGGCACCGCACGCTGCTGGTTCGGCTGGTGTGCGAGCGCGATTCGAAAGGGCAGATAGGCGGGTTCGTCGTCACGTTCGACGACGTGAGCGATCTGCTGGCCGCGCAGCGCAAGGCCGCATGGGCTGATGTCGCGCGCCGCATCGCCCATGAAATCAAGAATCCGCTGACCCCGATCCAGCTTTCTGCCGAGCGGCTGCGCCGCAAGTATCTGAAGCAGATCCAGACCGATCCTGAGACTTTCTCGGCCTGTACCGATACCATCATCCGTCAAGTGGGTGACATTGGACGCATGGTCGACGAGTTTTCCTCGTTCGCCCGCATGCCCGCGCCGGTCATGCGGCGCGAGGATTTGCGCGAGCTGGCGCGGCGCGCCCTGGTTTTGCCGCGGAATGCGAATCCGACGATCACGTTTCGATCGGCGCTGGGCGACGATGCCGTGACGGTGGTATGTGACAGCCGACAAATCGGCCAGGCACTCACCAATCTGCTGCAAAATGCAGTGCATGCCATCAATGAGCGCGAGAAAAAGTCGGACGAAACCCTGCCCCCGGGCGAAATCATGATGACGATCGGCCGTGTTGATCTGCTGACTTACGTGGAGGTCAGCGACAACGGCAAGGGCCTGCCCGCGGACCTGCGCGACCGGCTGACCGATCCGTACGTGACGACCCGTGCAAAGGGCACCGGTCTCGGCCTTGCCATCGTCAAGAAAATCATGGAGGACCATGGCGGCGAGCTGACCCTAAGCGATCGGCCAGGCGGCGGCGCGTGCGTGCGGCTGGTATTCGGGCCGCAGGATCCGGCGCTCGCCGATGAAGACGGTTCGGGCGCCGCCAAGGTGACGATCGATGGCGTTTGACGTTCTGATCGTCGACGACGAGGCCGACATCCGCACGCTCATCGGTGACATCCTCACCGACGAGGGTTACGAGTGCAGGCTGGCGCACGACAGCGACACGGCCCTGAAGGCCATCGAAGAACGCCGACCCAGCCTCGTGATTCTCGACATTTGGCTGCAGGGCAGCCGGCTGGACGGGTTGCAGATCCTGGAAGCGATCATGCGCGACCATCCGACGGTTCCGGTCGTGATGATCAGCGGCCACGGCACGGTCGACACCGCCGTGCGCGCCATCAAGGTCGGCGCCTACGACTTCATCGAGAAACCGTTCCAGGCGGATCGCCTGTTGCTCGTGGCCGAGCGCGCGATCGATTCGGCGCGCTTGAAGCGGGAGATTGCGGAGCTCCGCCTGGGTCGGGGCGCGGAAACCGAGCTCGTCGGCTCGTCGGCCGCCGTGAACCAGCTTCGTATGGCCATCGACCGCGTCGCGCCGACCGAAAGCCGGGTGTTGATCACCGGCCCGGCCGGCGCCGGCAAGGAGGTCGTGGCGCGTCTGCTGCATGAGAAGTCGCGGCGGAGTGAAGGTCCGTTCGTCGTGCTCAACTGCGCGACCCTGGCGCCGGACCGCGTCGAGACCGAGCTGTTCGGCACCGAGCGTGGCGCCGATGGGCCGCAGAGCACCCGCCTGGTGGGAACCTTCGAGCAGGCGCATGGCGGCACGCTGCTGCTCGACGAGGTATGCGACATGCCGCTCGAAACGCAGGGCAAGATGGTGCGGGTCCTGCAGGATCAAAGCTTCACCCGCGTCGGCGGAACCACGCGGGTGAAGGTGGACGTCCGCGTGGTCGCTTCCTCCAACCGCGATCTGCACGCCGAGATGACCGCCAGCCGGTTCCGCCAGGATCTTTTCTATCGGCTCAACGTCGTGCCTGTCGCGGTGCCGCCGTTGCGTGCGCGTCGCGACGACATTCCAAACCTTGCGCGGTATTTCATGGCGCGCTCGGCCGATGCCGCCGGACTGCCGCAGCGCCAGATCGGCGAAGACGCCATGGCCGCGCTGCAGACCTATGAATGGCCCGGCAACGTGCGCCAGCTGCGCAACGTGATCGATTGGATTCTGATCATGGCGCCGGGCAATCCCGGGGAGCCGGTGCGCGCCGAGCAGCTTCCGCCGGAGGTTGGCGCGGCGACGCCGGCGACGCTGCGCTGGGAAAAGGGCGCGGAGATCATGGCGCTGCCTTTGCGCGAGGCGCGCGAGCTGTTCGAACGGCAATATTTGATGGCGCAGGTCAATCGATTCGGCGGCAACATCTCGCGCACCGCCGCGTTCGTTGGCATGGAGCGTTCGGCGCTGCATCGGAAGCTGAAGCTGCTCGGTCTGACCACAGCCGAGCGTGGGGAAGGCGCTTGATCCGCATCGTCGTTCGCGAAGTGCTGCTCGACTTCTTCTAGGCCATGTCCCGCATCGCTTATGTCAATGGCCGCTACGTCGGATTTCGCGGCGCGCGCATTCACGTCGAGGATCGCGGATTCCAGTTCGCCGACGGCGTATACGAGGTGGCGCTACTTGCGAACGGCCGGATCATCGATCGCGTACGGCATTTCGACCGGCTGGAGCGTTCGCTGAGGGAGCTCCACATTCCGCCTCCGGTCGGCCGCCGCGCGCTCGGCTTCATCATCGACGAGACCGCGCGGCGCAACGGCGTCACCGACGGCATCGTGTATGTCCAGATCACGCGCGGCATCGCGCCGCGCGATCACGCGCCGCCGGCGCACGCGCGCCCATCGCTCATCGTCATCGCGCGATCCCGCCGCATACCCGATGCGCGCCGGCAGCAGCACGGCATCTCGGTCGTGACCGCGCCCGATCTGCGCTGGGGCCGTTGCGACATCAAGACCGTGGCATTGGTCGCCAACGTGCTCGCCAAGGAACGCGCGCAGCAGCAACACGCCTACGAAGCGTGGCTGGTGGATTCGCGCGGCCGGATCAGCGAAGGATCGTCGACCAACACATGGATCGTGGCGCGCGACGGCACGCTGATCACTCATCCGGCGGACAGCGGCATTTTGTGCGGCGTCACGCGGCTTGCGGTGATCGATCTGGCGCGCGGTCACGGCATCAAGGTGAAGGAGCGGGCCTTCACCCTCAAGGAAGCGAAGGCCGCGCGCGAAGCCTTCGTCACCAGCACGACGTCTTTCGTACTGCCCGTCGTCAGGCTCGACGGACGGCCGGTCGGAAAAGGCGTGCCGGGACCGACGACGCGCGCCTTGCAGGCGGCCTATCTCGATCACGTCCGCCGCCAGGCCTATCCGGAATGAACGGTAAAATTCCGGCGTATTTGCCTCGCGCGGTCCTGTTCGATTGGGACAACACGCTGGTCGATACCTGGCCGACGATCCACGAGTCGCTGAACGTCACCCTGACCGCGATGGGCCATGCGGCATGGACGATGGAGGAAACCAAGATCCGCGTGCGGCGCAGCCTGCGTGAATCGTTTCCCGATCTGTTCGGCGATCGCTGGCAGGACGCCCGCGATCTGTTCTACGAGCACTATGAGAAGATCCATTTGCACATGCTTGCCGTGCGCCCCGGAGCCGAGGAAGCGCTGCGGTACCTGGCGGCGCAGGGGATTTACCTCGGCGTCGTCAGCAACAAGTCCGGACCGCATTTGCGGGGCGAGGCCGAGCACCTCCGCTGGTCGCATTTTTTCGGCCGCGTGGTCGGCGCCACCGATGCGCCGCGCGACAAGCCCGACCCGTGCACGATTGCGCTGGCGCTCTCGGGCAGCTCGGTCGCGCCCGGGCGCGAGGTATGGTTCGTCGGCGACACATGGATCGACATGGAATGCGCGCGCCGCTCCGGGTGCGTCGGCGTGTTGGTGCGCGAGGAGCCTCCTGCGCAACGTGAATTTCATCCCCACGAACCCGAGTTCCACGTGCGTGATTTCGCCGCGCTCCTCGGTCTTGTCCAACAGTTGGCGAGACCCATATGAATATGTGAAAATGTCCAATGGAACCGGCGAAGGATAAAAACATGACCGAAGCTGCGGACCAAGAAGTGCGGGTCACGCGCGGCAAGCGGGCGGTTCTCTCTGGCCCCAAGGCAGCGGCCGAAGAAGCTATGCCCGAGACAGCCGTGGCGAAACCCGCCGAGAAACCGGCCGAAAAGCAGGCAAAGCCGATGATAAGCGAGAAAAATCAAAATCTTCAGGAGGTTTTCTTAAACCACATCCGGAAGAACAAGACACCTGTCACGGTGTTTCTCGTCAACGGCGTGAAATTGCAAGGTATTGTCAGCTGGTTCGATAACTTTTGCGTATTGCTGCGCCGCGACGGCCACTCGCAGCTTGTCTATAAGCATGCGATTTCGACGGTGATGCCGATCGCGACGATCTCGTTGTTCGAAGGCAAAGAAGACGGCGAATAGCGTTCTGAACGGGGATCGGCCGACCGCCGACGGGGTGCAGCCCATTGGGCTCCACCCCCGCGCAATCGTCCTTCATCCACATCGCAAGTCCGCGAACGGCGCGCTACGCGCGCCGGAGGCGCAGCTTGCCGAGGCCGTGGGTCTGGCTCGGGCGATCGATCTCGACATTGCCTCCGCGGACGTGGTGCGGATCAACCGGCCGAATCCCGGCCTGTTTTTCGGTAGCGGCAAGGCCGGGGAACTCGGCGAATCGATCGCCGCGGCAAAGATCGACGTCGCGATCGTCGATGGCGCGCTGACCCCGATCCAACAGCGCAATCTCGAGCGCCAGTGGAAGTGCAAAGTGCTCGACCGCACCGCGCTGATCCTGGAGATCTTCGGCGAGCGGGCGCGGACCCGGGAAGGTCAACTCCAGGTCGAGCTCGCGCATCTGACCTACCAGCGGAGCCGGCTGGTACGGAGCTGGACCCACCTCGAACGGCAGCGCGGCGGATTTGGCTTCCTGGGCGGCCCCGGCGAGACACAGATCGAGTCGGACCGGCGCCTCATCGGCGAGCGCATCGTCCGCATCAAACAGGATCTCGAGGGCGTCAAGCGCACCCGGCATCTGCAGCGCGCGAACCGGAAGCGCGCCGGACTGCCGGTCGTGGCGCTTGTCGGCTACACCAACGCCGGCAAATCGACCCTGTTCAACCAGCTCACCAAGGCCGGCGTGTACGCCGAGAACCTGTTGTTCGCGACGCTCGATCCGACGATGCGCGCGGTGCGGCTGCCGTCCGGACGGAACATGGTCCTGTCCGATACGGTCGGATTCGTTTCCCATCTGCCGACCGATCTCGTCGCCGCGTTCCGCGCGACGCTCGAAGAGGTGCTCGAGGCCGATCTGCTGCTCCACGTGCGCGACGCGGCGCATCCCGACAGTGCGGCGCAGCGCGCCGATGTCCAGCGCGTCCTTTCCGATATCGGCATCGCGGACGATCGGCGTGTGATCGAGGTGCTCAACAAGCTCGATCAGCTCGATCCGGAGCAGCGCAACCTGGTCGTCAACCGCAGCGCCCGCGACGTCGATTCCGTCGCCGTATCGGCGCTGACCGGGGAAGGCTGCGATACGTTGCTCAAGCTGATCGACGAGCGCCTGGCGTCGCATCTCGATGTCGTCGATCTCGATGTGCCGCTTAGCGACGGCGCGACCATCGCCTGGGTTTATCGTTCGGGCGAGGTCGTGAGCCGCACGGACGATGAGCACGCGGCGCATATGCGGGTACGGCTCGATCC